>Ga0208644_1000275_pt1 | contig 39844 bp, 54 predicted proteins | sample VirMetDEL_Nov_18_FD_184517 | JGI IMG/M metagenome (GOLD analysis project Ga0208644, IMG submission 184517) | Aqueous microbial communities from the Delaware River and Bay under freshwater to marine salinity gradient to study organic matter... | ecosystem: Environmental > Aquatic > Marine >...
TCGGGTCGCCTACGTTTGATACAGAGTAGTCTGTTGTCTTTGTCTTAACAGTTTCTACGCCAGTCGCGTCAGTACGGACGATAACTGCAATATCGTCTTCATCGAATATCTTGAAAGTATAGGCGAACACGGTGGTTGAGCCGTCTCCGCTATAGCTATTCTTTGTTGTGGTACTGCTTACTGTCATATCTAACTCCTATGGAGATTATACTGCATTTTCTTTGTTTGTTAAAGACTTCTAAAATTGCACCGCGCTTGTGCTTGGCGGCAGCCAGTATTCTTGGTTGTAGTCCTTTAGCCTTTTCTTTTCCATTCTGCTTAGAAACCCTGGGTCTGCCATCTCCATCATCCCATAGAAGAACATATAGTTCATTGCTTGCTCTGTATAAAACAGATTAGAAAACGGAGCGTTGTCTTTGATAAACTTGAAGTAATCTTTAGCATCCGCATTAAGGGTCGCAGATTTATGTGCGAGAGCTAGTGCATCGCCAACAAATCCAATGGAAGGTCCAGCCAATGTTTCTTCAAAGCTACGGCCATAACGGCTGTATTCGCCAAACAAAAAGTCCCCGTAAATCCCTAAGCCGCCGCCTCGCAGCAACGCTTCCTTCCATGTATTAGCAGCTTTCGGGTCTTTAGGCTCTCTGCCTCGTATAATATCTTTAGCTGCCCCGGACAGATACCCAAGAACAGTGGTTGCAGCGATAAGTGGTACTAATGCGGCAAAGCCTTTAACACCGCCACCAGCAGCAAAGTATTCCGGCATTAACTGCTTTGTTATTACGGTAACAGGAAACGTCTTGAATTGTGTCAGAAATCTGAAAAACTCCCCGTGGTATGTGCCCTTTTGCGTACCGAAAGTCAGAAGAACACGCTCACGCTCTCCTGGGGTAATAACCGCCTCGTCTGCAATATCGCTCAACAGTGTTTGTATTTTAGTTGAAAACTCATCTTTGAACGAAGCTCTCATGTTATCAGTTACATCGGTGGTGTTTCTGAGCCTAGAGATTATAGGGTCAATAACATCATTGGTTAGCCCCATTACAGCATCCGGGGTGACAAAATGGTCGGTAGTGCCAGGGGCTAGTGTTTCCATCTTGCTTACGACAGACCATTCCTCGGCACTGATATTGTACATCTCAAGGTTACGCTTTGTCTTTTCAGGAAGCTGGTCGAAGGCTGTGTTTCTATATCTGCCCAAGTCAAAGGCCATTGCAGTTGCAACGCCTTTCTTGTGATTTACCGTCCAGCCTTGCAGCAAGTTCCACCTAAAGAACAACTCCTGCATCTTAGAGATTGTGCCGGGCATACCATCAATAGAACCAGCTCTTGTAAATGCTTGGCCAAGCACTGTTTCAGCGTATATGTTTGTCATTGCCGCAACGTGCTTTTTGTCCTTGCTCCCGACATTGTTGAGCATACCATCAAAAGATTTGCTATAAGCCCCAAAGAAACCGAGGTCTGTGCGCCTGTTCAGTGTAGCGCCTTTAAAAACAACGTCAGAAAATGCAGATATAACAGCGCCGCCTAGCTTGGACATATTCTGCAAGGCTCTAAGGCCAAACCCAACCTGTGCCAGCGTTACATTTCCGGGCACATCCAAGCTGCCATTAAGGGCATTAAATTCAGCATTGAGCTGGTATATTCTTGCTTGGTCAACAAGTTTGCCTGTTTTAAACGCCTTCTGTTCTACAGTGCGCATGATTGCATCGTGCATAGCTTTTGGGTTAGTGCCATACATTTCCAGCATTGTTATGGAGCGAGCATCAGACCGAGCTGACTCGATAACCTTATCCCACAAAGACTCCCCAGAGTATTTTTGAGAGTATTCAAATGCTGATTGCCCGTCCTTAAAATGCAAAGTTCTTGATTGGCTTAGCTTTTTTGCTAAGTTAGCGCTGCTAGGCTTGCCAGAAATATCCCCTGTGCTATCATCTACCAAGTAATGCTTACCTGTCGAGAACCGCTTGTAAAGCTCGGTTAGGTACTCGTCTATTTCTTGCTCACTATTAAACTTGCCAAAGGTGGCTTCCTCATCCAACAGTCTGCGGATGTCCGACTTCCACTGGTCTATAGGGGTCTTTGATATAAGTTGTGGATTATGTGATTGGCTAACAAGGAAGTCTTCTCTCTCGCCTATAAAAGCACCAGCTCTGTTCTTTCTTTCGCGCTGGCCATTCATGTGGCTAAAGATGATGTCGTGTATTTGTTTTGCCTCTGCTGACACACGGGCGTTTCTATCGTAGGCATACAAGTAAACCTCGCGGTCTATTTTGCCTTTTCGCATGATGTCTTCTAATGCAGGGTTTTTGCCAACAAGACGGCGCAAAAAACTACCTACAAAGTTTCTTTCTAGCGCTGACTTCCTTGCAGACGCACTGTCTCTTGAGCCTGTGCGCAACTTAGACTCCCCCATCATCTGCGTGGAGTAAGCCGATGCTGCGTCACCGTCAAAAGCATCTATCTTTGCTTCAATGTTGTTTTTCTTGATAATACGCAGCAGCGCTTCTCTCTTTAACTGCCGGGCAGTAAGACGCATTTCTGTGGCTTGCTGCATAGACACATCTAGCGCAGAGTTCAGGTCGTCAGGCGAAGTAATCTTGCGCCTTTTGAGCTGAGCTGACATATTCTTGATGACTAGCTCAAGCTCCTCATTAGGTATGTCTATATTCCTATCTCTAGCTAAAGAGATAACGAGTTCGGTACAATCCGCCATTATCCAGCCCTACTGTTATTAACAACGCAAACTGCGCCAGCGCTTATAATTTCTTCTGATTCATCGGCTCTTGATACAACTCCGCCCCACTCATCAAGTTCGGCAAGGTCTTCTTCACTTAACAAATTGTTAGCTCTTAAACCAGCTACTTGTTGTTCTAGCACCGCTATCTCTCTGTCAAATGCAGTGATGCGAGCATCTTCATTTTGCACTGTTTGCTGGTGTGCAATGTCTAAGTCATCCAGTTCTTCCATCGGATGCAAAAACTCCTCAAGGTCGCCTTGCTCATTGTAGTACCTATCTACTTGCGCAACAGCCTCATCAAACTCTGCACGGCTAATCCCTGGCCCTTTGCTTGCCTCCAACTGCGCCGCCTCATCCTCAGACAATGCGTTCTGACGCATTTCTATTTCTTGGAATAACTCCTCATCAGTCATGCCTCTAGGGTCAATACCCAGTTCTGAGACAGTTTCGTCTAACTGCAATGCGGCAATATATTCCTCTGCGTCTGAGTCCATATAGCTGAACGTGTCATTTCTAAACTGGTCATTTTCTAGTGCCGCTACAAGTTCTTCTGGTGTTACCCGGTCTCCGTCTAAATCTAGCCGTCCGGGAAAGTAACCAGCCTCTTGTGCCCGGCGAGCCATTTCATCGAGGCCAACGCCGCCTCGCTTTAACACGCCGAAGCCCCCTTTGTCCAAGCGAGCTTTTACATCTCCGGCCATAGGGCTGTCCGGGTCTATTCTTCCAGCATCTTTCACAAACTGAATAAGCGTCTTGGGCTTCACTACCTCGCCCCGGCTGTTCTTCTGATATGCTCTTTTTAAAGACGGAGGCATCTCGTTAGGTTTCGGCGTTGCTGTCGCTGTTAAGGTTGTGGTACGCCGAGTTTCTTTAGCCTTTACATCGCTGTTTATTTTTGGGCTTACATTAGGGTCGGCATCAAGGACAGGATTTACATTTACTGGCCGCCCGTCTGTCAAATCAGATACGGCAACTCGCAAGGATTGCAGAACAGTCTCCCTGTCAGCTCTTACAAATATGTCAGAAAACTTGCCGCCAATGCCAGTAACAGCACCGCCAAGAATTGCGCCAGCGGTTAGATTTATAAAAGAGTCATACAGCGTGTACGGGTTTTGTTGTAGCTGTTCCCCAGCAAACATAATTGGCTCTACCATCGCTGCGCCGATTGTTGCCTCGCCAGCGCCAGCCGCAACACGCCCAGCAGTCATGCCGTATCTACTTGTTATGCCAGATACAGTCTTGATAGCCGCTGTTCTGGCTGCTGCGTTAAGGCCAACTGCGGCTGGGGCTAAAAAGGCAGAGCCGATATTAACAGGGTCTAAAACGCTACCTACAATCTGAGTGCCAAACCTAGCCAGACCAAGACCGCTTTTTGCTCTGGATAAAACCAAGTCTTTAGCTATGCGTCTGTCATAGGCAGCAGCTAGTGATTGCGCCGTGCTTTCAGCAACACCTTCTTCGCCTACATCTACGCCCTCTCTAAAGTATTCACTTTCTTTCCACTGGTCTACTGTAAGGAAGTTATCATCGTAAAGTTTGCTGTAAATGTATGTTCCGATAGCGCCAAACGCATCACTGCCAGCTCGCATGGAGCTTGCAAATTCAACCCCTAAAACATGGGAAGAAGATGCCGGGGTATTGAGAAAATAATTCCTCACATGGGCTGTTGATGTGGATGGAGACGGGTAATAGATATCAACCATTACCGAGTGCCCTTAGTCAACATACGAATTTCGCCCTCAGTGCGCTGCTGTTCGGTTCTATACTGCGGTGCGCCTAAAACAAATTCTGTAAACATCATGGTTGTTGCATCATAGGACATAATCGAAAGCTGCCCAATAAGGTCATTTCCTAAGGGGAAAGCATCGTTAAGTTCATCAGGCACGACCAAGTAACCATCACTGTCCACTGAGTAATCGGAGTAGTATTCTAAAAACTCTGCTTTGTTTTCGTCCGTCATGTACAGTTCCCAGTTTTTTTCCAACAAGGACTTAATAGTCTTAGCATCAAAACCATCCATAAAGGCACGTTGGGTAGCGGAAACTATGTATCTATGCTCGGCATTTAAACCGTCCTTATACATCCTAGACTCTTTCTCAACCATAGCCTCAAATTCAGCATATCTTTCTGGACTTAGTGTAATGCCAGCAAATTTAGCGTCATTTTGGAGCATTTCTGCGCCACGGTGCATAACCTCATGCGCAAACACAGCTCTTTGGTCGTTTATTCCAAAAGCCGCATTAGATACAACCGCAATCCTATCCATTGAAGGATTATAAGCGCCAAGAGCCATGTGATTTGGAAGAAGGTACTCGCCTTTTACCGAAGAAAAGTCGCTTATATTTTTGCCTCTTAACCCAGCTTGCAATAAAGGATTCCAGTCCACTCGGTTCAGTAAGTCAAACCCACCTTCTACATCACCAAACAGCACGGAGGCTTTGTATGCGGCGGATTCTGTGTCAACGCCTTCTGGCGAATTAAATTCAATCCTAAAATCCTCTGCCCGTTTAAGTAGGATGTCCCTAATGACTTTGTTTTCTTCACCACCCCATCTTTCGTTTATGTTTTCTATATGGCTGTCAATAAACGCATCATTTAGTCTCTCTACGGACACCTCACTGTACTTAGTGCCCTCACGGGTAAATGCGCCAGATACGTTGCGGCTCTCTAGCTCTATTCTTTTGTTTATTACGCTTAAATCGGTGCGAAGTTCCAGTAACCTTGCCTGACCTTCTTCACTTCTATTTGGCTGTTCGCCAATGCTTTTCATCTCATCAAGAATTGCTTGACGCTGATTTTCTAGGTTACCAAGATTTTGGCCAATAGCTGTTTCTGGAGCTGGCGGCTCGTATGTTGCGGCTTTCTCTATGTTGTAAGACTTAGGCCGTAGCTGACCACGGTCATCATATTCGAAGATTAATCCGCCATCTGCGCCAACAGCCAAAGCAGTCTTTCCATCTTGAGCAATCACCCACCCGTAGCGTAACCGCGCCTCGTCTGCATATCCAGCCTTTTCGTTTTCAAATTCAACAGTACCTTCTTCAAAGCGGCCACTCTCGAAAAAGATTGTCTCTGAGCTAAGTGTTTTAATTTCGCTGTTTAGGGCAGCTTGAATGTTCCCTGACTTAGCTGTTAGATGCTTTGGTATGCGCAGTGTTACTTCGCTATTTGGAAAGCCATCCACATAAGAATATCTTTCGCTGAGTATGCTGGCGGCTTGTGACACAATGTTCTCCAGCTCTCCTTTGCTCATAGCGTCATCGCCAGAGACAACTTTGGCTTGCTCTTGCGCCAAGAATAGGGTCAGGTTGGTTAGCATTTCCAAGTGCTGCTCTCTAGCAGTGTTCATAGCTCTTGTGCTAGATGGAGAGCCTATGATTTGGTTGTTAGCAAAGTCAGCATAAGAACCACCAAGCATAGACTTCATGTGGTTTTGCACGGTTTCATTCTTTATGATAGCGCTTCGTATATTTGTTTTTGCCGCCGGAGTCGCTTGGATTTTTATGGCATCCGGGCTGCTAGACAACAAAAGTTTGCCAGCCATAGGGCTTAATGGGGCATTGGCTACATAGTTCTGCGCCAAACTCATGCCAGCGGCGCTAAGCTGCCGCATAATGTAGGACTGCGCATCAGCAGATACTTTCTTTTCTGCGCCTGGCCCGATACCAACACCAGAAAAGGCAGCCACAACATCCATCGGCGTATCAGCAGCATTTATAGCTTCAATAAAATCAGTAGCCGTTTGCGCTGTTAAAGGCTTAATCTCATCAGGACGCAGCCCCATTGCGGCCTGTTTTTGGATTTGCTCAGCTATAGTAGGTTCTTTGCCAAACTTTCTTCTATAGGCGTTATCGACAAAACTTGCAGGGTCTTTTTCTAAAGCCTCACGCTTGGCGGCTACAGCAGTCGCCACTCCATCCGATATCAGGTTTGCTTTTCTAATATCAGTAGGTTTCTCTACAGCAGTTCTTCTAGCATTTTCTTGTGCTTTTTTTATAAGCTGTAAGTCAGAAGCCTCGTTAGTAAACGGGTCTGCATACACCTGTTGATAAACGTCTTCTGCCACCGCGATACTCAAGTCTAAGGCATTGGCCGCTGCGATATCACCAGCTTGCCTGTACTTTTGTGACGCTTGGTTGCCCAGCCCACCATCATCGCCAGTAAGGTTGATTGAATCAATGGCATTGGCTTCCAGTTGAGCTGCTTCTGCTAGTACGCCAGTTTTCAGGTAGGTTATTTGGCCTTCAATTAGGCCAGCCATCTCGCGCTGCATAGCAGAGTTATAATTAGAAAACTTACCCTCATTCTTGTTTACATCGCTAAGCTGTTGCTTAAAGTAGCCTATGTCTAGGTTTGGGTTCTGAGAGTCGGAAAGAAAATCCTTCTTGTCCAGCTCGTAGCGTATGCCCTCAGTGGTGTACCCTGTGTCAAAGCCATTGTCTTTTGCGAAGGTAATGAGATAGTCCGCCTCAGAAAGTAACTCGTCCCGGTCATCTACTGCTGCGGCATCAATGGTCAGTGCATCAAGCGCCTTTGTGAAAGCATCTTTTCTGCTGGCTTGGTGCTGCTGAAAAACCTCACTCCTAGCATTGGCGACCTTCGTATTAAGGTTTTTAGATAGATTGTTTTTAATTGTACGTTTCTGTGAACGAGTTAAGTCCATCCCATCGACTTCGCCCATCACCCCGTCTACAAAATCTTTGGCAACGATATTAAAACCAGGCACAGTTTTAGCTGGTTGGCCTAATTTAAACCGTTCAAAGTCCTCTCCAGACTTTGCCAGCATTTCTGCATAAACACGCTCAGTCTCAGCGTTCTTTTCAGCTTGTCCAAATTGAAACGCAATATCACCAGCCGTCTTAGAAAATGACTGTATGGCTCTGCCCGGAGCAGTAAATGCAGACCTATCTGCCCTGCGAGATAATTGCCCTGTTGCTAACTCTACAGCTTGCCCTGCGCCTTGATTGTATAACGGTATCTTCGGCATTTTATTGTCCTAATAATGTTGCGCCTTGCGCAGCGCCTTGCAATAAAGATTGGTATCCCTGTACTTTGTATGCGGTCTGCCTTGCTTGGCTTTCTGCTGTATTGAGGGCAATGTCTGCTTCTTTTTTAGTTTCTGCGATATCTCCAGCGTACTGTATCCGCAGCGCATCTTTTTCTGTTTTGAAATAAGCATCAGCTAGTGCATTTAACGGACTGCCAGACATTTGTACACCAGAAGCGGCTGTCTTCGTTATTTGCTGCCCGACAAGTCTCCGGGAGTTTTGTCGTAGTTTTTCTTCTTGGTCAGCCTTTTCTCTGCGCAGTAAGACGGCTTCATTTTCTCTTACTTGATTTTCGTATTCAGTTACGGCTTTTTCAGACTTAGCTGCGGCTTTAGAGCCTTTGAAGCCCATAACGCCACTGCCCACAGCGGCGGCAGCAGCCATCATTGTTAAAGGTTCTGGCATTACGCAAACCTCGCTACTCTACGGTAATCACTACCATCAGGGCCATATCTTTTCATTAGACCTTCATCCTCAAAACCTAGCCAGCTCGCAAACCGCAAAGCCCTTTCGTCATTAACCGAAACGCTGGCCTGTATTCTCCACAATTTGTTATCTGCCATTATACCTTCAAATAACTTATCTGTATATCTAGCAACAGTTTTAGGCACTTTGTAGCCGTGCTTAGACATCACTATCCAACCTTCTGCGACCCCATCCCATAATATATGCACCCCGGCTGCCGCCATAATCAGGTCATCTTTGAATAAACTGTAGCCCCTAATCGCATGATGGTTATAGAACATAGCCCGTGCTTCTGGTGAAAACTCGTAGTCAGTTTCTATGAAGTGGATATGCTCCTCATCAAAAGGCACTAAATTATACATCGAATGTGTTTGACCTCCGAATAATCGCCAGCACAGTCATAGGCAATGGCTGGTTCTGCCGGATAACTACCCGTGCATCATTGTCATAGCCAGATGGGAACGATATCTCTTTATCGCCTGTGAACATCGGCACAGCAGTATTCATAGCCATGCTAGAGTTTCTAAAGGGTATGCGGTCAAGATTAGCCGTATCTGGACCAACCTCTGCGCCTACTGTATTCAGGAAACGAGCCGTTACACTGTGGATGCGCTTTATATTGCCCTGAGAAGTCCCGTCATTGCCGCCAGCCTCAAGCCTTAGGGTTTCTATAAGGGATGTATAGTTGTAGCCCAGATGCACCTTAGAGGCGCTTCTATCCAGTGTTATCTTGCCGTCTGTCACCGTCTTGTTAGCATGAGTAGCTCCATCAGCTAAAATAGCTACTTCTTCGCCTTCTAGGTGATTGATGCCGCTGATAGTGGTCGTAGCTGACCCAGAATATGTCAGGCCGCTATCCACATAAAACGCATCCTCAATATCATCACCAAAGTTAATAGGCTTTAGATATTCGATGTGGCGGTAAGTTGTGCCATTTATTGTACGGTTTACGGATACATATACTTGGTCTTCTGCACCGCTAGGAATGGATGCGATACTTTCTACAACCCCGTTTCCGCCCAAAGGATGCGTATGCCAACCTATTGCGCCATTTGCTTTGTCGTAAGTTAGGCCAATAAGTCTGCCATCAGTATGCACAAACCAGATAAGCAGCTCCGGCTCTTGCTGCCAAACCATGTCAGATACGCCGCCACGAGTAACATGGTCAGCCAAGATAGACAGCTCAATGCCTGTTAGCCCGTCTTGTGCCTCGCTAAAAGTGATTTCCTTTACCTTCTCCTGGCCTTTCTGAATAAAGATAGTAGAAGATGCGGCTCTGATAGGCGTAATGTCAGATGTGCCAAAAGTAGTTTCTCTCAGCACGTTTACATTTGTCGGGGTCAAAGCCTCTGAGCCAGCACCCCCGGACATAGTAAATTCAGCACTGGTGGTCATAATCTGTAGGAAACGACCCTGCATCATGTGCTTGATAACATTCACCTTGTCAGAGGCGATGGTTACATTGATAGCGGAATCATCTTCCGTTCCTGGGGTGTGGTTCTCAAAGTCAGCAGATACAGAGCCAAAGATTGACTGTGGCCTTGCAGTCGTTCCTGCAAAGAATAAACGCTCCTCATAAAAAGCCAACGCTCTTGGGTATCCTTGGTCTCCGCCAAAAGCACCCAGAGACCAACGTGTAGTAGCATTAGCCGCGCCAACCACAGCATCAGGCAATACTGCAATGCCGCCATCATCGGCTTTGACGGTAGCGGAAACCACAGTGGAGCTAGTAAAGCCCGTAATCTCTACATAACCCGTATCATCATGCACATATTCCCAGTCGATAGCCCCGTAGGTTTCTACGCCGGATGTGTGTACTGGTGGAGAATTGTTTGATGTCTGGGTCGAGCCTGTGACATTCTCATAAACATGGTCGTTGTAGCGTACTGTATCCCCATTGTTATAACTTTTATTCGCTTCCCATTCCGGGTGCGCAATCTCAAGCACCTCTCTGAAACGAATATATCTACCTACATCAGAAGCAGTAAATAGCGCAGCAGAAGCAGTCACCGTTACACTGCCTGTATCAGCAGAGGCGTATAAAGTTGTGCTAGTTATGTTCTCATCAAGATATGGGCCATCCACAAAATCCACATCCGAAAGCGTAAATGTTGTCGCGGTTGTCCGGGTCAGCTTGGCTGGCGCATGGCTCTTATGTGCTAGATAAATAACGTCAGCAGATTGTGCGTGGTTAATCTCAAATATTTCTGTAACGCTATAGGTTGTTGCAACTTCCACAATCTTGCCTACTGCACCGCCAGAGCTGTACGCATCAAAGCCTGTACTGTCTATGCCGGATAACTCAAATGTGTTTGTAGTGGCATTAGCAACAGTAAATTCAAGGTTGTTGACCTGAGACATACCAGCAACGCTTGTGATAAACACTCTATCGCCATTAGATAGGCCATGTGATGCGGCTGTCACTACAGCAGGGTTTGCTTGTGTAATCCCTGTAATAGCTGTAGTAGCCTCAGTCAGTATGCCGCCGTCTTTGAAGAAGCGGATATAGTTAGCACCAAGCTCTAGGATGTATGCTTGCTCATCACTAAATTCAAAGCTGATAAGACGCACTTTGCCGCCATCTTTACTGCGACCAGCAAAATAGCTGCCGGGACGGCGAGTAACACCGCCGGAAGGAAACACCAGCATATTCTGAACAGTTTGAGCGCCTTCGTTATACTTGGGTAGGTCTACACGACCTTCCAAGCGTGGCGATAGCTCCCCAGACCGAAAGTTGGTAAGTATAGTGGATACGCGAGCCATCAGCCTAGAACCTTATGTTCGTGAAGTCTTCTGTGATAATCCTGTCTGGTTTACCCTCAATAGCATCCATAGACCGAGCTTCTCTTAGACGTGCCTCGTACAACCCAAACATTTGCTGGGCTACAGTCGTGCTGCCAGTAATGTTGTATGCCAAGTCTGCTGCTAATCTATGCGCCAGAGTGTTGGATAGCAGAGAGTCATACAGCTCGGTGTCTTCTTCTCGCGCTATGTAAATAATCCGGCAGATGTCCTCATCGGTCAGAACATTTCTGCCCTCAATCTTAAACATGGCTTGTGTGTCATACGGGGCAATATCGCCATCAACATTAGATGTAAACAAAGACAATACACGCAAGCAATAGGGGTCTGTGGGTAGCGTGAATGAATTAGCAAAACCAAATGCAGGAGCTGTGCTGTTCTTGGCTAACTGAGTACGAACAATGGCACAGTTCCAAGGGTGTGCCCGTAATACAGCGTCCCGTGCAGTGTCAAATCTGCGGTTGCACAATCTAGCTTCTTTGGAGTTTTGAGTAAGTGAAATAATGGTTGCCGCACCCAGCAAGTCCATAGCTTCATTACATATATCAACAACGGAAGGCATTACTTCACTAACCTTTCAAGTTCTATCAACGCACCGTGACTTGAGTTGCTATCACCACCGCGAGTCGTGTTACCTACAAACTGTGCTTCTGCAACCAGCGCCTTTAAGCGTTCTGTCGATAGTATTATAACAATACCATCATTAAGTATAAATGCCCAATGGTCTGCCTCAGTTGTGGCTACACCAGAGGGCTTTCCCCTACAAAAAAACTCCACAAACACTCGACCAGTCTGTGAAGCCTTGAAATCTCTTTTGACCTCTAAGGTCTTCGATTGTAGTAGCTCAGCTAACCACTTTTCCTCTAGCTGGCCTACCTTCAAATCATAGCGGAAATCGCTATTAAATTGCATCCCTTGCCTTCCCCCGAAGGGAGGAGAGGCGGCTTGCACCGCCTCGCCCAATGGTTTGCTTAGTTGACAGCGTATTCAATAATGAATGACATTGTGCCAGCAGTTGTACCAACCACTGTAAATGTCGCGCCCACATAGTAGTGACCGCCTTCATCTTCTGAATCGCCAGCAAGTTCGTACATCTTGTTGCCAATAGTATCAATGTTGGCGGCTTCGGTGCGAACGTCAGCCATGCCAGCACCGTCAAGAACAGCACTGCCAAAAGCATCAGCGTCCTTAACTGCACCAGAAGTATCATAGATACCTACATCAAATGCACAGCTACCACCGAATGAATCAGAACCAACTGCCACACGCAACACAGTAGCGTTGCTTGGAATTGGTGCGAACATTACGATGTCGCCTACGGTATCAACGTCAGCAATCGCCAGCTCAACAGAGCCGCTTGCTACACGCACAACACCGTGCAGATTTGATGCGTCATTAGCAACAGGAGGGGTAGCTTCAAAGTTAGCTACAAGTGTTGAGTTCTTAGTAGTCATTTGTCACTCTCCCTTAAGCCGCTTCGTCACAGTCAATTTGGACAACTTTTTCTTCTTCCATGCGAGTCGCGCCAATAGACATACAGTAGTACACCTGAGTTGCGTAGCCTTTGTCGCTACGCTCGTCAATGCGAGCCATAATGTCTTTGCCGACTGCCAGAGCAAGACCATCTTCTGCCCATGCGAAGCATGAACGGATGTTGCCAGTTTTTGACAAACGGTTAGAAACGATGAAACGGAAGCCCATGAAGGTATCAATTTCACCCTGAACAAGAGCCTTCACAGTGTTGAAGTCTGATGAAGTAACAGTGGTGCTACCTAACAGGGCTTCAATCTGGTCTGGGCCAACAGCGATATAACGAGGGATTGATGGGTCTACATCAGCCAAGTCCAGCTTCTTCTTAGCTTCGCGCAGCTTATCCAGAGTCATATCTGCACCACCATTAGCAATCTGCTGACCAGCAGGTAGAGCTGTCGAAGTCGAACCAGTCTGGCCTGTGAAAGCAGTTCCTAAAGCAGATGCGATAATCTCATCATCCATCGCACGACCCATAGCAGCCGCAGCAGCTTGTGCATAAGCAGATGTTGGGTCAATCAACATACGAACCTTGTCCTGGTCATCAATCAGGTCGGCGTATTCGTAGTCTACCAGTGATACACGGCGGCGAGCGTGTGGTGTATCAATCTGTGGGGTGTCAGCATGACGAGTTGTACGCTTCTGCGCAGTCGCCTTACCAACTTGGTCAAAGAAGGCATTGTTGCCAACCATATTCTCAACACGCACCGCATCACGCAGACGAGAACCCATCTGCTGTGAAAGCATCTGCACGTTAGCAGAATACTGTTGTACAAATGCCGTAGTTACTTGTAAGGACATGATGTCCCTCCTTTTCTACATGGTTACATTTGTGCTTATTGCGGTACGCTACCCTTGCGGACGTTCCTAGACTTTTGAGCCTTCTTAGGGCTATCGTCTATCCGATTGTCTTCAGGACGGCATTGACATAGCTTGCCGCTACCCTGCATGACCCACTGGTAGTATTTCTCTGCCAGAGTGTCAGGTTCTTTTAAATCCCTCGCGCTACCAAACTCAACAGCGAGCCGTAAGCACTCAAGACGTATTCCTTCTGGAGTCAGCTCGTCATCCATGAAGCTGCTCCATCAAAAACTGCACCCTCTCAACGGCCTTCTGCCGTCCAGTGGGATTTCTTCTGTCCCAGTAAGCATGAGTCTTGTCGTTCATAATCGCGTCAATCTCTGCTTGGGCGTTTGCAGGAGTCATCACATTTGATTGTGATATTTCTGCAACAGTATCTTCACTGGTTACATTTTGCCTAAATTCTGCAATTTTTGCAAATGCTTTAACAAATTCAGGGTTATTTCCTAGTGCGCTGCCATCTGCTAGTTGCAAATTAAACACACTCTCGCCAGCAAACTCTTGAGCTACCTTCGCAGCAGCTTGCACTTTCTGGTCATAGGCTAAGCCCCATTCCTGCCGCAAAGCTGCCTCGCTCTGCTCTTTCATTTGCTCAGTTTCTTGTGCCATTAGGGACGTGGTTTGCTCCATGCTGGAGCGATAATAATCAAGAATACCTTGTGCTTGCTGGGGATTAAGACGCAACTTGTGGGCTATGTCACTGAAATTGTTGGCAACTTCCTCTGTAATTACAGTTCCGTCAGCCTGTATTTGGTATCCCTCTGGGCTTTCAGGCCGTCCAAGTCTGCCATAAATACGGTCTAAGTCTTCATCTGTAGGGTTGACTGGCATCGGAATTTTGTCTGCGCCAATCAATCTCTGTGCGTTTACATAAGACCGAGCCAAGTTTTCTACATCCTTAATGGGTGTAAGGCTTGGGTCTTGTCTTAGTTCTTCTGGTATCATCTGTAAAAACTCGTTACCAGACCCGCCCGAAGCAACCTCTGCTGGCGTTTGCATAGGTGCTACAGGCTGGGCTACCTGTTCGATGTTCTCTTGTGACATAATTACTCCTGCATCATGTTATAAATATGAAGGATAACTGCCCGTTTTCCTTCCTCGAAAGCTGTAGCATTGGCATCGCCAGCTACATAGCTTGAAGACCGCCAGTTACAGCGAGCCTCCAAATCCTTTAAAACCTTTGACGCACTGTCACTACCAAAGGTCTGCCGATACATTTCTTTAAGCTGTTCAACTTCTTTCACGATTATTGTCCTACCATTCTCACGGCTTGCGCAGCTTGAGCTGCGTCAGATACGTCTTGCGATAGCGCCTGACGCTCCATAGCTTCCTGTTCGGCTGCGGCTCTTTGCTGCCGGGTTTCGTCTACTTCACGCTGGGAACGCAATGTAGTCTTCGGCACACCAAGCGACTCTGTAATATGGCGCACAAGGCCATCGGGGTCGATATGGTCGCTGACAGGTAGTGATTGTGCCAGAGGCATGAGAACCTCAAGAGCTTTGATGGTGCTGTTAAGGGAGCTGGATTTTTGTGCCCGTGCCAATGGTGATACATATTCGATATCAACATCTGTACCTTGAATAGACTCAGGCGGTGTAGCCAGCATATTTTCGCGCAACATTAGCGCAAAAACCCGGTCAATCATCGGACGCAACATCTCGTTCATTAGTCTGCCAAGAACAGGACCAATAACACGCATACGTTCTTCTTGGCGCTGGATAACTTCTGTAGCCGTCATGTTAGGCGTAGAGCCGGAAAGTAACTGGTCTACATAAAATGCAGAACGGATAGCCATACGGCGCTGGTCTTCCATGCTCAGACCAATCGGGATATTAGCCCCGGCTTGTAATGGGGTAATCTGGTCTCTTGTGCCAGCTCTGTAGAAGTTCAAGCCCCCTGGCTGGGTACGCACAGGCAGAATAAACCCGTCATCGGGAACGAGGAGAGGTGGGTCAATCTGCTTCTGTGCGGCCTGAATGATTGTTTTTGACATAAGATTCAACATCTTAACATCTGGGAGAGCAACCATTGCAGGACTTCTACCCATAACTTCGCCTGTTGCTTTCAAGAAACGCGGCACAATATAGGGCATTTCTTCGAAGCCAGACTCAGACATCAGCTTCTTAGACTCCATATCAATATAATATGAAGCATAGGCCATGTTCTTATTGTCACGCTTGCGAGTGTCACGCTCGGCTCTAGGCAGCACCGCATGAAGAATATCCACCTCATCATCCGGCTTTTTCTCGTGTACCTTCGCAATATATTCGCCAACATTCTCTAGGCCAAAGCGCTGTACGGCTTGGCGAGCTGGTATCTTATATTTTCTGAAAACAGTATCAACAACCCCGTACTGGTTCTCAGTTACATAAAACTCAGATATGTGCCGGGTACTGAAACGAAGATTGCCATCATCCATTTCAATAAACATACAGCCAGTACCAAACACAACCAAGTCCACATACATTTCATGGACTTCTGTTTCAAAGTTTGAGTGGTTAAACGCCCGTATCATGCGCTGGCTAGTATCTTCTAGCCATTCCTGCACATCATCGTCTCTGCCAACTGTGGCATCCTTCATATCTAAATGAAACCACGGAGTCGCCCCACTGGTCAGCATACCATGAAGGGAAGCTGATAAGAGGTCTACAGCCTGTAATGCTGTGCCATCAAATATCAGCTCCATGCGCTTTTCGCCTCTACTGCGCTTACGCACAATATCAGCCTTACGGGGCAGCATATAATCAGCTAATTCCTGAAAATGCGTATCCCAATTATCTCTACGCCCCTTGATATGTTCAAAGCGGCTAATAAGAGACTTGGTGAGTTCGCTCATAATTTACCCCAATAAGGTTGGTGTACCAGTAGGCGTTGCACCACCGCCGCCGAGCATACCGCCAGCAACGATAGTCGAGCCACGGCCTCTGCGACCACGGCGTTGGCGTGTTACTTCTTCTTCCGCCAATGCTACAGAACGCTGCATTTCCTCTGGCTCTGCCACTGGTGGAGGCGGAGGAGGTGGTGGAGGGGTAGCTACTTTAGGCTTCATAAATCCCATCGGGTTTTCTCCTGTCAATAAAATACTGCTTGTATTATAGGTTTTTTCTACTTAAACCGCAAATGGGTTGTAATCATTCTCTGCAACTGTCTGTGGAGCTTTGACTGCCATCTCTCTATTCTGTAGCCCCACTGCCAAATAACGAAAGGCATCCGCTGCATGGCTCGTGAAGTCATGCCTCGGATGGTCTCTAAAAATCTGCCGTTTATCATCCCAATCCTGCCTATACTGTCTCAAACATTCCAAGCCCACATCGCACTTATCGCGGTCAAAGTAGCACTTAGGTAGCATCATTCTAGCCGCATTTATGCCGTCTGCAACTTTCATTTTAGGTACTACACGGAATCTAATCCCTAGCGTGTAGGCGGTCTCCAGCCTACTTTTGCCCGAACCCAGCTCACGCACTTCGATATCGTGCGGCGCAAGGTGGTCTCCGTATTTGTACTCTTTTTGCCGTAATATGTCTGCGTAGTGGTCGAGTCCCACTCCAGAGCTTTCATAATAATCAATGACATTTATTGCCCCACCTCTAAAGGTCTGTGCAAACCAAATAGCCGTACTATCATTTACACCCAAGTCCCATGCAGTATGCACAGGATAAGCTGGGTCATACGGCACTCGCGTAATTCGTCCGTTATCATCAGCATCAGATAGCAACTTTGCATAATACGCGCCTATAATAGCTGCGGTAAAGGAACACTCAAACTCCTGTTCGTACTGTTCCTCGGTCATAGAAGCGCGAGCAGCGTCTAGCTCCTCTTGCTTCACAATGCCAGACTCGCTGGCTTTACAAATCTTATAATACCAGTCTTCTGAGCCTTCCGCCATCTCCTTCTTTGCAGTCTCTAACATATCAAAAAAATGATTATGCCCGGCTGGTGTGCCTAGAAATGTAGCCGACCCCTGCCTGTCGGACAGGGCTGGTCGCACAACCTCCCCCCATACCCTAGGATTTTGCATACCATATTCATCAAAGAAACAATCATCTAAATAAATACCGCGCAAGCTATCTGGGTTTTCTGCTGATAAGAGGGTTATTCTACCGCCATTCGGGAAGTCAGCTCTAAGTTCAGTCTCGTTAAAGGTAACGCCGGGTATCACGCCAGAATAATATTTAACATAATCCCACGCGATACGCTTCGCTTGCGTAAAGGTAGGCGCAATCAACGCAACTCTAGGCCGGGGTAGCGGATTAGTTAGCACACGTTTTATCATGTGATTAACAGCCCACACAGTCTTGCCAAAGCGTCTGTGCATCACTAGCACGTTCCAACGCTTCAGCTCTTTGTGCATATCTCCCTGAATAGGACGAGGCTTATAGGGTATCTTTACTTCCACTGCTTACTCCCAGAACATCCAGGCAATGTGCCCAGCTATCTCTTTCTATGTCATCATCTTCAAAGAAGTCGGTATGTTTAGTTATCTTCTTACAATCTATAGCCGTTACAGGCACAAACAAGACTGTTCTTTGCTCAGATGATACACACGCTAATATGTCATAATCCTTCTTACTAGGAAGCCTCTTGTTGCCGCCTAGCCCAGTCATAAAGCGAACACGATTTCTATTGCCAACAGAAGATTGCCTAGAGGACTGACAAGCCTTCACCTGTATCCGCAAAACCGCACTTGTCTGAGGATGCCACGCAATCAAATCCACGCAGTCCTGTTGCGCCATTGCTACACGCCACCCTCGCATAAGCACCGAAGCAGCCGCTATGTGTTCCCCCACAAGACCAGACTCCGTAGTGCTTACTGGCACATCTGCCATAAACCTACTTTTTTCCATAATGCCTAATCAGTCTCCCACAGTATCTTCACAGTACCATCGCCTATCTCAACACCAGCCCGGTTCTTCTGGTCTCCGAAACGCTCCGGCAATATCTTGCTGGCCTTCCACCGCACATGATGCGCATAGTCACGCAGCACCCCAGTATCGTAATCCTTTCTACGGTGCAACGCATCGTCAAACACCTTGTCTAGTTCTTCCAGAGCCTTCTCAGCACTGTACTGCTGCGCTTGCTTCACTGCCCCGTCAAACTCAGGGTCGTTCTTCATGCGCTTGTAAAAAGCCGTCCTGGAAATGCCAATGCCCTTGCATACATCTGCAATGCTATGCCCGTCAGCCAAGCCAGCGAGGATTAGGTCGGTTCTTTGCTTTGTGAGTTTAGTCATGTCTGTGTCTCGTTATGGGGCAATTAACATACAAAAGTGTGGCCGCGCGACCTCGGGGGTGTCGGGTCTGAAACAAGCCCCCCTGCCTTGTTCTGTGGCGGAAATGCAACGGGTCTGTGCTTTCTCTGCATTGTGCAACGCAACATGGCATTGTGCAGTGCAACATAAACTGCTTGGCAGATTGCCAGCCGGGCATTATGCTGTAGCTATGCCGCGCAGGGAAAACTGTAAACTGTGCATATATAAAAATACTAGTCACGGCATCCAATCCCAAAAAACTAAGCAATAGCAACGCCTCCGCAATCCCTTACAATGTAAGGCTTTATTGCCATGCTGTAAACTTTTTTGCATTTTTTTTGCTTTCCCCTATTGACAAGCGGAAACCCTTTCCTGTAATGCTGGGGAATCTTAGCTTTTAGGAGGGCTGATATGCTTATTATAACCAACACCGTCCGGGACATTACCGAGCTTTCAACAGCTCGCTTTGCAGTAACAACCAACACTGCAAAGGCTCATACAAACGAACAGGCAAAAGAAATCATTGTTCAGATTTGCCGCTATTTACGTTTAGACCCGGCGGAATTTCTCATTACAGATGAAAGCACTGGCCGCGCTTATCGCTTGCGCCATGCTCGCCCTTCGTCATTTACGGGGGCTTAATCATGCCAAACTTAAACCAGCTATTTCAAAACCCAGCCGACCAGCGCAAAGGCGGTAACTGCGGAGTGACAGCTCTTGCAGTATCGGCTGGCGTATCCTTTCAGAAAGCATGGGATACTTTTATAGCCGTTAATCCGCGCGCTTATGGTCATAAACGCTGGACAGGCGGAACATACACCGGAGACCAAGCAAAGGCACTGGAGAGGCTTCAAATCGCCTTTGATGACATGATGCTTACCCGGCGCATGAACATGAATAGATTTGTCCGGGACTGCACCCAGCGCGACACTGTTTACATGGTAACGACTGGCAAGCACGTTCAAACAGTATTGAACGGCAGTGTCATAGACCAGCAGGGCAAAAAGCCCATTAATGAATACTGGGGCAAAAAACTTTTTGTCAAAAAAGTAAGAATAATAAAAGACCCGTTTAAATATGCAGACAAAGCTGGCAGTGATACCGCGCCAATGCCAGCAAGGCCAACAGGCCATACAACCAACGCGCGGCAATTAATGCTATTTTAGAGGAGCAAAGAAAATGGCTATTAAAACAGAATTGACACGTTCAGAATTTACCGATGCTTTACGCCGTGATGAATATGCGGCATGGAGTTATCAGGCTTGCAATGCCTTATATGATTACTTTGAGGAGCTGAGCGAAGACATAGGCGAGGACATAGAATTTGACGCCGTTACTATTCGTTGCGACTGGAACGAATACACGCTGGAAGATTTCGCCAATGATTATAGCAATCTGAAAGAAGAAGACGAAACAGACAAAGAATTTGCAGAACGTATGCAAGAGGAACGGACGCAAATCATCTGGTTGGATAATACAAACATAATCGCACAGGCATTTTAAAGGAGGGCATAAAATGCAACGCATAGAAAACTTTACACAAGCAGCAGATTATTACTTAACCATGAACGCATGGCTGGCTGGGCGTTATGCCCAGACAGACAAGCACGGAAGGCGGTGGCTTGCCCAGTATGTAGGCGGAAGACCTAGCAAATATAAACGGCTGGAACACGCCTTTTATAGGCGGTACATCCTGCCATTTAGAAACAGCACGGAGGGCTGAACAATGACGCATTTAGAGCTATTACAAGAGAGACAAGGCGAGCGAGAGCAATACCTAAAACTTACCGATAAGATGCGCGAGCTATGGGACAGCCCAAGCAAAGACTATGCGGCTATAGCCAGACTGCAAGAGCAAATCAAAGAGCTGCACAATAAACTGTATTCTTATACATACATGAACAAGCCAGAAACGGAGGGTTGAGAAATGAGAAAATCAAGCACAATACTAGCAGGGCTGGGCTTTGCCCTAGTCATACTGGGCACAAGCATAGCCGAACCAATGAACGGGGCAGTCTTTGCTATTCAGATAGGGCTGCTGCTCGGCGGCTGCTTTATCATGTTATTGGCTGCTATACGCAATTAGGAGGGCAACAATGGAATATAAAGTAACGCTAAAAATAAACAGCTTTTGTTTTGAAGCAGAAGACAAAGAGCAAGCAGAACAGGCTTTCTGGGATTTATGGCACAATGACCGGGGCAGCCTTGACTGGGAGCTGGTCATAGAAGGCGAAGAAGACTAAGCAAATCGGCACGGGGGAGCAATCCCCCTGCCTCTTGGACAGCCCGTCACGGGCTTTCCTAGCGGCAATAATGCCGGAACAGCCATAGAGGAGAAATAGACATGGCACAAAGAGGACGACCAAAGAAAGAGCAGCCTTTTACTATCGAGCTTGTAGGCAAAGAACGTCATTCGATGATAAGTATGCTAAACGCTCTAGCAAAAATAAATAGAACAACAGCAGAGAAATCAGATATTGCCTACGCTGATTTAATAGAGCTAGACAGTCTGGAGTATTGGTTAGCCAATAAGTTAAACGCATCGAGACCAGACCGCGACTATTGGTCAGACTATGAAGCAAACTAAGCAAAGCGACCTGTTCGACCAGGCTGGAGCAATCCAGCCCGGCAACAGGCAAATCGACCTTGAGCAAATAATAGAGGAGAAACGGGTATGCGAAGAACAAGACGCTATTACTACGCCTTGTGTGCAATCCAGAAAACAGACTGGCTAGAGAAATGTATAGCCAGCCCAGCCAAAGGCATGAGCAAGCTGGATATAGCAACAATTAAGCTCGTATTGAGAGATAGAGGAGAAAGAAAAAATGCCTGATTACAGGGTAGCAATATCAATAGAGGGTGGGCTTGTCTTAAACGTGCAAGCAAATAGCCCGGAAGAAGCAGAAGCAAAAGCCCATGACATAGCAGAGTATGGGGCTGACATAAGCATAAGCGGAGAAACAACCGAGACCGTTCACCGGGACTGGCAAATCGTAGAAGTGGAGGAAGCATAGTGTTTGATTTTGAAACAACCGATTATGTTTGTGCTGATTGCGGCGGCAGTGAATGGCACGCGAACAGATACTTTTGCAACAGCCGCAAACTATGGTTAGCAGATAGCATAGCCCAATGGTGCAGCGATTGTGATGCGGAAGTAACCATTGTTCCGTTAGATGAATATGATGAGGAGGCATAAAAATGTTAATCGTAAGCCATACAATCCAGCGCAGGGACAGCATAGGCAACACTGCTTACTATGACTGCTTCCAGCTAGTAGATACCAAACAAGAAGCAAGGGAGAAAGTGGCGCATCTGATAGCCATACATGGCGATGAGCTACACTGCTGGGCAGTAAGCCAAGTTATCGAGGCAAGCGAGCCGCACTGGGCGGATGCCGAACCAATCTTAAACAGAGCAGAAAGAGAAAAGGACGCAGAAAACAATGACGGCTGATGAGCTAAAAGAGAGACGCATCTTTCTAACATTAACACAAGCAGACCTAGCAAATCGTTTCGGCTTATCCGATAGGACTATCCGCAATTATGAAAGCGGAGCAACGCCTATCCCTAAGACGTTCCAAATAGCTATGGACGCTTTAGAGCTAGAGGAGAAATAAAAATGCTCGAACCAAGCAAAAAGCTATTAGCGAGAGTGGATGCCCTGAACAAGCAAAGAAACAGGCACTACGAGCTAAAACTTAGGCTTTGTTCCTACACGCCTGAACACCCGGCATTTAAGACAGTAAGTGAAGGGGATTTATTCGCCTTCAACAAAAGCATAATGCACTGGCGCAGAATGAAGCGCAGGACAAACAAGAATGTTTACGGCTGCACGTTCGGGAACAGATACATAGCCGTACACTGGCGAAGCACAATAATGCACATAAGTTTTGCTAAGATACATAGCAATTATCTGCTGCCAAAGTATTACCTGAAAGATGCAGAGACAGGCAAATATATAGGCAGGAATAAGCACCAGATACTTTGCCAAAAGCCAGACATACGCACGACATACAGCAGAAAAGAAATGCAGGAAGTGTTGTATGAGCTGGAGCAATATAGAAATGCCGCGTAGCAGTACTGCTTAGTAATGCAGCACTGCTTAGCTGGTAGAGCTTAGCTGGAAAAGCTAAGCTCTTTTTTTTTATATATAAAAGAAAATATGCTTTGGGATGTTCTAAGCTACACTGCTAAGCACTACAGCTAAGCACTGCGTTTTCACTCCCGTGAATTATCATGGATTTAAATCCGCGTCAATCCCCTCGCACATCTTCTCCCTGACCAGCATACACCATGCAGAGAAAGAGACCGTGCAAGTGTAGTCTGTGCTTGCATATTCTGGGCTGACCAGCCCAAGCCTGACAACGCAGTGGATGCCAGCCCGGTCATACTTGTATATCAACACTGGCTCTTGTTGCAGAGAAATAGCGGCATCTGTTACCTGTTGCCACCAGTCCCGGTGATGATGCCCACCATTAGCCATAGCGTATCTTTTGCACTCTATGACCCAGCCATCCAGCCCAAGCAAATCGCCATGCTGGCTTTCCCGGTACTGTTCAAGGTCTCGCTTGACCCTTACGCCTAGATGCTGGTCTATCAGAGCCGCGACTTCACGCTCAAAGGCAGCCCCCTTGTTTCTGCCATTAGTCATCTAAAGGACTATTCCCAGACCTAATGTCATACGCAGGACGCTCCGGCTGCTTGCCAGTGATATGCTCCTTGATGACTGCATCCTCAAATCCCGGTGGGCAAATCTCATTCCACCTTGCCCACTGCCTCTTATGCTCTCGCGTCTGCGCTTCCCAGTCTTTTGCTCCGCCCATTTACTTTTCCTTTACTAAAATTATCCTACCCATTTTACCATGCCATCCCTGCATCGGATATGCTTTCCAACCCTGAGGCACGGGTTCACAAATATGTGAATACTTCACAACGCTAGTGGATTGACCCGGTGTTTTCGAGCTGGACAATGATTTGCATTTCATCTTCTTCAATCTGCACCTCCAGCTCTCCAGACCCCTCGCATAGCTCGCAAGTCATAACCCGGCCTACCAACTCTCCGCCTCTTGGCGCACCCCAGTCAGCCTCGCCAACCTCATACTCCACCTGACCATCGCCATCGCAATCAGGACAAACTATTATTGCTACTCCGTCTAGCAACTCTCTCTCTGAAAAAGTCATCTGCCCCTACCTTTCCGCCAGTAGCGATTAGAATTGTGTACATAGTCTCAGGGCTGGGAAATCGTTGACCGTTAATAATGCGAGAAACAGCAGCAGCCGATAGCTTACACTGCCTCGCAAATTCACCCTGAGACATATTCTCTTGTATCAAGTAATCAGATAAAAACATACATTATTTATATCAGGTATTGACAGATTGGTAAACCTAATTAGAATGGGAATTGTCGGGGCGGTTTTTTTCCTACACGCTTTTGCCGCCCCGGCAGAGGAGGACACCATGGAATATGAAGTGCCAGAGTATTCAAAGCAGTATGGCAGATACCATGTTTCTGCTTCTGGCGGAACACAACAGCTAGACGAACACATACTAAAGCTGTTCTTACGCAAAGAATACAAGATGAACTTCCCGATGTCTGCCCGTCCCAGAGCTGGGCAAATCGTGCAGATAGTGGCTGACCTTTGCATGGGCTTACATGATTACAGCCCGATAAAAGGCCAACAAGAACGCTGGGACTTTGCACAAGCCCTGAGGCACGGCATGGCTGAGTTTATGACATACCAGCCTTTGACTTGGGATGGTGGTGCGGATGCGGAAGCATTTGCCGAATTTAAAAACCACATAGCAGATATGTCCCGTCACGCTGTTGATGGACTGAACGAGTTTTTTGGCGATGAGGAGTTAGAAGGTGAGTATCAACGCTATTACAAAGACCCACGCATTGATGTACCAGTCACGTTATTTCTCGACTATGCGAGCGAAGATAGACAGATTGACCTCAAGTGCAGCCTTCCTCTCCGCAACCCACCAAAGAAAGACGGAAGCAGAACGTGGCGAGTGCCAAAACCAAAGACAGAACCTACTCCCCAGCAAGTCATGCAGCAAGCGGTTTACCATAAATCTACTGGCCTGACCCCAGGCTTGCTGTTCGTTACCAGCGCCGGGTACAACATCGTTACTGCTGAAAATTGTGAAGCATTACAACCAGATAGGCTAGAGGAAGCATACGAGGATGTAGTAAGACGCTGGCTTGCAGTCCAGAAATTAATGCAAGCTGCTAATGGAAATTGGAAGGAACTATTTTCCCTAGTGCCGCCAGACTTCGGAATGATAGCAACAAGACATGGCGGAGAAATACTTAAAATAGCAAAAGATGCTTGGAGGACAGCATGAATACACACTTAGTACATTTTAGCCCGATTGCAGTGCCAAAGAAGGTCGCGGAAGAACTATCTTCACCAGACCCACTTGGAGAACGCATGGATTTAGAGGTAGAGCTTTTGAAAATGTATGCGCCAACATACGTTTTTGGTGCAAAGAAGGAGAGAGAGCCTTTTCCAATTATTGAGCAAGTCACACAGATGACGTTAATGGAGTACCGAATATATAATGGCTTGCCTGTAACAGAATCTATGCGTTTGATGGATAAGCATTTAGGAGGACAGCATGACTGAGATAGAACAGGAACACGCCCAGCTTATAGACTTTAATCTTGAGCGATTAAACAAGCTGGAAAGAGACTTGGAAGACCTTAAAGAAACGTTGCTTTGTGTAATGAACATGATGACAGCCTACTTTGAAAGCCAGAATGTGAAGTTTGAGGAAGTAAAAGATGACTAATATCCTAGACGCTATGGCTCTATGCGCTGAGCTAAACAAAACGCATGGCGTGAAGCAACGAGGGGGCAAGATGTACACCCAAGTTGTTCATCGCATGGAAGCCTTTAGAAAGGTGTTCGGCCTGTCTATGGGGGTAGATACCCAGATACTTGTAGATGATGGACAGAGGGTCGTTATAAAGGCTATAATCACCAATGCAGATGGCATAGTCATTGGCTCTGGGATGGCAGAGGAAATCCGGGGGCAAGGCCATGTCAATACAACATCTGCGTTAGAGAATTGTGAGAGCAGTGCCATTGGTCGTGCGCTTGCCTCAATCGGTCTAGCTGGTGGTGAATACGCATCAGCAAATGAAATGGATGCTGTCGAAAGAAAGACGGACATCCAACACAGTCAGGCGGCTGGCGCTGGCAGTCCTCCTCCATTGCAGCAAGCGACTCCGCCTGAACCCACCCCCATTCCTGAACCTGAGAAGGCAAAGGAAAACCCCACAAGCGAAGATGAAAGAGACTGGGCTTTATATAACGACTTGAAGTCCCAGCTCGACATGAAAGACATTCCGGCTAAAGTCGAGAAGTTGTTTGTGGATAACAAGCAAAAGATAAAGAAGATTTCCGAAAGGAATAAGGAGCGAGGAGACAAGTTTGTACTTCTCTTTCAGAAACGCCTAAGTGAATTAGAAGGAGTATCATAATGGCGACAAGACTAGAAAAGGTGACATCAATCAAGGTGTTCCCAAATGATGAGGGTGCAGCCAAGTGGGGCAATAGCAAGTTTAGCCCGTACAAAGACGGCTCACCAGCAGACATCACTCTTAGAGGTGACAAGAAGTACCGGGTATCTGTCTTTGAAAATGACGATGGCTCTCTAGGTATTTCTATCACTGAGCCAGTGCAGCATCAGGCAGCCGACAATCTGCATGATAACGTACAGCAAGGCGGCTTACGCAAGGTAGCTGAAACAGCAGCCGTGAAGCGTAACGCACTCAGCCTTGACGATGACATTCCATTCTAATGGAAGTCCAGCCACAAATCTTGATGGCAGCCTACGATGATGGGCTGCTTATCACCATAGATGGCAAGCCGTACTTTCTCAATATGACAGAGAAACGTATGCTTGAGCTGGCACAAGACTTGATTAATAAAAGCCTAGATAACATTCGCAAGGATAAATATGGCTTGGTACGATAGAGGCAGAAAAAAGAAATCTAAATCGCAACAGTCGCAACACACAGTTACTTGCGTTCGATGTGGCAAGGAGCATCCAGCCCTAGACAACACATGGATTTGCAATGGTAGAGGAGACATATTGTGTTACGGCACAGAGGAGAGTTGTTTTAATGTATTGTTCGAGTTGTCAAAAAAAGCTAATAGAGAAGGACAAGCCCGTAAGAGTGCAGAGGGGGAGATGGAATCCAATACTAGACCACCTGAAGGATGGTGATAGCTTCCTTGTCCACACCCAGAAAGATTACGACAGCGTAAGAGGCTGTATGTATTTTAGAAACATCCCTCACAGAAGCGCGAAGATGCCGGACGGTACTGGCTGGCGCATCTGGAAGGTAAACAAGGATACCGCTGGACAGCTCTAGCGGTAGAGGACGGGGCGGTTTTTGTATAGTGTAACCTAACCAAAAGTCTGTAACACTAGCGGAAATGTGTTTGCCGCCTCGTCCTCACTACCACTTAACTTTGTTAGCCCAATAAGCCGCAGACATCTTTCCTTTGGCTATGTTCTTTGCGTGACGGGCTTTGAATGATTTACGCCGCGCCTTCTGCGCCGCAGTCTTAGGGCTTTTACCAGCACCCGATACGCCTTGTTGCCCAAAGCGGATAGTCTTTACTTTATCACCCACTTTAGCCACAACGACATGGGACTTCTTTGGATGGTTCGGGGTGCGCTTTGGTTTGTTATAGCCGGATACACCAGCTCTAGCCAGCCGAGGGTCTTTCTTCTTAGGCATCTTTCAAGCTCCGTATTCTAGCCACTAAACGCTTCGCCCGGTTGGGCACTTGGTCAAACCATTTCGACTCTATCATTTCCTCTGCTGCGGCATCCCATTCCCGTGCATCTATCCCTGCTTTCATGCCGACAAACTTAGACAGTCTTGGGTAGCCCAGATTGAACATCATATTTGCAATAACAAGCTGGGCTTCCTCTGGCAGCTTGTCAAAGTCCGGGTACAGCCTATGGCAATCCTCTGTAGTAACAGCTATGTCCCTGCGGAATACAAGCTGGACACGCTCCTCAGATACAGGTGTGCCGACAGGCTTCCCATACTCAGGGTCATCTTTTGTAACGAGATGCCCTATGCCGAAGGTCTCAAGGCCAAGGTGGTCTAAATATATCTCGTACCTACAGCCCTCATCTGCCGCAAGCTCCTGTCTGAGCTGGTCTATGTTCATTTCTTTTTCTTAGCTTTCTTAACAGCTTTGAGGTCAGCGCTGGTAATCTTTTTCCGGGGCTTTGCCATAGCTGCAAGCCGCTTTTGCTTTGGGGAATACTTGGAATACGGCATCACTTCTTCCGCTTCTTTGCTGTCTTAGCTGATTGCTTAAAAGCCTTTGCAGTAGGCGCACCCTTGCTGCCTGGCTTTCTCATTTTCTCACCACTGCCAGCAGCTATACGCTTACGCTTGGCATGGATGTTTGCATATAGTCCACGTTTTGCTGGCATTACTTTCTCCTAAACTTGTCTACGCCCTTCAAACCTAGTCCTGCTAGTATAGTAACATATAAGATATTCTGATACCAATCAGGCAGCTCGTTTAGCCTGTCAAAGCCAGCTCTCACTATGCCTTCCATGCCGGGCACAAAGCTGAGTACGCAAGGCGTTAGTATAACGATTGTTATAATCTCGTCCTTCCAGCTATTTTGCGTAGACTCAGCCATGATTAGCTCCCACTTGCTGTCATGCTGGGCAGCAGTTTTCATAATCTCTGACTTAGCTTTTTCTTTCTCAACCTTGCCTTCAAGAAATGTCTGGGCAAGATTACCTACAACGCCTAGTAACTGTATCATTTTGCACTCGCATCATTTAATTGGGATGCCCTATGCCAACCACATCGCAGATAGCATTTGATATATCGCCCCATGCCGACATCCAACACAAGGATAGTTACTTCTCTAAGGTGGGTTAATTCCCACTCAGGTCAGTGGCTAAGCAACAAATCACCTGACCCTATCGCCCCTCTGCGTGACGATTAATCTCCTCTTTCCTTACTGGCTCAGTCAGCATAACGCCGTTCTCATCCACCAGAAAATAAACCTTCTCGCCCCGGAGCTGGCTATCGCTGTATGTGACCAGTCTTACTTCTCTTTCCCCAGCCATATCGCAAAGCTACCTGTCAAAGCCCCAACTACAACAGAGACAAAACCACTGGCCTCAACCGTGCGACCAGCAATGTCTAGCTCATACATATACCAGTCAGTCACCCTGTAAGCCATAATAATCATAGCAAGAAATGCCAGTCTAGGCATCACTTTCCATTCATCCATTATCGTTGCCATTAAGCAGTCTCCTTTAGGTACAGCACCCACCAAACTAAAAGCGCAAAGGCAAAGCTAACAAGTATCATAGCGCAGACGAGGATTGTAATCTCTATGGTTTTCCTTACCTTCCTACGCCTTGCTTCTTCTTCCTGTTGCCGTTGCTTTCTTATCTGCCCCTCTATTTTAACAAACTCATTCCATGCCCCAGGGTTTATAGACAGCATATAGAGCCGAAGCTCCTCGCGTTGCTGACGTATCTTGCGCACGGCAGCCCATGTTTCCATCGCCTCCTCTGCGACAGACTGGCCTTTCTTACGTTTGACTTTGTTATGTTTGGATTCAATTTCATGGCAAGCAGACATCCACCGGGAGATGTCTTGGTGCATGGACTCGATGTCTTTAGCAAAGGCTATGCCTTTCTTGACCGCAGCAAAGGCACTAGCAGCCAGGGCTATTGTGCCTGGGTCAATCATCGCTATTTATCCTTGTACAAGTTCCAGAGTTTCCAGCCTACATATACAATAGACATGATACCCAGCACCAACGCTATCCATTGGTTCATCGCTGGCAGCCAAAGTGGTGCGCTGATGCCCCCGGTGGCTATGGCTAGGTCGTTCTGGTTCATCTTACAATTCCTCTGGCCAGTCGTTGATAGGTGCGTTGCCAGTAGGATTGCCATCGCTATCTACTGGCGTATCATGCAAGGCTAGAAAAGCCGCATGAGAATTAACGGCATCAATCGCCGCCTCAATGGTGTTGGATGCAGTGCGCACAGCCGAACGGTAGGTCGTCACATCTGCTGGCACAGTGTAGTCAGCCACCTCTTGCGCCTTTACTACTTGCCAGTCTGTCGGTGCTAGTAGGTTGCCAGCACGTTCCTTGGTCAGGTTCTTCCAGACGCTCTTAAGCCCCAGCGTTACTAGCTGGTTGCCATCTGCGTCTAAGATAGGATTGTTGTCGGCATCCACCTCATTCACATCGTCCAAAGCCTTCGGGGTGTTGGCATCCCACCAGAAGCGGTTATCGTATGGTGCTGGGTCAGCTTCCCACACCAGCCCTGCGGCAGTTTTCTGCTCGTCTGACCAGCTACCCCAATTCGCTGGGTGCTGTATGCCATCATTATCCGTCCAAGCTCTACCAAGCCGGATAATCTTTTGCGAATATTTCCATGCCATGTTCTATCTCCGTTATCTGGCGTTGGCTGATTTGAATGGGGCTGATGCAAAGGCGAGGAATATGTATGTACCACCTGATGCGTTTATATTTGTATTTGTGCCTCTTAACTTTAAACCGTTGGATAAAAAATCAACATCTACCACAGAACCAGTAAATTCCGAATTAGATAAATTTGGGAACAAAACATTGTTTGCAACATTGTAAGAATTTCTAGTGTTGTCATAAATTTGCCAGCTTGCAGTTGCGTTTGTTGAAGATTTAACCATCACAAAAGCTGGCCTGAACCCACAGTGTACAAACGTGCCATCTGCCGAGCCATTGCCCGTGTATGAGCCGCATTTCGAGTAGGATTCAACCGAATGAAAACAGTAGGCTATATGGGCATCTGTTAAATAATTAGCGTATAGCCCAACTGAAAACACACTAGATGTTGGTGATGTATTGTTCCAGTAGTTAATGTTTGCGGCAAATGCGTCAGTATTATTTAGAACCAATCCACCAGTATTGCCAAGTGACGCGTGATAAACAGTCCAGTTGACAACACTATCTCTATTTTTAACAATAATCATCTCAGGCGCACTATTAAGTCCGTGACCGATTGTTGCCGCACCGTTTGTAGCTGTCCAGCTTACTATACTAAACCCTGCATCGGTATTTGCGCTAACTTGGCTAGTGATAGACCCGTCTGTATTACTGACCGCAGTACCGCCAGCCAGCCAGTTCCATGAGGCATAGGTGGTTGAATTGACGTTGAAGTTACCAAACGACCCCAAGTCAAAACCGTCTGAAGTGAACTGATACAATTCTCCAGATGACGTAGTCCCGTAGTCGTATTCCGCATTTGTTGCATTAGAAAACAACGCCTTACCTGCGCCACGCACATCATCAAACAAACCGTGACTGGTTGCGCTACTACGGGATTTAAGCCATGTGAAATCGGGCTGGAAGCCAACGCCTGTAATGCTCTGGGTAGTACCGTTACCAGTATAAAGCACAGTATTGAAATAATCATCTGGCGCAGTGATGGTAGGCGTAGGCAGATTGCCAGTGTTCAGCGCAAGGTAGCCCGAAGGTGGCGCATAGTAGAAGTCACCAACGCCATTGTCATCAGTGTTGCCCTGCGGTGTTTCGTTGCCAGCGAATGAGCTGTCCTGACCGAAGTTGGCTATGAAGGTTTGCGTTCCAGAGCCAGTGATGTTGTTAAACACGGGTGCTAAATCACCAGATAAACTGTCATGAACATAACCTGTACCAGCCCCAAAATCGGCTGAAAGTTGCCAAGTTCCATTGACTGCAATATACCATTTACCATCATCTGCATCCAATGCGATACCTATGATATCCCCTGTGCCAAAACGCACCGCTGTTGATGCTGTAGTGCTACTGCCTGACGGTGGCGGCCTTTCATCTGATTCGCCATCGTTTCCTCGTATCATCCACCTGAAATCAAAGTCAGTTGGGTCGCAAACACCAACCTGCAAAAAGTCAGATGTGTCTGCTACATAACTTGCCTCCCAGTACCACTTGCCTGACGCAATCCCGATAGTGCTTATTGCCCGACAAGTTGATGAAGCTGTGGGGAGAACCGCCTTTAAATTGCCCTCGCTAAATGTAACACCAGTAGATATAGAGTGAACCTCATTAAACACAGCAAAGTTACCGCCAGTAACAGGGCTGTCAGGCACGACATCCGTGTTGTTCAGGGCGTTGGGTGTCCAGTTGTTGCCATTGCCAGAGGTATCGCCAAAGAAGGTGGCATCTCTCGTATCGGCAAAAGCCATATAGATGTATGTGCCGCCTGAGGCGTTGTCAAAAGTTCCACCATTCTTGAGGGTAAAACCATCACTGTTAAAATCAACAAAGTCTAAAGAGTCCGTTACTTGCAAATCTTTTTCATTATCAGACGAGTTTGCAGTAATAAATAAGTTTCTTGGATTAGATACGTCTCTTGTTCCGTCCAATATAAACCAGTTGCCTGTGCTATCAGTACGCTTAATCATCACCCAAGCTGGCTTGAAGCCCAGCCCCGTGATGCTGTTTCCAGAAGCCCCTGTGCCAGTATAAGACCCGATGGACGAGTAGCCTGAGACTGAGTGGAAACAGTAGGCTATGTAGTTTGTTGTTGAGTTATTGGTAGCTGGATGGTCTCCAAGATTAACAACTGAACTAGAAGGTGCGCCATTAAGGAAATTAGCCGCACCATAAGTGCCTTTAGAAGATGAATCGTCAAGGTAAAGATAATCAGTATCAGTAAAACCTGACGCACTACTGTGAGCCATCCATGACCGAACATTATCTCTATCTTTGATTATAAGAAAATCAATACTACTAGATAAACCGTGTCCTACTGTAGCTCCATCTGTACCGTTACCAGTATAGCTAACTATGCTGAAGCCCTTTGCAGTATTCGCCTTGACCGTGCTAGTAATACTGCCATCAGTATTGCTGACAGGTGAACCAGAGCCAGCATCCCAGCACCATGCAACATTAGAACTCCCACTAGCATTAGTGTTGCTGTAATCACCTAATGTAAAACCGCTAGAGTCAAAAGATGTTAAAGAATTGGTTCTTGTAAATTCCGAGTTTGTAGTATTGGAAATTAAAAACTTTGTAGCCCCTCTAACCGAATCAAACAAACCATGATTTTCAGCAGAGTCCTTGCGCTTAATCCAGACCAAATCCGGCTCGAAGCCCACGCCCTCAATACCCTGTGTGCCGCCATTGCCAGTATAAGTCACTGTCGAGAACCCTTCGGCCTCAGTGGTCTGCTTGAACGGCAGGTAGAACCCGTTTGTCCCGAAGGTCAGGCTTTGAATATCCGCATCAGACTTAGGCTTCCATAGTGTGTCCTGATACTCGCCAAAGCTGGTAGGGTCTAGGGCAGTGCCGTCTATGAAGCAGACGTTGGCTAGGTAGCTATCTAAATATTCGCTGTTGTTCCTAGTATTGTAGCCGATAATATGTGATTGCGATTTATTAATCTCACCATCATAGTTTTGCGCTGGGTAAGATGCTGTAGAAAGAGTTTGCAAAACTCCATTGACGTATATTTTAACTCTGTCTGATGCAGTGGCTTGAGTTGTGTCTACAGACAAAACAATGTGATACCAAGCAGATGGGTCACGAAGGACTGCGTTTGTTTGCATATTATAAGCCGCACCAGTTGCCTCAAGCGGAGTCCATGCGACTTTTTCGGTAATTGAAAGCTGGTCTCCGTAAGTTCCAGACTTTGAATATAAGTATGTTTGCGTTGCGCTAACAGAGCCACGCTTCGTCCAAAAGCCATAAGTCCAAGTTCTGCGGTTGCCAGCCGATGCTGGTGTCCATGACAGATAGGCACTGTCACCATCCTCAAAGCGTAGGGATTGGCCTTCCTCTGCCCCTGTTGCATACATAAACTGTGAAGAACCAAAAGGGCCAGACATGGCAGCTCCTTATGCGAAGGCTAGTTGTGGTGTGCCAAGCAGAATACGCCCAGATGCGGCTACGATATAAGGCACAACGTCAGTAGTGCTTGCGGCTGTGGATAGCGTTAGACCAGCACCGCCAGCAGTCTCGTAGTCTGTGCCTAGTGATACGGTTCTGCCGCCTGTTGCGTCCTGTATAAACACGATAAAGCCTGACTGCCCTACTTGCTCTGTGGTTGGATTGTCCAGCGTTACATTGCCTGTCAGCGTCAGCACAAAGTTTTGATTGGTAGCAAAGTCCAGGGTGACGTTGCCTGTGTTTGTTGTGTCAGTGTTGGTGGTGGCAACGGCTGTGCCTGTTACAGTTACGCCTGTGCTGGTGGTGGCGAGTTTTTGAGAGCCAGCATAGTTAAGTTGTGAAGACCCGCCGTTATTAAAAACAGCATAAAAAGAAGTCAAATTCTGGTTTGTTAAAGCAATAGACGCTTCGCCCTGTATATACAGACTTCCAGTGCCAGCCTCTTTTATGAAACTGTGACTATTAGAAGAATCGTGGTAAATCTGCAAGTCAGAGCCAGCACCGAAGACGGCCTTGTTGTTGTCACCAAAGTTCAAATCACCAGTAAGTGTGCCGCCTGTGGTTGACAGACCGCTTAGATTTGACAGCGCAGTTGCCGCATTGTTTACATCAGACAGGTTGTTTGTAACTTGCAGAAAATTGGCAGATGCTAGTGCTGCATCATTCCAAGCAGAACCGTTGTAAACCTTTAGCGTGTTGCTAGTGGTGTTAAAGTACAAGTCACCAGCATTTAATGGGTCGCCGTCATTATCAACAGATGGGTCAGATGCCTTGCTTCCTAGATATGTATCGTCAAAAGTATCAGCAGATAAAGCCGCAGCAGCCGCACTTGCCGCCGCCGCAGTGGCAGAAGCCGAAGCATTGGAAGCCTGAGTTGTCGCAGTTGAAGCAGATGAAGAAGCACTACTGGCTGATGTAGCGGCATTAGATGCGCTTGTAGCCGCAGCAGATGCACTTGAGGCGGCATTAGTGGCTGATGTAGCGGCAGAAACAGCATCGACCACCAAAGCCCAGTAGCTAGTATTTGTCAGCAACGTCCCGGACGGGCTGTCCTGCAAGGCAATATACACATTGTCCAGTTGCCCGGCTGTCGTAGACTTAACCAAGTCACGCTCATTGTAGGCAGATGTCGTGGTCGTAGCATCTGTGCCCCGATATGTGCCAAGCTCCTGGGCAACAGACAAGTCACCGTTGCTGTCAAAGGCAAATATCTTGTTAGCTCTGTCAACGGCGCTAGTCGTAAATTCAGGGGATGTGATTGTATTTGTCTTAGAAACCTTGATAGCGCGGTCAAGTTCCTCTTGTATCTCCTGCGCTATAAATGTAACTCTGTCTAGTGCGTCTTCGTGTGCAGCCGCCGGGAACGGGTCGTTCGGAGTATAGTCTGTAGTCTGTGTTTGAGCTGTACTTCTAAGTAAAACAACGGTTTCGCCTGAGGCCGGAGCTGTCACAAAGGTGACATTGCCGCCGTTCGGGTCGCCTACGTTTGATACAGAGTAGTCTGTTGTCTTTGTCTTAACAGTTTCTACGCCAGTCGCGTCAGTACGGACGATAACTGCAATATCGTCTTCATCGAATATCTTGAAAGTATAGGCGAATACGGTGGTTGAGCCGTCTCCGCTATAGCTATTCTTTGTTGTTGTACTGCTTACTGTCATATCTAACTCCTATGGAGATTATACTGCATTTTCTTTCTAGTTAAAAGGCTGTAGCGCATATCTGCTCGGCGCAAAGAAAAACTGCTGGTCGTGTTCCTTGTCTATTCTGCTTTCCATTCGCCTTAGATATCCTGGATTCATGTGGTCTGTTAAGCCGTATAGGAACAAATAATCCATCGCTGTCTTTGTGTAGAACAGGTTTATGAACGGCGTATTTCTCAAGCCAAAGTTTACTGCATCGGCGGCCACTTCGTCACCATTTCTAAATTTAGCAAACATACTTGCTACATCATCTATAGCGCCAAATGAAGGCCCAAGCACTGTCTGGGTAAATGATTGCCCATATCTGTTAAATTCTCCAAACAAGTAATCCCCAAAAATACCAGCGCCGCCACCCTGCAAAAACGCAGCCTGTAATGTCTTTGGGTTTACAAATGTTTCTTTGCTGAATACAGACTTTGGCTCTTTGCCCCTAAGTATATCTTTCATAGACATAGCTAAGTAGCCCATAATTGTAGTGCCTATCATCATCTGCACCACACCTAGCGCACCAGCCTTGCCGCCACCAGCTCCGTAATACTGCCGCCCCAAGCCCTTTGTTATATATGTAATCGGGAAGCCTTTGAGCTGCATCACGGCTCGTATAGCTTCACCAGCAACCGTGCCTCTGGGATAACCTTGGTTCATAATAGCTCGCTCTCTAGCCCCCGGAGTAGGTATAGCTATGTCAGCGCTATCTGTGTAATACGTTGCCAGCTTTGTACGCAACCCGTCCAAAAACTCTTGACGCATATCATCAGTAATATCTAGGCTGCCTGTTTGGTCGCGGATAACCGGGTCTATTTGTTGGGGCTGTAGTTGGTCTACAACGCTTGGCACTAGGTAGTCCCTGCCATCAACGGCCTTTGCATCTACCCTTCTGAACAAATCCCACTCTTGGGGGCTAATACCGTAAACAGACAGTTGTGTTTGTGTTGCCTCTGGAAGCCTCGCATAATCCATCTTTCTGTAGTTGGCTAGGTCAGCCGCAAGCATCCTAGCTAGGCCAGTCTTTTGCGCATCATTCCACCACTGCATACCGTTTACTTTAAAAAAGAATTGGTGGGCTTTTGCTATCATGCCAGGGCCAGAGTCATTTGCGCCAAATCTTGCGTGTACATCACCCAAAAAGTTTTCTACGCCAACATTTAAAAGATACGCCAGTTCCTTCTGTTCTTTGGATTTAAATCCGGCAAAGATGTCGCCAAAAGATTGTGCGTAAGCAGCGAATATACCTCTATCTGTAGTTTGCGCTATAAAGGCTGCTTTTGTGGCTATATCAGACATAGACGAAATTGTGGCAAATCCCAGTTTCGCCATATTCTGTATCATACGCCAAGCCGCGCCAATTCCTGCAAAGTCAACACCCATAAGCACGGGGCGACCAGCACCCCTCGCCCTCGTTGACCCATCTAATTCTGCAAACTGATTCCTCAATACACGTTCTTTGAATTTATCAAGCAGTTTTGGGTCGCCCACTAGCGACTCCTTACTTTCTTTCATAAGTCTATCAAACATAGCCTGTGGATTTGTGCCAAAAACTTCCATTAAAGCAATGCTTTGTGCATCATGCGTGATACCATTTAGCACAGACTCAGACAGCTTCATGCGAGAGTATTTTTGGGCATAAGCGTGGGATGACCGACCATCCACAAAATGCAGAACCCTCTCAGCGCTAAGTTTCTTGGCTAGATTTGCTGGCCCTCTAAAGGCTGTTAGTGGGTCAACATCTCCGTCAGTTCCATAGATTGATGTTGTTTTTTGATGGATGCCTGATACTAGCGCATCGTAAGTCTTTCTTAAAAACTGTTCCTCAGTTTGCCCAGGGGCAAGATTTTTAAATGTGAGGTCTCTGTCCAATAAGGGCAGTATATCGTTTTTCCATTTGTCGTAACCAGCATCACGCATCAGCATAGGGTCGTGGCTCTGGCGCACAACGTAGTTTCTAAGCTCTCTGATGTTCGCCCCTAAACGGTTCTTTCTGCGCAGCAGTGACTTCTGCACCTTTTGGATAGCTTCTGCCATCTGCCTTGCTTCTTTGTTTTTGGTTGAGCCGAACCCATCAAAAAGCTCTCTATAAATAAGTTCATCCATTTGCCCACTGGCAAACAGCTCTACTAAATCATTTCTTTGCAGCTCTGCCAAAAGCAAGCCAGTGCTATCCGTCATAATTGCCTGACCTCTAGCGTCAATACTTAGTCTGCCAGCTTCGGCGTTACGCAAAGAGCCAACCATAAGGTCGCTCAGTACCCTGCCTCTGTCGTTTGGTGAGGCATCAATTCTTTGTTTTAACTCAGCGTATCTTTTGGCATTAATTAGCCTGTTTCTTTTTTGTATGGCGGCATTTATCTTAGCTTGCTTTGTTATCTCCGCCGCTTCTGCAACCAACCCATCAAGGTCAGATTGGGAGCTGATAGAGCCGCCCCTCTTGCGGAAACGATGCTCAAGGATGTCCAGAATATCCAGCACTTCTTCTTCAAGCAGTTCAACGCCAGCATTTTTCGCTGCGTTCTTAATTTCTAAAATACAGGCTTGGATTGTCATGCGATGCTCCTGTGTACGCAATCGGCAGCCGCCCTTGTCGCAGAGTCATACCCTTCTGCTTTGGCTGTCAGCTCATCTGCCGCCGCAATATCTCTTATAAATTCATCTGGGACTAATCCTTGCTCTGAAAGAAATGATATATCGCTTTGCAATAATTCATTTTCTTTGTTAAGAATTTCAAGCTCATCGCCATCAAATTCTTCTGCATCTTTCCTAGCATCTTCCATTTTTTGCCTAAATTCGTTTAGCTCTGGGTAGTCTTGTACGTCTTGTTGCTCTCGCTCTCTCAGCCTGTAAAATTCTTCTTCGGTCAGGCCGTCCATTTCCACTGCCTTCGCAAACTCGGCTTGTTCTTTCCGCGTTCTAGCTTCTGCCATCGCTTCTTGGAATGTTGCCTCATCCATTCCCGTAGGGTCTACGCCAAGCTGTTGCGCCTCGTCATATAAGGCTTCCGCTGTTTTGTAATCATCGACATAGCTATCTATCTGGCTGTACAGCTTTCGACCTGATACTGTGTCGGCTTCGATGCCAGCAAGTAAATCGTTAATTGTAGCTCTGGCTTGGTAGGTGTCTAGGTTTGGATTTATATACCCAGCTTCTTGTGCCATCTCTGCCAGCTCATCTAGGGACTTGCCGTTCTTCCTGAATATCTGGAAGCCAGCCTTATCAAGCAAGGCTCTTACATCCCCAGCGTTTTTGTCCGTGGTGGATATCCCCCCGGCTTCTTTGATAAACTGCAACAAACTCTTTGGCTTCTTACCAAGAGGCTTTAGTGACTCCGGCAATCCCCTACCAGTTGCAGGGAATTTAGGTTCTCTTGCTTCCCCAGCAGCAGGGCCAACCGTATCAGGCTCTACATCAGATAGCGGAACGCCTCGGCTTCTCAGCGTAGCGTCTGCTTGGGCAATAGGTTCTACATTTACGTTTTTCCCAGATGCTAATTGGCCTACGGCTGTTCTTGTCAGTATTTCTCGCGTGTCTTGCTTTGTTGCAGAAACAGCATCAGATAGCTTTCCGCCAATAACGTGCAAACCTCCACCGAGGGCTGTCCCAAAAGCAACATTCATAAAGCTATCGTATAGGTTATAGTCTTTATCTTGCTCAACGGCTGCGGCGGTCAAAACAATCGGCTCTACTAGAGCTGCGCCAACCGCACCTTCAACAGCGCCAGTTAAAGCTCTTGCGCTATTTTTCCCGTACCGCGCTGCCAAAGACGCAAATCTCGCTGTGTTCACTACAGGCACAAAGGCAGAACCTACATTAATAGGGTCGAGCATACTAGCAACCAAACCCACGCCAAACTGAGCTGCCCCTATTGCAAAGCCACCTTTTGAACGGTCTAGCACTAAACGCCGGGCTTCTCTTTCATCGTGCCTACTGGCAAGTATTGATGCCGCGCCTTCATAGATGCCCTCCTCATCAACCTCAATACCTTCCCGGAAATACTGACTTTCCCTGTATTGCTCTCTGCTCAGCTTTCTGCCGCTGTCCCCGTACTGATACAGCTCATTCATTCTGCCTACAGCAGATAATGGATTGTAGTATATGGTCTCCATAAAGGTCTGCCCCAGAACGTCCAGCGTTCCAGCGGTCGTGTAATTAAAATAATTCGCACGAAGCCCAGGGTCGTCACTTTGCTCTGGTATATACAGATTAACCATGATTAGTCAGGTGCGCCCCTTCTTTCTCGCCCAGGCGTTGTCACCATAGGCTGAATGTAAGTGTACTCAGGCTTTCTTGCTTCTGCGCCTATGTCTTTTTGGAATCTCGCAAGCTCTGCGGCTTCCCTAAAGTTTATGGTAATCGGCATTTCTGTCATAACGCCATTAACGGGCACTTTCTTTAAAACCATATTGCCTAGCTTGTCTACCAAATAAACACCGCTGTCATCTGTCGATGTTATCCAACGCCCCTCAGAACGTATTTCTTTTATGTATTGAGTTGTTTCTTCTGGGGTT
>Ga0208644_1000276_pt1 | contig 39831 bp, 46 predicted proteins | sample VirMetDEL_Nov_18_FD_184517 | JGI IMG/M metagenome (GOLD analysis project Ga0208644, IMG submission 184517) | Aqueous microbial communities from the Delaware River and Bay under freshwater to marine salinity gradient to study organic matter... | ecosystem: Environmental > Aquatic > Marine >...
GCTGGGACGCTACTGATACAACCAAGTCCGCAGGTTTTAACGACCTGGTACAGATGACCACTCCGATCATCGATGGTGCCACCTTAAATAACAACTTCCTGATCTATTCATCGGATCAGGTGTGGTCGATGGATTTCGTAGGTGGGACCTTTATATTTAACTTCCGTAAGCGTTTCGATGACGCTGGTGTTATCAGCCAGAATTGCGTCGTTGAGGTAAACGGTAAGCATTATGTCTTCGATAATGACGACATCTATGTCACTGATGGCCTCTCAAAGCAGTCAATAGCTGAAGGGCGTGTAAGAGATTACATATTTGCAGGTCTCGATAACAGTAAGAAAGAGATGTGCTTCGTTCAGTATGACCAAACCAGAGATGACATATACTTCTGCTACAATTCAGATGACGACATGGCGGTCTTTACTGGCCAATCAGGATGTAACAGAGCTGCAGTCTATAACATCCCGAGTAACACCTGGTCTTTTGTGGACCTGCCCAACGTCGTTGGCGGTACAAACGCTAATGTGAACACAAGTTCGACATACGCTACGAGTTCACTGACATATAGTACGACTGGTGGAACCTATGTGTCCCAGGCCTCAGGTTATGACCGGCATACTTTAGTGTTTGGTCGATTGATGACTAGTGAAGGCATCACAGATCACAAGTTATTTGTCCTCGATGGTATCGACGAGAACACGAAGGTGTCTCGGCCACTTAATACTGTCGCCACCAAGTCAATAAGGCTCGAAAGAGTAGGTATCGACCTGGATGAGCTCCAGGTGCCCATCTCCGGGTACAAGAATATCCGAAAGATGATGCCTCAGTTCTCAACAGTAGCAACTAATAAGACCTTCGATGTCACCATGGGTGCTGCCGATCTCCCTAATTCCACGCCAAACTATGGTTCTACCTACAGTTTCAACAGTGGAACCGAGCATAAGATCGACGCCAGATCAGCTGGTAGATACCTGAGCTACAAAATAGGGTCTCAGACTGAGAAGGACTTCGATCTCAGTGGATTTGACTTCGATATTGTCACCACTGGAAGGCGATAGTCATGGCAGTAAATAAAGTCACTGATGTCGTCCTCCAGGGTTATTCTCGAGGATCTGTACCTGACGTCCCAGAGGCTCTCCGGCTGTTTGTTGCTCAGGAGCTCCAGGAGCTCGAGAACACAATCAGATCAGTTGTCGATGGTTCAATTCAGGTCTTAGACAATCCACCAGATAACCCAAAGAAGGGCATGGTTCGGTATGCCATATCCCCCTGGGACCCACTAGGGAACGGAACACAAGGCCTCATGGTCTACAACGGTTCCGCTTGGGTCCAGGTGTGAATATGAATAAGGAAATCTAATATGTTTGGTTCTATTGTTGGCGGTTTAATTGGCGGCATTGGTTCGTACCTAGGCGCAAAGAAGCAATCTAAAGCCATCGACCGAATGAATGAGATGAACAATCAGTATATCAACGCAGTAATGCCTGATATCCGAAAGAACATCGATCAGACGGGTAAAGATTATCAGGCCATGCGGGACCGTGGCGCGTACTCAGGTGATTACTTCGCTGGCCCCAACGATATGCAGCTCGAGGGTAACCGGGCTCTGTATGATTACGGTGTTAGAAACCGAGGTCTCGGTCAAAGTATTATGGATCGTGCTGGTGGTTTCGTTGATAACCAGGGCGCCCTTTATAATGCCTTCTCAGGCATGGCTAATCGCCCAGATAGCCTTGCAGCCGCTACTCAGTACGCCGCAGACAACATGAACCCAATCGTCAAAGCTATGATGCGTGACGACACACGTCGTCTTGAGGAGCAAACGCTCCCAGGTATTAACACGGCAGCATCAGGCTCTGGTAACGTGAACTCAAGTCGAGCCGGTGTAGCTTCAGCACTCGCAGAACGCGCATATGGTGACCGATTGGCTGACGTGAGCTCGAACGTATTTAACAACCTGAGAGACGCCAGTCTCCGCCAGGGTAACACTGATTTTGATCAGTCATTGAGGGCACTAGGTAGTGCAGCTAACGCTAACTCTAACTTAGCTCAGACGTTTAACATGGGTAATAACATGTTTGGATCTGCAGTTAACAATAGCCTGACTGCCGGTACCAACCAGAACACCTGGGATCAAGCCAGGATGAACGCTGATAGAGACAATTATGACTATCAGACTGGGTACCTATACAACCTCGGTAAGGACTACGGTGGCTTCTTAGCAGGTGGCTCACCAGGTCAAGGTAATTACCAAATGAATGCCGTTTCACCAACAATGGCAGCCATCGGTGGTGCCATGAGTGGCGCTGGTATGGGCGGTGGTTTTGGTGGCTTTGGTGGCGGCGGCGGCGGAATGATGTCTTACCCAACAGGAGGTATGGGTAACTTTGGCGGTGGCATGGGTATGTGGACCTAGAGGAAAGATAGGATGAACTTCTTGCATATCTTCAATCCGAATCAGGGACAGGGTGTCTTGTCTAGTGATTACGGACAACAAATGCCGCAGGGTTACATGACACCACTGATGCAGGCTCAGTACATGCAGAACAATGGTGCGACAGGTAATGCTCGAGGCTCGATGCGTATGCCTCAGATGCCTAACAACCGCATCGATATGAATGAAGCTTTGATCCGCATGGGTGGTAACATTGTTGGTGCATCTGCCCAGGGTCCATTGGCTGCAATTAAGGCTGGTACTGATACATATGGTAGCCTCATGGATGCCAACCGCCAGGCGGACATGGCTCGATACAACGCTGAATATGCACAAGCTAGGGCAGAGGAAGACAGAGCTCTACGTGAGCGTATCGCTGGTATGAAAATGAAGAATACCAACAACAAAGACGCTGCTAAGAAGGATGCTGCGATAGCAGCTGCTAGATCTAATCTTGAGAAGCTAAAATCTGCTGAACAATTATTCAAAAACGACACAGACAGTAGTCTAACGGGTATTAATTGGTCGGCTTTAGTCAGCCGTGCTACAGGCAGGATTATTGGTAATGAGGATGAGGCCTCTAGGCTATTCTTAAATGAAATAACCTTAGACAGTGTTATGGCCAGGGTTGCTGAAACTAAGGGTGCTATCTCTAACGCTGAGATGGACTTGTTCAAGTCTCAAGCTCCTAGCGTAAATAGCCCAGGTAATGTTTGGGTAAGCTGGTTAGAAAGACAAAGGCGTTTACAAGAAAAGGTCCTAAGACGTCTCCAGACTGGCGATACAATCGATGCGAATTCGCCTCTCGACTTTGATCTGTTACCAGGTGCTGGTGAAGCCCCTGGAAGCATAGATGACCCAGGTGGATACACAATCGAGGAAATAACTCCTAATAAATAACTAGGATAAGACATATGGCTGAGTTCCTGATTACGGCTCCAGGTGGCAAACAATACAAAGTCACCGGAGCTACACGGGATGGAGCTCTAGAAGCCTTAAAGAAACAATTAGGAACTCAACAATCACCAAAGCCCGTAGATACCTCTATGGGTACTGCATTTAAGCTTGGTGACTTAGAAGCTCAAATCTCAGGTCGTGAGGGTAAGGCTACTTTAGGGAGATTAGCAGACGATAGTGTATTTGGAGACGTCCTACGTTTTGGACGAGAGAATATAGGTAATCCTGTACGTGAAGCACTTGGTTTTGACCCTATCAATCAAGATGCAATAGAGAGTAAACTTCAGTCAGATGCTTTAAATCAGGCGCAAGCTTTACGGGCAGAACGTGACAAGCTTCAGAAAGCTACAAACTTCAAGAACCTAACCACGGATGACATCAATAGCGTATCGTCATTTGTTGACTTTGTAACTCAGAAGCTCGCCCAGTCTGGTCCTCAGATGTTAGCAGCCGTAGGGTCTGGCGGTTATGCAACTTACCCTTTCATGGTCGGAGAACTTACTGAGGCTCAGAAGAACCTCGAAGGTTTAACTCAAGAGCAAAAAGACCGTACAGCTGCATTAGGTGGTCTGGTCATGACTGCCTTAGAGAACTTAGGTATCGCCAAGCTTCTCCCAAAAGGTACTTCCACAAGTATCATCGGTGGTATTGCTAATGGTACTATTTCTGAAGGTACAACAGAGGGCTTCCAAGAGCTTGTAAAGATAGGCGTCGAGTATAACGCTGGTAAGAAGTTTGCAGACGGAGAGGTTCTTAACCGTCTTAAAGAAGCTGCCGCAGCTGGTGCTGCAGCTGGTGGTCCCATCAAAGGTAGTGGTAACGCAGCAACCAAAGTAAGCAAGATCTTCACCAGTGATGGCAATGTTAACCAGCCAGGCGACTTAGACACCGATTCCGCTAAAGCTGCTGGGGACTTCGCACGTCGCCTCCGAACAATCGCAGACGCTAACGGTTACGATCTAAAAGACGTTGGAGCAGGTTCAACTAAAGGTGCTCGAGAGACTGTAGACAAGGCACACATCCAGATGACTGAAGAGCTGAAGAAGCTCTTTAGAGATCTTGGTGATGCAGTAAAACCAACCGACAAAGAGACATTCCAAGAAACCACAGACAAGATCCTGGCCCAGGCTGCATACCGAGAAGCGCGGAATAAGACCAAGTCAACGGTCGGTCAGCAAGAGATCGATGCTATGCGTCGCCTTGTTGGAAATACCGCCGAAGGTCAGCAAGCATTAAACTTGATGCTGCAGCTGAACCAGCTGACTGAGGTTCATAATGAAGGTTACAAAGGTGGCCTTTCCAGGTTCACTGACGTCTTCAACCCATTCGACCAGAACATCAACAGCTACGACGGTGCCTCGCGTATTGTTACTGGTACCCTGTCTCCTTTAGCTACTATTGCTGGAGCTGTTTCTACTGGTGGTACATCTGTAGTACCTCAAGCAGGTGCTTATGGTGCTGGGCGTGCCATTGATAAGCTCACAGGTCGTAGATCTAGAGTTGATCGCTATGTTCGACGCAACGAAAACAATCAGCCAGGTTTACCAGAACCATCAGCACCATCTTCAGTAGCTTCAGAGCGTTTACGAGCCCAGCAAGCTGACGAAGCAGCTAAAAGGGCTGAGGAAGAGACGGCAGCTCTAAACTTAGAGCTTACACAGAAGAATGCACCACCTACGCCAGATAGCCCTCAGTTCACAATGGAAGACGCCACAGGGTTAGATCGTGGCGGTGTCGCTAGGATCTTACGTGTCCTTAAAGGCAGTAATAAGAGTAAAGCTCTTAATAGAGCTATTACAGAGTATGAACAGAGCGTCGCAACAGGGGGACGCATCAAAGATCTAAGTCCACTAATCCGGGCGGTGCGTCAGTTCCAGGAAGAAAACCCTGACTATGTTCCTCAAGTTCGACCACCGAACTCCTTAAGCAACCCACAGCCAACTTCAGCACCAAACGCAGGCGGTCAGACCTACGGTCCACGGTACACCACACCGGAGAACTACAACCGTGGCATCCAGAACAACATCGATGCTAACCGGGAGTTAGCTGAGGGCGTCGTTAGCGACCCAGACCTCGATCAGGCACAGAAGGCTCAACTCCTGACGTCCCTCGATGCCCTGGGGAGCAACCTGGGTGCAGATCCTGTCTCAGCTGCACAAGCTCAGGTTACTAGGTTGCAGGAGGCAGGTGTGCCTCAAGCCGCGATCGACATGTACGTTATTCCGTACATTAATCGTGTGGCAGGTCAGCAAGCTCCACGTCAGAGCACAAGCAGACTGGCTGAGATGGAAGCTGATGCAGCTGAAGGCCGTCTTGGTATGGACTACAAGGACGTCACCCATCGCATCCCAGAGCTCCAGGAGGGTCAGCGCAAGCTCCAGGCGAATGAGATCACCAAAGAAGACTATGAGCAGCTGGTAAATAAGTACAAACCAGTAATGCCATACACGACTACGCCTGATCCTGAGACCGCAGATGATGCCACATATGCTCTGTCAAACGGTAAAGGCCAAAGTGAAGCTAAGGCTGCTAAGTATGGTGAACCATCGAAGGTTCTGAAGGAAGGTGAGCGTGTTCAATTACGTCTCGATATTCCATCCTACAGTCAACATGGAACCTGGGTTGTCAGTGTACACCGCTCGAACTCGAGCCCAGACAGTACATCTGAAAGTAGATTTAAAGCTGGTCCTGTAGTCGGCTATGAGAGCGTAGGGCGCATCAAGAACGCAGACCTAGGTATGCTCCAGGGTTCTGCCCAGAAGATCGCTTCTGGCTCTGCAAAAGGCACCATCGCCACAATGCTTGGCGACTATGTTCCAATGACACCTCAAGAGGCTTCTCAGTACGTCAACGAGGTTTTACCGAGGACACTGGAGCCAGGCTCTGGCTATGCCCAGGTTGGTATGGACCCAGAGCGTCATTCGTACTTCTACGACCGCAATACTATGGAGCCGATCGTCTCTGCATCGGACATCGTCCAGATTGGGCCTTTGGTTGTAGCTAAAGATCCAGTTTATGCGCCCAAGTCGGAATTCCGTTTTAGTATTCGACCTAAAATGCCTGCGCTTCAGTCATACATAAACCCACTCGAAGTGCCTGATAGTGAGATCGGTGCAACAAGCTTACGAGAAGCTCCTACCAGGGAAGAGCTCGAGGCTATGCGGAATGGCACTTTTAAACCGAAGAAGAAACGTGTCCTGATTGATGCAGCTGAATACATGCATCAGAAATGGAAAGAAGCCACAGGCCGCAATGAGCCATTCGAATACACTCCAGAAAACGTCGACATAATATCGACCTATATGGCAACAGAAGCTGTTAATGCACTGCAGAATGATACCAACGCGATTGGTTGGTATGACCGTAAGTTAAAGGCGGCAAAGAGAGTTGTCTCTATAGCTGACCCTCGCGTCACACAGTCACCAGACGCAGAAGCAGCGTTCGATTTTGCGTTGGCTGTAACCTCTAATGGTCAGGCAGTCGCTGATAACTTTAAATATGCCCTCGAAGTGTTCAGATACTTCATGGACAATGGTGTCATGCCTACGACCACTTGGAAGAAAGGTGGAGAACGTAGCAACGCGATGGTCGAGGCTTTTGAATTCTTCAATGCTTACCAGGCATCTGGCCAGAACACGCCTATCCAGGAGTTCTTAGATCTAGATTTCACTGTCAATGAACTTAAACAATGGGCTGATAACTTTAATAGTCGATATGGTACACAAATAAAGGTTCCTTCATCTGAAGGTGCTAATGCAGAGGTAAAAGGTTCTTACATCATTGGGCCAAAGATAGGTCAGGGTTTCTATCAGAACATCCGTGGAAACTACGATCCACTAACAATGGACATATGGTGGATGAGGATGTGGAACCGTTTAGTCGGTAGGCCTTTCGTTGATGACCCTAACCTTCCTCAAGGACGTCAAAACGTCAAAGACGCAATGAAGGGCGTTGGTGAATTAGAACAACGTATGATCAATCAAACGCTCAAAGACATGGGCGTTGGTAAACGTGAGATAAACAAAGATCCAGAGCTGTTTGATCAGTTTGTCACTGAAGTAGAGAAGCGATACCAGAAGTTCTACAAAGATTACAAACAGAAGAACGGGAAGAACCACGTCAAACCTAACTTCTTTAAGAAGACAGGTACGCATGTAAAGAACTTAAAACCGCAGCTCCAAGCCCAGCCTAAAGGTCCAAATGAACGGGCTTACATGCGTCAAGTAACTAAGGCAGCAATCGCTAAACTAGGCGATCTTGGTTATGACATTACAACAGCTGACTTCCAGGCTTTAATGTGGTATCCAGAGAAGCAGTTGTTCAGGAAACTAGGGGTTGCACCTGGAAGGGGTGCAGACAATGACTATTTAGACGCTGCTATAATGCTTGCGGAGAGCGAAGGAATAACGAATGACCAAATCCAAGAAGCACTCCCCGATCCAAACGGAGACGGAGAAGTCAATAATCAGTCAAATACCCAAGGAACATATGAAACAGGCGATAGAGGAGCTGATAGCACTGGCGCAGTCACGCCGAGAGCAAGCATCAAAAGACCAATCCTCCTCCCAGAACCCCCTGATCTCGACGGGAGGGCCGAAAGCGCCAATCCAGGACCCAGCTCCAGGAGCGTTGCTCCAAGCGATGGAGAAGTACGCCAACAGTATGAACCCACCAGGGCGTTATTCGAAGTAGGTAAACCAGGATCAAAGTACGAAAACGGTATTAAATCTATAGAAGATGTTAACCGTTTAGCAGAAGCCTACGGCATTGCGGTAACAGCATACACTTCACAAAAAGAACTAGTAGACGCACTTGGTGAAGGTATGACTATGTCTCCTGGTATTCTTGGTTTGTACAATCCAAGGATGAAACATGTTGGGTATATCAGCCCAGGTGTTCAATTAGACAATGGTAATACTGTAAATAGAAACCAGAGCTTCATTACGCTTCTGCACGAAGTTGCACATAGTATTGCAGATAAAACTTCTGACGGCAGTGTGGCAGATTATAATTTACGCATGACTAACCGTCTGACTGATCAAGACACTGCGGTGCCTTGGAACAGTTGGGAGTTTCAAGTTGCGCGTATCTTAGGATTACCTCCAAAAGAGATAGCCATTATGCGGGATGAGATAATCCATCTCCAAGATAAGGTCCGTTTCGTTTTTGATGATGGTACATCAGAGCCTACAAGAGAGCTTATTGATTTAGAGAGGCGTTATGAAGAACTAGCTAAGACAGGTGGCGAGAAGTTTAGAAGAGAGTGGGGTCCACTTGTTAGGGACCACCGTAATTACGTGCGGAATATTCAAGAAATGGCCGTAGATCCACTGATTTGGTATATCTACAACCCTAAAGCATTTAAAAAAGAAGCCCCGTATACAGCAGATCGTTTAAAAAGCTTCTTTTCTGAGAATAAGGCCATCCGTTTCTACAACCACCCATTAGCAATGGGCGTAGCAGTCATCCTGGCAATGCTGATGCAAGCAGACCAGGACGACGAGCAGAAACGAATGATGCCCCCAGGCCTACTAAACCAGCCAATGCAGGCTGGGGCATTGTCAGCTTAATAAATCAACCAAGGAAAGCATGATGTTGAAGACGGCATTGGACCTAGTTCCAATTCTGGAAGCTATTGATGTTGTGAAGTCATCAAAGCTCTTAACCAAAGCTCAACAGGAAACAGTGATGCGTGAGATAGCCTTGGCCATCCCAGCTCCTGTTTTCTGTAAGCAGTGTCCAGAGACATTAGAGATCCTAAACAGCATCGTGAGGCTAAGAGATGGGATACCCACCAAACGTACCTCGCCGAAAGAGACCACCAAAACCGAAAGTAATGCCCAAGAAGGCACGGCCACCATCGAAGAACCCATTAGCGTTACAGCATCAGACACCCGAGGGCCGAGCGAAGTTTCGGGAGATGCTGAAGAACCGAAAGAACAAAGGCGGTCGGCCTCGAAACGTCCCCGACGGGTACACTAGAGAAACCATTAAGCCGATCATCGACAAGGCTAAGGAAGAAGCAAAGAAGGCGGTAATTCTAATGAAAGAACATTATGACATCGAAGATCCAAGAGCTGAGGAAGCTCTGGAGACCGCAGTCGAAATCATGCGTACCCCAGTCCACAATCGCGATCGTCTGCAAGCCGCAAAGCTCATCTTAGATTTCACTAAAGTTAAACCAATCGCTAAGTCTGAGATCACTGTCGGTAAGGCAGAAGAGTTCCTCAGCTCACTATTAGATAGTGACAACGACGACTAATCAGCATGGTGACAAAGGAGCAGCTGGCTGAGGTTCGAAAGCGGCTCTACACGGACTTCAGTTTTTACGCCAAGGCTGCGCTCAAGATCAGAACCAAGACTGGTGAGATTGCGCCCCTTAAACTTAAACCTGCACAAAAGATCCTGGACGACGCTGTTTCTAATCAATTAGAGGCAGAAGGAAAGGTTCGAGTGATCATCCTGAAGGCCCGTCAGCAAGGTCTATCGACTTACGTTGGCGGCTATCTGTATTTCAGTGTCTCACAGCGTCGAGCTGCGAAGGCCCTGGTTATCACTCATCATTCCGACAGTACTCGAGCGCTCTTCGATATGACCAAGCGCTACCATGAGAACTGTCCTGAGATCTTAAAACCACACACTAAGTATTCATCCCGCCGAGAGTTGTCTTTCGACGTGCTCGATAGCTCGTATGTCGTTGCAACAGCTGGCGGTGAAGCTATTGGTCGGGGTGAGACCCTGACCCACGTACATGCGTCGGAACTAGCATTCTGGTCTAAGACCACTGCAGCCGACAACTGGAACTCGCTGACCCAAGCTGTCCCAAATACTAAAGGCACTGCCATATTTATAGAAAGTACAGCTAACGGGGTCAGCGGGATCTTCTATGATCTCTGGAAAGGAGCCGTGGAAGGGACAAATGGTTATGTACCAGTGTTCATTCCATGGTTCGTGGACCCAGAGTATCGAGAGAAGGTCCCTAACAACTTCGAGCGTACACCTGAGGAAGAGGAGATCGCTGAGAAGTACGATCTAGACGATGAACAACTCATGTTCAGACGTCGGAAGATCGCTCAGAACGGCATCGATCTCTTCCGACAGGAGTATCCATCAGAACCTGAAGAAGCCTTCCTCACCACTGGTCGACCAGTGTTTAACCCTGAGCAACTCCAAGAGTGTCTTGCAGACACTAAAGATCCTAAGGAGCGCCTGGCGCTCGAGGGCGAGGAGTGGCTCAACAACGCTCGAGGTGAGCTCACGATGTACCGTCGTCATGATCCTGGCGAACAGTATGTCATTGGAGCTGACGTCGCGATGGGTGTTCGAGGTGGTGACTACAGTGTCGCTCAGGTCCTCGACAGTAAGAAACGCCAGGTGGCTACCTGGAGAGGCCATGTACACCCTGACTATTACGCAACAGTCCTATACCACCTTGGGACCTTCTATAACGATGCGTACATCATCGTTGAGAACAATGGTCATGGTCTTTTGACCTGCACCAGGTTGGCTAAGGATATGGCCTACCCGAACTTCTTTACTGAGGTCCAGGTCGACAAGCTGACTGACAAAGAAACGATAAAGTTAGGCTTCAGTACAACAGCTAAGACCAAGCCATTAATCATCGATGAACTTCGAGCCTCGGTTCGAGACAACGAGATCGAACTCAACGACAAAGTCACGATCCGAGAAATGATTACCTACGTGGTGACTGAAAGCGGATCAATGGAGGCTGAACCTGGCTGCTTTGATGACTGTGTCATGTCCCTGGCCCTCGCAAACCACGTCCATGAAGGGGCTTGGGAACCAATAGAGAGTGCAGATGAATTCTACATCAGAATGGTGTGACTACTATGGATAAAAAAGACTACAAAAAGGTCGATGACGAAAAGCTCGTCTCGATCTTGGATGATAACATCCGTAGGTCTATTGGATATTACGACAGTCAAATCTCCCGGGAACGTAAGCGGGTCATCGATTACTACAACGCTACACTCCCACGGCCAGCTCACGATGGTAACTCGAAGTACGTCAGCATGGACGTATATGACGCCGTTGAGAGCATGAAAGCAGCTCTCCTCGAGACATTTAGCACTGGGTATAAAACTGTTCGATTTGCACCTCAGCAAGGTGAAGATACACGCATCGCAGACATCGCAACGTCATATTGTGACTATGTAGCTAACCGGCAGAACAACCTGTTCGAGGTTATGCAATCTGTAATCCATGATGGACTTATTGCTCGAGCCGGTATCTGCAAAGTCTATTGGGATGAGCGTGAAGATAGCTACCTCGAGGAAATCCAGGATTTAACCGAGGAAGAGTTCGATCAGGTCGTTGCACAAGACAACATCGAGATTGAAGAAGTCGAGCAAGATGCACTCGGTCTCTATTCTGGTGAGATCCGTGTAACCACGGACGCCAGCCAGGTAGTCATCGAAGCGATAGCTCCAGAGCAGTTCATCATAGAGCCACAAGCCAAATCCCTCGAGGACGTAGGGTTTCTTGGCCACCGTACAACGATGACAATCTCAGAATTACGTGAGGCAGGATATGATGAAGATCTTATTAGTAAAATTGGCGATCACGAAGATGTGGAGATGGAAACCGATCCGGAAGTGCTGGCACGGCATGAAGAGATTGGCCAGGACCGTGGGTTCAACGCGAAGGGTTTCCAGGATCAAGTCCGCTCTGTCACGGTTTATGAACTTTATATCGACATTGATCTCGAAGGCACGGGCATTGCTGAGACGTATAAGGTCATAAAGGCCGGTAACGTCATCCTCCACAAGGAGCTCTGCCAGTACAAACCTTTCTGTGCGTTCGTACCACTACCGATCCCACATTCGTTCTTTGGTTCGAACTTTGGTTCGAAGGTCGTACCCATCCAGACTGCAAGAACAGTCCTTACACGATCGATCCTCGATCATGCAATGATCACCAACAACCCAAGATACACAGTCGTCAAAGGTGGTCTTACAAACCCACGCGAACTCATCGACAACCGTGTCGGTGGTATCGTCAACGTGTCTCGACCAGACGCAATCAACCCGATGCCTCAGGCACCGTTGAACCCATTCATCTTCCAGACAATCCAAATGCTGGACGAGGACAAAGAAGACACAACTGGTGTCTCCAGGTTGTCCCAAGGTCTCAATAAGGATGCCATCAGTAAGCAGAACTCAGCTGCTATGGTCGAACAGCTGGCGACCATGTCACAGCAACGTCAGAAGATCATCGCACGTAACTTTGCTAACAACTTCTTAAAGCCGCTGTATCAGCTGATCTACCAGCTGGTCATTGAGAATGAACCAGAAGAAAAGATCATCGAGCTGGCAGGTGATTTCGTTGCAGTCAGCCCATCGGTATGGGGCTCGAAGCGTGATGTCTTTGTTGAGATGCACCTGGGGTACGGTGAGCAAGAACAAGAAGCTCAGAAGTTCTTAGCACTGCACACACTGATGTCTCAGGACCCAACCCTGGCATCGATGTACACTCAAGAGAACCAGTACAATCTCATGGCTCATGTCATGGAACAGAACGGTATTAAGAACGTCAAAGATTACCTGACGCCACCGCAAGAGCTACCACCACCGCAACCAGATCCAGCGGCTGAAATGCAGATGCAAATGGCTCAGAAACAGATTGAGCTTCAAGAGCGTCAGACGCAGGTCGCGGAGATGAAAGCTCAGATGGACGCTCAGATTGCACAAATGAAACTTCAGCTCGAGCAGCTGAAGGCTCAGAACCAATTCGCTATCCAGTCAGACAGTATGGATCTGAAGGAAGCCCAGCTCGAACACAAGCAGTACGTCGATACTGAAGAGCTGAAGATCGCGAGAACAGCTGACGACGTCAGAGCTATCGCATCACCTAGCGGATAATCTTTAACAACTAAGGAGAGCTTGATGAGCCCAAATGAAGATCGGCTTATCGAACTTGGCGACGCCGCGGAGCATTTACTCGCGTCCGAGCCATTTAACCTTGTGGTCAACGGCCTTGTAGACAGTGCCTTTCAAAGGTTCGCTAACAGTCCTCCAGGGGACAAAGAAGGCCGTGAAACCACTTACTGTCACTACCGAGCATTGGTCGAAGTAGTGAATTCACTAAAGCAAGCAGTCTCCATACGAGACGAGGCTCTTGCTAAACGCGATACCAGCGAAGAGGAAGCATAGGACTATGGCTAACAACGTCCAAACAGATGCAACTCAACCAGCGGCATACCACGACATCGGTGATGCCGCAGACGCCATCCTGCAACGTTGGACGGACGGAGAAATCCCATCCGAAGACGACGAGACGCTCGAGGCAACTGATGACACTTCCGTCGAGGAGACAGACGAAGAGTTGTCAGAAACATTTGATGATGAAGAGGACTACGAAGAAGTAGAGGATACCGACGAGGACCCTGAAGACTATGAGTCCGAAGACGAGGATGAACCAGAAGCAGAAGAAGAAGAGGCACAAGCGGAGCTTGAGCTTTCTGAAGACACGCTGGTGGAGATCCAAGTTGACGGCCAGACGAAGCAGGCATCCATCAAGGATCTCAAGCGTCTTTATGGTCAGGAAGCATCATTAACACGTAAGTCTCAAGAAGCTGCCGCCAAGCGAAAAGAAGCAGAAGATGCTTTAGGCAAAGCAGACATCAGGTACCAAAAGCTTCTGGAACGTGCTGAAGCCCGTTTTAAGCCATACTCCGAGGTGGACATGCTCGTCGCAAGTCGAGAACTGTCTGTCGAGGATTTCGCTCAATTACGACGCGAAGCAACAGAAGCTGAGAAAGATCTTAAGTTCCTAAGAGAAGAAGCAGACGGGTTCTATAAGGACGTTCAAGCACAACATCAAAAAGCGGTGCAAGAAGCAGCTCAGAACTGCGTGAAGGTTCTTTCTGAGCAACTGCCTGACTGGGGTGACGAACTCTATAACAACATCCGATCCTATGCAGTCAGCCAGGGCTTACCACAGGAACAAGTCGATCAATACGTTGATCCGGCTGTGATCATGATCCTCAACAAGGCCCGTCTATATGATCAGACCAAAGCCTCAGCCCAAACCAAGAAAGCGAAGGCCAAAGTGATCAAAATGAAAGATGGAACACGCAAGGTTCTAAAGACCAAGAAAGCACCTCGATCGGATGCCGACCTCAGGGTCCAGCGTCAGAGAAAGGCCCAAGACCGTCTTCGAACCAATGCAAGCAGGACAGGTGACCTCGATGATATTGCTGACGCCTTAATGGCTCGGTGGGAGCGTTAAATCTCATCAATCCAACTTTAAGAAGGTAACCTAAGAAATGGCTACATACACAACCTACGACCAGGTAGGTAAGAAAGAGGATGTCTCGGACATCATCTCTGACATCACCCCTACCGATACCCCATTCTTCACCATGATCCGCTCCGAGAAAGTAAACGCTCGGACATTCTCATGGCTCGAGGATAGCCTTGCAGCTGCCGCCAACAACGCACAAGTTGAAGGCGCAGACGCAACGATGGCAACTCTCACGGATGCCACCGAGCGCACCAACAATACGCAAATCTTGCACAAAGCTTTCCAAGTATCTGCAACTGCAGACGCTATCGGGACCTATGGCCGTGCCAAAGAGACCGCATACCAGCTCGGCAAAGCTCTGAAAGAGATCAAGCGTGACCTCGAGCGTGCTTACGTTGGTGTAGACAATGCCAAAGTCACCGGCTCGTCTTCAGTAGCCCGTGAAATGGACTCAGCCACACAACAGATCTCAACGACTGTTGACGCTGGTGCAAACGCTACCGACGCTCTCACAGAAGCCAAGCTCCTCGAGCTCGGTGAAGATTGCTTCAACAACGGTAGCGACCCATCGGTTCTGATGATCAAGCCAGCCGATGCTCAGATCGTGAGCGGGTTCGCTGCAGCTTCCGGGCGTAATCGTGAGATTGCACAGGGCCGCAACCTGGTGAACGTAATCGACCTCTATGTCTCTCCTTATGGCGAGTACAAGGTTGTCTTGAACCGTCACCAGATCACCACACATGCATTCCTCATCGATCCTGCGATGTGGCGTTCATGCGTATTGCGTCCGTTCTCTCGCACGTTGCTTGCCTCAGCTGGCGACAGTGAGAAGCACTTTGTAGTCGGTGAGTACAGCCTGAAGCACATGAATTATGCGGCTGACGGCATGATCACAGGTCTCTCCTGAGATCTCTAAAATCACCAGCCCTTAATTAGGGGCTAGGTACGCGATGGGGTGTGTCCTCGTCATCCAAAGGGTTTTCGCTCTCCTTGCCCTGGAAGATGACTTGGATGCACCCCTTTTCTTTTATAAGGGGATCTAAATGTCCAAAGACAAAAAGGCACCAGGGTTAAACCTATTGGGTGTCCAAACAGAATTCTTGCAGGAAGGTGCTGACCTTGTACGGAAGCACACCCAGAACATCTCCCAGGCATTCCTGGATGACCTAAAAGACAGTCGCAATGCATCCACCGAGCACCTCGAAGGTGAATTTATGCGCGTCGCCTCAATACCAACTGCGGTCGTGGAACAATGGATGCGCGAAGGCTTCAACATTTATGAGGTAACAGGTGCCGAGATCGTCAAACGTCTCAAAGAGCAAAACCTGGATGCCTTCATGGCAACCAACAAAAGGATCTAGCCATGGCCACGCCAGCTAAAGGTAAAGCCCTTGTCAAAGTTACAAAGTCTGGACGCCGGGTTTCCTACGGTCAGGCTGGTAAGGCTAAAGATGGTGGTCCTCGAGTTCGCCCTGGTACCTCTAAGGGCGATGCATACTGTGCTCGATCGGCTGCTCAGAAGAGTAAGTTCTCGAAAGCTGCAAAAGATCCAAACAGCCCTCTCAACCTCTCACGTAAACGCTGGAAATGCTCTGGCACTAAATCTCGAAGGAAATGATCGATGGACGGTTATAGCGACAAAGGCATCTTCAAGCCATGCAAGGATTGTAAGACCCCGGTTACCTGCAAGCTCATGGGCGAATGTAAAAAAGCACCGATGAAAAGGTCGTAAATAATGAATAAAGGTGAACTCCGAACACATTTCAAAGAACTACTGAACCGCAGTGATTGCAGTGATGCTTTGGCTGACACCTTTATTACTCAAAGCATCACCAGGATCGAGCGTAACCTTCGCATACCTCCGATGGAGAAGTCATATTCTTATGCGATAACAACCACCACGACTGAGGTGACAATACCTACTGACTTCCTCGAAGCAATCAATATGTACTACGCAAACACCAGCGTGAACCGTGTGTCTATGAACAGATTCCTTGATGTCAGCGTTGGTGGTGAGACTGGCACTCCACTCTATTTCACGAGACAAGGTAGCAAGTTCAAGATTTATCCTGCCCCTACATCAGGAACTTTAGTCCTTAACTACTATTCATCATTTTCTGTGATGACATCAGATACTGATGAAAACGACCTGGCGCTTATAGCTTCAGATCTGATTGCATACGGCGCTCTGTCATTTGCCGCTGACTACTTCCTAGACGAAAGAGGTCAGTTGTTCGAAGGTCGTTTTACCCAGCTTGCTAACGAGCTCCAGGGTCAAGCCGATGATGCTGAGTCATCTGGCACAGTGCAGGTGATCCAGGCCTCAGCACAATACTTAGATTAGCGAGGTAGAAGATGAGTTCTTCATTTTACTCTGGTAGTGGTCAGACACCTCAGAACGTCGCAGACATCGATACTTTAAAACAAGAAGCTCAAACTGCGGCTGACGAGGCTGAAAGTAGTGCATCAGCTGCAGCTGCCAGCGCAACCTCAGCCTCTACTAGTGCATCTGCAGCATCCTCGAGCGCAACTTCAGCGTCTTCAAGTGCATCTACAGCAACGACTAAAGCTTCAGAGGCATCCACAAGTGCTGCTAATGCAGCCTCTAGTGCTTCTAATGCCTCTACCAGCGAGACTAATGCTTCGAACTCAGCTACTGCAGCGGCTGCAAGTGAGACCGCAGCTGAAACTGCACAGACTGGAGCAGAAACCGCAGAGACAAATGCAAGCAACTCAGCAACGTCTGCCTCAACATCGGCTACATCAGCCTCCAATAGCGCATCATCTGCTTCAACCTCAGCAAGCAACGCTGCAACTTCAGCAAGCGCCGCATCAACCTCAGAATCAAACGCTGCTTCGAGCGCGTCGGCTGCTTCAACCTCTGCCTCTAACGCATCGACTTCAGCATCGAACGCATCAACCTCTGCATCTAATGCTGCCTCGAGTGCTTCAGCGGCTCAAACAGCACAGGCCGCTGCCGAACTTGCTTTTGATAACTTCGATGATCGTAGCCTAGGTACATTCACATCAGATCCGACTACGGACAACGATGGTAATGCTCTAGTAACTGGGGCCATGTACTATAATAGTGCTGATGGCGTCATTAAGTTCTACAATGGGTCAGCCTGGGAAGCACCAGAGACGGCTGCATCAAACAGTGCATCATCAGCGACGACGTCCGCAACCAACGCTGCAACTTCAGCGTCTAATGCAGCATCAAGTGCAACTGCAGCTGCCTCAAGTGCAACTGCAGCTGCCTCAAGTGCAACCTCAGCTGCCTCAAGTGCATCTACAGCAACGACTAAGGCGTCCGATGCATCAACAAGCGCATCAAATGCATCAACAAGCGAAACCAATGCAGCCTCGAGTGCAACCAATGCAGCCTCGAGTGCAACCAATGCAGCATCAAGTGCAACCAATGCAGCCTCGAGTGCAACCAATGCAGCATCAAGTGCATCCGCAGCATCCTCGAGCGCAACATCAGCTGCATCTGCAAAAACAGACGCTGAGACTGCTAAGACTGGCGCTGAGACAACCTATAACAACTTTAGATCTGTTTACCTTGGTTCCGCATCGAGTGATCCGACGGTCGATGGTAACGGTAACGCACTAACAGCTGGTGACCTCTACCATGATTCATCGTCTGGGAACTTAAAGTATTACACTGGTTCTGCCTGGACTGCAGTTCAACAGACTGGCCCTACAGGCCCAACTGGTAGTGCAGGACCACCAGGACCTACCGGCCCTACAGGACCTGCAGGAAGTGACGGCGTGGCTGGCCCACCAGGCCCAGCCGGTAGTGCAGGCCCCCCAGGTCCAACTGGTAGTACAGGACCTACAGGACCTACAGGACCTGCAGGAGCTGATAGTACTGTAGCGGGACCACCAGGACCTACCGGCCCCACCGGTCCTACAGGACCTGCAGGAGCTGATAGTACTGTAGCGGGACCACCAGGGCCTACAGGACCTGCAGGAGCTGATAGTACTGTAGCGGGACCACCAGGGCCTACAGGACCTGCAGGAGCTGATAGTACTGTAGCGGGACCACCAGGGCCTACAGGACCTACAGGGCCTACAGGACCGTCAGGTGCTGATGGTTTAGATGGACCTACAGGCCCCACCGGCCCAACAGGTCCGACAGGATCTGCAGCAACCATAACAGTAGGCACAACCACTACTGGTAACGCAGGAACTAACGCTTCAGTTACAAACAGTGGTTCAAGTTCTGCAGCAACATTTAATTTTACTATACCGCGTGGTAACACAGGTGCTACAGGACCCGCAGGTCCAACGGGACCTACAGGCCCTACGGGACCAGCGGGAGCAGACTCAACAGTAGCTGGACCTACTGGACCTACTGGACCGGCTGGACCTGTAGGCCCTTCTGGCCCAACTGGTGCAACGGGTCCAACTGGTCCAACTGGTCCAACTGGACCTGCTGGATCAACGTCATATAACGCTGGAACTTTAGACGGGCTTGATAGTACTCAGTTCCTCAGAAGCGACACCACTGACACCTTCACAACTTTGAACGGTACTCAGCTAAATTTAGGTGCTCAAGTTAGTTTAAAAGAAGCTACAGACCGTGCTGATTTGTTGCTTATACAATCTTCAACTTCTAGCTGGGGCGGCATCCAGATAGGAAACAGTTCTGGAGAAACTTTAACGTCGTTCATGGGTGACGGTGCTAATTTTGGTATTTACGATGACCAAAACAATGAATGGGTGCTTTATGCAACTGAAAACGCTGGTGTAGCTTTATATCATAACGGGTCTTCCAAAATATCGACGACGAGCACTGGCACTACAACAACGGGGACCGCTGTAGCAACTAAGTTCCAAACAGATTCTACAAAGATTGAGACGGCGATATTCCGAATTAACGACCAAACGCTGACAACGAACACAACGATAGCAACAGACGAGAACGCATCGTGTGCTGGGCCTTTAACTATAAATACAGGGGTTACGCTCACAGTCAGCGGCAACTTAACGGTGGTATGACATGGCTGGAACATTAACAGTTCAGAACCTTCAAGGTCCGTCTAGTGGGTCTAATGCTAACACGGTATTGATACCAAGTGGTCAGAAATTGTATGCACCTGGGCATGTTTTGCAAGTACAGAGCACAAACTACGGAGCAAGACTTTCAAGCACGTCTTCCACTATGGTAGCCGTGTCGGGTTTATCAGTTAACATTACACCAAGTTCAACGTCCTCTAAAATACTTGTTACAGCAACCGTAGAAGGGTCAAGCCAACTCTACTATGGAATGTTTTGGCAAGTTAGAAGGGGAACTTCTACTGTAATTATGCCTGATACCAGTCAGACGTTAAGTAGTAGAATTGAATCATACGGAATCTATAATGGTGACCAAAATGTTTCTATTACTCAATCTGCTACTTATTTAGATTCACCAGCAACAACAGCTTCAACAACTTACACTGTATATGTAAAAGGACAATCTGGTGCTAGTTTCTGTTTAAACGGTACATTGAATAACGCTGACAATAGCGCATATGGTCAGGTAGGCTCGTCAATGATTACAGCTATGGAGATTGCACAATGAGTACACTGTACGTTGACAATCTCTCACCAAATCTTAATAGCCGTGTCCTGTCGGCAGGTCATGTAGTGCAGGTGGTACAGGGAGTTAAAACCAGTACATCAGTCTTAACCTCTACAAGTTTTGTTGACATTGGTCTTTCAGCAACAATCACCCCAACTACTACATCTAGTAAAATACTCGTAAGCGTACAACTGTGGGGCTATTCTGGTTTTTATATTGCACCAAACCGATTGATGAGAAATACAACTGAAATAGGTGCAGCACCTACCGCTGGTAACAGGCCTACAACTGCGTTGCCATTTGCTTTACCGCCAAATACGGACGGCTCAATGACGGTTGCTGCAGTTTCTATTTTAGACAGTCCATCAACCACAAGTTCAGTAACATATAAAGTTCAATCAGCAAAAAGAGCTGATGGCAGTGAGAGTAGTTATGTCAATCGTTCAGAACAAGATAGAGACACCACAAGCTATGATCCAAGAACCGTGAGCTATATCACCTTGATGGAGATAGCCCAATGAGCAGCATTATCAAAGTCAATACAATCCAGAATGCGTCTGGCGGCACTCCTACTGCGTCTGACTTAGGCCTAAATGTTAGTGGTTCTGTGTTACAGGTGGTGCAAACAGTTATATCAGACGCAGTTACTGTTAGCGCGCCAAACGGAACTGCCGCATCAGTATCAGGGTTTTCAGCAACAATAACTCCATTAAGTACAAGTAGTAAAATACTCTTAAAAAGTTTACTTAATTGCTCCGCTCCGAGCACTACCTACGGCGGCTTTTTTAAGAGAAATGGCACAACCATAGGTGTAGGTACGGCGAGTGGTTCCAGGCAACAGGTGAGTTTTGGTATGGCTTTTCCAGTGGATGCAAACCAGATTCATACTTTTGGAGTTGAGTACCTAGATAGTCCAGCATCTACGTCAGCACTTACATATCAATTATGGATTAACAACGATAATACCCTTGCTCATTTTAATAGAAGCGCCAACGACTATAATAATGCCACAGGAAAAAGGTGTATTTCGACCATAACTCTTTTTGAAATCGGCGGTTAAAAGGAACGAACCAATGACAGATTTTGCAGCAGCACTACAAGAATTAGGCGTCACAGAATGGGTGATTAATGGTTCACCTACCAGTGAAGCAGAGTTCAATTCAATGTTTCGTAAAATTATTGGAGTAGACTCTAACGGCACAGGTATTGAAAGTAATAATCCAGCCGACTGGGGTTTCACATATGCAGAAGTATCATCAAAACGAGATGAACTTGTTGCCGCTGAACCAATGCGTCTATTACGTGAAGAGCGTGACCGTAGATTAGCAGCAACCGATTGGTGGGCAGTAGCAGACCGCACGATGACGGCAGAGCAAACAGCCTATCGTCAGGCTCTGCGGGACGTGCCTTCTAACTATAGTTCGTTAGACGATGTAGTATGGCCTATACAGCCATAGAGGATAAAAATCCTATCAGACCTAACTGGCAGATGTGGTCTGGTTCTCTACCCGACGAGGCGATCCAGCGCATAATCGATTGTGCTGGAGAAACATCGAGAGCAACTACTTTCAACAACGCAGATCAGACAATGAGATCCAGCATGGTCAGCTGGCTGACTAATCAAAAGTGGATATTGGATTTACTTTTTGATTATGTGGACACGGCTAACCGATCTGCCTTTAACGTAAACATCAATAAAAAAGCAGACATTCAATTTACCGAGTACCACGGGACTGAGAGCGGTCATTATTCCTGGCACCACGATATCTTCTGGGATCGAGCCGATGGCCTCGATAGAAAGCTATCTGTAACTGTTCAGCTCTCTGAGCCTAATGACTACGAAGGTGGAGAATTCTCATTTAGTGAGGTTCAGTCTCCAGATGTTGCTAAATCAAAAGTAAAAGGCACCGTCTTGGTATTCCCATCTTACTTAGTTCATGCGGTATCTCCAGTCACATCAGGTGTTCGAAAATCACTCGTAGCTTGGTTCGAAGGCCCGACATGGAGATGAAACTATATGAACGGAAGTATAGACCTATCTACCCTGATTACCTTGGGTGGAATTCTCATCAGCGTAGCTGGTGCAGCTGCGGCAGGACGAATGCAGATCCGTGTCATTCAGGAGACCCTAAGTGACCTCGAAACAAGAATTCGGGTCATGGATAAACTTCTAGACAAGTTCGAAGCGGAGCAGGCAGTACTCAAACAGAGGACCAATATCATAGCCGAGCTCAATGCACCTTCTATATTAGAAGCTCGAGCTCGAGAAACATCTAAGCTACTTTCAGATGTCGAGTATCTAAAGTCTGAAACAAATAGACTGCATAAAATCCACAACGGCGTTCATCCACCAGTACCGAGTGAGCGTAAGGCAACCTAGCCTACCCAAGGAGAGCATCTGTCATTCCACAGGAGCTCTCCATTGAATGAACTAATCCCCGACAAACAAACGTATCAGACCAACAAGCGACGAATGTCGTGGACTGCGTTGGCTATGATGATCGTCACTACCCTGGCGGTCATCTATGACCCAGTTCGCATGAACCAAGCCAGTGCCGTTCTCATGATGATGTATGGCTCTCTGTCAGCCGTCGTCGGTGCTTACTTTGGTTTCTCAGCCGGAATTAAGAAACAATGATCCTTTCAGCGTTATTAGGTCCAATCACAGAACTGGCCGGTGGTTGGCTTAAAGGTAAGGCAGAGGCCCAGGCGGCTAAAGCTAACCTCGCCCTAGTCGAGGCAGAAGCCAAAGCCACCATCATGAAATCAGCTGCAACTAGTGAAGCCGACTGGGAAAGACTGATGGCTAAGGGGTCTCAGAACTCCTGGAAGGACGAGTGGCTGACCATCCTCTTCTCTATTCCTCTTATCCTAAGCTTCTGTGGTGACTGGGGACGCCAGGTGACTGAGCAAGGCTTCCTGGCCCTCGAGGCTATGCCTAGTTGGTACCAGTACACGCTCGGCGTGATCGTTGCGGCAAGCTTTGGTGTTCGAAGTGCAACTCGGTTCTTTGGTGGAGGCAAGAAGTAATGGAAAACCTCAAGTTACCAATAGCTCTGGTAGCTGGCATGGCCATTCAGCTGGCGGGCGGTGTCTGGTGGGTTTCACAACAAGCAGCGACCATCGCCAGCCTCGAGGAGACTGTCAGTCAACTCGGTTCGAAGATGGCCATAGAAGACAATGTGAACCTCAAACGAGACGTCGCTGAAAACAAGAATGAGCTCGAGGACGTCTGGGACGACATTAAAGGTCTGACGATGAACATCAGTGCCATCACCGAGCTTAAACAGCGTGTGGCTCTGCTCGAGACTGAACTCAAGTTCATCACCAAGGACCACGACGGCATCCTGATTAACCACCCCAAGCAATAAGGAAAGCACCACATGCGTCCCGTCTCAGAGATCATCATCCATTGTACCGACACCAGGCCAGAATGGTGGGACACGATGCCAGCCAAAGCAAAAACTAATGAGGTTCGTCGGTGGCACGTCGAGGAGCGTAAATGGTCCGACATCGGATACCACTACACGATCGACCGAGACGGCTCACTGACGCCAGGGAGACCTCTCGAGCGTGACGGGGCTCACTGCAGGGGTCACAACAAGAACAGCATCGGCATCGCGTTGTTTGGTGGCTATGGTTCGTCTGAGAATGACAACTTTCTGGATAACTTCACGCCTCAACAAATGTCCTCTCTCCAACAGTTGGTAGAGCATCTTAAGGATACCTTTGGGACCATTAAGAAGGTCTCTGGTCACAATGACTATGACACCAAGGCTTGTCCTGGTTTCAAGGTCTCACGCTATTTCACGTAAAAGAAAGGAAGGTGATCTTGTGTCTGTCATAGCTGGATTTCCGTTGTCGATCCCAGAGTTGATCACCATCGGATTGCTGGCTGTCGTCATCTATAAAATTAGGTAATCAACAGCCCCATTTAAACATCGGTTCACGTCAGAGTGGATCGGTGTTTTTTGCTCTTAGAGACTAACCGACCACCATATACAAGAGGGTTGCGTTAGATAGATCCTTTGACTATTTTAGAGACACGGACGACATATGTCCGAGACGTTGGTAGAGCAGCGGACTGAAAATCCGCGTGTCGGTGGTTCGAATCCGCCCCTGGGCACCACTACTAAAGTCATCGGAGCATACGTCAGTCCCTGACCAAAGGAGACTGAAAGATGACTAATATTACCAAAGCCCAACAAAAGGCACTAAAGGTTGCCTCGGGCCACATTAACGCTGGAAACGCACCTGCTTTCATACGATCCGTCGAAGGCATGATCCGTGCAGCAACCTCTCAGAAACAAGCTGACGCCTTGAAAGCCGTAGCTAGAGCTATGCTTCAAGGAGAGACAGTATGATCTCCATTAAGAAAACCAAGCGCAACAGACGCATTCTGGATTGGGTCGGTGACGCCTTTGGCGCCATCGGCATCTTTGCTTCGATATACTTCTTCATGCTCCTGGCCTACGGGCTTGGGTATTGAGCGGATCAGGGAGACCACTCATGAACTTCATCGATTTTGTTAACACCGAGGGCCGTAACATCTGGAGCGGAAAACACCTCGCAGAGAGTACCGCGAAGATGCATCGGTTTGCGGAATTCGAGGGCGTTGGTTTCAAAGATATTACCGATGTCAACGCTCGAGACATCCAGGCCTTCAGTATCCACTTGAAGGACCAAGGCCTCTCCGAAAACACGGTGAACCATTACAAGGCTGCTATTAGCGCCATCCTGAAACATGCGCTCGACCTGGAGGAGATCGACAGACTTCCAAAGATCAAGTTCGCTAAAGTTCGAACCAATCGTGTCCGCTACATGTCTGAGGATGAGCTATCGAAGCTCGATGCTTTCTTGAGGGACTACAAGGGTGGCTCATACTGGTGGATGCGCCACATGTGTACCATCGCGGTTAACACCGGCATGAGGCACGGAGAGATCCTGTCGATCACACCAGAGATGGTCGAGATCCAAGATGACATGTGCATCGTACATCTCACCGACACCAAGAATGGTGATGACAGGGACGTGGTATGTGCTGGTAGGACCTTCGAGGCTATGAAGGCACTTAACTTCGAGCCTGGCGCCCACTACAGCCACCGGAGGTTCTACAATGCCTGGACTGAGGCTCGCTATCGGATTGCCAAGAATGACAAAGAATTCGTCTTTCACGTCCTTCGTCACACTGCAGCAACCAAGATGGCTAACCAACTTAAGCTACCAACGATCACTGTAGCTCAACAGCTTGGGCATCGTAGTCTGCAGACGACTGCCAAGTACGTCCACCAGACACCTGAAACACGTGTCGAAATAGCCAAACTAATGGGGTCCTAAGGACCCCTTTTCTTTTGATTTTGAGGGTAGGTACTAACCGCCCCCCTTAGAACACAACCGGGGAGATACATATGGAGAAAGCTCACGACCTTCAGGCGTCACTCGAGCAAGACATGATCCAACGTGGTCATCAGAGATACGAGAGACGACAACAGAAACTGTCTCCAGCTCAACGACAAGTCCCACATAAGATCATAACTGAAGCTCTTCCTAGAGTTTCTTCCACCATCGCTAAATACCTTCGAGAAGATGAACAAAGGTTTGACTGTGGTAGAGGCCGTAAGTCTGAGTGGTACGACATGCTCATTGGTCTAGACACAGATACCTTAGCCTACATCGGTCTCAACTCATGTTACGAGAATGTCCTGAAGCATAACTCCTTGGCTGGGTGTCTTTCCATGATTGGAGCCAGGGTCGAGCTCGAGGTGTGGGCTGATGAGCTCGAGGAGTATGACACTAGTCTCTTTAAGCGCCTGGTGAACCAGGTGACTAAGGATCACTCCAGTGAACGCTACAGAATGAAGGCAGCTAGGATCATAGCGTCTAAGGCTGGCTTTCAGTTCACTAAATGGGGACGCAAAGACAAGGTCAAAGCTGCGTCTCCTATTCTGTCAGCTATCCTCGAGGTCTCAGATTTATTTGAGGTGGTAACGGTCGAGGAGAACCTAAAGACACACAGAACTTTAGGTCTGACTGAAGCAGCTGAAGAACTCCTAAAGCATCGTCTTTTCGATGCGTCATGGACCGAGCCTATGTTTGGACCTTTGGTAGTACCCCCTAAGCCCTGGACGGGCTTTGAGACTGGTGTCTACCAAGACCAAACCCTGTCAGCTCTGGTGCCTCTGGTCCGTAAGTGTACGTCGGAGCAGAAGAGAGCGATCGAGAGAGACTTCGAGAAGCACGGGGAGCCTTTGTACGTCAGAGCTTTGAATGCGCTCCAGGCCACGCCTTTGAGGATCAATAAACGGGTTCTCGAGGTCTTGGACTTCTGTGCTCAAGAGAAGCTAAGGTTCGGCAAGTTCCCAGAGCTTGAGCCTCCTATATTCCCAAAGCTCCCAGAGAACTTCGAAGAGCTACCTGAGAAGACCCAGCGTCAGATGAAGCGGGATCAAAAGGATTGGCACATCAAGCGACGGGAGAGTGTAGCTAACCTGGTTGTCATGAATGATGACCTTCGCACCGCCAAGAAGATGGCAGAAGTAGACGAATTCTACATTGGTTGGTCCTACGACTTCCGTGGTCGGATGTATCCAACCTCTAGCTTTTCTTACCACCGTGATGATCACATCAAAGCTCTCTTCGAGTTTGCTAACGGTAAAGAGATTGGTGAAGAAGATCTCGGATGGTTGTCTATCCACCTGGCGAACGTGGGGGACTTCGACAAGATCTCCAAAGCAAGCCTGGAGGATCGCATCCAGTGGGTCAGTGATAACGAAGATTGGCTCCTGGAGATCTACAACAGTCCTGAGACAACCACAGATCTCTGGACAAAGGCTGACAAGCCTTTTCAGTTTCTAGCAGCCATCTTCGCATACTTCGATGAGAGCAAGCAGTACCACCTACCAATCAGTCTTGATGGTACGAACTCAGGTGTCCAGCACTATGCCATGGCCCTGAGGTCAGAGAAGGACGGGCACATGGTTAACCTGGTGCCGAGTGATAAATGCCAGGATGTCTATCAGAACGTAGCAGACCAGGTCATCGAAGACCTGACTGAAGATGGTACTGATGACGCTCAGATGTGGTTGGACTTTGGGGTAACCAGGTCAACCGTGAAACGTAATGTCATGACCTATGGTTACTCCAGCGTCGAGCGTGGATTTGGCGATCAGATCATTGAAGACCTGATGCAGCCCCTGCAGAGGGACGTGAACTACGGCAAGATCACTGAGCATCCGTTTGGTGACCTCAGACAGCAAGAGCACTACGCTAGGTTCCTGGCCAAGTTCACCTACCAGGCGGTCCAGAAGGTCATCTCGTCGGTCGCCCAGGGCATGGAATTCCTACAGTCCTATGCTGATGCCCTGGCAAGGGAAGGTAAGTCTGTACGGTGGAGAACACCGAGCTTCTTTCCTGCGATCCAGAGCTACACCAAGCCTGACGTCAAACGGGTGAGGATCTTTCTGTATGACCGTGAGGCTAAGATGCCTAAGGAGACCAGGTTCAGTCTGCATGGTGTAGGTCAGCGCACGGACACCAGGAAATCCAGGGCTGGGATTGCACCCAACGTCGTTCATTCCTGGGACAGTGCTCACATGCAGTTGTCGATCGTCCTTGGTCTCGAGAACGGCATCACCGACTTCTTCTGCATCCATGACGCATTCGGCACCTCAGCTGCAGACACCTGGACTTTCTATCACTGCATTCGACACGCCCTAGTGAACATGTACGAGGATCACTGTGTGCTTGCAGCGTTCGAGCGTGACTGTCGTAACAGACTAGAAAACCCGGATATGGATCTTAAACCAGTTCCAGAGAAAGGGTCGCTCGACGTCAGATCTGTTCTCGAGAGTGAGTATTGTTTCAGTTGAACTAACCGACCCCCTTAGAAGCTACACGCGAGCTTCACGTCGGAAACTATTAAGGAGACATTCGACATGAATAAGATCAAGTTTGTCACCCCAGCTGGAACTGCCCAGTACCCGTGGCTCCAACCAGGGCGTCCTGACACGGCATTTGACCCAGAGGGTAAGTACAAAGTCGAACTTCGTCTGAGCCCATCTGATGCAAAGCACATGACTAATCTTTTAGATCAGGCGAAGGCTGAGAACTTTGGTGCGAAGGACAAAGTCCACGAACCTTTTAAAATTGATGAAGAGACTGGTGAGTACGCATTCAAGATCCAGTCTAGGTATCAACCAAAGTACTATGACGCCAAGGGCAACCCGATCCCACTGGATCAGGTCCCTAACATGTTTAGTGGTTCTGAGCTTCGAGCCTCTGGACAGGTTGATCCTTACGTCAACGGTGCGAAGAAAGGCATTAGCCTGCGCCTGGCTGCGATCCAGGTTATCAACCCTGTATCAAGTGGTCTTGGTGACGGAGCCGGGGACTTCGACAGTGTCGATGGGTTCGAGGTCGGTTCATCTGGTAACGACTTCATGAGTGGTGACTTAGAAGACGACAGTGAAGACTTCTAGGTATGCTTTTCGACTTGGTTTTAGATCTGGCTTAGAGAAGCAGGTCAGTGACCAAATCGTTAGAGCTGGGATCGAACTTCTCTATGAGACAGAAAAGATCCAGTACACCATTCCATCGCGCCGGGCGAAGTACACGCCTGACTTCAAGCTCCCCAAACAAGGGGGCTTTTTTTATGTCGAGACTAAAGGCATCTGGACTGTTCAAGATCGTGCCAAGCACATCCTGGTCAAACAACAGTGCCCGGACATCGACATCCGCTTTGTCTTCTCGAACCAGAACGCACGTTTGTACAAGGGATCTCCTACTACATACGCGATGTACTGTGAGAAGCATGGGTTCAGGTACTCTGCAAAGCTAATACCTGATGATTGGCTAGAAGAGGCCAAAGAGGCGTCAAAATGCGAACTCTCGAATAAATAAAAGAGAAAACGCATTTAGACACCTTCCTTAATAAAGGAGAGCAAAGGGGGTCGACTTAGGTCGGCCCCTTTTTCATTTCAGGGAGAGAAACTACATGCAGGAAACAACTGAAAGTCAGTTTGTCCAGCACGTACCGTGTGACGACTGTGGGTCTCGAGATAACGGTGCGTTATACGACGATGGTCACGTCTATTGTTTTGGCTGCGGGACCTGGACTGGTGGAGATGGCGAGAAGCCGACGTTCACTCCAGAACGTCCTCTGGCCACCAACCTCATCGATGGCACATTCCAGGCGCTTCGAGCTCGTAAGATTACTGAAGAGACTTGTCGAAAGTTTGGATACACCGTTGCTTCTGTGGGTGGCAAAACGGTGCAACTTGCGACCTACCGAGACAAGAAGGGTAGGCCAGTAGCTCAGAAGGTTCGAACTAAGGACAAGAAGTTCTCCATCGTCGGTGATGCGAAGAACATGTCACTGTTTGGATCACATCTGTGGTCCAAAGGTAAGATCCTGGTTATCTGCGAAGGTGAGATCGATGCGATGTCGGTCAGCCAAATTCAGAACCATAAATGGCCCACGGTCAGTCTGCCCAACGGCGCACAGGGCGCAAAACGTGCACTTCTGTGTAACTACGATTACGTCACTGGTTTCGAAACCGTCGTACTCATGTTCGACAATGACGAACCAGGTCAGGAAGCAGCCATCGAGTGTGCTGAGGCACTACCGATCGGCTTATGTAAGATTGCAAATCTCGGAGAGCACAAGGACGCCAATGAGGCGCTCCTTGCTGGAGATGCAAAGACTGTTATCCAAGCGATCCATCAGGCTAGAGATTATCGACCTGACGGTATCGTGGCAGCAGCCGATCTCCGAGAGGTCATTGGTGTGGGGGACGCTGTCTCTCCCATTAGTTACCCTTACACAAAACTTAACGACCTTACTAAAGGTCTTAGGCTAGGGTCACTGGTCACCATTGCCGCTGGCTCGGGGGTCGGTAAATCGACTTTCGTTCGAGAGCTGATGTACCACGTCCAGCAATCCGGTTTTCCAATCGGAATGATGATGCTCGAAGAGAGTGTCAAACGCACAGCTCAAGGCCTTGTTGGCCTTCACATGAATAAGAACATCACTGTTAGCCAGGATGCAGCATCAGAGGACGACATCGTGTCAGCCTTCGATGACATGAGACAGGCCGGTGAATTCTATCTGTTTGATCACTTTGGTTCGACAGATCTGGACATCATCATCAACCGCATTCGGTACATGAATAAAGCCCTCGGCTGCCAGGTGATCTGCCTGGATCACGTCTCGATCCTGATCTCCGGTCTTACTGGCGGAGTGAACGACGAGCGACGCCTGGTGGACGAGATCATGACGAGGCTCCGGGTCGAGGTTCAAGCTTTGAACATCTGCTTGATCCTGGTGTCCCACCTTAGACGCCCGCAAGGCGACAAAGGTCACGAAGGTGGGGCTCAGGTCAGCCTCAGTCAGCTCAGAGGTTCACATGCGATAGCGCAGCTGGCGGACACATGTATTGGCATCCAGGTCGACCCTGACGAACCAACGTCCGGTCTTCGAAACCTGGTGGTCCTCAAGAACCGCCACACGGGTGAGGTCGGACCTGCCGGTGTCCTCAAATACAGCATCGAGACAGGTCGACTGACGGAGACAAGTGACTTCGTCAACCACATCGATGTTCCATTTTAAAACAGGGGGGAGTGATGATTTACAAAATCGCACTTCAAGGTCGAGTAGTTGAGTATTCGACTTTCAATAATATGCATTCAGCCATCAAAGATTTGAGAGTGCGCAACGAGAGAGCTGGAAGACAAGTTGTCGTTAATGAGCACACTAAGTTTGGTGTTCAGTTCACGCTCGTCTATCCGCAAATCAATCGTCGAGTGGATGGCACAATTAGCGTTTATGGCAAAGGTGTGAAGCTACCAGTCTTTGTAGAAGACATCGTCGAAGACGTTGAGCGGTTGTTGAAAGAAGGCAAACTGAGAAGTGAGATCTGTCGGATCCTCAGCTGCCAAGTCAAAGACTATCAAAAAGCAAAAGTCTTACTCTGGCGCCAAAAAAGGGCGCTCGAAGTCACTAATCAAAAGCGATAGGAGAGCCGAGATGCCATCAGAAAGATACACTCAAGTTCTGTCTTTAAATGAGTATCAGGCTGATGCAGCTGCTACGATGATTTACAAATGGAAGATCATCTATCCAGCTCTTGGTCTGGCCAGTGAAGCTGGCGAGGTTGCCGATAAGATTAAGAAGCTTATCCGCGACGACGGCATCAAGTTCGATGGTAACGAGTACCTGTCAGAAAGACAGAGAGCTGAGATCCTCTACGAGCTAGGGGATGTGCTTTGGTACGTCGCTGCTTTATCTCGGGACCTTGGTATCAGTCTTAATGAGCTGGCTCACATGAACCTCGAGAAACTGAGGATACGTCAGATGGGCAACAAGCTTTCAGGTTCTGGCGACCATAGATGAGCCGCTGGGTCTTCGACCTGGAGAGCGACGGCTTACTAGATACCATCAGCAAAATACATTGTGTCGTCTTGAGACACGTCGAGACTGACGAGGTGCAAACCTACGGTCCCGGCGAGATCAAGGCTGCAATGTTCACGTTGATGAATGCCGAGGAAGTCATTGGTCATAACATCATCGACTATGACATCCCTGCGCTCCAGAAGGTGTACCCTGGCTTCAAGCTTTTAGGCAAAGTCACGGACACAATAGTCCTCTCGAGGTTGGTTGAGGCTAACCTTGTTGAGAAAGACAGTATAACCTACGCAAAGGACCCAGAGAGCTTTCCGAAGAGGCTTACAGGTTCTCATAGTCTTAAGGCATGGGGCCTACGTCTCGGTGAATTCAAAGGTGATTACGACGGTGGCTGGGAGAACTACAGCCAGGAGATGTTGGACTACTGTGTCCAGGATACCCAGGTAACCAAGGCTCTATATGAGCACTGTATGTCTCTCGGTTTCTCTGATCAGTCTATCGAACTCTCGATGTCTATGGCTCAGATCTGTAATGCAATCGGAAACAATGGTTGGACTTTCGATAAAAGTAAGGCGATTGAGCTATATGCATTACTTGCTCAGAAACGAGAGGCTCTAAAGAACGGCCTCGATGAGCTGTTTCCACCTTGGGAAGTCACCGAGGAATTCATTCCAAAGGTGAACAATAAAAACCTTGGTTATGTGAAAGGTGAGACATTCACCAAACGTAAAGAGATCCAGTTCAATCCGAGCTCACGTCGTCACATCGAGTTCTGTCTAAGACAGAAGTATGCCTGGAAACCTAAGAAGTTCACAGGCACGGGTCACGCTCAGATCGATGAGACCATCTTAAGTCAGCTTCCATATCCTGAGGCTCAGAAACTTGCTGAATACTTCTTAATTGAGAAGCGCATAGGTCAGCTCGCTGAGGGACCCCAGGCTTGGCTCAAGAAGGTCGATGATGACGGTAAGATCAGGCATCAGATCGTGGTCAACGGCACTGTCAGTGGGCGTTCAGCTCACAGGTCTCCAAACCTAGCTCAGGTACCCAAGACAACCCTACCTCATGGACGTGAGTGCCGTGAGCTGTTCACGGTTCCTGATGGTTGGTTCCTGACTGGTAGTGACCTCAGCGGTCTCGAGCTTCGATGTCTTGCTCATTACCTCAACGATGGTGGTGAGTACGCACAACAGATCCTCGATGGTGATATCCATACCCACAATCAGAAAGCAGCCGGGTTGGACACCAGAGACCAAGCAAAGACCTTTATCTATGCTACCATGTACGGTGGTGGAGACCAGCTTATCGGTAAGATTGCTGGTGGTGGTGTGAAGCTTGGGAAGCAACTCAAGGAGAACTTCAACAAAAACATCCCAGCCTTTGGTCTTCTTTTAAAGAGACTGAAGGCTGCACACGAAGCTCGAGGTCATCTTATTGGGCTCGACGGTCGGAAACTGTTCATAAGGTCAGAACACAAGTTGCTCTCGCAACTTCTGCAATCTTGCGGAGCAATCATCTGCTCGAAGTGGGTGCAGCTGACCTTCAACGAAATCAACAGGCAGTTTCCTGACGACGCATACATCGTTGGGTGGATACACGACGAGATCCAGGTTGCCTGTCGCACCCAGGAGATCGCTGAAAATGTCGGTCATATCTCTAGACGAATGGCGGAAGAAGCAGGCCGCCATTTCAAAGTTAAAATCCCCATTACCTCAGAATATTCCGTGGCAAGAACTTGGGCTGACACCCACTGAGATCACTGAACAATTAGAGGCAATCGTCACCCTGTACATCGTTCTAGATCGAGCGTGGCGTAACCCCTTCACAACATCGAGCCAGTTTGCCCGCCAGGGGGCCTTCTACGTTGCTATAGCGGCATCAGAAGGCCTCATATCGACGAACTGTGGTGATGATGTTTGGGGAAACAAATGGCTCATCACCGAAACAGGAATGGAAACCAAAGGAGAGTTGGATGGGATCCTTCAACAAATACTTGCACAAGCCCGAGGAGAGTACAGTCCTACTCATTGACGGGGATCTGTATGCCTATCGAGCTTGTGCTGCAGCTGAGGAGGAGATCGACTGGGGCGACGACGTGTGGTCCCTGGCGACCGACCTAAGGCAGGCCAAGGATATCTTCGAGGACTTCATACGGACAACCTGCGATCGACTTCGATCAGGTACCTATGTCGTCTGTATGTCAGACAAAGACAACTTCAGAAAGCTAGTGGATCCTGGATACAAGGGTGGACGTAAGAAGCTTAGGAAACCTGTTGGGTATTCTGCGTTCATCAATTGGATCGAGGACAATTACTGGTGGTTTCGACACCCGCTCCTCGAGGCTGACGACATCCTCGGTATTGTATCAACGGCGCCAGGTCACAAGACCATCATGGTGTCAGATGACAAGGACCTAAGGTCAGTCCCTGGCAAGCTCTATCGACCAATGTCCGATGAGCTGGTCACGATCAGCCAAGCTGATGCTGACAAGTGGTTTTACACTCAGACACTGACTGGTGATGTGACTGATGGTTACGCTGGGTGTCCTACAGTCGGCGCCAAGACGGCTGAGAAGATCCTGGGGCAGGCGCCCACCTGGAACACGGTGGTCAATGCTTATCAAAAGCAGAAGCTGGGTGCTGACCATGCGGTCCAGCAGGCACGTTTGGCTCGGATCTTAAGATACCAGGATTGGGATGCTGAGGCAGGCTCTGTGAAGCTATGGGAGCCTGGTCATGCCTAATAAGAAAGACCAGGACAATATCGTGGTGCGTCCAGCGCATTACACCAGGTGGGCCGTCGAACCAATCATTTTCATCATGCAAAACGGCATGGAGTTCTGGCGCGGCAACATCATCAAGTACGTCAGTCGAGCTGGCCTCAAGCAGTACGATGGTCAGGACTGGACACAATCTGAAATCACCGACCTTCAAAAAGCAATTCGCTACTGCGAGATGCGGATCAATCTATTAAAAGGAAAAGAACCCAATGATGTTTAGTAATTCTGTTGGTCATTATGGCCCCACCATCCGTATCTCCGAGGAGATCCACGCGATGAAGTACAGAGGTGAGGGCGAGAGTTTTAAGCAAGCAATGGCCAGGGTTGCTGACGCATTGAAAGACAGTGAGCCACATTACCGAGCATTCAAAGAGATCCTGTATAACCAACGGTTCTTACCAGCTGGTCGTGTTCAGTCAGCTATGGGTTCTCCCAGGAAGGTCACCCCCTACAACTGCTTCGTGTCGAGAACCATCGATGACAGTATGTCAGGCATCCTGGATGCTGCGAAGCAGGCAGCACGTACCATGCAGCTCGGTGGTGGCATAGGGTATGACTTCAGCACATTACGTCCTCGAGGCTCCCTGATTAAATCCCTGGAAAGCAAGTCCTCAGGGCCTATTAGCTTCATGGGTATCTTCGATGCTGTTTGTCAGACCATAGCGTCTGCAGGGCACCGGAGAGGCGCTCAAATGGGTGTCTTGAGGGTAGATCATCCAGACATCGAAGAGTTCATCACTGCGAAGAACAACAGCACTGAGCTGACTGGTTTTAACATCAGCGTCGGCGTGACTGACAAGTTCATGAAAGCAGTGAAGACTGGTAGTGACTTCGACTTGGTGTTCGAGGACAAGGTCTACAAGACAGTAGACGCTCGAGCACTGTGGGATCAGATCATGAGGTCCACATGGGACTGGGCCGAGCCTGGTATCCTCTTCATTGATCGCATCAATCAGAAGAATAATCTTTGGTACTGTGAGACCATCGCAGCGACTAACCCATGTGGAGAGCAGCCACTACCGCCCAACGGCGCTTGCTTGCTTGGGTCATTCAACCTGGTGAAGTACGTTAGAGGCTTAGGTAATAAGACGAGTGAGCCTGTGTGGTTCGATTACGTTCAGCTTGGTGAAGACATCAGGCATGTGGTTCGAGCTATGGATAACGTGGTCGACCGAGCTACCTACCCGCTCGAGGAGCAAGCCCTCGAGGCTAAGAGTAAGCGTCGGATGGGCCTTGGTGTGACTGGTGTAGCTAATGCACTCGAGGGCCTTGGGCATCCATATGGATCAGCTGATTTCTTGCATAACTTCAGGATGATCATGCAGATCATACGTGATGGCTGCTACCGTGCATCGGTAGACCTGGCGATCGAGAAGGGACCTTTCCCTCTTTACGATGAGCTGATGCTCGAAAGTGCTTTCGCTAAGACATTACCAAGGGATCTACGTGACGACATCAGACGTCATGGTATTCGTAACTCCCACCTTTTATCTGTTGCACCGACCGGCACCATTAGTCTGTCAGCTGACAACGTAAGCTCCGGCATCGAGCCAGTGTTCAGTCATTATTATGACCGTATCATCCAGACCTTCGATGGACCTAGAGAAGAGCGTGTAGAGGACTATGCGTACCGTGAGTGGGGGATCAAAGGTAAGACTGCCAACGAGCTATCAGTGTTCGACCATGTGAAAGTACTGAATGTGGCCTCTGAATATGTCGACAGTGCTTGTTCGAAGACCTGCAACGTCGGTGATGACGTTAGCTGGGAAGACTTCAAGCAGGTCTACATGGATGCTTATGAAGGTGGAGCATCAGGCTGCACGACGTTCCGAGCATCAGGTAAACGCTATGGCATCCTCAATGCCTCTACATCAGAGGACGTGGCTGAGGAGCCTATGGATGACGTGGGTGTGACACCAGTCACTGAGAATGATCAGGGTGACGTTGGTGGAGCTTGCTACTTCGACCCTCAGACTGGCCGAAGGCAGTGCGAGTGACATTTAGAGTCGACATTCAATCTGTATGGTGATTAAGCTTAGTAAGAAGAAGAGCCAGGGGCGACCAAAGTTTAAGACATGGTCTGCTACCTGGCCCCTCTCATGTACCCTGCTAGATACACGGACTGAGGCATATCTTGTTGTAAGACCCTCTGTCCACATAAATGTGGTGTCAGTTGTATCCGTTGCCCAAGGTTTACTGTTTGTTCACGGTCTGTACCTTACGCGTTCCAGTAGACCTGGGCGGCACCACAGTACCTCCGAATCACTAGAGCATACTCATAAGCATAAGAACCTCAGGTACTAACCGACCCCCTAATGAAGAAATACTGGTGGTGTGTCTCCCCGACTAACACCAGGTCAAACAGGTGACCGAGCCTTAGAAGCTCAGGTCCCTCCTCCCTGCCTGAACTCAGGCCGGTCACCTGTGCCATACTGAAGACAGATGAGGTGGATCTGAGGTGGATCTGAGGTGGATCTGATGTGTAAACTTCAGGTCCCGATTTGCTCTTCAAAGACGATTACCCTCTCCAGACAATCATCGCTAATGTCGACTAATGTCCTGGATCAATGCCTGTCATTAGTCATCGGATATTGTATCCGTTGACCTTAGAAACCTAGGATTTACAAGGGTTTACGCCAGCTCCCCTGTAGTCTCGTCAGGAATTAGGTACCATCCTCGAGCATTTGGACCCCCAGTACCTTCCAGGATCAATCGATTTCAAAATGTGGTTAAAGGGTTGTCGTTGTTGTTGTTGTTGTCAGACCTTTCAAGGCAGACCCCCAGCCACACAAAAGTAGGGACCCAAGGCTACAAAAGCGGTCCCCCTAACACTTAAGGAACCCAAAGCAATGGGCTTAGAAACGTCTACGTATGTCAATGGATTGAACTCAAGCAATCCAGCGGCGACCGATGGTCTATCGCAGGCAGACGATCACCTACGCCTAATCAAAGCTAATCTACTGAGCACCTTCCCGAACCTAAATGCAGCCGTCACTACAACCCCTGCGGAACTCAATATCCTCGATGGTGCCACAGTCACTACAGCTGAACTCAATATCCTCGATGGTGTCACATCCACCGCGGCGGAACTAAATATCCTCGATGGTGTCACCGCTACAGCTGCAGAGATCAATGTCCTCGATGGTATCACTGCGAATGTCGGTGAACTTAATATCCTGGATGGTGTCACTGCTACAGCTGCGGAGCTTAATGTCCTCGATGGTATCACGGCCACTGTAAGTGAACTCAATAAACTTGATGGTGTTACAGCGACCACTGCAGAGCTAAACATCCTTGATGGTGTCACTGCTACAGCTACACAGATAAATTACTTAAGTAATGTTTCTGGAACTATTTGGGATAGTGGTAGTGCAGCATTGAGTGCTGGTAGCTCAAACGAGTCTAGTGGGTATGTAAAACTACCAAACGGCCTGTATATTCAATGGGGTTATGATACTAGTTCTGTTGGAACCCATTACGTTACTTTACCTATAGCTTTCCCAAATTACTTTTTTAGTGTTGTTGTGACAGTTGGGGATCCATTTTACCAGAACCTTTTCAACGCATCTAACTTTTCAGCAATCATTTATGATAAAACTAAGTTTGAACTGTATTCTCAGAGTGAAATACCTAATAAACATTGGATAGCAATAGGAAATTAACAATGAAACACGCCCATATAGACGGTAATGGCCAGATCTTAGGGTGGTATGATCCTCAGATACACAATAATATCCCCGACCCTAATGCTCCTGTAACTGATGAAGTATGGCAGAACGCAATTAACAACAGCCACAATACTCTAATTAACGGCGCAACCAGTTTAGCTGACCATAGAACATTAGAACAAAAGACAAGAGATGCTAGAACACAACGCAATATCCTATTAACTACTATTGTGGACCCCATTGTCACCAACCCACTCAGATGGGGAGCTATTACCCCCGACGAACAACAAATGTGGGTCAATTATCGTCAGGCTCTCCTAGATGTACCTCAGCAACCTGGGTTCCCAGTCAGTATTTCCTGGCCAAATAAGCCCTAGGAGTAACTAAATGCCTAACATGCCTATCCGAGATCTCGGGGCTGTAGGCGTAGTCACTGACCAGGACCCTTTCACACTACCTATCAATGCATTTAGTCGAGCTAAGAACGTCAGGTTCGAACAAGGGACCGTTCGAAGGTCCCCAGGCTTTCGAGATGTAGTGGACTTCGATCAATCTGGCAGTATACCAAGGAATGTCTTCAGTACTTTTAATGCTGGTGGTTTCGACCAAATCTACCTGATTGATACCACCTTCGATGTCTATGAATATTCGAACGGAACTACCACTCAGGTCCTAAATACTGCGTTATCATCGTCAGAGACGCCGGTAACAGGGTGTCAACTAGCTAATGTCACCTACTTAAACCGTGTCGATGCGGCGCCGTATCATAAGAAGCCATCTGACACATCATTCACAACCTTAACGAACTGGGATGCAAACTGGAGAGCAGGGGCTCTTAGGTCCTTTGGTGACTTCTTGATTGCCCTTAATTTGACGGAGAGTGGCACAGAGTACCCAACCCGTGTTCGGTTCTCAGATATTGCTCTAGCTAACAACCCACCAAGCAGCTGGGACGCTACTGATACAACCAAGTCCGCAGGTTTTAACGACCTGGTACAGATGACCACACCTATCCTCGATGGTGCCACCTTAAATAACAACTTCCTGATCTATTCATCGGATCAGGTGTGGTCGATGGATTTCGTAGGTGGGACCTTTATATTCAACTTCCGTAAGCGTTTTGATGACGCTGGTGTTATCAGCCAGAATTGTGTCGTTGAGGTAAACGGGAAGCATTACGTCTTCGATAACGACGACATCTATGTCACTGATGGCCTCTCAAAGCAGTCAATAGCTGAAGGGCGTGTAAGAGATTACATATTTGCAGGTCTCGATACCAGTAAGAAAGAGATGTGCTTTGTTCAGTATGATCCAACCAGAGATGATGTCTATTTCTGCTACAATTCAGATGACGACATGGCGGTCTTTACTGGTCAATCAGGATGTAACCGAGCTGCAGTCTATAACATCCCGAGTAACACCTGGTCTTTCATAGACCTGCCTAACGTCGTCGGTGGTACAAACGCTAATGTGAACACAAGTTCGACATACGCTACGAGTTCACTGACATATAGTACGGCTGGTGGAACGTATGTGTCTCAGGCCTCTGGTTATGACCGGCATACTTTAGTGTTTGGTCGATTGATGACTAGTGAAGGCATCACAGATCACAAGTTATTTGTCCTCGATGGTATCGACGAGAACACGAAGGTGTCTCGCCCCCTTAATACTGTTGCCACCAAGTCGATAAGGCTCGAAAGAGTAGGTATCGACCTGGATGAGCTCCAGGTGCCCATCTCCGGGTACAAGAATATCCGA
>Ga0208644_1000278_pt1 | contig 39708 bp, 58 predicted proteins | sample VirMetDEL_Nov_18_FD_184517 | JGI IMG/M metagenome (GOLD analysis project Ga0208644, IMG submission 184517) | Aqueous microbial communities from the Delaware River and Bay under freshwater to marine salinity gradient to study organic matter... | ecosystem: Environmental > Aquatic > Marine >...
GGGGCCATTATTCTCCTTCAGTTACTGGTGCTGGTGGAATTTGAATTATTTCTGATTCTAGTCCTCGTCGCCGTTGGCTTAGTACTGCTATCCTATTTGCTTCTTTTTCATCCCATTCGGCTTGGGTGAATGTCAAGACATTCCAGCGTTGATAATAAATCCCATCTACTAATTCAGGTGGTAGTTCTTTTAGAATTTGAAGAGGACTTAATTCTGGTGGAGTTGTAGGCTCAACAGTAGCCCAGGGCAAATCAGGATTTAATTCAACATCACCTATATGACGTGGGTACTCACCAGTTTCTGTGTTTATATATAAAGACATTATATCACCTTTACTACACTAGATGTAAATCCAGTATCATCTGTACCCTCAAGGGTTACAAATGAAAAACTGGCGCTTGAGTAAACGTTGCTAAAACTACTAACTGTTATTTCTTCAGTTGCGTCTGATTCAGATAGGCTAGAAGATTCATAAGTATATTCAAAAGATGGACTAGTTCCAACGGTATAAGTACCAGTCTTGCTTCCATCTTTTGGAAGTGTTGCTATCAGGCTAGCATTTCGGTTTCCATAATCAGGGTTACCGTGATAAGCAGTCACAGTAAAAACATCTTTTGCTTTAGATGAAATGCGGGAATATTCTGAATATGTACTACTAATCCAAGACAAACTTCTTTGCCATTGTATCGTGCTTGAAGAGTTATATTTAATAATTACTGACTTGAAGTCGGTAACACTTGGATTGCTATTAAAATCGTTATATCCAGCAAGATATATATCACCATCTTCATCATCACACCCCATCCATATTTCCAAATTATCTCCATAGATTTTTCTTTGGTTGCCAGTTAATGCTCCGCTGGTATCTAATCTTGCTAAATAAGCGTATCCTGGTGCACCACCTGATGTATATAATACGTGGACTATATTTGAACTAGAAACCGACAATCCTTTCATACTGGTACCATTAGGATTAATTTGTTTTGACCATTGTTCGGTTCCCGAAGAATTAAATTTGGTAACTATATTTCTAGCAATTAATGACCCACCTGGAAAATAATAAGAATAGTGGCCTACATAAACATTGCTGTCAGAGTCTACATCTATGGCAGGTGCGATACTAGAATCGCTACCATTTTGGTCAGCCCAGTAATACTTTTGCCATTGTATTGCGCCAGCATCATCTATTTGAATTACTGCTACTTTATTATATCCAACATCTGATATATAGCCAGACAAATATATTTTTCCATTAGGCGCCACTTTGGCTCCAAAAAAATAAGAAGCGTCACTGGAGCCGAGGCGTTTTTGCCACTGCAATACTCCACTAGAATTGTATTTAGCAACAACAGCCTTTACTGCTCCATTAATATTGACATATCCAACTGCATAAAGATTGCCACTAGAATCTACATCGCCCGCGTAAAATAAAATACTCGTGTATAAAGCGTTGCCTGTTTCAAGTAATACTTTAGAATATGTTCTTTCTGGAACTTTACTATATGCAATTGCAGCAGCGTTAGTAGTAGGGCTAACGTTCTCGCTATACATTCCAGGAAAATATAAATTGCCATCAGTATCACTAGCAGCAGTCCACAAATAAATATATTTATTTGCTTCGCTTTGATATTCAACTGCTAAATAACTTTTACCACCTAGTGGAAGAAAGTGTCCATAACCTCTAGCGCCAGGATATGCAGATAGTAATGGTACCATTTATGCAAACCTCGCTTGTGAAGCAAACACTGTATATGTTGGTGTTGCTGCGGTCTTAATGATTGTGTAAGAGTAAGCATCAATACTTGAAGCATTGCCAGAAGTAGGTGCTGAGCCACCCTGCCACTTAGGCGTGACAGATGTACCATCAATCTGAACTGCAGAGTTATAGTAGGCTGTGGTTCCTTGGGTTACTAGGAATACTACTGTAAGAGAGTCGCCTACATCCATCAAAGAGGCTAGAGTTGTGCTGCTATCGCCACGGAAGTTAACTGTCCAGTTAGCGGAGGCATCAGATGTGTAGTACAAGATGCCCTGAGTCTTGGTATCATAGGCAATCGTTCCAGTAGCAGCAGTTGCTGAGACTGTAGTAATTTCCTGCGGTGTTTTAAAGGTAGCATAGTTAGCAGCAGCAGTATTTATAATAGGACTTGTTAATGTCTTATTAGTTAAAGTTTCTGTGCCATCAAGGGTAGCAAAGTCAGCATCGGTCATTGCTGTGTTGAACTGGGCTTTTGTTCCAGATACTGTATTAGAACCTAGGGCAATAGTCTTATTAGTTAACGTTGCTGTACCAGTAGCGGTTACTGCAGCAGATACTGTGGTATCAAAGTATGTTAGGTCATCGCCAGTTAGCACGTGCTTAACTGTTGCACCACCTGAGTGGGTAATAGCGGAAGTACCTGCTCGGCCACGGACAATAGTTAAAGTATCTGAAGTAACTCCAGTGACAAAAACAATTTCTTCAGATGCCGTATCTGGGTCAATGGCTACTGTGAATTGGTCAACTGCTCCAGCACCTAGTGTCACTCCGCCAAGAAGAGCAGCACCAGTACCTGTAGCCACAGTCATAGTGGTAGCAGTATTAGAAATACCTGCTGATAAAGTAGTTTGCGTACTTATGCTTGAGAATTTACGGGCCATTTATTTTCCTTAGCGTGTGTAGTGTGGACGGACTGGATACTTGTCAATCAACTTACCTGCTTCTTCAGCAAGTCTTTGTTGATATAGACCATAGAACAATCTAGAAGCGGTAGCAGAAGCATTAGATGGGATACGACTATCGGCTGCATCAGACTCAGCAGAGGTAAGATTTAGTCTGCCAATATCAATATATGAGACTAGGCGATAAGCAGCACCCATAATGATTACATCACGGGCTGACTCGGGTAGACCAGTAACATCTGCAAAGTTTTCAGAACTAGAATCTAAAGTGTTAGGTTCAGTTGTATAAACTACCTGAACAGTTCTACCTGGGGTAATAGGGTCAAAGATAGAGATAGTAGCAGTAGAGTTAAACGCAGTTGAATTTGCTGCAGTGTCAGGTCTCCAGCGATTAACTGGTAGCCACTCTTTAGTGGAGCCAACAGTCTCCCAAGTAACAGTTAAAATCTTATCTACGTCATCTGGTAGGGCATAGGTTGTTTTAGCACCATCAAAGGTAAATGTATAACTAGCGACTGCAAATAGTTTAGGGAAAGTAGAAACTATTGTGTCGTTAATTGCTTGCTTAATTACTTTACGTGGAAAGGTAGGGGCTAAGGTTACTTGAGCATACTGAGCGTGTGGGGCTGGGTCTGTGTTCTGAAACCCTCGGCCAAAGCCAGGGATTACTGTCATTGTGTTTGTAGCCTTGTCAAAAGAATCAATCCAAATTAATTCGTCATCAATCTCAATGACACCTTTGGCTAGGTTAGTAGCAGAGCCAACAACAATAGATGTGCTTGTAGTTGTTATGCCTGTTGGGTTAGTAAGGTATGTGATGCGGTCTTGTCGCATTGTATAACCAGCAAGGTTACTGCGTACCTCATCTATCATATCTTTCAGGGTTGCCATATTTTACCTTTCGTACCAGCCGTCACCCCAGAGGGTTTCTAACCTTCTGAAGTATTTCTCGTATAGGGGAGCGATTGCTTCTAGTGAATATTTATTTACTGCTGTGTTGCGTATCTCTACTGGGCTAAGTTCTTTAACCTTCTCTATAGCCTCACAGAATTCCTTAAAGGTTCTACACCTGAATCCTGTCAGCCCTTCAATGTTAGTCTCAGTAAAAGCACCCCAGTCAGTAGTAATAGTTGGGGTCCCACACATATGGGACTCTATAACTACATTGCCAAATGGTTCTATATACAACGTAGGCACAAAAGTTGCTATTGCCCCACCATAAAGTTTTGCCCGTTCCTCTGGACCAACTACTCCAACAAACTCTCCGTAGCCCTCTTGAGGGCCAGCACCAGCAATTATCAGCCGTTTACCAAGTGCTTGACAAACTTCTTGGGCTATACGGTAGCCCTTCCTGTCTATCAGTCTGCCGATGAATAGGTAGTAGTCTTCCTTCTGCTCCTGTAGTGGGAACATATGGGGCTCTAGATAGCCAGGAATAACTGCATCAAAGAACTTACCATCAACTGCTGAGGCTAGGTTATGCTGAGCATAAATACTATGCATCCAAGCATAAGACTCAAAGACTCTAAAGTTAGCAAATGTGCCAGGGTATCCTATGCCGAACTCTACTGAGATATGATTAGGGAAAGCATCGGCTATAGTCTTTTGACTATATCCACCAATCAGGCAGATGAAGTCTTTAGGCTGTATCCGCTCTTCTATCTCATTGATTACTGCAGAGTTGAAGTACTTCCAGTGAGGCAGGGTCGCATCAAAGGAACCTTCTGTATAGTGCTTACCACCTAGTGACTCAAGTCTCATAGTATCAGAGATGCAAGATATGTGTTCTGTCACCTGTACTGTATTCTGTTCTCCAGAGTACAGGAAGGTTTCGTGTCCTAAAGAATGCATCATCATTGCAAAGCGTCTTACCTTCTCGGTAAACGCACAAGATGTATATTCTAAAGTTGTCTGCGTATGAGGCAGACTTACGATATGAAATCGCATTGTGTCCCCTTTAGTTTATTATGGAATTATTTTTTCAATACGGTAGTTACCACTGATTTCAATAGTAGTAGCAGCAACGCTGTGAGCAAACTGTACTTCTAAATCTTTAGAAGTAGATGTATCAACAGAAGTTTCCCGCTCACCTAAGTATACAAGATTGTTTGTTGCCCAAGTAGCAGTTCCGTCTGCAGTAGCAGTACCCGCCAGAAACGCCTGAGTAACAATTCTTTGTGTAGTTGTGCTAGGGCAGAAAAGCAAAGTTTCATATTTGAAAGACCTTGTGTTAGCGTTTGCTGATAAGTTACCTGATGTTGCAGTATAAACAGCGGAGCCACCGAAACTCACTTGGATTCTTAAAGTTTTGTTTGCGCCAGAGTTATTCAAATACTGTCCACCGATAGTTACTCTGTAGAAAGTTCCAGCAGTCGGATTGGAAATTCCATAGGTAATGACACTGGTAAGTGTTGTTGTATTAACAACATCAAAAGTTCCATAGGCTACAAGAACAACTCCACTTCCTGCTGCTCCTGTCGGCCCTGTTGCTCCCGTAGCACCAACTGGCCCTGTTGCGCCAATCGGTCCCGTTGCTCCAGCAGGACCTGTCGCACCTGTTGGTCCTGGCACTGTTGAGTCTGCACCTGCAGGTCCTGTTGCTCCTATCGGTCCAGTCGGGCCAGTAGCACCAGTAGGACCTGGAACTGTAGAGTCTGCTCCTTGTGGTCCTGTTGCACCTGTAGCACCTGCAGGGCCCGTAGGGCCAGTTGCTCCAGTTGGACCAGGAACTGTTGAATCCGCTCCTGCTGGACCAGTAGCCCCCGTTGGGCCAGTAGCACCTATAGGCCCTGGTACAGTTGAATCGGCACCAGCAGGGCCAGTAGGTCCTGTAGCCCCAGCGGGGCCTGTGGCTCCCGTAGGACCAGCAACTGTAGAGTCTGCACCAGTAGCACCAGTTGCTCCTGTAGCGCCAGCAGGTCCTATTGGACCAGTCGCTCCTGTTGCACCTGCAGGACCTGTGGCACCTACTGGGCCTGTCGCTCCAGTGACTCCTACAGCCCCTGTGGGGCCTGTAGCGCCTGTTGCACCAGCACCTGTAGGCCCAGTGGCCCCCGTAGGGCCAGTAGGGCCTGTAACTCCTGGAATGCCTTGTGGGCCTTGGTCATTAGAGATAACTACAGAAGTCTCAGGCTGTTCCTCAGCGATGACAATAACCTCAGTAGCCTCAGTCGCTGGACTGATATTAAGGGTGATTGCACTGCTACTAGGTTGCTCTACAACTACGATAGTTTCACTCATACTGTGATACCTGCTGTTACTATGAACTTACCTTCAAGTAGTCGGGTAACAACTGAGCCTGAGTCTAGAACAAAATCATAATCATACTTGCCAGGGGTAATAGCCCCTGTTTCAGTAGCCGATAAAGTAATAGTGACGGTTCCAGTAGAACCACCTAGGGCAATCTTGCCATTAGCATTGGTAGCCAATACGGTAGTTGTGGTTGAGTTAGGAAATGGCTTGACAGTCATTGTGGCTGTATAATCAGTTAAGTTCCAAGCAGTATCACCAGTCTTAACTGTAAACTGTAGGTTGAACGTTGTAGCCTGCTCGCAGACCAAATTATACTTTGCGCTCACGAAGAGATGCTCCTTAATGCGTCAACCGCTGATTTGTCTGTGGTACCTGCTAGGGCATTACATACCCCATTTAAATCTAGATAAAGAGATGGGTCGGTAACGCTGTTCTTAATATTCAGCGCAGCAATAATCCCTAGTCCTGATGTACCAGCCCAAGCATTAGCAGCACCTTGTTCATCCAAGAATGCAGTTATAGCAGGATATGTTCCGCCATTGGCTAACCTATTAAGTTCAGCACATAAAGTGCTACCAGCAGTACCTACAGCCATTGTTATCTTCCTTTGGTCATTGCGTTATAGTAATGTTCATCAAAACTAAATCTTTTCATATGTGGAGCCGTTGCTCCTGTATCGCACCAGAGTGGTACTTCTGCCTGATTACATAGGGCAAAGAAGAATATATCTTCGCCTATAAACTTCTTGCCAGTGCCTAACTCTTGGAACATAGTGGCATCTGGAACAACTTTACGGATTCTTTCTACCACGCTTCGGTGCATAAGCACCAAGCCCATACCTGCTGCATCTACTTTAATCAGAGCATCTTTAGGTAGTGGATGAATTCTTTCTAATGCAAATCCTTCATCGTTATCTACAAACTTGAATACAGTAGGTAGAGGTATCATTAGTGGTTCTTCTGGGTTATTAGTTGTAAAGTAAACACCAGTTAGTAGTGGCTTAGTTAAAGCATCTTTTTTATTCCAAAGTCTTAAAAAAACTTCAGGGCTTACTACTACATCTGAGTCTACCCAGAATAGCCAGTCAGACTTATTGTTTTCATACCAATAGTTGATTGACTCTTCACGCTGTCTGGCAATCTGATTGCCGTGGCTGCGTAGTGTTGTCTCAAACTTTACGCCAGATTTTAGTAGCACATCGGCAATACCTTGGGCAAACTTGCCATCTACCATACCGTTGTCACACCATACTAGCGATACTGTTTCTTCTGCCATTGTCCCCTACTTTCTTACCATTTAACTTTGTCAGCCCAATAGGCTGCACTCATTTTGCCCTTTGCTATATTCTTTTGATGACGAGCCTTAAATGATTTACGCTTCATCTTCATACGCTTTGACTCTCCAGCCTTTGGTGCGCCAGCAGTCTTGGCACCCTGCTCACCAAAGCGGATAGTCTTAACTTGGTCACCAGACTTAGCCACAACCACGTGTGACTTAGTAGGATGATTGGGAGTACGTTTCGGCTTGTTAAACCCAGATACGCCTGCACGTGCTAGGCGTGGGTCACGCTTGCTTTTGTTTTCCATACTCCCCATACTTTCCTAGTACTGACCTAACTGTTCCATTTTTGTTAAGCCGTACTACCATTCCGTTTTTGATTTGTACTTTATTAAATTTTCTGTGTTGCTTATACTTACCTGAAGACATTAACGGTTCTTAGTTCCGAACATACCGCCAAGACCGCCACCAACAATACGGCCACGAACATTAGCCATAGGTGAAACGGTTGTCTTACCTGGTTTTGGATTGCTATTAATTTTATAAATAGACTTAGTACTTCCTTTTTCAAGATTATAATATTTTTCTCTAGTCCTATTTTCATTAGACCATTGTCTTACTGCATCAGAAGTAGGGCTACTAGTTGCAATTTTTGTTTTATTTGGATTGCTATTAATCTTAATTACTTTTTTTGCTGCCATTATTTCTTACCTTTCTTCATAGCACCCTTAACCTTCTTAAGGTTTGGGTTCTTCTTCTTGGCTGCTGCTGAGGCTTTCCGAGCACCAGCCGCAAGGATTGCTCCTGCACGTTCCTTTGAGATACCCTGCTTTTTGGCAATTTGTGATTGGGCTGCTTTGAATCCTGGATGCTTGGCTGACTTCTTCATTAGCGTACTTTCTTCTTTGCATTCTTGTTCTTGCTCTTTAGCGGAACACCAGTAGCAATTGCTCTATCTAGCGCGTTCATACGACCAACCTGTGCAGGTGTCTTAGCGCGAGAACTAGACATCTTTACTGAATAATCTTTCTTTGCCATTACTTCTTGCCTTTCTTAGTCATTTTCTTTGTTGCTTTACCCTTGCCGTATTCCATCATCATTTCTTTTTTTGATTCAGTCTTTTCGTGCTTTTTCATAGCCTTTTTAGACTTATACTTTTCGCTTTTAACTGACATTATTTTCCTATCTCTTTCATTACCTCGGCCACTCCCTTGGTAATCTGTTTGGCTTTGGGCATACTGTCAGCATTATAAGGTTTGCCCAGAACCTCTGATGCTTGGTGTGCTTCTTGTATATCTTTCATACGTGTTCCTGACGGCTGGATACCCTGTGCTCTAGCATCTCTATATGCTTGTAGTTCAGCGTTCCACTTCTTGTCAGGAATATCTCTCTTTGCGTCCCCAGGGTTCATCTGTAGTGTTGAGGCTTTACAGCCAAAACAACCTTCTACATACTCTGGATGATGTTCCCAGTGCTTCATAGTGCGGTAAAGTTAGCCTCCGTAACTCCTACATTGGCAGCAATAAGTGCTGCCTTAGTTGTCTCATCAACAGTATGGTTTCTACCACCAAGGTAAACTTCTGAATAAGAACTTAAACTGTCATCAGTTGGGTATCTAATCTGAGAATAAACTGAACCAGACTTAACAATGGAAATACCTTTATCCAGTTTATAAAAGCGGAACAAGCGGTGTTTACCTATTGGCCCCTCTTTAGCAACTGGTGTTTTAAATGTATAGTTCGCCATTATTCTCCTTTAGTGAACTCACCCAAAGGGGACAGGTTTCCCTATCCCCCAGAGTCAATCAACTAAGCGATTGATGAACCGCTTTCAATGCGGTACAAAGCCTCTTCGCGGTAGCGAGCGAAGCCGAGTACGCCGTACCAGCCCATTGGGCGGTGACGCATCAAGCGGTCTACTACTGGTCCGATGACTACGTGTGGCTCTTCAGCAACTGCCTCAGCAAGAGCCTGCTGTCCGCAAAGGATTGTGCGGTACACCTTTGCAGATGAAGCACCATCAGTTGCAGCGTATAGACGTGGGGACTCTACGAAGAATGCACCTTCGTATGTTCCGATTTCACCTGTCCAGATGCGGTCCTGTGAAGCACCGTACTGATTAGGTAGAAGCCATCCTGCTGAGCCTGTCTCTGCACGAAGGTCGTGTGAAACCTCTGGGTGAATACCAGCCCAGAATAGTGAGCCCTTGCGAGCAACAGCCTTGTTAGCACGTAACTTAGCAACAGCCTTGCGGATGTTTGCAGAAGATAGTGTTGCAGCAGCAGTAATTGTTGCGGTAGATGTAGCGGTTGAACCTGAGTAAATCACGTTGCTTCCACCACGTAGAGTTGTCATTGCAACCTGGTCAATAGAATCGGCAAGGTTGAACGCAATAATGTTAGCGATTGCTGGGTCTACATCAGCAAGGCTGAAGAGTTCCAACGCACGGGTAACTAGTACTGAGTTACCGTACTCATTAAGAGTAATGGTAACTGAGGTAGGTGTAGACATTGCAACTGCATCTGGGTCTGTTGTTTCAGTCAGTGTTGAAGTTGCAGCGGAAAGGTCAACATAACGTTGTAGAACGACTGTTGAGCCAGGGATTGCTTGCTTTGCTGGGCGCTTATCTGCGACAGAACGGATTAGTGGTTCTGAGCGGAGAGCAAATTCAAGAAGGCGGTCATACGCCTTCTGAACTAGACCAGCAGCACCAGCGGTTCCACCTAAAGAGGCGGAGTCTGTTGATACATATGCCATTTAATTAGTCTCCTAGACTATGAACGAGTTATGATTGTGAACGAAGGAAAGCAAGTAACTCATCTGCACTTTGTGCATTATCAAGTTTTGCTGTTAAATCATTCATCTTGTCAGGGGCAATTCCACTCTGCGTAACAACATCCTGCTGGCGTAATGCCGCTAGATTCTGTTGCTGTTCCTCACTCTTAATTTCTGGCTGATACCCAATCAGGTCTCCATTTTCTTGGAGCCATCCGTTCAGAGATTCCTCTGTTATATCGCCCAGGTCTTTTAGAATAAGACGTGCAGCCTTGGTATTGATACCCTTCTTTTCTAGGACTTCCTTGACAGTTCGCTCACGCTGCACCTTGGATAATTCCTCAAGTTGCTCTGTGAGTTCCTTGATACGTTTTTCATCTGCTCGTTTGGCTTTTCTTAGTTTTTTAACTAAGTCATCACCAGTAGCAAACTGTTCGTTGTCTTGGTCATCGTCTTCTTCGTCCCAGTAGTTGTTGCTCATAGCAACCACCCTTTCTATTCGTTGTTAGTCGCAAGCCACAGTTCTACTCGGGGTAAATAGGCTGGCTCTTGCTATCGGTCTAATACACCTGACGGGGCCGATGGGTCCGTCTAGGGATTCTTAGAAGTTGCCTTGTGACTGAGAACCAAAGGATGCTCTGGATATACCAGAAGAACCACCGAATTGGCTTCTCTCTCTAGCACTTAGGCGCTGTCTTGCACGGGCAGCGGAAGCAAGTCCTAGCACGGACTCTTGTTCTGCTTCTAACTGGCCATATTGTTCATAAGCATTTCCATACAGTGAACTTAAAAATTCTGCTCTAGGTAGTACACCGCTAATGTATTGGGCTGCTCTAGCAGCAGTCTCTGCTGTAGCACCAGCCTTAACCATTGCATCTACACCAAGAGTCTGTCGGCTTACATTGCTGAAACCAGTTCCAGTTTGTCCAGCATTTAAGGATGACAATAATCCTTGTTCTCCAAACTTAGCACCTACTTCAGCAGCAGTTACCTGACGCTCTAACTTAGGCAGTTCATCCTCTGGGTTTAGCAGATATGCTGCAAGGTCTGTAGTTGTAATGTTATAAAATCTACGTAGTGTATCTGTAACCAATGGGTCAGCATTCTGAACCCTGTCTATAGCAATAGATACTCTGCTTTGCAACTCTGAAGGTGACATATCTCCAGCAATAAACTTGCTTACATAGTCATCAGAGTCAAATCTTTTTAGGCCATATGCCCGAAGGATTTGGCGATACTTATCCTCAAGGGCTATGTATTCACCAGGCTCAAGAACCGCTAGGTTATTCTTTCTGCGGATTTCATTAGCCTTAAACCGCTCTTTCCACTCTGGAGTACTAGAAAGTTCTAAAGAAATAGTGGCTTCTGTGGCACCAGCAATAGCCAGTTCTTTCATTTTAGGGATAAGACTTGATAGCCCATACTTAGTAAACAAATCAGTAAGGGTTGATATAGCAGTTTCTGTTCTTTGTTTTTCCTGCAAAGCCATATAAGCAGCAGTCATATCAGAATCTGTAGTTGTAGTTTTATTATCAGTAGTATTTGTATTATTAAAAGAAAAGTTAAATTTTGTATTTGTTTTAGTTGTACTTTCTGTATCAGTCACATCAGTAGGTGTATTCCAACCAATAACATTTCCGTTAGCATCCATAGTAGGATTAGGCTGGTTTACCAGTGCATTGGCACCTAAACTACTTGTATAACTAGCCTGTGTTGTGCCACCAAAGGTGCGGGAACCATACTTAAGTTGATTTTCTACTGTGTTGGGTGCACGATATAGTGTCCATTGACCAGTAGTAGTGCCACCAATCCAAGAGTAATAATAAATATAATTTGGGTTTGTTTGTTCTGCTGCTGGACGTTGAGTTATATCCAGCATCGGGTCAGTAGCAGCACGGGCCTTGGCTGTCTCTTCATAGGCTGCTAATCTTGCAGCCTCAAGTTCTGCCATTCTATCAGTATTTTCATAAGGGGTAGGCTCTACATAGTCAGGCTGATAGCCACCATCATCAAATAAAGGACCACTTTCTATAGCCATTAAACTAGTCTCCAATCCTTAAGAACCTTAAGAGCAAGATTGTCAAAAGTTTCTTTTGCATTCTTTGTAGTCATCCATTGGTCACTGCTTTTAACTATCTTTTCTGCTTCCCACAAAGAAATAATTTCTGGCTCTTTAGTCTTAGGGTTGGTATAATTAACTAACTGCTTGAACATAGAGTTATTGTTATTAATTGTATCTACGTCTATCTCTAGTAGGTTGGCAATAGTCTGGCGCAGTGCAGAGGTTTGCTGTTGGAAACTTCTACCTACCTCTATGCCTTTAGCATAGGCTGGATAAGCAGACATAGCAGTTTGTTTAATTTCTTCTTCTACATCCTCTACATTTATACTGCCTTCAAATAAACCTTTAGAGATTTTGTCCCAGTAATTTTTGCCAAGTAATTGGGAAACACCTTGGTCATCGGCAAGGGACTTTAGGGTATTTACTAAACCCAGGGTAGAACCAGCAAAAGTTCCCACCAAGCCAGAGTCAAGAATTTTTGCATCAATCTGTAAGTCAGTTAAACCTTGTAGATAATAGCCTTCAAGTAGACCCTCTATCTGTGGAGTTACTTTAATACCCTTTTTGTTAATACGAACAACTTGTTCTTTTTTCCAAGCGTCAAATTCCTGGGCATAAACACCAGGCTGGGTTGCTTTACTCTCTGTTCTAGTCTTAGAAGTCTGAGTTAAGTCCTTATAGTATGTAGAATTATAATAAGCAAGTCTTGCTTCGGTAAACCTTTTCTTAACAAAAAGTTGGTAAATAGGCTCTAGTTCAGGGTATAGCGCTATCAACTCTTTGGTAATACCATAAGCAAGAGCCATTAACTCTCCGCTTGTTTCATCTCCAGTAGGAACAACTGATTGAGTAGAACCATCACCGTCAATTAAAGAACCATCTGTAATAGCCATTAACGCTGCTCCATCTGTGCTAAGAAACTAAGAAAGTTTAAACTTTGTGCTTGCTCGTATTCTGTCTTTTTTTCTGTAGGTAGTTTTGCTGTCAACTCAGCCCTTGCTCTGCTCTCACTAAAGCCAGCAGTATTCTTTCTAACTACCTCACCGCCAACTTTTTTAACGGTTGTTAGGGTACCTTTCTTAATCTGATTCATATAGTAATCAGTCTTTTCTTTTACCCAAGCCTCATCTGGAGCATTGCCTATTTCGTTCATATAAACATCTTCAACTAATGCTCTGACTACATCACGGTCTAAAAGATTAATATCACGAACTGGCAGGTCTGGCTCACCAGAGCCGTCACCAACAGACTTAAGACCTGTAAGCCAGTTATTAAACGGAGCAAACTTTGTTTTGCCATTAACTGTAAAGTTCTGGATTTGATTAACGCTATAGTTTCTAGCAGCCCTTAACAATCCTTTATTAAAAGCAGTCTCATCTTGAGTCTGATACTCAGTCTTATCAATAAACTTCTTGTCATAAAGTAGTTTTCTTAGACCTTCAAAGTTACCCTTGTAGCCTTCTTTCAACTTCTTAATAGCCTGTGAAGCATTAAGGGTTGTGTAGGATACGCCATCACTGGCTACCCAAAAGAACTTCTCTTGTGTGGAGACAATCTCATCCTTATCATTGACAACCAACTCCTGTAGGATTAAGTCTCCGTACTGGTCAAAGGCTATCTGAAACTTACCACCCTCACTGCCAGGTGCACCAAAGTCAATGACCAAATCATTGTAATGCTTTTTATTCTTTTCTATCTTTTGGGCATTACCTTTTTGTGCTTTTTCAGACTGTGCTTTTGCTTCATCTGGACTTTTTGCTACTGGACTCACGGGTATCCTCTTTCTGGTGAAGCACTAATTGCATCTCGGGAATACTTATTCAAAAGCGGAACAAAGATAAGTCTTGTTGCTTCTTTAACTGCTGGGTCAAAAGCAAGTTCCCGAAGCATAGCAATAACATCATCTTTCATTTTTGCTCTATCAGAGGTAAAGGTATAGGAGTTCTTGTTTACCATATTGTTAGAGAAGAGTTCAAAGTTCTTAACCTGTTGTATAGCCAAGCGCATTGCGCTCTTTGTATTATCAGCAATAGGACTCTTAGGGTTATTGACTGCATCCTCAAGGTCACTGAACATTATTTTTAGTTCGCCCTTGTTTTCTCCTGCCTCATTTATAGCATCCTCTAGTAAAGGATTAGAAATAAAGAGTAGTTGTTTTTCTCTTTCTGCCAGAGCAATAAACTTCTTACGTTCAGAATAATCGGCAGTTTCAGATAACTTCTTATTTAATTCTTTATCTACAGCAAAGTATCTTTCTTTGTCTACAGATATTTGTACCTTCTCAAGGTACTTAAATAGGTCTGGCTGATTTACTAAATCTACAGACTGCATCCAGTTATATATATCTGGGTTATACTCGCCCACCTTTGGGGCAAAGATATAGCCAATACCAGAGTCAGCATATGTATCTACAAATCTTTTGTTATCTGTAGCCCATTGCTTTAACTCATTAGTTTTGTTAATAAATACCTTAGAAGCCTTGTCAGTTCTAGGAATTGTATACACAGACTTGCCTGGGTTCTTGCCAATAAACATAGCCAAAGCAGTTTCAAAAGGATTAGCAACTTCTGTATCAGAGGCTAGTACGCCCTGATATATATCCCAGAAAGCACTGGTCCAGGTACTAATACCATTATCTCTTATGAAGTTTGGTAAACCTTTTGCATCTTTAACACCAGGAAAACCTGGGCTAATCATACCAAGTATTGCTTGACCTGCAGCAATATTATCTGCAGCAATCTTTAAATGGTACATATACTTCTGCTTTTCCTGCTTTGTTGCATTGGCAGGTAATCCATTGCCAAATGCTTCTAGGTAAGAAATACCCTGAATTACATAGTTAGCCTTCATACGGTTCTTTTCAGAATCTCTTACTACCGTATCCCAGGCTGTGCTAGCAAGCATAGGAAATCCTATACGTAGCACATCGCCAAGGTCTGTATTTCTACCAATATGACCCATAGCAAAAGTATCTAAGTAATCTGCTGCTTCATTAGTCCAAGGGTAGATGGTATCTTCCCAGTTCTGTGGAAGAAGCATTTTTATTACTGGCAAATCTCTGAGTAAAGCCTTTGTTAATAGAATACCAAGCCCTGCAACTGGCCCAGCAAACGCTGGCACACCAGCATCTGGTGAGAATGATGGGTTAATTAGGCGGAACTTTAATGTGAAGTTATTAAATGTTCCTACTTTGTAAGTATTATCCCCAGTCAAAGCCTGAATAGTTTTGTTAATAACAGTATTCATAACTATGTCTGTTGGAAATACAATGTATTCATCACCTTGCTCATCTTCATAAATAGAGCCAAAGTTCTCTAGACCATAGTGTAGTAACCGCATACGCATCAAAGCACGTGGGCCTTCATTAGCATACAGACGATAAACACGGCGGTGGAAATCCTCAGTAGCACGGATAAATCGGCCAACGTGACGGATAGATAAAGCAAAGTTAGAGCGGATATTAGGGTTATCAACAAACTCTAACAAAGTATCTGTAGCATTATTAACCACAATATTGGTTACTGTCTTATCTGCTATTTCTTCTGCTCTTGCCATAGCAACAGCAGTGTCAAGATTAGGGTTAGCCTCTATAATAGCCTTGTAGTGGCGGTCAACTAATAGTTGTTCAAATGGCTTAATATCGTCAAAGCCCTTATTAATAGCCACACGCATTGCTGGTAGACGGAAGAAGCCAGTCACCTGACGGTCCATCATCTCTAAAGCCTTTTCAGGAAACTTTTCAAACATTAATTCAATCTTGCTTAAGTCTTCTTTAAGGCCATCTAGGTCTGAAACTTTACCACCGCTGACAATACGGGTATTGACATACCCTGAAGTGGGGCGCATTCCAAGGGTTGCTTCGTTGAACTCTTTCCAAGAAATGTTATTGGCTGCTCTAGACCAAGCATAAGCCAATGGCTTCTTCTGACGTGATGCTGCCTTAACAACTTCGTTGTACTTGCTACCCATCAACTGGAATAGTTTGTCATTAAAACCATTAGAACTACCGTGGAAGGTAAAACGCATATCTGTAATCATACGTTCAGCATAAATTCTTGCTATCTCTGGGTCAGATAAACCCTTCTGTCTGTAGTAAACAGTCTCACCAAAGAATGATAAAGCAGACTTTAATACATCCTCATCCAATGTGTCATACATATTGATAACATCATTGTATGTAGCACCCATCTGCTCCATAATATCAGTACGTGCCTTGGCAAAATCCATATTGCTCTTAATGCCATTGTTGGCAAAGAACACATCTACTGGATTTAGGTACTTTTTATCTGAGATTTTAATTTGGTTATAGCCAAACCTAAGTAAAAAGTTATCCCACATAGCAATGCCAACTTCTTGTTGGGTCAAATCTGCTACTTCTTTAGGGCTATATCCTGGGGCTTTCTCTAAGCCCATTTCTTTTAAGAATAAATTAAACTGGTCGGTAGTAAACAAAGCACTGAAGTACTCTGAGTCCATCTTGCCAACTGATAGGTCACGGGCACCCATTGAAGAGATTAGACCATCTGTGAAGTTAGGGTTATTTCTAAAAACCCGCTTCCAGTTTTCCCACTCTGGGCCATTTACATCATAAATGTCTTGTATGCGAGAAAGAATTGACTCTTTAACAAGAACTGGAGATAGTTCTGACATAGGGATTTCATACCCCAGTTTTGCTGAAAGTCCTTTTCTTAAATCCTCAAGCAACTCCGCCCGCTGAGCAGGGGTATAAATCTTGCGTGGGTCATAGGGCAAACCATCTGCATCTTTAATGCGCATTTTACCAGCCATATAATACAAAGAACCCTTGTATGGGCCTATTGCTGCGCTACTACCAGTAACAATCTGGCTTGCTTTAATATCTCTTGAGAACTTACTTGCTACTAAATCCATAACATCTGTCAATGGTTTAGTTAAATAATAGAAAAATCCTTCATCAACATTGGTACGGATACCCAAGCGTGGAACAAGAGTATAGGCTGCCCAGTTATTGTTCCAAATTCTTACAAAATGGCTACGTAAAAAGCCATTAAAACCTTTAATAAGATGCTTTCCTGGTGTTCCTTTGGGCAGATTATCAAGTTTAGCCTTAGCAGATAATTGATAAATAGTATCAAAAGGCAAAGCCTTGATACCTTTGGTCAACTGTGAAGGGTGTATACCACCTGTAGCACTCAACATACCCTCACCATTGACTACATTGATAGTCGCAGGGTGCATCTGAGGTAGGAACTCATCTGCTACTGGCAGGTTGGCTACAGAAGTAAAGCCTTCATCGTTATAAGTCTTGTTTAAAATCTGAACAATGTCATCCTCATCCAGATTTAGACGCTTCATATAAGCGTACTGCATATTACGCACTGCAGTTAACTGAACATCTAGTGGTTCATCCAACAACATTATGGTAACTGCATTAGCAATATTCTTAGGCAGCACTAGATTTGCAGTATTACGGATATTATCTGCAGTATCAATGGCGTTTTCGCCAAAGTAAATAGGTCCAGGGGTTCTACCAGCAGCCACACCTAATTTATAGGCTATTTTTCTAGCGCCAGTTATATCTTTTTGTAGTGCAAAAAGGTCATCAATCTCTGGGTTAAGTAGTTTATTCTCATCATCGGCTACTTTTGTTAGTACAGTCATAGCCTTGACAGCATCTGTATCTGATTTAGCGAGTATTTCTTTAGCAGCAAGGTCTACTTCTGAAGTAGGATTAAATACCTGATAGGCAACACGGTGCATAGCAGCCGTTAGGTTTCTAGTTTTACGGGCATAAGGAATACCATTGCGCCTGAAAGAAAGACCATTAACTCGGCCACTAAGCATCATATTTGCATCATCTACATAAGTAAAAAACTTACGTGCTGACTCGGCATCAAATGTTTTATTATCTACCAGAATTTTAATGGTCTTATCGTTATACCATTCTGGGAAATCAAACTTCATAGATTCAAGGATTGAAGCCTTCTTGGCTGGAGTATCGGCTTCAGAGTAAGCCTTTAGTCTTGGCCCAAGGTCTACATCCCAAAGTTTCTTCACCTCTGGAACATCCTTAAATAGCCAGGAGTATCCTTCTTCTAAACCTTTGTTCTCTGAAACAAACTTTAGTTGCTCAGCAAGTCGTTGTCCCTTTGTTTTAAAGGCTGCTTGCTGGAAAGCCTCACGTACACCAACACGGATACCGCCAACACCTTTAGCAAGTGACTTTCCTACTGCTGGAAGACCTAATCCTACATAGGTTAGCGGGTCAATAAATATTGTGTAAAAAGCATCTACCGCTCCAGAAACTCTTTTCTTGTTTTTGGTTTCATACTCTAGAGCAATGGCTTTTGCTTTTTTGCTATTAGGATTCATCCCTGGTGGTAAAACATATTTATCTTCACCAAGTAAAAACTTGGCTATTTTTTCTACCCAATAATTTGCTTCTCTGTTATTGCCAGGTGCAATTCTGCCAGCAACTAAATCACGGCCTGGAGATAGTTGAGCATCTACTTTAAGTGCTTCTTTAATTAGATTAAATTCTTTTGGCTTGTCATACATAGATATAACAGCAGCCATCATATCTTCATCAGCATTACCCCAAAGGTCAATAGCACCTTCTACGGTGTGACCTTCAGCAATTGCTCTCATAAGAGTTGTAAATGCTGCGCCATAGCGCTCTTCATATGATGAAACCTTGTCCCAGTCCCAGTTGTTTAGCCCATTATAGGTATCACTCAAGATACCTTTTTTAAAGTCAGTTCTTTTAGTTACGGGCAATCCTGCTGATAATGCTTGCTTTGCTTCTTGAGCAGAACGAACCTGTGAATAGCCAGTCTTAGTTCCTTTTTCCCAAGCATCTAACGCATCAAGGGCTTTTATAAATGGGGTGCTGAGAAGTTCTATAGCCTCACGTGGTCCCTTTGTTATAAAGGATACTGCTTTTCTTAAGTTACTCGGTTCATCAGAAAACATTTTTCTGTCAGGAAACAATGCTTGAATATTCATACGAACCGTAGGGTCTAATTTAAGAAACTCATTGCGACCCATTGAGTCGCCCATAGCAATAAGTTCTTTACCCTTTTTATGGTTAAGAGAAAATTGATTTAATATTTTAGCCCACTTAGGGTCTAAACCAGTTGTTATTGCTGCCTTGTATAAGTTAGGACTTATGTTAGCAACAGACTCATCAACTATTCTTGGCACTATAAACCTCGCTCAAGCAGAGCCTTATAGATTAACTCAGTCTCTCCGCTTGGGTCATTTTCTGCAATCTGCTGTAATACAGAAAGCAGAGTAGGTTCTTGGTTCGGAAGTTTAATAACATTAGAATTTGGACCTGCGCCAAAATCCACACCCGCAGTAATTGGCTCATCACGTCTTTGGCTTGGCGCAGTAAGAGGAATTATATCTGACATAGTAGGTTCACCTACTGCAGCCATAGGTGCAGCGGTTTGCTGGTCATAGGTAGCCTGACCTTGCCCTTGAGGCAAGCCAGAAATATATCTTGCTGGTTGTTTAGATACGTTTAAATCTGTTCTTTGGGAAAGAGCGCCAATTCCAGAAACCTTTTCTCTAATATCTGCCATTAGTCATCATCCTCTTCAAAGTCATCTAGTGGATTTTTAATAGGGTCAACTGGGTCTACTATCCAATCTGGATAACTTGACCTGTCCATAGCAAAGGCCATTGCTGTGCCTTCATCAAATCCAGCACGAACACAAGCATCATAAACTTCTTTTGCAGCAATCGCCCAAAAATCAATTTTAACCAATACTGGTTCTTTAGTAGTTCTTCTGCGTTTTGGCTGAGGCTTTGCCTTTTTGTTTACTTTTTTACGTGGTGGCATAATTACCTCCGTATAGCAGTTCTGGCACTTGCACTTGCAGTTCCACCAGCACTTAGACTAGAGAGTAGTGTTTGTAGTGCTGGCGCTTGAGAAGCGCCTCCTGCCAGTGCTTCGGGAGCAGGGGACGGTTGCTCAACCATTGGGGCACCAGCAGGAGGTAATTCTGGAGCGAAGACTTCTTCAACTGCGTCTTCAATCGCTACACCACGCTGACGTGCCTTAATAACGTCTGCAACTTTCTTAATAACCTGTGAGGCATCTTGGCCTTGCACAGCCATTTGAGGAATTGCTTGGGTGTAGGCTTGCAGAGATTGAACTAGCGATTTACGCATATTCTCAATCTCAATCTTTTCTTGTTCTTGTGTTACGTTAATACCAAACGGTAGTTCACGCATAGCAAGGTCTGTTGAGATTAGTCCGCCCCCAAGTGCCTGCAACATAAAAATCAATCCTTGTGCAGGGTTAAGTCCAGCCAACATACCATAACGAACATCGGCTGAGTAATCCTTCTTTATATCTTTACTAGGCTTGTATGTAATCTGGTAAGGAGAACCAGCATCTACTCCACGAATTGTTTTTTCATAATCAAAGAACTTCTCATCTACTTCAAAACATACAGAGATTACATCTCTTAATGCTGAAGCAAAGATAGCCTGAGCAGATTTGACCTGAGTATCAAAGCCTCCCATAAGTGCCTGAACACCTTGGCCAGTGATAATGCTGGCATCAATGTTTCCAGTACGGCCTTCTGGATAGCGTGTTCCAGTACGGAGTTCTTGCTGAAGTAGAGTCTGCTCAGTAAATGCTCCAGGTGGAATATTTAAATCTACACGGCGAACGCCTTGTGGATTACTGGTGCGAATAACGGCATCGCCACCAAGTTGTAGTTCCTGAACATCGGCAGGTAGAACGATAGGAGACTGAACAGACTTTTCCGCTGCTTCCATCGCAAGTAATGCGAACCTGTTGCGAAGCAACTGAATGCCTAATACATCATCAAATTGTCCACGCATTTCACCATCAATAGTTGGTCTTTTTGCTACGACAATCATCATCTTACCAAGCGGATTCTTTGCTTGGGAAAGAATTAAGTTATTTCTGTCAGGTAGGTACATTACAGATTGTTCATCATCGTAATAACGAACTATCTCATAATGAGCACCTAGGTCCTGGTCATAACCTTCTTTGCCAAGAAGTTCCCACTCGTATTCAGGAAAGTTTGCTACCAACTCACCAAGTGGTAAGCGATAACGTTTTGCGAAGGCTACGCACCGCCCATAGCGGTCAAACTCTGGGTAAGCGCCCACTGGGTTTTCTATACGTATGCGTGGTAACCCTGCTACTTCGTCTAGTTCTACAACGAACGGGACGAAACCAAATGTGATGTACATATCTGCACCGCTGTACATCTGTACTTGCAAATCTGAATTTGCAAAGTAGTTATTAGCAATTCTTGTTCTAGTGTCAGCAAATTTACGGGCACGGTCATTAGCCTGATTAGCAGCAGAGCAATTTACCGAAGGCAATGGTGCCATAACTTCAGATAGGTCTCGGGCAACAATATCAATAAAGTTTGCGACTACGTTAGCGTCTACGCCATTTGGGAAAAAGTCTGGATATACCTCTGAGATTTTGCCTTTGCGTACAGCAAGAACGTCTTGCTGACGGCCATCACGTTCCGCTGCTCGGTCACGTAGGTTGTTTACACGTGCCGAGATTTGTTCTATAGATAGCATTATTTAGTTTCCCAATCTATTGCTCCGCCGCCTATGTTTAGGCCAGCGATTGGTATCGGTCCTACACCACCAGTTCTTGGAACTATTGGCCTAGGAATATTTTCTTTAACTATTTTTTTTGTTGTTTGTATTCTTGGTGCATTACCTGTGTGGTAAATTCTATATGGAGCATCTAATTTATCTAATAATTTAATAAATTCAGAATCTACACCAGGCATATCTCCAACAACAAAATTAGCGCCTGCTTTAGCAGCCATAGTTATTTGATTAATTGTTTCTGGTCTTAATGGTTTATTTGCTAATTTACCATTTCTGGCAAGCATAATTGTTTTACCAGATAAATCTCCAGTAGCAGGACCTAATTTTAACAAACTAGTTTCACTAGAAGTTTTACCGACCATTCCTGGTTGAGCCGTTGTAATTTGTGACTGTCTAGTTGTATCTTGTAATTCAACTATTGCAGCATTGGAAATTTTTCTCATAGCAATATCTTTAGCATCTCCCATAGGAGTTCCTTTGCCTGTATTTCCTCCAGGTACTTTTACTATATTTTCTTTAAAAGACTGTTCTGTTTTTGCTCTTGAAACTCTGTTACGTTCTGCAACTTTTCTGCTTTCAAGGGTTCTGTGGTCTGCTTTTTTCTGAGCCTTGTAGTCTTCAAAGGCGGAAGTCATATCACCACGTGCTGCTAGTTGTTCTTTCATCGCAGCCTCACGGTCCATAATAATGTCATTAATACGCTTGGCTAGGTTATCCAGATATTTTTTTTCTTCTACAGTTAAAGAATTTTGTGGAACTCCTTTAATGTACTTTTGCTCACCGATACCCTCATAGTAACCAGCAACAGCAAAGCGCTCTAGCGCATCACGAATTACTTGTATCTCTGCTCTACGTCTTGCTGCATCAATCGTTGCTTGTCTAGCAAGAGCCTCTGGGGTAACAACTGGTGGCTTAGAACCAGGTGCTCGGCTCATACCACCAATAGTTCCTTGACGAACTCCTTGGTTTTTTGCTTTACGCTCAGCGGTTTGCTTTACTGGCAAATCCGCTTCTAGTCTTGCTTTAAGAATTTTTTGTTCACGAACTGGAACATTGCCTGGTTGTGTAGTTACAGTTTTTGTATCTGGCTTAGGTGCTGGAAGTTTAGAAGTTTTTTCCTCACCATAAGCGTAAAATCTAAATAGTTCTCTTGCTGGGTCTCTAACAGTTCTTACCCCAGTTGCTGGGTCAACAACTCCACGTACAGGTGTTTCTGGTTTAGGGCCGCCAAGAATAGGACCAGGAGTAACTGGACGTGGCTGTGAAACATTACCACCAGGAGCCTTAGACATTTCTCGCAAAACGTCTTGAAGTCCGCTCTCTAATCTAATTTCTTCAGCCATTTAATCCTACCCATAAGTCTCTTGCCATTGCTCAGCAAGCATCTCATCTAGATTGACAGTTAATCTTTTTTCTTGTTGCGCCCTAGTCGCCCAACGGTTATTTGCATAACGTTGAACGTGGGAGTTCTGCTGCATAAACTCTCTACATCTAATGACACCAAACCAGAACGCCATCACACAGTCAGTCTTACCTCTGGTATCAGGCTTCCAAGTTATTAATTGTTGAATTAAAGCCTTAAGACCTTCAGAGCCTTCAGTGCTTGGTAACTCTACAATGTTGTCTTTTTGGTGCTTACCTTCACGTGCAGTTCCAAACAAAGCAGACATAGAGGCAACACCAAAGTTAGTGTCCCATTTATTTTTGCCCGTGAAGTGTGCATTAAGTCTTACCCCATAGGAGGCAAGCCATTGCTGTAAATCTGAGTCAAGCGCATAGGCTTTTTGGTGAGCGTTAATCTCAACACGTAATTCTTGTGGTTTAAATCTGTGAACAAAATCTTCTATAGCCTGTTGAATTTTCTGAGGCGTAGGTTCTGACATATTAAGAACATCTAGAACGTAAATTTTTCCATCGTGCCTGTTATAAGTCATAGCAACAAAAGCAGCATTACCAGACATAGCAGGGTCAAATCCCACTACGGTATAACCCTCAACTTGTTTCGGATGGCCCGTGACTCCAGGTTTAAGTGGACCACGTTTACGCATTCCGTTAATAGAACCTTGCACAAGTTCAGGTGGAAAGATTGAGTCTTCAGTTACATCCTCTTGCTGGTAGACCAGCGCCCACGTAGATGGAGTTACCTCTCCCCTACGTTTGGCGAGTGTTGGGCCGTCCCATTTCGGGAAGTATCCTTCTTCGTCAGGTGTCTCATCATCGCCATCCCAAGGAGAGTCCGACTTTGGCCAGAGCGTAATCCAGTCTTTCGGTTTCTCGGCATACTGTAATACAGCAGGCATACCCATATACGTAAATGGGCTTTTACCCCCTGACCAATGCTTTGGGTCACGGAGTTCTTTGTAAAGGTCTGTAGGCGCAATTCTTGTCCCAACTACTAACAACTTGCCGTTCTTACCCAAACGGGTAATAACTTCTTTTTGGAGCCAGTTGATTTGCTTCTCGTATTCGTGGGCATTGGCTGTAGTAATACAGTCATCCAGAATAATCAGGTCAGCACGGGCACCGTAAATCTGTCCACCCATACCTAGGGCTTGGATAGTCGGGTCCTTCTCAGATGAGTTACGAGCATCGCTCCCAAGGTAAACGGTGTCAACGCGCCAGGTGTCAGAGTCTTCTTTCCAACCCCCTTCTGGCCCAAATGTTGTTTGCAACTTCAGCCAGCGCGGGTGACTCAACCTTTGTTTAATGGCGTACACGAACTCACGTGCTTTGACCAACGTCTTAGAAACTACGATGATTCTAACATTGGGATTGAGAGCGATGCGGTAAGTAGAGTAGTTCACCGTAATCACGGTACTCTTGGCGTGTTCTGGTGGCACGTTTACCAGTAGGCGATTTGGGTCGCCTTTCTCGTAAATCATATTTGGGTGCAACCAACTTGGTTCACGCCCCTCAAGCAGGTCAATCCAATCTAGGTGATGTGGAAAGGCTTTCTGCTCAAGGAACATTTCTGAGAACTGGGGAAAGGTAATTTCTTCCCTTGCTATCCCCAGGCTCCGCAAGGAGCGTTCTTTAGCATCCTCTTTGGCCTGCTCTAGGTCAGAGGCAAACTTCTTGTCCCTCATACACCAGATACGGATAGTGTCGGGTTGCTTGCCAACCTCGGCCATAGCCTTATGTGGTGTCCAACCCTCAGATACAAGGGCTATGACTTTAGCCTTTGCGGCTGCCATAGCCTCTGTCCTAGGGTTGTTATTGCCTTTCTGAAAAGTCACAGACCTGTCCCATCTACATACAGTACTGATAGTTAGAACAGCCTATGTAACAGATAGTAGATACAGTCTGTACGCAAGGTCCTAAAGACCTTGCTACTATCAGTGGGCGCTTTGCGCCCCTATATAGTATTAATCCGTTCAAACAGCCTAAACGAACGCTTTGCTTGCAAAGTGTGAGGCAACTCACAGAATATACTATACCAAAATAGGACATACTAGGACAGTAGCAGGGGTCATAGGTTGTACGGGAAAATCTTTTTGGGACTATACATAATAACTTCAGCCTGCTTTTAATAAGTCTGGGGTCTGTTATATACAGCCTGACTACAGCAAGACAGGCTATCTGTCCAGTGCTGGTGTGTGTTAGACAGTAGACACTCGCTCGGCACTATCCCTGTCGCCTCGCCCTATAATAATAAAGACCTGTGCCAGGCTGATTAATAATTAAATCTGAAAGTCACTAGCAGTCCAGTCAAGTCTAAAAGCGCTACGCAACGACTTGACAGAACTGCTTATGTAGGAAGAGTTATAGGAGATACCTATGACAGAGAGGAAATTGTGAAAATCTGCTCACTGTGTGAAACCCACACCACTGAAGTAACACTGGTAGATAACCACTACCTATGCTCGGATAGCAAAATGTGCGCCCAACGCACAGCAAACCTAGTGTTTGGGGTGTCAGTATGAGTGAGAATACTGGCATCAGTATCCAAACTATGTGCTATCAATGCCAAGCACTCACTGAACTCTGCCCTGATTGTCAGGAGCAGAAGGACGCCAATGACATCTACTTGGCCCACAAAATAGTAGATGAGTCCCAAGACTTCTACTACAAAGGCTATGGTGCCAAGAAGGTAGCCGTAGCCAACGGTGGCTCTGTCTCTGAGTTCAATCCTATGTCAGTTATCCGTGACCTTCCTTCAGGTCACGACTGGACTGACCGTGAAGATGAGTTCTTAGAGCCAATCGCTATGCTAGTAGACAGGTTATTTGACCTTGAGACCAGCCTGACTACAACATCATCTGAGGTGGTATGCCAATCCTGCCATCTCATTTACAACAAGCACCAAGCAGAGTGCCCAATCTGCTACTAATCACAACCACGGGGAACCCCTCACAAGTGAGGGGATTTCCCCGACAAAAAGTAAACAACTAACTAATAAGGAGACTAACCAAATGAATACAGTAAACGAGTTCAAGTTCAACAATGCGTTGTTGAAATCAGTCCGTGACTATGGCAACGTAGTCAAAGGTATCGTTCAGTCCCGCCAGACTGAATACACCCCAGACGGGCAAATGAGAGCCCGCTTCATCGCTAGCCGTCAGGTCACAATTACTGACCCAACAATCCTAGCAACACTCCGTCCTCTACTAACCGAGAACGCTGAGTTCTTTGTCAACCTATCAGGTTATATGACAACCACAGTCCGTGAGGAAAAAGGACAGACCAAGTGGTATGACAACCAAATTGTCACCAACCTTGAGTTCATCAACTAACAATCCATCCAGCAAGGGCAGGGGCTTCGGTCCCTGTCCTTGTTCACGCAGGCCCCGCGTTCCAAGGCCAGAATGCAGCGAGTCCATTTAAAATTTTAAGGAGATAACAAATGTTTATAGATACAGGCACACTGATAGCCATAGTAATTGCACTAGTTAGCCAGATGATTGTAATGATATTAAGCGTCCGTGCTGCAGCCAGATGGGAGCAGCAGTATCACAGAATAGTTCGGCTATTAAAAACGGAAAGGGCAGACCGCAGATGATGACCCTATTTGCTACACGCAGATGCCCCTACTGCCACAAGACAGGCAGTATAATGGTAGATGAAAACGAGTTGTTCACCTATCTCAGAGGTGAGTATGTTCAGCGAGCCTTTACCTCGCTATCAGTCCCGCTAAGAGAACAGATAGTTAGTGGTATGCACCCAGAATGTTGGCAAGAAGTATTCGGAACGGAGTTAGAAGATGCCAGCCAAATATCAGACGACTAATTGTCGCAAGTGTGATATGCCCATAGTCATACCCGTATATGACTGGTCACCTAGTGGTGAGAATTTCTGTAGCCCCTGCGCTATGAGTTATGTTGGTGCTATACCAGGAGATAACTAGTGAATATTATATGCCATAAATGTCACGTTCCAACAGATGAGACGGAGATTATCTGGACCGATGACAAGGGTGACCAATGTGTAGAATGCTACGAGAAGGAGACAATAGATGCGTGACCAAGACATTATGTCAAACATAACAGAGATTTCTAAATGGCTAGACTCTCTGATAGTAGAGGTTAACCGTATCAATGAGGTAGTAGAAGACCTCATTGCAGGTGCACCGATATCAGTGGAAGCCTGGTCAGAATAATGTTTCTTATACAAGACGGTAAGATAACTGGCTTTGTATTTCGGTGCCCTACCTGTGGGTTTGATACACTTAATGACAGGGCTTGGTTCTGTCCAAAGGACAACACCAGACTTAAAGAAGTGCTACTAAAGGACGGAGTATGAGTGAAGTTATCTTTCCGCACATCCCAACAGCAATCACCTGGCTATACATCATTGGCATTGGGTATTGCATATACAGATGGAGTACTAGATGAAGAACAAGTTAGCCGCGCTATTCAGTTGGGCATTGACGCTATCCAGCGTTCTCTTTCCCAGTCAGTCGTATGCAATAGCAGTAGCAGACAGACACAAAGACACAGACAACTTGAAGAACGAACGCAAGGAGATTCGCTGGACAAAATCCTTGAGCAAATCCTATGCGAAGGCAGTAATCTCAGCACAGTATGAGAATTGGGGAGCATCAGAGTTCCGTGCCCTTAAGAAACTATGGGGCAAGGAGTCAGCGTGGGACCACACCGCAGATAATCCTAAGTCATCTGCATTTGGTATTCCACAGTTGTTAAAGATGAAACCCGACACGCCTGCGCCCGAGCAGATTGCTCGTGGCTTGGCGTATATCCAACACCGCTATGGCAAACCATCAGTTGCTTGGGCACACTGGCGCAAGCACGGCTGGTACTAAACAACAAACAAAAAGGAGACAGCAAGTGATAATCAAACATATAGTAGAACTAGAGACAGTCATTAATGACAACTCTACAGACCCATCAGTGCTAGCAATCCTCGCTATGTCAGAGGAAGACCGTACTAAATTCTTTAAAGAACTAGGCACAGGTTTTGTTCAGCATTGTTTTGACACCATTAAAGTTAACGAAGGTATGTCCTTCGCAGAATTGCGGGTAGCCAAGTGAGCATCACTCTAGCCCCAGCAACTCCATATAAGAACAGAGCCAACTGGCTCAAGTCAGGCACAGGTGTAACAGCCACATCAGCATCAGATGTAGCCAGACAAGCAGGTCTTGACTGGTCAGTGTCATTGCACCCAATGACAGCCCACTATCTAATTCCAGGTGGCGGTCAGCCACTAGCAATACCAGTACGCAACAAGCAGGCAGTCATTAAGACTACGCCGTTTGGCAAAGTAGATAACATTGGTGTTGTAGGTAATAGATACCAAGTCTTTCAGAACGGTGAGATATTCTCTGCTCTGGATACTTTAATTGATTCAGGTGAAGCACGTTATGCAGCCGCTGGTGAGTATGATGGCGGCGCAAAGGTGTGGATGTTGCTGGAATTACCAACGGAAATTACAGTAGCCAATGACCCACACGCAGCCTTTATCCTGGCTAAGACCAGCCACGATGGCAGCAGTTCAGTCATCATCAAGCCAATCATTGAGCGGCTATGGTGCCACAATCAAATCAATAAGATATTCCGTAGGAATAATCAGTTCACCTATACCCTCAAGCACACCAGCAACAGCAAGTTGCAAGTGTCAGAGATTAGCCATATCTTAAAGTTGTCTTATCAAAACATTGAGGCATACACAGATATTGCTAACCATCTACTACAGCAAGAGGTAGACCGTGAACACGCAGTCAACTACTTCAAGAAGGTATTCCCTCTACCTGCCACCATTGAAGATAAGCCACTCAGCCTGCTATCACAGGGTGAGAAAGCGCAATTGACGAGGGCTAACACCGCACGTCATACTGCGATGCATATCTACTCAGCCAGCCAGACACAGGAGAATATCCGTGGCACACAGTTCGGTCTATGGCAGGCAGTAGTTGAGTATGCTGACCACGGCAAGGCTGATAAGGGCACACTCTCAGGTGTGCGTGCTATGTCAGGTGGCTCAGACAATCTTAAGTTACGTGCATTAGAACTACTAACAAACTAAGGAGACTAATGCCTAAGACTAAACAAAAAGAAGTATGTATGGTGTGCAAGTCACACGATGCACTATTCATCACCCTTAAAAACGGGGAGAAACTACCTTGTTTCACTTACCTAATTGGGCAGGGTATTATTTGTCCAGATTGCAAACAAGTAAAAGGAGACTAACAATGGAATACCTACACACAAACGAAGACGGTACTACTACCAAGTATACCGATGATATGATTAAATCTGCTATAACAGATAGAGATTACTACAAAAAGAACTACTACACATATGCTAGTAAAACCAGCCAACTCCGTGATGAAGTCTATAACTTCTTTAAAGACCGCTATGACTCAGGTGATAGTGAGATTACAGTAACAGTAGATGATGTCAATGACTTGCTAGATAGTATTGGTTCATCCAAACTAAAGGCTTTGTTTACAGTCACTGGTACTATTCACTTTACTATCACAGATATTGAGGCAGAAACAGAAGAAGATGCCAACGATATTGTTAACAATGAGTTGACAGTAGAGTTCAATGGCGAAGGTCAAGTAGATGACTGGAGCCTAGACATTAGCGACACAACCCAACAATAAACTTGAGTAGTACCAACCGTTCTGGTACTATTCATCACAAGAGAGTGGGCTAGTTTTGATTCGTCTCCTTTCTGGCCCACTCTACTTACAAGGAGACAAAGAGTTATGGCAGCAGTAGAAATAGAACGTGATAGATATGGCAGACCACTAATAGTTCCACCTAAAGGTGGCAAGCCAGTTGCTTATACCCGTGCTACCACAATAGCCAACAGTCTTGACGACCCGTCAGCGCTTACTGCCTGGAAAATGCGGATGGCTGCGATTGGATTATCAGTTCGCAGTGACCTGCTCCTTGCTATTAACGCAGCACAGGATGACAAGATGGCTATCAATAAATACATTGAAGATGCTATGGAAGTAGCAGGTGCTAGCAAGGCAGCAACTATTGGCACAGCCATACATACATTCGCAGAGAAAATGGATTTGGGTATACCAGTGAGTATCCCAAACGAGTGGGCAGGGGACTTAATTGCCTACGAGCAAACAACAAAAAAACTAAATAAAGTTTTCATAGAACAGTTCTGTGTCTTAGATAAGTTTAAGATTGCTGGTACACCAGACAGAGTTGTTGAGTATGAAGGCGAAAGATTCATTGCAGATATAAAGACAGGTCGTATTGACCACCCAAATAATATTGCTATGCAGTTGGCTATCTATGCCAACGGCTTGCCGTATTATCCTGACACGGCAACCCGTGGTAAATGGGGAGACGTGAACAAAGATAAAGCCATCATCATCCACCTACCTGCAGGTAGTGGTCTATGCAAACTAGTATGGATTGATATTGCAGAAGGCTGGAAGGGTGTACAATTTGCAATGAAAGTCAGACAGTGGCGAGACAAGAAAGGTCTTGCTACTCCGTTCCCAGAGTAAGGAGAAGGTAGTGTCTTCAACCGAAGCGCCCATCAGTATCACAGTAAAGACAGCAGCAGGTTCACTAGTAACAGTTCGTGCAGAGCACGGAGATGAACTAGATAATGTTGTTGCACATTCATTAGAGGCTATTCGTTCTGCAGTTACAGAACTAGAATCAGCAGTCAAAGGTGTTACTACAATTACACCATCAGCACCAGCGCCAATGGCACCAGCGCAGGTAGCAGCAGCATTAGGTGCATCAATCGTTGACAATGCAGAAGTCAGCACATCAGCCCCATCTATTGGTGGCGGACGTAATTGCCCACACGGCAAGATGACTGCAATTCAGGGAACAGGTAAAGACGGACGTATGTATCGTGGTTACTTCTGCCCAGCACCAAAGGGTGCATTTGATAAGTGCAAGAATGATTATGTCAGAGTTGGCAGCGCTGACTGGAATGTATTTGTTCCAGACCAAGTGAAGTAATGTCCAACATAATTTACTTTCCAATAGTAAAACTATCGGAATGTTGTAATGCACGTATCATTTGGGATACGTGTGATATACACGGAGAAAATTGTGAAGCAGATGCTTGTGATGAATGTCTTAATTATCTTCGGAAAGATTGTGATAAATGAGAACACTTAAACGCAGCATTAGTAAAGCAGAGGTGGGTGGCGAACCATTGCCACCCGCTTTTGCGGCATTTGAGCGGGCAGGAATTATCTTGCGCCGTGCAGAAATTACTATGGTTGCAGGCACACCAGGTGCAGGTAAGTCATCAGTAGCACTGGCTATTGCAGCCAGAGCAAAGGTACCTACTCTGTACTTCAGTGCAGATACCAATGCTCACACTATGGCAATGCGATTACTTGCTATGTCTACTCGTATTACACAGACAGCAGCAGAGCAGATGCTCAAACGTGAGCCAGAAAAAGCAGAAGAAATATTAGTTATGAACAACCATTTGTTCTGGTCCTTTGAATCAACACCCACTCTAAAAGATTTAGATGATGAGGTCAGTGCATTTGAAACTGTGTGGGGCAGAAGCCCAACACTAATAGTTGTAGATAACTTAATGGATATTGCAATGGATGGACACGAAGAATTCCAGGGTATGAGAGCAGCAATGAAAGAGTTAAAGTATCTTGCAAGAGATACCAACTCAGCAGTGCTAGTTCTACACCATACCAAGGAGGGCTCAGAGGGTTATCCCTGCCAACCACGTAGTGCTATCCAAGGTCTTGTCAATCAGATACCAGCAATGGTATTAACCATAGGTCAGATGAAGCAGGGTGATGACACCTATCTTTGTGTAGCCCCAGTCAAGAACAGATACGGGCGAGCAGACCAGACAGGTAATAACTATGTCAGCCTAGCCTTTAATCCAGACACTATGTATCTAGATGATGTTCAGATTAAGTATGCACAGGAGGCTATGTATGGAGGTTAAGATATGGGATATGTCTTTATCTCAGCAAGATATAGAAACATTAATTGGTAGACAAATACTAGATGGTGAGTGGAACATAGTTGTTGATGAGTTGTATAACAATGATGTTCTATATGACACTATAAACAAAATGGTTTATGAAATAACAAGGGATGCAATAGGACTTGAGTAATCCAGCCAAGGCAAAAGGTAGCCAAGCAGAACGAGCAGTCGTGGCTTGGCTTAAAGCCAATGGCTACAAGTATGCAGACCGCAGATTAGCAGGAGCAACCTTAGACAAAGGCGACATTAGCGGTTTGCCAGGGGTTACCATTGAGGTTAAGAACCACGCCAAGTTAGACCTTGCAGGCTGGACAGCAGAGTTAGAAGTAGAGATGAAGAACGATGGTGCTTGGACAGGCACAGTAATCCATAAGCGTAAAGGCAAAGGAGACGTAGGAGAGTGGTATGCAACTATGCCAGCAAAGGTATGGCTTGCACTCCTAAAGAAAGTTGATGGACAAACATAGTATTGCTGCCTACTTGGCACATATAGGCGCCACCCTGCCACCAGAGGGCAGTGGGTGGCGAAAGATTAAATGTCCATTCCACCCAGATAAACACGCCTCAGCAGGTGTGAACTATCAGGAACAAAGATTTAAATGCCACGGATGCGGAGTCGGTGGAGACGTATATGATTTAATTATGCACAAGGAAGGAGGCAACTATCGTGAGGCTGTCAAATTCGCAGAGACAATTTCTCCTACAGGCAACGACAGAGTACGCCCAGCACGTACATCTAGCAGCAGATTATCTGGCAAGTCGGGGTCTGTCGGTAGACGAGGCAAGGAAGTTTCATTTAGGAGTAGTGGACAATCCATTACCAGGTCACGAAGGTTACAAGGGTAAGTTAGTTATCCCATACATCACGCCATCAGGCGTGGTAGATATACGGTTCAGGTCTATCAATGGTGAGGACCCTAAGTACATCGGCTTGCCAGGGGCTAAGACCACTATGTTTAATGCACAGGCGGTACTAACAGCAAACCAATACATCTGCGTCACCGAAGGTGAGATAGATGCAATCACTACAGTAGTCAAGACAGGCCACCCAGCAGTAGGTATCCCAGGTGCTAACAACTGGAAGCCTTATTACACCAAGATACTGGACGACTTTGAGACAGTCATTGTCCTTGCAGATGGTGACAATCCAGGGCTAGAGTTTGGCAAGAAGATTAGCCGTGAGTTAGGTAATGTGAATATAGTTCAGATGCCAGACGGACACGATGTAAACAGCATCGTGCTACAGGAAGGAGTACAGTTTTTAGATGAGCGAATCAGAAAATGCTTCAACGGATAATTTAGAAGCGGTTTGGGAACATATAAAGGAGAACCCCCTGATTATGGGTGTGCCCCTATCCGAGCACAAAGGTATTGATTTACTATCTGCACTCCGAGATATTTACGAGACCAACAAGAAAGACCCACACTCAGCCCAGTTACTGCTTACCCTGCTAGCCAACGTGCTAGTAGCAGCAGCACAGGGTGATGGTGATGAGGTGGTAGAAGAAGTTATAGTCCAAGATGCTATGGCTAAATTTGATAGCGAATCCAGAAAGGTACTAAATGAAGGACACTAAATACTTTGACGATATTCTAATGGAACTAAAAGTAATTATGGTTCGCAAGCATCAGGACTACGGCCCCAACAATATAGCCCGTGCCCCAGGCGGGGCAATGAACGGGCTGATTGTCAGGATGCACGACAAGATGGCACGGCTAGAACACCTAACCTTTAACAATAAATCCAACACACCTAACTATGAATCCATAGAAGATACCCTGAAAGATTTGGCAAACTATGCTATAATAGGACTTATGGTGCAAAGGGGACAGTGGGAAGGGTTGAGTGAGCCAAGAGTTCATAACTGAATACGACTACTTAGTTAAGTCGTTATCAGTTGAGTACCATAGAAAATATCCTATGGTAGAAGTACCTGATATACAGCAGGTACTTTGGCTCTGGTTTGTTACGCATCCCTTAAAGTTAACTGAATGGTCAGCCCTTGATATAAAAGACAGAGAGAAGTTAATAGCCAAATCCCTACGCAATGCAGCAATTAAACATTGCGAAAGGGAGAAGGCAAGAACAGTAGGCTACGAGTTACTTGACTTGTATTACTATGACGCTTCAGTTATTGAAGCGTTCCTACCTAGCATTATCTCTGAGTCATATGAAATACCCAGCAAGATTAAAGATTTAAATTATAAGTTTAGTAAGTCAGAAGGCAGCAGTGACGGCAACAACTGGCTAGTTCTAAGGTCGGACATAGCCAATGCTTTCTATAAACTAACAGAGGCTAAACAAAATGTTCTAAGAATTAGGTTCAGCACGGACTCTGCGGAATGGAGCCTGATAGCCAAGGACCTAAAGACCACACCAGATGGCGCTCGTATGAAAGTACAACGTGCTATCAACTCACTCATTAGAAACCTAGGTGGCTGGAGGCCATACACAGATGAAGATGTACAACAGCAAGAGCAGGATGATGAGTCAGAGTAAAGACATTAGAGACCTGCTAAAGCGGATAGACTACAGCAAGTCAATGGACTTGCGTGGTGAGCCAACAGAAGTATGCGTGTGTGGCTGTGATGTCTTTGTTATGTTAGGTGGATTTGTAGACGGAGAGATAGCCTTCTACTTTACAGATGCAGAGTGTGCAGGATGTGGCAGTATGGTCACACTACCTACACCAATAGACGAGGATTACAATGACTGAAAAGTTTTCACCATATAAAGCAGCCTTACGCCGTAAGAAGATAGCAGAGGCTAAAAAATTAAAGGCTATTAAATATATAAAAGATATGAACAAGAAGGCAAATAAAGATGCCAACGTATGAGTTTAGTTGTCCCATATGCAATATTGTAATTGAGCAGTACTTTACAATAGACTCAAACCACATAATTAATTGTGGTGATTGTGGTGTGCAGATGGATAAAAAGTTTTCAGCAGCGCCAGTGCACTTCAAAGGCACAGGTTTCTACAAAACAGGAGGCTAAGTGATACCTAGATTTAAGAACAGAGCAGCGTGTGAAGGTACAGATACCAGCCTATGGTTCTCTGCTCAAGGTAATGATTATCCAGAAAGAGAACTACTAACTAGGATTTGTAATGGTTGTCCAGCCAGACAGGAATGTTTAGAGTATGCACTTGAGTATGATGTAGATGGATTCTGGGCAGGTACATTACCTCACCAGCGCAGAGCAATACGCAGAGTCAGAGGCATAACGCCTAAGTCAATGATAGTAGATTGGGAGCAAAGAACACGTGGCGCTTGAACCTATACGTCAGGTAAATAGTGACGGCAAGAGAGAAAAGATTGCAGCCACAGCCTTGGCAGAGTACTTTCAGGGCTGGAAGTTTTATGGCACTCCCCGCTTTTACTTTACTGACTTTCACATTTGCCTACAATGGGGCAATGGCAGAGAGAACTACATCGGTGATTTAGAAATCAAATGGCTAAAGACAGACAGCAGCAAGCCAGCCATCTTTCCATTCAACAAACTACAGCAGATGCTGATAGCACCACCATATACAGACAGTGAACACTCATACCACCGTATCTGTTTTAGATTTTCAGATGGCATAGCAATGGTTCCAGCCAGAGAACTAGCGCATCTAGAGCCAGTCTTTCATACTAGATGGGACACGCAAGAGCGTGACCTAGTAGTATTCTATGATGCAAGGAGCAGGCCAGAATACTGGCACAACCTAGTGATAAACGAATAAGTTTCTGTTGGAAGGGGAAGCCAGCAGAAAGCACAAAAGACCCCCCTACCTGTCTTATCGGACCAGGTAAGGGGGTCTGTTTTATTTAATACTATGCGTCAGCAGCCTTATCAAATTTCAATCCGAAGTCCTGTTCTGCTCTGTCTGCCCACTTAACTATAGGTGCTGTTAGACCACCGATAAGTACTGCATACTCTGGAGCCATATCTGTCAATAGGGCTAGTCCCATAGTTACAGCCGATGCTAGAACAGCACGGAGGTAGGACTTAAATGCAGCCCTGAACTCAGGACTTTTTATTTTTCTTTTTAACTTGTTTAACTTTTTCATTCTTGCCTTTCTTGAAGAGGGACAACAGTATGGATTTCTTTCTTACCTGCTTTATGTTGGGCTTCTTCTTGGTTTGTTTTGTTGCTGGTTTTTTCTTTATTGATTTCTTTGGAGTAACTTTTTTGACTGGTTTCTTTTTAACTTTAGGCTTTACCCACTTGAACCAGTTAGAAGTGTCGCCACCGTGACCATCACGAATAGAGATATGTATATGACTGCGGTGAGGATTACTACCAGTGTAAGTTTTTTCCCCTCTTCCACGCTCCCATATCCTTCCATTAAATATCAGGTACTTGACCCGTTTATCCTTTTTTAACTTCTCAAAGATTTCCTTACCATCTACCCCATTCTTAGGGTCGTGTGTTATGTCTACTGCTAGCCCAGTATTGTGGTCCGAATTGGGGTTCTGCTTGAGATGTGCCAATGAAGGCAACAATCCGTCTGACGCTTTCTTGCGCTTGGGCCACAACTTCGTCGCCTGACGAAGAGCAGCAGTAGCCGCAGGGCTGGCCACCTTCACAACTTTGGCTTTCATTTATTTCTTCCTTATCCATACTTGCCATCCTTTGTGTAGGATTTCTAACTTATCCCTATGTTTTGCTAAGAAGGTATCTATTGCTGGCTTAGGATTCTTGTCAGTCCCATCTGGATGGTCCCACTCATAGTCATCAAAGGCCATAATGCCACCTGATTTTAACAGTCCCCAAGACAGTTCAGCATCAGAGGTTACCGATTCTAGTAGGTGGTCACCATCAATGTAGATAAAATCAAAGTCACCATCACGGTGTTTGGTTAGCCACTCTTTGCTGAATGCTTTATGTTTGTGGACTTTCTTGCTATATGGTTTTATCTGCTCATCATAGGCTGCTTCTACTTCAGCCCAGTCATAAACAGATTCGTGCTGTAGATTGCCACACCAAGGGTCTACATCTACCAGCACAGAACTAGCATCGGTCAGGATATTCTTTAATAGCCAAGCAGATGCATTGCCAGTGAAGACTCCTATCTGTAGGAACTTCAGGTTTTTCTTACCCTTTAATGGGGTAAGCATTCTTTCAAAGTCACCTATAGTGTTGTTATCTTCAAACCATTTCGGAAATTTATCTGCCTTCACTATCCCCTACTTTCTTACTAGTTCTATTACCAAGTCCTTAACTATTTCAAACTCTTTTTCAAGACGGTTTAGTTGGTCTTTAACTGATGACCCACCATTGGGTTTTAGTTCGGCAAGGTAATGTTTTACTAGCCACCTTACTGCTCCTGCAAAACTTGCTACTATGGTGGTTACTGCTACGGCAACTGCTGCCCAATCGGCGGGGGTCATCTCTGGCTCCTTATAGTGTTCTAACGCTGACTAGCACAATTCCTCCGAAACCAGAGAAACGCTTGTCAGTTGGTGTGCGGTTTACAAATGTTACTTCTTCAATGAGACCAATATATGACTCACCAGTTCTAAAATCTTCTACCCTAATAGAGTCACCTAAGTTTTCTAGTGTCTCTAACTCGGTTAGTTTTTCGTAGGCATAGCCTTCGTATCCAATCTGAACACCAAACTTGTCTGTCTCTCTGTCATAACAAGCCAGTGGATACTGGATAATACGTTGACGTGGTACTGCTGGCAGGGCTTTTAGTTGGTAGCCCGTGAAGGTAGGACCTTTAGTTGTGTCGCTGGAGTATCTGTTGATAGTAAACTTAAAGGATAGATATTCCTGTGTGCCTTGCGGGTATGAGACTGACACCTCGGGAGTGAAATCTCCCTCGGCAAATGTGCCGATATTAAACTCTGTGCCTGTATAGTCTATGCTGGCTATGTTTAGTGAGCCGTATGTGTTATCTATGCGGGACTTTAAGAGTTTAAAGACCTTACCCTCAAGGGTTGAGTATCTAATATTTCCAGTAGTTATATAGCCAGAAGAAAGCAAGACCGATGCAGACTCGGAGTAGACATAGCCATTAGTGCTACCATTGTTTTCAGTACAGAAAGCAATTCTATCCGTGCCATTTAGGAAAGCACAGCCAGTAGTTTTATTACCAGTAACTGATGGATAGTAAACATCATTAGCGTATGCAAATCTAAGTGGAGATATTTCATAGCCAAGGTCAATACGAATTAAACCAGGACTATCAGCCACACTAGCAGCACACCAAACAAACCTATCCTTTGCAGCAAAGTCATAGCAAGGCTGGGTTGTTTCTACAATTAGTGGACCATAAGCAATACTTCCGTCACTATCATTGACCAAAGCAACACGGATACCTTCAGAGGTTCCTATCATCATATAGCCTAGATAGTAGAAAATACGATGCACTTTTTCACCAGATGGGAACTCTGCTGCTACCACACCACTAGTAAGGGTAGGCAAAGTACCGTCTGAATCCACAGTAAACTTAATAATAGTTGACTGATTACCATTAAATCCTGCTGCATATATGGCTGAGCCTGATGCTGCTATAGATGTAAATGTATGAGTGGTAGATGGATGGGTATAAATAGGACTAGGTAGGGTTGTAGATGCAGGGGAGAACTCATAGATTTTATTATCAGCACAAAGCATAATACGTTCTTTGACGTATTCCATAACTGCATTAGAGATTTGTCCAGTAGCATCAAACATCTTTACCTCATCAGAGGTATCAGCAGCAGAACCACTAAGTGGTTTCTTATATACAGTTAATTTTGTAGTACCACCAGAGGTAGCATTAGTTATCCAATATGCATAAGTTCCATCATCACAGATAGAGTAGACAGGATATACACCAACACCAGCGTTGTAATCAATAAAGTGAGTTACAGTTCCTGCTGTATCAATCTTATCTACATCATAACCATCCAGTAACAATATGCCACCAGTTGAACCCCAAACAATAGAGCGCATATGTTGGGCTGTTCTGCCAGAAGAATACGATTGCTCTGTAATGTTATGGCCCTCAACACAAGAGCGTAACAAAGTTACTCTACCCTTGTCCCAGACATTAACACCACGGCTATCTGTAAATCTGTAGGCTACAGTCTCACCAACTGATGGGTCGTAATACTTAATACCAGAACCACCGTGAAAAGAAGACTGGCTTCGTATCCACCAGCCAGTAAGCGTCTGCTCACCAGGCTCATTGCTCTGGTCAATCTGTTGCTTACGATATGGTGCTGTCTGTCGGCGGTAGGGAGTTTCATCATTAACATACATAAAAAATGGTTGCCCATTAATTGCCATATCATAGGCTTCACCAGTATTTGCAAAGGTTGCAAGGGTTACTGGATTAGAAAGTACATAGGGTAACTCATCTGTAATGTCGTCGCCGTACGGGGCCATTATTCTCCTTCAGTTACTGGTGCTGGTGGAATTTGAATTATTTCTGATTCTAGTCCTCGTCGCCGTTGGCTTAGTACTGCTATCCTATTTGCTTCTTTTTCATCCCATTCGGCTTGGGTAAATGTCAAGATATCCCAGCGTTGATAATAAATCCCATCCACTAATTCGGGTGGTAGTTCTTTTAGGATTTGTAGAGGGCCCAACTCTGGCGGAGTTGTAGCCTGAACAGTAGCCCAGGGCAAATCAGGATTTAATTCAACATCACCTATATGACGTGGGTACTCACCAGTTTCTGTGTTT
>Ga0208644_1000280_pt1 | contig 39635 bp, 60 predicted proteins | sample VirMetDEL_Nov_18_FD_184517 | JGI IMG/M metagenome (GOLD analysis project Ga0208644, IMG submission 184517) | Aqueous microbial communities from the Delaware River and Bay under freshwater to marine salinity gradient to study organic matter... | ecosystem: Environmental > Aquatic > Marine >...
TTTACTTTCCCGGTGATAACGTCATCGGGCTTGGTTTTGAGCGCCATTACGCCTCCTGTTAGTGCCGGGAAATCCAGCTAATCAAGTCTGACCAGATAGCGAGTAAAAACGCGCCTATGCCGGTCAGGGTGTACTTCATGCCTCGTACAAACTGGCGGTTAAATGAGTTCTCCAGCATGACCTCGAACTGATCCGCTGTAAGCATGTCTGACTTCACCTGAGACAAGTCCTTCTCCACGTTGTCAATGCGACCATGCAACGCTCTCAGGGTTTTCTTGTTGTCGTAGGCGGCTTCCGTGGCTTCCTTCACGCGCTCCTCAACCACTGCTTGCTTGCTCTGGAGCGAGTTAATTTGCTGTTGGATAAACACCTCATCTGTCACCGTCTTGCCTCCAAATACTCCATTTCAGTTCTAGCTCCTCATCCGTGAGAATCTTGTGGTCGGGCATTCGGGTAGAGAAGTAGTCTTTGGCCTTTACAGGCCCATACACGTTGCACAGCACCCATTCAACGCCCAGGAAGTCACACACACAGACAGCGTGATAAACGCCCTCTAGCCAGCCGTGAGCAACCCTAGGGGGGAACCCCCACGCCTTCAGTGCGGCATGGTAGCCGTTCGCATAATCATCACAATCGCCCCCGCCTCGATTGAGACATTGGAGGACGGTGAAATACTGCTCTCCCGAATCGCTCTTGTAGGGAAACAGGCCCGACAAGCACCGATAGACCGCCTTAGCGGCCTCCCTGGATGGGTCTCTTTTGAACCAGCCAAACATCAGAGGATGTGGCTCGTGTCTTGACCCCCAGGCACCGCGAACAGCTTGGGAGGCGTATGCACATTCCCTTCCTCGTCCACTATGGGGGTGCGTGGGTAAATCTCGTCATACAGAGCCTTCAGTTCAGCGTTGCCGGGGACGTCCTCAAGCACAGGCACCTGCTTGGTGTAGGTGTACTCAGGCACTTCCTCGCCATCGCCGTAAACAGGCACTTGCTTGTAGCCCTCAATCTCGTCGGTTGTGACATACTCTACGATGGGCCTGCCGGGAAGCTCTAGGACATTACCATCCTCGTCTTGTACGGTTCTGGTAGTCGGAGTCTCTACTCGCTCAACCTTGTAGATAGGATCGCCATCTGTATAGCCCACAATCACTTGAGGCGTGTAGGCAGGGACAGTAACGGTTTCCTCAGTCCACTGGAGTTCACCATCAATCTCGACCTGTCGCTTGTATCCGTGGATTTCTTCGAGAGAGGTAACTGTCACAAAGGGCAGTTCAGCCAAGCCCTCAAGCTCGTCAATCGAGGTGATGACGATCATGCTCTTAGTGCCATCAGGTGAATACTGAACATGCTTACCAGAGCGTCCGTCGATCTTGCCTCTGTAGGGTGATTCCTCGCCTACGAGTCCTGTGGCCCTGAGAGCGTCCATGTCGGTGCAGATGCTTACGTAGAAGCTCATAGCGAAGCCACCTGTGCGTCAGATAGGCGCTTGTTGTATATCTTCAGATTACGCGTTGTGGCAAACGGTTGGATAGAGCCGTCCCATTGACTTCCTACATGAATTGTTGTGACCACTGGAGGCGTTGATGCGGTGTCAGTTCCGGCAGAAACTCCATCTAAATATAGCTCATTGTCATTGCTGCCAACCACTGCGGTTATCTTTACTGACGCGCCTTGCGATACCGTTGATGCGGCAACGATTTGAACGTCTGTTGTCCCACTTGCGCGAGAAAACAGCGTTGGGTTTCTTCCTGACGATAGATTGACATTCCATCTGTTACTGATTGTTTCATCGTCTATCGAAAGCAACACTACAGCTGACCCGTCAAGCCCTGCATACTCCGCACTAACCGTCATCGGGAAGCTATCAGCATTGCCCGTGGCAGAGTACGTCAGCACATCGGCATTGCGTGTGGCGCTGCTGGCCCCTGTGGAAATTTGCGATGTTGGGAATTGGTTTGCCTCCATCTGAGGCTCCCAAACATACATTGTCTCGCCAGTGTCATCAGTCGATAAGGTGTTATCTGCTGGAGAAAGTCCGATACGGTGTAAGAAAGTTGTCCCTGTTGTTCCCCATCTAACAGAGATACGCCACCAGCCGTTAGGAAGGCGTTTGACCCACTTATCTTCTACAGACCAACCTGTTCCAAATGCCGTGGCTGTGCCGAACTCTCCCGTAGTTGTGTTAAACCATTGCCTTACACCGTTGGCTGACGTATCCCAAGCCAGCATGTGCACCCATCCCGTAGACGAGTCTTTAACATGCCATGAAGTAACCTGATCCGCCCCGCTAGATATTGTTATCGCCGTGTTGTCTAAATAAGGCTCACTCGCCGCGTTGACGGTCAGCAGAACACCAGTCTTTGTTCCGTCAGGCGCAATAGCGTTGTTTGCGGTCATCGTAAATCTTGGGTGCGACCATGCAGCGTTAGTTAAATCGGATGAGTAAGGCTGAACATTAGTCCCCGCCTGCTCACTCAGATACCCCAATGGCCCTGAAGCATCCCAAGGTGACGGAATATTCTGCTCGATGGAGCAATTTCCATTCTGCGTCCAGACCTCGCCTGTGGAGGCTGTAGCTGTTGTAACGCCGGGGGTGAAGGTTCGTGCGTCGAAGTCTACTGAGGGGGCTGTGTTTGCTCCAAGGTCTGTAGAGGCGAAGATGGCTGCTCTGGCGATTTTGCCTGCAAGTTGATTCGAGGTTCCGGCTGTGGCAGCACCAACCTCTACGCCTGATGCGTTATCGTTAATGCTGGTTGTCCCGGCTGTAGTGACCACATCCCCTAATTGGTTCCATGTAATCTCGCTGTAAGGGGTGTCAAACGGATCGTCTGAAGTGAAGAAGGTCACATCATAGCCAGATGCGCCATTATCTACATCTATGCTCGCCCCAACCCAGTGTCCGGTCCCATCAGAAAATCCTGTGGCGATGGTTGAATCCTTAATGGACGCCCCTGTGCCATCTGAGGATATTGCTGTTCTCAGCAGGCCGCTAGACCCAGAATCCATAAATAGCTGGTAGGAGTTTTTGGGGTCTACTTCCCACTTACCTATGAATGTCATCTGAGATGATGGCGTCCAATCGTCCAGAGCCGCCCAAGCAATCAATGATATATCACCCGTAATACTCGCAGCCGCACTATCAGGCGTACTGAAGTAATCCCCTGAACTCCCCGGCAAATCCCCCCAAGCCGCAAAGGGCGAGAACACTCTGGCTGTGCCGTTGAGTGTCCAGATTTCAGAGGTGCTTGAGCTTGGGAAAGTCTTACCCGCCTCATAGTCATTGGCATTGAAATCGACTACGGGGGTGGCCCCTGTTAAATCTGTAGAGGCGAGAACAACTCCACGGAACAGTTTTCCTTCCCACAGGTTTCCTGTGCCGCCCGTTTCTTGTGCGCCAAACTTAACCGTTTCATCACCATCATAGAGCGAGGAAATGCCGGGAGCCTCCTGATTGCCAAGTTGATACCAAGTAATGTCAGCTAGTGGGGTGCCTACAGGATCGTAGGCCACATAGAAGTTTGTAGTATTGGCATCAAGATCAGTAGCAACTGCAACCCATCCCGCTGTACCGTCTGCAAACGGAACGGCTACGCCAGAATTATCAGCCCCGTTGTTGTTTGCCCCGTCGCTACTGAGGGCAACAGACAGGTATCCCGAGGCATCAATATCTAAAGCATACTGCCTCTTTCCTGTACCCCACTTGGATTGCAGGGTCTGTGTTGCACCACTAACCCAATCACTAAGAGCCGCATTAACAATGATGGCGATCTGCCCACTGGTAATACTGTTTGATGCGTTATGGGGAACGGACACATAACTTCCGGATACTGCTGGCAACTCCACCCACTGACTCTTGCTGGAGTTGATCGCTGGGCCTTGGGCTTCTGTTACGACTCCTGTTTCTTCATAGTCAATGAAGGCATCTGCATTGAACGTCCAGACTTCGCCTGTGGTGCTGGAGGTGAGTGTGGAGCCAGAGGTGTGATCTTCGGCGTTGAAGTCGTATGTTGGTGTAGCGCCATCAATAGTTGCGTATGCCACACTTCTAAAGATTTGCCCAGCAAAAGTCCCACCACCGCCATTCTGAGTTGAACCCACATTGATATTCTGGCTGGTCTGGTATAGCGAAACGCTGCCGCTTGTAGTAACCGCTGAACCTAATTGAACCCATGTTACAGCGTCTGGGTCATTGGTTGAGTCGCTGGACGTATAGAACGTAAAGGTGTAATTGCCAGCGCCATCGTCTGCGTCTAAGGTAAACCTAACCCAATGAACGGTTCCATCTGTGAACCCCGGTGCGACCGTAGATTCTTTGATGGTAGTGTTTGTTCCGTCCTCGCTGAATACAACTCGCAGCGCGTTTGATGTCCCGCCGTTGTCAAACAACCAAGAATAATCGCCGGGGCTTCCCCATTCAGACATAAACACCGTTTGACCTGCGGGAGTCCAATCATCCGGCCTTACTCTGCTTCTTACGTCAATGTTGGTAAAGTTGGCAGTATTAGCCGTACTCGCATAATCCCCCGTCCCATCCAGATCAAGGAACTTCCGTATGGCAGGGGTATTACCATTCCAGTATGGGAAAGCCTTGACCCCATCTCGATTGAGGCCGTGGTCGGCTTCGCGGATCGAAACAGAAGAAATCCTACCAACAGCATCATTCGACCCACCAGACTCCCTTATTGAAAGGAACTGCGTGGATGCACTATGCGTAAAAGTGTATTTATAGTTGGCATATGAGGTTGCTGAAACTGCGCTAACTAAATTGTCCGTTCCAGCAGCAGTGGTGGCAAGATATATATCGAATGGGTCGCCGGATACGGCCTTTGCCCTTACGTCTAGCACGTAGTCTTTGCCATCCACAAGCGAGTATTGGGAGTCCAAATCAACAGTGATTCTTCCAGACGCCTGCCCGTTAGCATCTAATTGAATCGAGTATATGGATGACCCGTCTGTTTCTGCCTCAGACGTCAGCAAACTACTGCCTGCCGCAACCCATCCAGTTGTGGCATCTGCTTCGTTCGTGATGCTTGCGGCGTTTGCATCTGTAAACAACTCTGGCCCAGTCCCTACACCTGTAGACACATACTCGCTTGGCGCATGGGTGATGTTGCCTGTGACTTCTTCGAGTTGAGCGCGTGAAATCGTGAAAGTTGCAGCTACATCGCAGACTATAGCTACCTGTACGGTCGTGCCAGCAGCATCAGTTGAGGCCGTGACAGAGAATCTCTTGGTGTTGCTACCAACAGAATCTCCTATGGTTTTCGTTGTGGAAGTAATTGCATTGCCTTGAATTCGTACATCAAGGTCGCCGTCTGTAGACATAGTGCCGCTGGTGAGCGTTATATCTACAGCGAAGGTAAATGTCCTTCCACCGGCCCCAGAACCATCGTCAGTAATTGTGACGTTCTGATAGAAGGTCTCGCCGCCCCCAGCGGCGAATGAAACGCTAGTAGCGGAGTTGACTGTCACCCCGCCAGAGCCAACCCACGCCCCATTCGTCATATCCTCAGACGCAGTGATCAGATTCCTCACCCGCCTGCTGCCAATCATTCTAGGCTCGTTGGACAGCACAGAGACTTGCTTGCCCTGTGAATCTTCAGAGGTGGCTGTGGTGGCGCGGGTGTAGGACGCCGTTGCGCGAGTGCTCGCGATATTGGTGTCCAGGGAGTTCTGAAGCGGCAAGCCAAAGGTTGGGACAGGGTTGCCAGATCCACGGATGGATTGACGAATACCCTGGCGAATAGAGTTGACGATTGCTTGTCTCAAGATAACTCCCCGAAAGAATTAGAAGGGTTCAGAGGGGCCGAAGCCCCTCATTCCCGTATTGCTTACTCAGGTACAGCCAGTACGAAACCAGCTTCGGGGCGGTATACCTCAACACCGTACAGGCAGTCAGCCGTGTACAGGTTAGACAGGTATTCCTGCTTGTACTGAGTTTGTGAGCGTACAGCCATCTGCTCAGCCAGGACGATAGCGTCTCGGTGGAACAGGAGTGCAGCTCGGGTTGCGATAGAAGTATCGGCGGTGTTGGCACCAACGGCTTCGATCGTTGCACAGTTAGACGATACATAAACGTCCACGCCGTACAGGTTACCGATCAGACCGGAGTTTACACCACGGCCAGCTACGAAATCAGAAGACACGTAGCGGTCGATACCCATAACAGCGTTACGAACTGACGGAGGGATGATCATGTGGCGATCTTCCATCGGTACGTCGTTGTCATCCAGCTTCTGGATCATGTCGCGGAAGAAAGCATCCGTGAACACGTCAGCAGCAACCTGGGTGTCGTCCGTGTACTGAGTCGTTGTGCCGTTGTCGTTGAAGAAACAGCCTGTGTGCTGGTAGTCGGTTTCAGCTACGGTGTCAGAGAACACAATAGCGCCGCCGTTACCAAAACCCGTGCCGCAAGAGTGCAGGTCAGTGTCAACACGCTTAGCCAGCGCATAACCGGCGTCTGACGTGTAGAACTGGCGCAGACTTGAGAGGGCCTGTACGTCAACGATATCCTCGATCAACCGTGAGTATTCGAAGTGACGATCGATTGAGATAGTCAGCTCGCTCTCAGTGTTGGCGATGATAGTTACTGCTGTATCAGCAGCCTTGGCGTTGGCGTCACCACGGGTCGGCTTAGGAACGTGAATGGTATCACCCTTCTTGCCGTTCATGGGGATCTTTTTAACGAGGGGCGCTACTTTGAGCGACTTCTCGTAGGCAGCGATAATTTCGTCACTCCAGATTTCTGGAACGAAAGTTGCTGCCTCTGTCAGTGCGGTATTACCCGCCGCACCGGGATAAGTGGCTGTTGCCATGGGTTAGTCTCCTACTTGACTCGACCCTCTGCATAGGCCCGCATGATCTCATCAGACAATGCGGTGTATCTTGCTGGGTCGTCTTTCATTAGCTTAATAATGTCGGCCCTGCGATAGACTTTCTTCCTTGACCCATCCTGAACACCCTGTCCACCACCAGTGCTGGCGGCTTTCAGTTGATTCTTCCTGGCTTGCTTTTCAACATTGGCTGTCTGCTCCGCTACAGTCTTACGCTCTTTCCAGAGACTAAAGAGTTCGTCGGCAGCTTCAGCGTCATATTGCTGATCGGCTCGCACAAAAAGCTGTGTTCGGATATTCGATCCACGAATCCACTCGGCAAAAGCATTGTCTTGCAGGATCTTCTGCATGTCAGGGTGCTTTTCCTGTAGCCGGGAGAGGGCTGCCTGCTTGCGGTATTCCGCCGCGCTTAGCTCTGCGTCCCGAACCTTCGGGTGGTTCTCAATGGCCTTGTTTACCGCGGCCTGTGGATCAGTAAAGTAGTCCAGCTCATCTTCGGGCTCAACGCTTGGTTGAGGTGCCGGTTGTTGCGATGCAATATACTCGTCAACAACTTTTCGAAGTTCGCCAACCTCGTTTCCCTGTTGCCCGAGAGCCTTTTCAGCCTCCTGGTGCATCTGGACGACCTCTTCCAAGGTCTTTCCCCTGTACTTCTCGGGGACTTGAGGTTCTTCTTGAGGTTGCTCTTCCGCTACCGTGGGTAAGGGTTGAGTCTCATCGACTTCGTTTTCAATGGTGTCTGCTTGTTCCTCTTCGGGAGGCAGGTCCAGCATTGTAGCTCTTGCCATAATTAAGCTCCGTGACTAACGTCATTGTGGAGTTGATCGATTGCCAGCCTTTTCGTGCTCTCTCACCCATCTCATGTGCCTTCCGGGGAAGTCCCCGGAGTGGCCCTCAAGGATGAATGCCGGGGCTGACAGTTGCCTGGTAGCTTCTTCACCGCAGTCGCACCTACAGACATTGGTGTTTCCGTCTACCATCTTCTCAAACAAGTGCCCATTAGGGCACCTGAAATCAAATATCTTGTACATCTTCTTCTTCCGCTTGCTCTCTAGCGAGGGTTACAATGTCCTGCATCGACAGGATTGTCTTGTAAGCATCGATCTGGCCTTTAGCGTAGAACAAGTCCTTTTCGCCACCCAGCCGAGAAATATCGTTCAGGTTGTTGATTTTATTGGTGATTTCTTCCAGGAGCCGGGCGTATCCGTGATGGTGGAACAGCTCATTGAAGTCATCAAAGTATTTCTCAAGCTCTGGTGTCATTGGCGAATTTGACTAAAAAGTGGTCAATTTGACTAATGGACAGCCATAATACTACATAAGTTCAACGGAGTCAAGAAGTTTTTTCTCTCTTGGTTGTTTTGGGCGCAGGAGCCTGCTTTTGGGCCTCTTCGAGTGTCTTGAGAGCTTCTTCGACCAGCGATAGTCTGCCCCTCACCTCGGAGAAGGCCTTGTTGACTTCCTCGATGGCCTTATTAAACTGAATTTGCGTGATCATCATATTGTTATTCCTTATTCGTCGTCATATAAGTTTAGGCTGAATCTAAACGAGCTTACGGTCGAGTTATTGGTGTCTGTATCTGCCGTGAAGTACAGAATGTCTCCAGCAGATAGCTTGAAGCCAACCGGCTCGTTAATGCTAAAGCTGTTCTGTGTAGCGGTATCAATGGTGTATCTGAATACCTCAAACTTGGTGTCAACTGTTCTGTTGTGCACCCAGCCCTTGAGCGTGACCCGAGGGGATGATCCGCCTGATATCTTGTTGACGTTGCCAAACAGGAACTTCGCCACACCGATGGCGTTGCTCGGAGTATGGAACAAAGCCTGTTGTGTCACACCCTGACCTGCCGGGATATACGCATGTACCCCGCCAGATGAGCTTGATGTGACCGTAATTGCTGCTACGTTCGTATCTGCTGACCCGGATGCAGCTACCGCAACCCGGTTAATGCCCAGGCCCGAAAACGAAGTTGTGTCCGGGCTGGACGAACCAAGAACATGCGTTCCTGTGGCAAACTCTCCGTTATCATCAAGGTAATCAAGGATTGCTAGGAGCTTAGCCTCCACCCAGGCGCTCCATCAGTTGGCCTTCCGCTTTCGAACTCTTCTCTTTGAGGTCGATATCTCTTTCCTTGAGAGTGAGTTCCGCTACCCGCATTCTGCGCTCGAATTCCTTGTCGTCCTGAGATCCCTCATCCAGGTTCCTGGTGATGGCCTCGATCTTCTCGATCTCTTTCTCCATCGGGATATACTGGGCTTCTACGGCGTACTTGTTAGCCCTTGCCTGTGATTCTGCGGCCTGTGCGCCGAGAGCGGCCGTCTGGGCGTTCTGGAAGTCCAACTGGGCCTGCTGCATGGCTTGTGCTGCCTGCTGCTCCTCTGGGGAGGGCTGCATGGCCTGCTGCAGTGAAGCAATCAACTCTTCTCGGTTCGACAGGTTCATGTTATCGATAATAGATTGTACCAGCGTTCCGTAGAGAGGAGAATCCTGTTTCATGGTCTGCAGCAGTTGCACTAATTGAGATACCTCGTACTCTCGGGCGATAATACCAAGGGATGAGGTGGCGTTGAACTTGTAATCAGCGACCGGATAGGATTCCGGATCGAACTGCATGTACCGATAAGCGGCCTTCTTGACAAAAGGAATTAAGAACGACTCCTGGAAGTTAATCAGGGTTCGTTTGTGCCTCTTGATAATTGCCCCGAGGGACATTGAGATCCCTGCGGCGGTGGCTTCGCCATTCACCTGACCCGCAATGCCAGCAGAGTCTACCGCTCCAGTAGCCTGCTGGACCATCTGCTGAAGGGCTGATGCCTGAGCGAAAGTGATTTGACTCACTTCTCCAAAGTTGAATGGTTGCAAGATCTCTCTGGGGTCTCCGTTGGTCAGGAGCATCTTACCAGGGCGCACCTCCGGCTTAGCACCTCTCGGCATTCTTGTAGCATCGATCGCCAGCATAGGGTGGACAGTGAGCGCAAGCGCATCTATACGAGCCCGCAGCTCTGTATCAAGAGCTTTTTGCGAGTTATAGCCTTTTTCGCATACGCCCCTGCCCCAAAATCTTGAGGGCACGACATCCCACGGGAACGCAACCACAGGGCGATCCTGCATCATGTAGGGGTTTTCTTCCGCCTTGAGGAGGACTCCACCGTTAGCGATCACGACAACCGCCTCGACGTACTCTCCCTCAGCCTCTACGTCAGTCTCTTTTTCTAGTATGTCTTTAGGAACGAGTCCGTAATACTTGGTGAGGCGAACCTTATCATCGTGGTAGATGGTCAGGTCTTGGTCTGGCTCCAAATCCGTGTCGGGAGATGCCTCACCGACGTAGACGTCCTTGTAAACTCCCTTCTCCTGGAGTTGGCGGATGTGGTGCATGGAGACAAACTCATCTACCGCAACGCCCATAGCGTCCTCAATACAAGTCGCTACAGGGTCAATTAGGAAGTTCTGTGGGACTACGGGTTTGAGCTTGACCTTTACCTTATCCTTAATGGTCACGCCTACGGCTTGAAGCTCGCCATCCATGACGGGTTGGGTTGCGGGAGCCATCTCCTTGACTTCCTCGATCGCAATCTCACCGACACCCGTCCCGAAGACCGCAGCGTTGATAAGGCACTCTGCGACTGCTTTACGAATGCCGGTTTGAGAGAAGTCCTCTGTGAGCTTGTTTCGGAGGAACATCACATCGTCCCTCTCCGAGTCGCCCATTTCGTCTGAGATGTCGAACCACTTACCCCTGCCGAAGGTTGCTTCCTCAAGCTCTGCGACGTTGGACTCTACCGCCTGCTGAAGTGCCGGGGAGATGATCTTGCTTCTCTCTGACGCCCTCGTCTTGTCCTCTTCTGCCCAGATACCTCTCCAAAGGCGGTAGTACTCCTGGTGCTTATCCTCGTAATTCCCTTCGTAGTGGTCACGCCAGTTGTTGCACTTGGCCATTACCCACTCTTCAATGCTTTGCTCAGCCATCAGTGGGTCGAGTTCAAAGATTTCGCTCATATCAATAGCCTGCAATTATGTATTCGTCCATGTTAAAATTACGCTTCTTGTGGTTCCACCACGCCGGAACGACTTGAAGATTTGCTGCAACATGAAGCCCGCATGCGTCCTTATGGAAAAGCGGTACAATGTGGTCTATGTGCCACTTCATGCCAGTGATCTCTTCTCTATCCTGCGCTAAAAGACTGCACTCCTCCATCACAAATTCCGTAAAGGGGTCGAGCGTGTCGACTCGCAGCCTGCGCTTTGATGCGTACTTTGTGCTGGAAGCCTTTCGACCAATAGCCTCTCTCTTGAGCTTAGCGAAATACTCCTGTCGAGTCATGCGCCCATTCCTCTCTCTGACCCTAGCGTGCTCTTCGGATCTGCACTCTGGGTTAAGCTTCCGCCACCTCGCAACATTCCTGACCACGCAGGAGGAACACTTGTTCAGCCTGCCATCCTTCATCCCCTTGTGCTTATGGAATGACGAGAGCGGCTTGGTCGCCCCACACTTAAAACAGTTCTTATACATCAATAGCCACTTATAATATCTAAGATTTCATGGTCATCGATTTCGAAGTTGTAGTCATAGACGACGTTGGCGAGTTGGTCAATGTAGGCCACAGCGTCAATCAGGTCGTCGTGTGTTAGCGGGTCAGGGAATTGGAATAGTTGATCAAGGAATCTCGCATTCCAGTCACCCTTCTTGAGTGAGATGTACCCGTTTTCGAATCTTCCCTGTAGTGCCCACATAATTCGATCGGTCTTCTTCTTGTTGCCGTGGGTCAATTCTTGTATTCGAAAGAACTGGCCGTATCTCTTCTGGAGGTCCGTCAGGGGTGACATCACGGCTTGTTTAGCAATACCTCTCTCAACCCCTACGGCGAGAGGCTGGTAATCGCGAACGGCTTGGAATATCTTTGCAGCAGTCTCATCAAGCGTCCATCGTCCGTGGATGATATTCTCAATGAGCCATCCTGACTCAGAGACAGTGACAATAGCAATCGCCGTTTCGTCGAGCCTGGAGTTCTTTGACCGCTTCTTTCCCGCCTCTTCGAATCCGGCAAGGTCGACTGCAATGTACTTGTCTCCTTCGATTTCAGATCCATACTTGATCCAATCCTCCTTGAACATCTCCGAGCCCCTAGCTTCGAAAGATGCCATGAACTCCTGCCTGAAGGCGTAAGACGACATTGATCTCTTGGCTATATCAATCTCATCCGGGTCCAACAGCGGGTTGTCGTATGAGGTGAAGTGCCAAGCCTTGTAAGTAGGATCGTCCTCTAGCTCAGCGTACTTGTACAGCTCGTAGAAGTGGTTTCTGCCCATCGGCGTACCAATGAACAGGGCCTTACCCTTCCTGTCTGCCAGAGCCGGTCTAAGGATCTCCTCAAAGACAGACGGCTTCATATCCGCGTATTCGTCCATGACCAGGTATTTCAATGAAACACCGCGCATGGTTTCTGGTCTATCAGCGCCCTTTAAGCTAATCACAGCCCCGTTAATCAGGGTTATCTGCAAGTTGTTGATGTGGGATGACTTAACAACTGGTGCTGCTAGGTCCAACAAGAGCCCCCACATGATATCTCTTGCCTGTCCTTGGGTGGGAGCGACGTAGAATACCTGACCGTCCCCCGGTTCAAGAGCGTTTACTATGATCTTCCACGCGGCGTATCTGGATTTACCAGACCGTCTTCCAGCCGCTATCACCTGAAATCTAGTTGAATCCACCCAAAGTTTCTGTTGCCAGGGCAGAAGCTGGATATCAAGATCCATAAATCCACATCATTGGGAATTGGCGGGTATCCAGGTGAATAAAGTCCTCCCCTACCCCGATTCCGGTGAACCCTGCCGCTAAGGCCTCATCTACCAGTTTAAATCTCTGCCAGCCGCCCCTAATGGCGATATCTGCGGCGATACCCATCGTATGAGTGCCCGGAGAGGATTTAGCTGCCTCGATCGGGTGTTTAGGAGAGCGGTAACCAGAGGTAATCACAAATGGGAATCCGCACACCTCTCTCAACCTGTCCAGCTTCATGATGAATCCGGGGGACATCATGTTATCACCCGTGTGCTGGCAGTCGAACTCGCTTACATTGAAGTATTTATACGTCTTCAAATTCCGCCTCTATGGGTTGATGCGGGCCTTGCCCGTGATCAGAGATGTGGTCACTTGACCCAACATCTACCTGTCCTACGCCAGTAATGTTGATCTGGATCTGAGACTTTCCAGCCCCCTTGGAGACTTCATTCTCAAATGCGGCCGTAGGGAGGACTCTATCCATGACTAGCTTCCATGCAGCCGCCTGATGTTTATGATCGTCGTCCAGCGCAGCCCTGAAGATCGCATCCAAGACCTTCCTGGACTTGGGAGAAGCGAGCATCCTCGCCTTGTACTCGTTGATAATGGAGGCATCGCCCTTGGGACGGCCTATCTTACCACGATTACCCTTCTTCTTAGCCTCAATTTCAGCCTTGGTCGGCTTACTCCGGCGCTTCAGGTTGATTTCCTTGCGCTCTGCTAACTTCTTCTGATCTGCTTCACTTAAGGCCATCTAACTGCCTCTTGCCGGCCTTTACTGAGTGCCATAGATTATCCTGGTGGAGCTGGGTGGAATCGAACCACCGTCCTTCAACTTCCCGTTGGGTCTTGCGCCATTTTCAGCCCCGAGACCGCATATTACTATAAGTCAACAGGGTCTGTCAACCACTTTTTTCTCTGAACCTAACGATAATTTCTCTCGATTTAGAATATCGTTGCAAATCAGTAAGTTAGCGGTTTGACTTTTGCTTCATTTTGTGTCTGGGGTGGTACAACACTAATTAACCGAGCCCATCCCCCCTCCCCGCCCCTGTATATTCATACAGTACTGTACATCCATCCAGTGGTGTTCAATAGCGGACACTAACCTGAAGTGTTCATTATCGGACACTTGCCGGAATGGCATGTATCGCGAGCACCTATGCCTAACTGGAAGTGGTGAGATTGACCACAATGTAGTGGATTTGACCAGGTGGTGGATTTGGCTAACATGTGGTGAGGGTGGCTATGTGGGAGCCCTATAAGGTATCCGCCCATTTCAAACACCGCGCCAATATGATGGGTATCACTAACATTTATGTATCAGTATAAACAGTTATATATTGATTGACACGTATTGAATAATGGTTTATTAGACAACAAAAACCAACATTAGTTCAATGTGTCGGAGAAAATACTGTAAACTTATACAGTACTGGATATACATACAACTCTCGGCATTTAGGCGGTAGGTATATAAGCATCAGTACTTGTATTAGTTCATCTAATGCACCGATTAGAAAGTCTAATTGACATAGGGCGCAGCTGTGGCATTATAGCTACATCAACAACGTGCAGAGGAGCACAGAACAATGAGCAAAATGATTGCAGAGTTTTACAGGAATAACGTGCAGCTGCACAATGACGCGGTAGATGCGCTAGAGCAGATGGTGGACCATTCATCATTTGCACAGATTCTGGAAATGCTGGCAGAAATCGCGTCAATGAAGGCAGACCATATCGAGGCAAACTGGCAGGATGAGGCGCTTGCAGATGAATTCAACCACAGGGCGGCCTACTTGCTGCAGGCAGCGCATAAGATGCCATAAGCAATCACAACAAACCCCTTTACAAGCCCCTTGATTGGGGCTAAGGTGGTAAGAACACCCAATAAACCAAGAGGCAATCACAATGCAGCCAATAGTAGACACCAGGAGAATAGACAATGGAATACAATGCTTACGCCTTCATTTTAGAATACCACAACGCAATCGAAGAACGCGCAATTGCGGTAGCACGCGGCATGGTATGGAGTGAGATAGAAACCACGCCATCAACCATTGTGCACGCCAGATACGTTGACACGGTGAACGGCATTGACATATATTACGATTGCGGGGCGGATTACTACTTTTTCTGCCCTGCAGATGAACAGGAAGGAGAATAGAACAATGAAGCTACTCAATATTGACGCTAACGCAAAAACCGTCAAGGGTCAAAAGCAAGGGTACATGACCGCTGTTTTATACCTTGCACCATACTCCACATCGGGCGTTAACCTATGTCCTATGGCGGATCAAGCCGGATGCGCGGCGGGATGCCTTAATACAGCAGGGCGTGGCGGTATCGCTAAGGATAAAGCGGTATTTGCGACAGACGGCGGTGATCTGCCCGACAATGCTATTCAACGTGCACGTATTGCGCGTAGTGATCTGTTTAACAAGGATCGTGACGCATTCATGCGACAGCTGATAGCCGAAATTCAGGCATTCATCCGCAAAGCGGAAAGGAAAGGTTTAGTGCCTGTTGTTCGCTTGAATGGTACTTCGGACATTCTCTGGGAGACTATCGCCATTGATGGCAAAACCATTTTTGACGTATTCCCTGCAGTGCAGTTTTATGACTACACTAAGGTGTTCAAACGGGTTATGCGCCCCTTGCCTGAAAACTATCATCTGTCGGTAAGTTATAGCGAAGCGTCCCAAAAATACGCGCTATCAGCCGCGACTGTCACGCAACGGTCTGATATTAACCTTGTAGTGGTATTCAGGGATAAATTGCCGGAAACATATTTAGGGCGTCCGGTGAGAAATGGTGACGAATCCGATTTACGATTCCTGGATGATACGGGCGTTATTGTAGGCTTGAAAGCAAAGGGACGCGCAAAGCACGATACTAGCGGCTTTGTCATTGATCCGCATCATTTCACCATCGCAGCATAGGAGATAACCATGCATCAATCTACTATCGATCAAATTCAGCGCAAGCTTAAGCAATTGAATGCCGAGCGAGAAAAGCACATTCAGCGTGGCAATCACTGGGAAGCTAACAAGCTTGGCGAGAAAATGCGCGTATTGAATAACACACTCGACAGATATGGGGCGCGAAAATGAGAACAATCTATAAATTATCTGGCGGATTGTCCGGCACTGGTATTGGCTTATGGCTATATCGTGGTTTACCTGGAAGCGGTAAATCAACACAGGCAAAGCGAACTGCTGATATGTATGGTGGCTTTGATATCGCTGCAGATGATTACTTTGCCGGTGACGATGGACAATATAACTTTGATCCATCCAGGTTAAAGGATTCGCACCAATGGTGCCGGGATTACGCTCGATCACTGCTAGCAGCTGGAAAGCTTGTTTGCGTCGCTAATACCTTTTCCCAGCAATGGGAAATTCAACCGTATCTGGACATGGCAAAAGAGCTAAATATTCCCGTTATTGTGACGCACTGTTGCGGTGATTATGGCAACGTCCACAATGTGCCGGACCATGCCATCATTAGGATGCGTGAACGATGGGAGCCCGTCCAGGGAGAGCATCACATTTATCCCGATGAGATATCGGATGCATTGCGATACGAGATAGCCAGGAACGAGTTAGATTGCGCTGATAACCATCGGGCGTATAGATTAGATGACGACTGGCTTAAGGCATCATACAAGGGAATCGAGCGGCGCGGGTGCTGTGGGTCATTTGAGACAAAAGTGAAGCTTACCAATGGCGAGGAATGGATGATAGGTTGTAATTATGGGCACTAAACTCGCGCTAAGAATTTTCCTAGCACTGCTATTTCCGGCCTGCTGTTATGGTCTGGTACTGACAGGCACACCACCGGAGCTAGTTTTATTCCATTGTTTGACCGGGGCGGTATTTGCGCCTATAATCATTCTTTCCAGAGATATTGTATAAGGGACACAATATGGCAACACTATCAAGCATCAAGCGGCTACATCGACTAGTGGAACACAATCTATTCATGATCACTGGCAATCTTGACTACATTCGCACCATCAACGCCATAGCAGCGTTATGGGAGGCGATTGGGGCATATCAGGGGGAAGGTGAGGATATCTGGTACTTAGAGGGTATCGGATGCGCTGGCGTGGATGATATTCTTATTGGCGCATACTGGCATGTAACAGAATGGCATGGCGGGCAGTTCAGCCGCACGTATGAGGCATCATGCATCATTGGCCGCATATTTCAACCTGGTATGTCAGTTAAGCCAGATCCTGAATCATGTGAGCATGATGTATACCTGCAGCTGCAGGACATGGCCGAGGGGTATCATAGCAATGCTTATGCCGGATAACCATACTCGCAAACACGCGAGCGGAAGCGAGCAATGGGGCATTGCATTTGATTCCCCAATGGTGCAGCAGTGGGGCAAACTATGAACAATGACGAAAGACGCTCAGCCTACTACAAAAGGCTGGATAAGTTTATCATGACATACCCTGAAAAATGGGTTATGCTTAACGAGTGGCGCAAATACCGCGCCCTATTAACCAAGAGGGAAGAGAGATGTTTACCAAAGAAGACTTAGAAACGATTGCAGCCCAGCTGAGAGCATCAGCAAATGCCTCGCTTGCTAGATACCCGGACGGATCACCGCACACTGAAAAGCTGCTGAGAATCGCGAACAATTGCGACCGGGAAGCCAATCTGATAGAGCCGGTGGTTATGATGAGCGGTGATCAGCTGGCGGATTATACGGCTTTCTGTGACATGCGACTGCTTGAGGTCGATCGAAAAGAGGACCGGAAACGGTATCTTCTCCAGAGAGACGCTACGGCGTTGAAGCGGCACAATACCGCGCTGCAATATGATTACCCTGAAACTTATGCGAGGCTGAAATAATGGGCGGATTTAGAGAATTTGAATGGCACTTTCACAGTTCAGGTTACAATCCACCGGAGGATAGAGGGAGGTTGGATCTTGAGCGGGATATTGCGCTATCTTTGATTAAGAGGTACGGCAATGCCGGAGCGTTGGAGTCGGTTCTGAAAAGAGCGGATAGCGCCAAGAATCAGGAGCACCAGGATTACTGGTTTAACATCGCGGCAATAGTGGAGACAGAAAATGGATGAAGATTACATGCCACCGGCTCAGGTAGTGGTTACAGTAGAGGAGGAGTTTATTGTGCTCTCTTATGGTAATCACGGGATAGCATTCGAGACCGATGCGGCGTACGATTTAACGGTTGCTGAAGCCTTGTCAATGCTTTTTGATCTGGTGGCAGATCCGCCGGATAAACCGAAGCTCACCGCGGTGCCGAAACATTGAAGCCTGAAGCCAGAGAGATCGCCCAGAGCCATATTGATTACGGCCTAGGGTTAATCACTAAAGAAGAGAGGGACGCCATAAGGGGGAGGTGTAACGCCTCCCTCGGGCGCGAGGTGAACAAGCACTTCGATGATGTAGACCATGAAACGAGAACAGCAAGATTTAAGGCCTATAGGGCGAGGAAAAAAAATGAAAGCATTTGATATAAAGCCGGTGCACGTAGCCAAAGCAACCATTCTTGAGGGCGATGTGGCGGAAGCGATAAGAACTTCTGTCAGCTTAGACTTTGTGGACTGGAGCGAGGACATTACTGTTGAGATTGCGCTAGGAGAGACCTACTTGTCATCACGATCACTGGCGAGCTTTCTGGAAAACATCCAAGACGAGGATGTGAGAGCGGGCTGGGCGCAATCGCTTGAGGCGATGCTAAGAATAGTTAGGGGGCCTACTTGACCCCCATCTGTTTACATTCCTCTTGATAGTATTCGATTCTATCGATTAACCACTGCCGGTCCCACTTCCAAGGCCTTCTGGACTCCCTTAATAGTTCGTCATAGGCGTCCTGACCTATCTCAAGTTGGAGGTTCCTAGCGAACTCATGTTGCATTCCCTCCCTGAACCGATTGCAGAATCGGCACTGAGGCCGACAGTTAGACTCGGAATACCTGGTAGGGCTTATTGCTCGACTGATATGGTGACCGTTGTCCATCTCTTTAATGGGATGAACCTCCCCACAGGTAAAACAGGCGACTGTTTCCCCATCTGGAGAATAGTTGTACCTGATGTACTTTGAAAAAACAGAGTCTAGCTTCTTCTTGAGTTTGGGGATGGTTAATTTATTCTTCAATCTGCACTCCTGTGCATAATTTATGCAATTTTCTCTATTATCCATATTTTTGGCTTGAGTTCAAGTTGAAAATCCGTATAATGGGGGGTCCTGCTCTGACCCGCCTTGTCAACAGGAACCCAGCATCCCTGTGGATCGCACCGTGAACACTCAATCACGGATAACCTCAGCAAGTAAGTGAGGTTTGGGGGACAATGAGTACCCAGCGGCTCTGCCGTATTCTTCTCCAGAGAGGGGAGCAGCATCTTCCAGATGAGTAGGGGGATGCTGGGGGAAAAAGGCTAGCTATAACTTGAGGAAAGATATGAACAGAATTACAACTGGCTGGGTAGGAAAGTTGCAATGGTCCGAATGGAAGAACGCCAAGAAGTTCAACGGAGACAAAGCAAACCTGCCGACCATTCACAGGATTAAGCATGACCAGGATTACTGGAAGGATGAATGGCCACCCGTGAGGATCAGGGTAACTTTGGAAGAGGTATAAACCTGAGTTATAGTGCTAAATTGGGGTTGAACAGTGGATTCGTTCTGGTACAATCTGTTTCAGATCAAAAGGGCAACTGGAGACACATATGTTAGAAAAGATTGAACTAGAGCAAGGCTCACCAGAGTGGCTGGAGTACCGATACGACCACCGAAACGCATCAGAGGCCGGGACTGTTATGGGCTGCAACCCCTTCCAGACCATCGATAAGCTGAGGAAGGTCAAGGAAAACCGCGAGGACGACTTCAAGGGCAACGTGGCTACTGACTACGGTAACCGCTACGAAGACGAGGCTAAGCAAAAGGCAGAGGAGCTGCTAGGCGTCTCCCTTGAGCCTGTAGTGTATCGCGATGGGGTTTACTCCGCGTCTCTTGACGCCTTCGGTACTGATGAGAACGAGTCAGTCAAGGTGGAGATCAAGTGCCCCTACCGCAAGCAGGACTCGAAACTGTGGGCCCAGCTGCAGACTGAGGGCGCTTGGTATAACGTTATTCCAGAGCACTACGTCTGGCAGATCGTGCACCAGGAGATGGTTGTTCCTACCGCTAGAACTTACTTCTTTGTTTACATTCCGGGTGAAGACTTCCGCTTAATTGAATGCTTTGTCACCGGAGCCCAGATCGATAAACTGAAGGCTGCATGGGAGGCCTTTGCTAACCCCGAACCAGTAAACTACGACGCGGAGCGAGCGTCCGTACTGGTAGAGCGCAGGACTCAACTGAAGAATCTGCAGGAGACTGTCTCTCTTGACTTGAGAAGTGTTGAGGCTGAGCTAAAGAGAATGGCTGGCGGTGTAGACACGGTGTTTCCTGGTGGTCTGGCTTACGTCAAGCGCACCCGTAAAGGCGGCATTGATAACGCCAAGCTGACGGCGGCGGGACTTAACCCTGATGACTACCGCAAGCCCGATTCGGAGTTTATGACATTTGCCCAGAGGAGTGAGAAGTGATTGCGAGAATGCCAACAATCAGGGCCGCTATTGAGCGTTCGGAGGAGATGGTCAAGACCTTGGAGTCTGGCGCTATCTTCTTTAAAGAGGGCGATGACTCAAGTGTCACCAGAGACTACATGCTGGATCTGGAGCGGTACGTTTTGGAGACCTTGAAAGAGGTCTATTACGAGAACATAGGGAGACGACGATGAGCGAAGAGAGTTTATTTGATCGGTTGAATAAGATCGACTGCAGCAAGCACGTCGAAAAGAAGGGCAAGTTTAACTACCTCTCTTGGACGTGGGCTTGGTCCACACTGAAGAAGCACTGCCCTGAAGCGAGGTTTCAGAAGCACACCTTTACCGTATCGGGTGAGAATCAATACGAGATTCCCTACATGATCGATCGCCAGGGTTTTGCTTACGTCAAGGTGACAGTCTTCACAAATGAAGATCAGCAGACAGAAGTTTTCCCTGTGCTCAACCACCAGAACAAGCCCATCCCGCAGCCGAATGCTTTTGATGTCAACACCGCACTTCAGCGGTGTCTGGTCAAGGCCATTGCAATGCTGGGTTTAGGTTTGTACATCTATGCCGGAGAGGATCTGCCGGAGTCATGAACGACCTGAGAGACGTTGAGGGGCACATCCTTCGGTATGAGGTTTACTTCGAAGATGGCCAGAAGTACCCGATCATCGCGGAGTCGGCCCCTGAGTGGCTCTCCAGGAAATGGAATAACCACCCGAGTTCCGTCGAGGGGCTCTACTTTAAACCACACCTTTACTACGCATAGGAGTTACTATGGAATACGATAACAAGGGCCAGATTGCCTTATGGGGCAAGAGGGATGATGCGTCACCGAACGCACCAGTCGCTAAAGGGCACTTCTTCGCTCACAGGGACATCAAGGCAGGAGAGCAGATCGAAGTTGCTCTCTGGACGGCAGAAAACCCGAACAACAACCCCAACGCACCACGCATGAAGGGGAAGATTTCGGACAAGTATGAGGCAGGGCAACCCTCCCAGCCTGCACCATCCTTTGCTCCCGTTGACGACGATATACCCTTCTGATGGAGCTGAGAGACTACCAGGTTAAGGCGGTACACGACACTCGTCGTGCTGCATCTAAGGGAAGCGTAATCCTCCAGCTTCCTACGGGTGCGGGCAAGACCGTGGTCGCAGGGGATATGATAAAACGGGCGTTAAGCAAAGGCAAGAAAGCGGCCTTTCTGGTTCCGTACATATCTCTAGTCGACCAAACCTGGCAGTCTTTCGTGAAACAAGGGATTAGAGATATTGGTGTTGTCCAAGCGGACCACATGCTGTACGACCCTCTAGCAGCCGTTCAGGTTTGCTCTGTCGACACATTGGCCAGGAGGAGAATATTCCCAGACGTTGATCTGGTGATTGTTGATGAGGCCCACAGGAGATCGTCCTTCATTCATTCGTGGATGAAACAAGGCGTACCCTTTGTCGGCCTTACCGCTACCCCGTGGGCTAAAGGGATGGCGAATCACTGGGACGCCCTGGTGATTGGAGAGACGGTGAGGGGGCTCATTCAAAGGGGCTACCTGTCAGACTTTCGAGTCTTCGCGCCCTCCTCTCCAGACCTAACAGGCGTCAAGATTGTTGCCGGGGAGTACCACCAAGGACAGCTGTACACCAAGGTCTCTAATTCCACGTTGGTGGCATCCATTGTTGACACATGGCTGGAGAAGTCTACGCAAGAAAAGACAATCCTGTTCGCGGTAAACCGAGCCCACGCTGCAGAGCTTCAAGGGTCTTTTATCGCAAAAGGTGTCAACGCCGCGTACATTGACGCACTAACCAAACCGGATGAGCGAGAAATTATAAGACAAAAGTTTCACTCTGGTGAAGTTGATGTAGTGTGCAATGTGGGATGCCTCGTTGCGGGGGTGGACTGGGACGTTCGAACGCTCGTTCTAGCCACCCCTACGCGGTCAGATATCAAGTACGTCCAGATGGTTGGGCGAGCACTCAGAACAGCACCGGGAAAGGAATATGCGCTTATACTCGACCATTCGGATACCACACAACGTCTGGGCTTTGTCACCGACATACACTATGACAGCCTGTGTGACGGATCGCCCAAGAACACTGAGAAGCAGGAGAGGGAGGAGAAGCTCCCCAAGCCCTGCCCCAACTGCGGAGCACTCAAGACCACTGCTGTCTGTCCGCACTGCGGGTACAAGTACACTCCCTCATCTCACGTAGAGACCGAAGAGGGTGAGTTAGTCGAGGTCAAGGCTCCACGCTTCACTAAAGAGCGCCGCCAGGAAATCTACTCAATGTTTCTTCACTACGCCAGACAGAAGGGTTACAAGGACGGATGGGCTTACCACAAAACAAAAGAGATGACCGGGGATGCCCCAGACAGAAGAACGGCCCCGAAAGAGCCGGACGCAAAAGTGAAGAACTATATCACTCATCTGAACATCAAGAACAGCAGGAGATCTTCTACCAAGAACTCTACAAGCAAGCACTAGAAGACCTTAAAGCATTAGAACTGGAGAACTGGAATCTAAAATGGGAGCTGCAAGACAAAGAGCGACGACTACAAAAGGCCCGCAGGCTCTGGGCCCTAATGACATCCCAAGCCTGAAGGCGCAGGAGTATCGCGGTAAAGCGGGTTCTAGGGATGCGCTCTTAGCCGCGATCGGAGAGGCCACCTCCACGATCGACTTTAAGTATCCGGTGAAGATTCGAATTGAACACGACTCCGGGCTGATGGACTGTAAAGCTGTGTTTTGGATCTGGATGCGGCACCTGTCAAAAGAGATGAGGGCGAAGTGGCCTGATGCCTACAAGAACCTAGATAAGGAAGGGTTCGTGATGCACGATGTTGTCTGTGAATTGTTCCTTGGCAAGACTAAGGCCATGAAGGTCGGCAAGACTCTCCTGGAGCCTAGAACACGAACACTGACCAACCCGCCGCTTGGCAGAGGTGATATGGTTGACCTTCTCAGGAGGATTGAGGAGTGGTCTATAGGGACTCTCGGCATTCCCCTTCCTTCACCGCCTAGTGAATACAGTGTTGCTAAGTAACTTCGAAACTGGTAAAATTACATGATGAAAGACTATCTAATAAATACGTGCATCTGGTGGGCGATCCTCTGGATTCTCTACACCTTCTGGACCGGGATCTTTGCGCAAGCAGGCACTTTCTTCGCCTTTGGGGCGTTAGCAGCCATCCTGGTAGCTCTATCGGCATGGGCGGGAACGCCAGATATGTGCTTATGGGAGGATGATCCACTGAGCGAAGATGATAAAGATCATAGTGGGTGGCCATGAGAATCGTGTTCATCACATGGACTGATGCGGTTGGATGTGCAGCTGGCTGGAGCGATGACAGAAGCCTCCGCGAGTACAACGGCAACGCCTATAGCTGCGGGTTTGTGCTGGATGAGGATGAAGACTGGATACTGGTGGCAGGCCATCAGTTTGCAGATGACGGGGATGTGCAGGGTGCTGTTGCCATCCCCAAGAGAATGATTGATCAGATAACAGAACTGGAGGTTCCGTGAGAAAAAATACGTTCGACGACTTCTTGGAGAAGATTGAACTTCGGGGAGGCTCCGACTGTTTTTGGTGGGCCGGGGCAAAAAATAACAGCGGATACGGGTCTTTCGGCGTTAACGGAAAGAGTTGGATGGCGCATCGCTACGCCTACACTGAGCGCTATGGAGGAATCCCAGTCGGCCTGCATGTATGTCACTCATGCGATAACCCGCTATGCGTCAATCCAGAGCATCTATTTTTGGGATCTGCCGAAGAAAACATGGCCGACATGGTTCGTAAGGGGCGACACGTCCCTACGCAGGGGGAGAGGAGTGGTGTTAACAAGTTGTCCACCATTGACGTCTTGAGAATCAGAAGCCTGCGCGGCAAGATGTACCAAAAACATATTGCCGTGGTGTATGGCATTTCTAGGCAGCAGGTAGTCAGAATACTTAACGGATCAACTTGGAGGCATACTTATGCGGGGTGATTGTCGAATGTTCCATGCGTGGAGTGGGAGCTTCATTCAGAATGCAAAGAAGGCCCATAACTCTATTCAGGGCCACTACCACTCCAAGGCGGCGATCGTGTATTACTGCGATGGCTCTCTCAGGAGGTGGCACATGACAGTTGGTTGTTTGATTGACCACAAGGCTCCAGCGTTCCGTTACGCCAAAGGGGACAAGCCTATTATTGCCTGCGGGGTTATCCTGTCAGACCGTGGCAACTTCCTGGTCATCTCGGACCTACACATACCCTACCAGCACCCGGACTCCTTTGAGTTCCTAGCCGCTGTGAGGGATGCGTACTACTGCGAGCACATCCTTTGCGTGGGGGATATCGTTGATCACCACGCCGGATCATATCACGAGTCCGAGCCAGATGCCCTCTCGGCGTCTGATGAGTACATCCTATCGAGACAGTACTTGAAAGAGCTTCAGGGGATCTTCCCGGAGATGGTAATCACGAGAGGTAATCACGACGACATCCCGACCAGGAAGCTCAAGACGGCTGGGCTTCCGATGGAGATGCTCAGTGATTTTAACGGCCTATACGGGCTAGATGACGGCTGGCAGTGGGTTCAGGGTGAGTATGAATTCGATACACAAGACGGTGTACCGATCATTGTTCCTATGCCGCTAAAACCAAGCGGCGAGTGGAACGGGAGACTATAATGCAGTGGTGCCAATGTTGCTACAGTCCCGCGGTGTGCAAGGACAAGAAAAGGTGTTACAGGAATATGCCAATGGACCCTCCCTCGAGGAAGGCTACTTCCCCCTCTGACCAAGACTGGGCTGTGGCGTTTCAAGATGCCCCAGATGAGGAGAGAAAGGCTGCCCCGATCGACGCTATCTTTAAGTTTTGGCCTGACGCTATGTTAGAGTTGGCTAAGCACATCTGGGAGGGCAATAAGAAGTACAACCCTGACCACCCCAAAATCTCATGGAGAAGGGAGCTTAGCTCTGACCACGTAGGGTCCATGTTTCGCCATATCGGTTTTGATTACATCAAGGCAAAGACCGCCGACACCAAGATCAAGGTGATGAGGGCGGTTGCGTGGCGGGCTCTTGCCCAGTTGCAGATACTGTGCGAGGAAAGGAATGGCTAGAGTTGTCCTTCTCTTGCTGATCTGCTGCAATCCCGCCATCGCCCAGGACGAGTGGATAGTGGTAAGGTGCTTTGGTGACGTGGTTCAGTTTAGCGTCAAGGCTTTCCCTAACGGCATCCCCATGAGCGACAGGGCTATTTGCAAATGCCTTGCTAAGCGGTGGCGAGGCGCGGAGTGTGAGATGGGCAAGAAGCAGAAAGAGTGGCACGAGTGGGCCAACAGGAAGAATCTTGAGATCATGGAATCAATACAACCTGGTAGCATCCGGGTCGGTAAGGGAGAAAGCAGATGAGTGACCACAAGTACAGTAAAAAATTAATTGCAGCACAGCTTGATAAGGCCCTCAGGTTGGCAGACAACCAAGGATTAGCGGGATATATCGCAGACCTTGAGCGCCAGCGTGATGAGTTGGTTGAGGCGCTTGTGGATATAAACAACGCTCTACCCAGCGAGGCCACGGATCGTCAATCCATAGACGTAAGGAGAATCGTTTTTAAATCCCTCGCCAAAGCGGAGAAAGCAGAATGAGTGACATCTACACGCACAGAGATTACAGCTTCGATGACGAAGCAATGTCGTTTGCGCTCCACATGGACAGAATGACTGCTGAGAAGTTACACAGTAAGGCTGAAATAGCATCAGAGCTTGCGTGGCGTGATGATCGCATCGCAGAACTTGAGCAAGAACTCACAGCCCTGCGCGAATACCCATTTGAGTATGGGCAGCTTGAGGCAAGGTATGACATACAGAAGAAAGAACTCACCGCCCTGCGCGAACTGAATCGAAGGGCGGTCTGGCTCCTGTGTGACATTGCAAACGACGGCAAGAATTCGGATGGCACATCATTCATGTATTCCGCAGAGCTTGGCGACGATGAGTGGATGCAGCGGGTAAATGATTGGTGTGAAGAACTGACAAAGAGGAATGAGCAATGAGCCTCCTTGTCCTGAAGGCGCAGGTGACCGTTGAGGATAGAGATAACCTGCCAGCAAGCGTCCTGAACAGGCTTTCTTCCAAGGAGCAGATTGGATTTGGCCTTAGTGCCGATGTGATACCTGAGTTTGAATACAACGCCTCCAAGTTTCAAGCAGGCAGCCCCTTCACTATCGACAGGGAGGCTAGATGGCTGATGGTAAGGTACGATGTTGATGCTATGGATGCTCAGTTCTACCAGTCTGATGAGCAGGTTCTTGTGAAGCGTTACAGGGTCAAGCCGTGGAGTCGCCGGTGGTGGAAGCCGTGGGACTCTGTAGAGGAATACTTGGCAGACGAGACTGTATGGGAGGAGTTGTGAGAGAGATTAAATTCAGGGCTTGGCTGGCTATTGAGCAGGGGCCGATATATGCCCCCACAGCCAGATATCACATAAGATTCTTTGATGAGGGTGCTATACTGGAGGACTATTCTAGTCCCGGCCATCTTGGCGAGGACGAGATTGCTATAGTAGAGCAATACACTGGCCTAAAGGACAAGAACGGTGTTGAGATATATGAGGGGGATGTTGTGTTAGAACCATCCTTCGGTGATCGGCTGGTTGTGTACTGGTTTAACGAGGTTTACTACGATAGCGGCGGCGGGTGCGCTGCTGGATTTTACCTATCACTTCCGGCAACAAAAGCAGTGGCACGAAGCAGCATTGAGCAGGATTGGAATATAAATCTTGATAGTGATTGCGAAGTAATCGGCAACATCCACGAAAACCCTGAGTTGCTGGAGTAATGTGGACCCTATTCCTGATCAGCTGGACGATCATAGAGGCTGGGGTGTACAGCTCGGAAGAGGACTGTGTCGGAGACGCGAAACACGTCAATCGGCAGACATACGAAGAAGAGGTTACCGCTATCTGTGTCAAGACTAGCGAAATTAGGCTGGACTTGAGCGGGCATGAGGTGGTAAAATATTCACCTTCTACTGAAAAGCGGTAATCAGATGAAGTATTCGATCGATGAAATCTTTACTTACGAGATCCTTGAGGTTGCTCTAAAGAACTTCTGTATTACTCACTACGAGATTGCAGAGGAGCAGGAAGTCCGGGACGCTCTTAAAACTATATTGGAGTACATGGCTTGCCCAGGAGAAGACTATGGCGGACTCTTTGATTGAGAAGTTCTACAGGCGACTGGAGATGCGTAGAAACCACTTAAACGACGCAAACACGCTCAGCACCACAGAGAAGCTCGTGTGGGGCGAAGCGATGGAGTGGTGCTATGACACTCTGGTGGCGCTAGAAGCCGCTGAGGAGTCTCAAGAGGTCGAGGTTCCAGAGATGCCTGACGAGCTGGGATGCGATACTTGTGACGATTAGCCCCGACCACGACTACGTTGTAATACCTGGGTCAGTTGTTTTAAGGCATGGGTCAAAAGGCCCGCTGCCCGAAAGGTCCGGCTATATCGCCAACCACCCTGACCACGGGCTACCTAGGGCCAAGGCGCCGGAACATGAGTATTACGTTAGGGTTATATCCGGCAAACCAGTCGCCCCGGAAAGGCACGACAAGAAGGGGCGGGTTAAGGTTATGTTCGGGGGTATAATGACCACCGGGAAGTTGGTGTGGATAGACAATCGTTTGGACGGTGAAAAGCTACAGGAGGCAATCGCCTACTTCAAGGCAGAAAGCAAAAGGACGATAGAAACCCTAACCGACACCGCTAAGTCAGATATAAAACACGCAAGAAAAAAGGGCGCATCCATCCCTTTGATTATGTCTGCCTACAACATCACAAAAGGTACAGTAAAAGACGTTTTGAGGGGGAAGTAATACTACCCTACCACACCTTGGTCATTGACCCTCTGGAGGCCGCATAAACACTGGGCCCAATATGGCTATTTTGAGGTATTCTAGGTCAATTAATACCCATCTGTCGGCGAGCCTCTTTCAGCTCTTCTCGCCTTTCTCTTTCGAGCTTCTTCTCGGCACCGCCAAACATCCAGTAGTATGCCAGCTTGCCCATTACAGGGATATCTTTAATCACCTTGTTGAATCTATCAGGGTCTCTCTCTGACTCGCTCTTGGCCGCTTCCATGGCAGACTGGACAGCGGTATTAACCACCTGTGGCGCGGCAGGCATCACCAGGTTCTCTGCAAACCCAGCCACATCCCCCTTGGCTATGTAATTGTTTCGGGCATAGTCGTTCAGGAACATGATACCCATCAGTGTTTCGAAAGACTTGTCCGGTAGCTGCTCTGGTCTAAATTCTTTCGTCTGTATCCAGTCTCTTACTGTGCTCACAGATCCGCCAGACAATCCCATAATTGCAGCATAGCTGGCCAAGTTACCGAACCCTTTGATGTAGCTACCGTTACGCATCTCATCGATAGCCGTCCTCTTGACCAGGTCAAGCTGCTTCAGGGCGAATGATTTAAGGGCGTAGAAGATCCTGCCATTGGGCGCATTCAGATACGGTTCAGGCATTTCTATTAGGGTAATGGGTTGTGCGTCAGACAGCTCATTGAACAACAATAAGCGGACGTTATCAGTATTACGACCATTCTTCAGGTCATCTATCAATGATGCGGTCTCATCCCCGAACACCCTGCCCCACTTCTCGGCAATCTTGCCTGGGCTTTTTAGGGCTAACTTGGTATTCTTGATGTGGGCCGCGTTAATCATAATGTCTTTACTCAACTTATCCACCGCCCTGAACCCGCTCCACCTTAACGCTTTGTCGACTATGTTGGCACCGATGCCATTGGCCTCGATGTCAGCAGCGATGTTCTGTATAACCCCAAGCTCGTCGGCAGAGGTAATTCCCTTCTTCCTCGCGGCTCTCGCCATACCCCTCATGGTATTACTAAGACCGTTCAGGTAGATGGATGTACCGATATCGCCCAACTGAATCAAGGCTGAATCAAACTGACCCAGCAGAGCGGCTGTTTGAATGTTTCTCAGGGTGGATATCCCAGAATGAGAGGCGACCTCCCCTTGGTCGAATCGAGCCTTCAGCATCATGGTCAGGTCGTCTAGCTGGGCGTCACTTAAGCTAGTTTCCCTGGCCACCAATGAGCCAATGCTTTTATCGAGATCAACCTTGCCCTCTTCGTTCAGCTTAACATTTCTGCCAAAGAACCTGCGCTTCTCAGTCTCGCGAACAGCCTTATTGATATAATGCATCAGGGATTCAGCACCATCGTGGTAGAATTCCTGCATCCCCTCGGTCAATTCTTCTATCCGTCTTTGCTTGGCAAGGGACAACTTCTGCCCATACCTGAAGCTTCCAGATAAGTATTGGTTAATCAGGACGTCTCTCGTGTCAACATCGAGTTCAGCCCTGCCGCTCAACCCTTTTCCTCTAGCCGCCTTGTCCAGGTACCTGTCTAGCTCGCTGGTAATCTCGCGGCCGAGATGGCTCATCAGGCCATGCATGTCTTTTATTTTTCGAGGGAAGTAGTCTGCGGTGTAGCTGAGATCAACCCCCGCGTCTACCAAGTCATTGTACATATCGTCAAGCACAGACGACACGTTATCAATCTCCTCAACTAAGTCAGGGAAGTGTTTCGAAGCAATGATCTTGGCCTCGTCTCGTTGCCCGTTCATTAGGGCTCGCTCCATTGCGAGGTAGTTCTTATCCCCCCTCCTCGCCAGCTTAGACGCGCGAAGCATGAAGTCGTGGGACTTCTTGATGTGGGAAGCGACCTTCTCGTGAGTCCTCATCTCCAGTTGCCGTATCCTGCCAAACACGGGCTCGCTGATTGTCCTGATTCGCGAGGAGATGGGCGTCATTATCCTTGTTGCAAGGTTGGCCCGCTTCTGCTCAACAGGCACCAGATTGTCTCTAGCAACCTTGAACTTGGCTACCGCCTCGTCTGTTGGTTGCCTAACCTTCCCATGAGCGGCTAGGTCCATCATGTCGGATTCGTCCAAACCAAGAGTTTGCTTGGCGCGGTTGATGCTGTCCTGTGGTGACAGGCCATCCGCTCTACCGCTCATAATTTCGTCGTTGAGCGACTCACTCTTTTTGTCGAGGGACTGGTTATGCTTTACGGTTTTACGCTTGGCGAATACACCTCTGGCAAACTTTTCTACCTTATTTGCCGCAGCACCGCCACCAGCGCCAATAGCCGTAGACAGCGCGATGTCTTTCAGGTCGTAGTCATTGTTAGCAGTCTGGCTTGCTAACTCTGCCTCTGCACCGAGTATTGCGCCAGTAGCAGTTGCGCCAACTAAGCCCTTGCCCAGAACAAAAAGGGATGTGGGTGTGACGATTGTCTTAGCTACTGACCCGATGATATCGGCGGACGTAGACCTTCCATTCTCTGCCTGGAAGTCTATGACGTCAGCATACTCCTCTTCGACGGACTGCCTCTCACGGTTAAGCAGAAACTCCCTGCGCTCATCGTAAGACATATCCATGAACTCATCGCCGTACAGTTCTTCCGGAGAATCCCAGCTAACACCCTCCCCGTCTACCCGGAGGTTGCCCATTGGCGCCTTAGCCTCAAGGGCGAGAGCCCAGTTCTCGTAGTCAGCATTAGTGGAGTCCCACGCATACATAGCCTCATCAATCCACGAGACGTCTGGAGCTTCCTCCGGAGCCCCCCTTGACGCAGCGTCGCCCTCAAGGGCTAAATATTGATCCCTGAGTTCGGATGCCGCCTCTTCATTGCCGTCGTCGAGAGCTAGCTGTATAGCCCTCTCTAGCTCTTCTTTCGTTACCAATTCTACTTCCTAGCTTCGTTGATATAATCTGAGGCTGCCTTTCTCTCGCTAAACCAGCCCTCGAAGAACCACTTCTCCTCTTCGAAGTTGGACAGGTCTATCTCCTCGGCAGCCTTAACTAAAGCCTCCTCCATAGACTTGGCCTGCTTCTTGTCGATCATCCTTCTCGCAATAGATGCTAGCTTGAGTTGAGCCTGGGCCTTACCAATGGTAGTGAGGTTCTGGTAGTCTTTATTGCTTGCCATGAATACCCCGGCATTCTTCTGGTCGGTCAGGGTAACGTTGGACACTGTAGATTTAACTTCGTCCGGAATGTCTGACACCTTATCTGGGTCGGCGGGGACCCAGCCTTCACCATTATGGTAGCCGACAAACTCCTCCCCACCAGGCGGCGTCACGTTGGCCGTCCAAACAACTTTGCCGTCGTACATCTGCCTCTTTCGATTAGAGAAGACAGTCTTCTTATCTGTCTTAATCCTGCGAAGCTCAGTTGAAATGTCGCCGCGAGTGTAGATTCCGTCTTCCACACCGTCTGCCAAGTCGTCTTCACCTCGGCTTCTTAATTGCGAGATTAGCTCTCTGCGCTCCTTCTCCTCCTGGGCGTTCTTCACAATAGCGTTGAACTGGGAATCACTCAAGTCATTGTAAGCCGACTCCGAAACCAAGCCCTCTCCCTCTAGCCCGAGAGACTTGACAAGCTGACGCCTGCCAGATACGCCTGTAGAAATCGTCTTGATCCGGTTAAGCGCTGCCAGCCCTGCGCCAGGAGTTACCCCTCCAGTCCTGACCTGCTCCGCAGCGAGGGGGTCGCCTGCGGCCTCCAGACTCTTGGCCAGGTTTTCAGCAGATGTGATAGCAGACTGACTCCTGGTATGCTGGGCCTGGGCCTGCTTCATCTGGATTAGCTGTCGGCCAAGTTGAGCCCTGACGTTAGGGTCTGTCTCCTGCTGGATCTGAGCGGCCAAGAGGGCAATCTGTCCGTCGTAGGTCGATGGGTCGTGAGCGGAGAGGGCGGCCCTTTTTTGCTGATCCCTTCTCTGTTGAGGTAGTTGCCCAACGGCAGTGCCGAGATCAAAAAGACTCTGTGTCATTGCTGGCCTTCCGAGGTTGCTCAGAAAGCCTTGTGAAAATGATGCCATTATCTACTCCTAGCTAAACAGGCCGCCCAAGACGCCTTCAAGAATGTTAGAGCCCGCCCCGCCAAGCATGTTGGCTCGACCGAGTTCTGCCTGCAGAAGAGCCTCAAGACCTGTCATGTACGTTTCACCGTAAGCCTGTGCTTGTTGCTCTTGGGCCATTCTCGCTCTCTCAGCCGCAGTCATTCCTGGTTGCAGTGCAGACAGAAGTTGCGCTTGAGGTACGTATCCTGCCGCCAACATACCAGATCCTAGCTGCGCCTGACGCTGCTGCTCTTGGCCGGCAAACTGCATGGCGCTCAGCATCGCCTGGTTCTTGGCTTCTTCTTGGGCCTTGTAGAGCGCAAGTTGCTCGGGCGTACCCCCAAACATCGAGGTTCTGACCCCGCCGCGACCCTGGTTGAACAATCTGTTCTCCAATGCAAGACGTTGCCGCTCCTCTTCAGGAGACATGGCTGCCCGCATCCTGTTGTAGACCTCCTGCTCTCTTTGAGCGGTAGGCATAGCCGCCTGACCAAAGAACATGCTCGCCCTACCTAGTTGGTCTTGGTAGAGTTGCTGCTCTTCAGGAGACAGGGTGAGGTTGTACTGACCATCTCCGGTCATCCCAAACTGTCCACCAGTTCCGCTGGTTACCGTATAAGGCTTAAATTCAAGATCTTGCTGCATACCCGTCGCAAGCGTCTTGGCCTCTTCGTAAGCCTTCTGGCCCGTTTCTCCTAAATCCTTATAGCCTTGAGCAAGTAGGGCTGCTCCAGTCCCGCCTGCAATCAGATCGTCAAGCCATTCCATTATAATACCCTACCTGTTAATGCTAACACGTTGATTTCCTGTATTGATAGTTCTGTTCCGTCGATGTCTGCCTCAATCCCGATAGCCAGGGTTGTGCCGCTACCGTTCGTATTGACGCTCTCCCTAATTACTAGATCGCCAGAAGAGAACTCATCGATGTTAAATTGCGCCACGTTGTACTCTGATGGCGCAGAGGCTGACGTGACGATCGCAAAAGAGTCGTAGTTAGACCCAAAGTCGTAAGCCCATCTCAGGGTTACGGGCTGGGCGTTGCCGCCAATAACGGTCGGCTTGATCTTCTTGAGAAACTTCAGCACGGCAGTGTCGCCAAATGATAACTCCGGGCTGGTGTACTTGAATCGGTAGCTTGAGCCGTCGTCTTGGTAACTGGAGTATGTGCCGATACCGTGAGATCCTCCAATCAGAAGCCTCCCAGTTTCCCTGTCGCTGGAGTGGAAACACTTGTTGCCATACGCGGGCCATCTCGTTGCCCGATACGCGCCATCCTCAAGGGCTCCCCTGGTGTCGAAACAGTATGTCACCTGGTTACCCTTAAACGAGAGCAGGTAGAACTGCCTTGCTGGGTGGTAAACAGAACTGTATCCAGTAGACTCATCCGCGATCAGCGCCACGATGTCTTTCGTGATGTTCTTCGAAAGGTTGTTGGTCGGCATTGACTTCTCTTGGATCGTCCTCCCAAGACTCGCCAACCCCGTATAGGATAGGTAGATCAAATCTGAGCCCGTACTTTGGACTGTATCTCTGTCCGCGCACCCCACCCCGGTAATGGCGTCGGAGAGCGTCATGGTGGACGGGTCTTCTGCGCCGCCGTAGACAAGGATGTTGCTCCTGCCAAAGATAATCAGGAAGTCGTTGTGCGCTGCCAGAGCAACGATCTCATCGTATCCGTTCGGCCACACATTTGTCACGTCCAGGGACCCCGAAGAACCGCCAGTCCATACGTGGCCCTGGAGCAGATCTGACCAGTAAACGGTCGTGGTATTATTGGTGATATCAGCAGTCCAAAGCCTTCCATAGGCCGCAAGCACCTCGTTTCCGTACATGGTGGAAGCCACACCAGCCGCACCAGCAACAGAGCTTAGCTTGGTCACCGCACCCAGCGTATTGGAGTATGCCAGAGGCTCCTGCCCCCTCTGGAAAAAGTAGATGTGGTCGTTAAAGTTGACCATCTTCCAGTTGTCCGCTGATATTGTGTAGCTTCCCGGCGTGGCGTCTGTTAGCGTAGTTTCCCCGCTGAGGATTTTGTTGTTGCCAACGGAGAAGGTGACCTCGTTACCGGAGCTGTCGCGAAACTCGTGGATAGCCGAAATAACATCGGACCCCAGTTCAGTCTTGGTCGTGGTGACGACCTCCAGCCCACGCCGAGCCGCCAGCCTGCCCCTTCTATCGATTACGGCATTATCTGCCACCTCTGCAAAAGAGGGGTCTTGGGCTAGAGCGGCATCGTCCGTGTTCAACCCCTTGAATGCCGGGGCAAGCAGGTTAATGCTTTTAAGTTGCTGAGCCATATAACCTCAAGGCGTATAGAAGATGGTGTCTTCGGGGTGGGTGGCCGCATCCAGCGCGATCGCATCCGAGAGATATTTGTTGGCAATCTCAAAGTATTCCACCGTAGACGTTCCGCCAGTTTCCCCGCGCTCTCTGGCGGCCAGCGCAATCGCAAGATGGAGGACGGGTTGATCAGGGATCTCAAGGGTGTCACCGTCCGCACTGAGCGCCGCATTCCTTACAACCGAGTCAAACCGAATGGCGTAAACTGCGTCGGGCTGGGGCCACAAGTCGATGGTTTGGTCGCCGTTGCCGTCTACTTCGGCGTAGGTGTAGTATTTCGGCGCACCGCTCACAACAGCGTCTATGTAGTACCGCTCATCAAACCAGCCGTTGGTTCGGTATTCCATTTCAGTGTTTTGCGTGTCGTTGATGACGTTCAGCTCTTTTCCCTGCCATCCCGTCCCGGTTAGGGAGTAGTTCTTTGTGCCGTTGACAGTGTTGAAAGAGATCGTTCCACGAAGCGCAGACCAATCCCAGGCGTTTTCAACGAGCACCTTGGCGTCATTGACAAAATCGCCAATCATAGTGCTGTAATCGTTCTGGCCGACCGTCGTGACCGTGCCCTCGCGAAGCCTACGCAGCACGCCATTAACGAGTTGTAAATAAGTCATCAAATCATTCCTTTAAACAGGCTGCGGTTGATTATGTCGTCCAGCTGAACCATAGGGTCTCTTGCCTCATACAGAACGCTTCTCGGAGCCTGTAGCTGATAGCTGAGACCGCCCATGTAACCACCCCGGTTAGCTGAGCCACCACCGCCACCGCCACCACCACCGCCGCCACCGGGCAGATCAGAGTCATCGCCAGAGTCGTCGGAATTGTCTCCCGTGTCAGGCGGAATTGTAGGCCCACCACCCGTTTCGTCCGGGTAGATGGTATCCTTAATTGGCGCGTCCGGGTCTCCGGGTTGCGGTGCCGGCTCATAAGTGTTGTCTTGTATCGGGCTTGGCCCACCGCCAGTCTCGTCCGGATAAACCGTGTCCTTCGTTGGAGCGTCTGGCTCTGCGGTGCCCGGAGGGGGCCCAAACGGATTGTCTGTGATGGGGCTTGGCCCACCACCCGTTTCGTCTGGGTCGACATCCTCGCCGACAGGGGGCTTTGACTCAGTATCGTCAGATGGGCTGTCCCCGGTAACTTCCGCAAACTCCGGGTCATACCTTAGATCAAACTCCTCAGCCGCCGTCTCCAAAACGGTCCCGAGAAGATCGCCAATGGTAAAGATATCACTTTCCCAAATAGCCTCGCTTCCTGGCGAGAAGATGGAGCCAATGACGTTCCCAGCCACATCCAAGATATCGCCAGCGCCGCTAATGCCGCCAATCTCTGCCCCAGCGTCCAGAACGCCCTGTATGGCCTGCTGAGCCGCCTCTACTGCTTGCCCAGGTATGGAGGCCACCTGCTCGACAATCCCGCCCAGATGCTCCTGAATTGCCTCTGTGTTGAGGGTGATGTTGCCCTCTGCGTCCCGGATCTGGATCTCCCCGACATTATTGGGCAGGGGTAGCGGCAGGGTGTAGATGAGGCTAACAGACCCATCTCCGTTAATCCTGGTGCCGATCCCAAGGTCGCCCAGCATGGCCTGCTCCAACTGCTTGTGGATCAGCTCCTGCAAACCCCTAAGGGATTCACCAATACTGCCCCAGAGGTCGTCTTTGCCCTTTTGCAACTCTTCAAGCAACTCGCCCTGAAAACCTGCCATCAGTTCGGCGTCCGTGATCTCAGAGAAGTCCTCGCCGTCTGTTAGGTCGGAGTCGGGGTCGAGACTATCTTCCGGCATCGTGCCCCATGTGTAACCAGTGCCTTCCGTTGAGGCCAGTTGTTCTCTGGTGAGCCCCATTTGGTCCAGAACACCGTCCGGGACCAGGGATGCCGGTACGTGGCCGTCAGCAATGAGTTGTTCCAGCTCGTCATATCTATCTGAGCCGGCGTCCTGATCTTTGGCGGGGTCTATACCACCACTGAGGTATAACAGGACGTCGTGCCACGTAGGAACGCCATCGAACGGGCTGCCGTCATCAGTGGTGTCGTCAATCACCGTCTCATTGATGATTTCCTCCATTTCAGGGTCCAGCATCCCAGGCAGGGAGCCCGAGTTGTTTAGCCCCGGCAACAGGGTTTGGTTGAGCGGCAGCCCGAAGTCGCTACCGGCACCACCGTCCATCCTGATTTGAATCGGAGAACCTTGACGTGTGTCGTTTGCGATGATCCCGCCCATGGGGCCCGCGGTCTGCGCTCGCAACGGCATTACCAGCTACCTCGTGTCCAGCCGCCCATTCGGACGCCAAGCCAGTACATTCTTGCTTTCCATTTACCCATGCCAGAGTCTATCAGTGCCAACCTGAACATTGTATCACAAATTGCCCTCGATTCCCAGCGGTTTTCATACATGTGGTCGTGAACCACTGCAGGCTTTCTGGAGCGCCCTAGCCGACTGAAGACGTTTCTCAGGCCCACGGGTATCGAGGCGAGATCCGTCTCAGTACCTGCTGGGACGATGTAAACCTCCCCCGGTAGCTCGGCGTGACGCCAAGTCAGTGGCTCCAATAATCGAAACCTCCCAGGCTCATCCAAAGACTCAAGGTGCAGGCTGCTGAACATCTACTGTCCTTTCTCGCTTATAGCAGAACTCCAGCCCCATCCCTGTAAAGCAACGCTCATCCTTTCCCGGCACGGTTGCCTTCTCTACCAGTCCGCCCATATTGGCGCAACCAGAGAGTGTCAACAAGCCGACAAACAGGAGAATTCTCAAGGCCGACCCCTACGTTGAGCCTCTTTCGCTCTGAATGCCTGCGCTCTGGCAGTGGTGTGAACAGACGCCTTGGTGTCCTTTACGATCTGCGGCACAGAGTCCGGCACAGCGTCACCGGGGTGGTAAACAACCCGATGGAGGGGGCCTTGACCCACAATTTGGCCGTTCTCGATAAAGAAGTCTCGGGTGGCCACCTCAAGACTGCCGTCATCAAGAACATTCATTTTATAGAATCTGTTTTCCGTTATAATTGCCATTAAAAACTCCTACGCGGTGACGTATGTACCGCTTAAATAAATCCACATCGAGCCACTCGTGTCGCTTGTAACGTCAAGAGTTGACGCACCCGTAGTCACATCCCATAAAAGCAAGTCAATAGTCGCCTCCCCTTCTCGGAAGTTACCGTTAATGCTTTCTCCCGCGTTTATCGCAAAGCCAATCGCTGTGCTAAGAGAGGCGGTGCCGCCCTTGACTCCGACCTTTACAGAAAAAGGTAGCCCTTCTATCTTGATGGCACCAGTCCTCGACGCAAAACTGGACACGTTTAATTCAATGGCGACGTAGCAAATGTTACCGATCTTGGTGTAATGCCCCGTCTGAGTGATGTATGTGATTGTACCTGACCCGGCAGAAGTGGTAACGACCGGCGTAAACGTGCCCTCTTCGTAGTCGTCAAAAACCTCGGAGGAGGTGGTGCCAGATCCGTCCGCGGTCCCAGAGAAGTCGATGCCTTCCCCGGAGCTGAGGATCACGCTGCCCGTGGTAATCGTGACATCGCCAGTGAAGGTGGGTGTAGCCTTGTCCGCTTTTGTGCCGATCGCGGTCGCAATCGCGTCAAACTCTGTTTCAAACTCGGTGCCCTTTATCACTTTGCCAGAGTCGCCGGATGGCAGTGAGTCCTTGGCAGCAAAGTCTGTCGCCTTGGTGTAGTCCGTCATTAGATGACTCCGCTAATCTTCCAGTCGATGTCCGGGCTGGTAGCGCCGGAGAGTGTGAGGCGAATAACGTCACCCGGAGAGAAGTTGTAAGAAGAGTTGTCATCAGATGTAATGCCGATCTCTGTCCCATTATCCCTTACCGTTGATGTGTTACCGCCAAGCCTTTGCTCAACCGCAATCGTCCCGGACCCAAAAGACCCGTCGATGGCGATGTGAACAGGGTGCGACTCAACCTTGAACCAGCTGGTCGACCCGTTAGCCGAAAATGTACCTGTTTCTACTGCCATTGCTGGCCTCCTGTTATTCGTCTAGCGAAAATGTTTTGCCGTCCAGGGCGATCCTGCCAAGCCAGACGGACAGTTCTTTAAGGTGATCGGAGATCTCGGGCTCCTGATCGGGATGTATTCTTGCAAGCGTGGCGTTCAGGCTCTTAATGACGTACTGAAAAAACTCCAGATATCCGCCAAATCCGCTCACGACCTTACCCTCTGTTGCCTGGCCCATCCATGCGGAGCGCCATGTGTCCTTATATGTTACCAGCGCGATAACCTCGACGAGGACTGGGTTTTCCCACACGCCCAAGTGGTACTCTACGCCCTCAATGTCGAAGGTTTTTGTGGGGATTAGGGATTTTTCTGGCGCAAAGCTCATTCAGTGTCTCGCGATAATGTTAATCAAGTCTGTCCATATGGCAGTCACAAAAGCCACAATAGCCGTGACCACATACTTCATACCCTTAACAAACTGACGGTTAAAGGAGTGCTCCAGCATGACCTCGAACTGATCCGCTGTGAGCATCGAGGTTTTAACGTGGCCTATCTCTGCCTCTACGGTGTCAATACGACCATGTAGAGCCTTCAGGGTCTTCTTGTTGTCGTAAGCGGCTTCCGCTGCCTCTTTCACCCTTTCTTCCACCACGGCCTGCTTGCTCTGCAGGTCGTTAATTTGCTGTTGGATAAATACCTCATCTGTCACCGTCTTGCCTCCAAATACTCCATTTCAGTTCTAGCTCCTCATCCGTGAGAATCTTGTGGTCGGGCATTCGGGTAGAGAAGTAGTCTTTGGCCTTTACAGGCCCATACACGTTGCACAGCACCCATTCAACGCCCAGGAAGTCACACACACAGACAGCGTGATAAACGCCCTCTAGCCAGCCGTGAGCAACCCTAGGGGGGAACCCCCACGCCTTCAGTGCGGCATGGTAGCCGTTCGCATAATCATCACAATCGCCCCCGCCTCGATTGAGACATTGGAGGACGGTGAAATACTGCTCTCCCGAATCGCTCTTGTAGGGAAACAGGCCCGACAAGCACCGATAGACCGCCTTAGCGGCCTCCCTGGATGGGTCTCTTTTGAACCAGCCAAACATCAGAGGATGTGGCTCGTGTCTTGACCCCCAGGCACTGCGAACAGCTTGGGAGGGGTATGAACATTCCCTTCCTCATCAACGTAAGGGGTGCGTGGATATATCTCGTCATACAGGGCCTTCAG
>Ga0208644_1000281_pt1 | contig 39629 bp, 49 predicted proteins | sample VirMetDEL_Nov_18_FD_184517 | JGI IMG/M metagenome (GOLD analysis project Ga0208644, IMG submission 184517) | Aqueous microbial communities from the Delaware River and Bay under freshwater to marine salinity gradient to study organic matter... | ecosystem: Environmental > Aquatic > Marine >...
CGGATAATAAACGGTAGGGGGGGGGGTACCTCAAAAAGTTGATTTTACCGGACAATCTGGGGACAACCGGCGACAACGTGGGGACAATGAGGGACAACCCCAAGGACAACGGGGACAACATGCGCAACGGCGATAACGGGCGATTTGAGGCATTGTGGGCATGGTCTGGGGGGTAGGTATAGGGGTGGGGGTTTTGGCGCACGCATGAGGCGATTTGAGGCATTGGCGGGGCATTGCGCCTCACACACAAGACGCGGCCACGCATGGTGGGATTATCCGGCCTCATATTCCCGCGTTGGGGATGCGGCTGGGGTTTGGGAGGGTTTGGACGAAAAAAAAACCCGCTAGGGGTTGCCTAACGGGTTCGGGTTCGGGTTTGGGTTTGGGGTAGGATTATTCGCCCAAAAGGTCGTTTAATAGTCCATCCGAATCCACTCCCAATTTTTCCGCAGCTTTTGCCGCCCGCTCTGCCTGGATGGTTTGGATGATCGGCAAAATTTTCGCATTTTTACTGAGAGCGGTTTTTTGCTCATTTGTTAGGCCGTCCAGCCATGTTGCCAATTCCTCGCCCGATTTTTGGGGTTGTAGGCGTTGGAGCGCCAACAACAATAGACTACCTTTGGCCGTACCCTCACCCGTGGAGCGCGTGGCGTTCCACTCGCCACGCATTAGGCGGTCATAAACGGCCATGACCGCCTCTTTTTTGTCGGTGAGGGAGGCAGACTCTCCCGTGATGGTGTTGCGGGCGATGGCGGCTGCGTCCACCAATTTCTGCTTTAGGCCGTGGAGGATGGCCATTTCAATGATCGGTTTTTCGAGGTTTTTTGGGTCAATAACAATTGACCCTCCTGCCCCGAATGTGAGGGTTAGCACCCCACTATCAATTTCTGCTGAAATTGCGGATTTTTTGGTGTTGGTGTTTGCGTTTGTCATGGTATGGCTCCTAGATTATTGGGCATATTCGCCGTGCGTGGGCAGGCCAATCCTCCCCACGCCATCACACATGCAAACCTCGTGCCAACATGCCCCACGTAGGGAACCTGCTCAAACCCCCACCATTTTGTGTAACATTTTTGTCAGATTCGCTACATTTTTGTCATTTCCTCTGACAATCTTGTCACATGTTGCAGGTTTACAACAATTCCACCTTGAATGAGAATCATTCGCATTAAATCTGCCCTAGGTGGGGGGTGGGCAAGCGGCAGGTGGGGGCAGGTTTTTGGGGGTGTTAACGGTATGTCCAACCCACTGTGCCCCTCCCCAAAAATTCTTACTGCACCCTCTTTCCTACCTTACCCCACCCCCAAAAAAATTCCAGTAAAAATTGACTTATTCGGGAGGATTAAAGAGCTTTAATTCGGGACAATAAAAAGGGTAAAGATGCTCAGGCCCGAGGGAACCGCACCAGGGCGGAGAGCCGAAGGTCAGGGCTTGTGGACGAAAGGCTGTCGGGCTATAGTGAGGACAAATCCAGCAGGACAGTCATCCAGCAAACTTCTTGGAGTCAAACAATGTCAACGATACCACACACAATAGAACTTGCAAAACCTCAAATATCAAAGTTAGGTAACATAGCCTCTGCCCCTCTTCAAGGTACCGTCTCAGCTAGTAAGACGGTTCAGCGGGTAAGCTACACCCATGATGCAATGTGTGACTTGATTATTGCAGATCCTTCAATATCCAAAACTGCTATCGCACATCACTTCGGGTACACTGTAGCTTGGGTAAGCCGTGTAATAAATTCTGACGCTTTTCAGATGCGACTGGCCGTAAGAAAGGCTGACCTTTCCGATCCTAGCCTTGTCCTGACTATTGAGGAAAAGCTTAAAGCGCTTGTAAGTGAGTCTTTGGACATTCTGATTGACAAGCTTGCGGTGACAAAATCTTCCGACCTTGCGCTGGAAAGTGTTAAAGTGGGTGCAAAGGCTTTAGGTTATGGAGCCAGGCAGCAGAATGTTAACGTGCAGCAAAGTTTCGTGGTCGCAATGCCTGCACCGATAGCTAGTCAGACTGAATGGGCGGAAAAGTACGGTGGACAGTCTGACGCTATTGATGTAAGTTCCAAAACCCTTGATGAACGGCTGGCCGAGGCTGAAGAGTCTAATAAAGTTAAAGGAGTTTAAGGGTGTTTACAGCTCTTGCAGAGGCCGACAATCAGACCATCATCTGGAAACCTCAACCAGGGCCTCAGACCGCACTTCTCGAATGTTCCGTATTTGAAGTTTTTTATGGCGGAGCGCGGGGTGGGGGGAAAACTGAGGCTAGTCTTGGTGATTGGATGCAGCACGCTAACCTTTACGGTGAAGCTGCTGTTGGAGTCTTTTTCCGTCGGCAGTTCAAGCAGCTGTCCGAGGTGATTGCTAGGTCAAAGCAACTCTTTGCAAAGTTAGGGGCTAAGTACAACGAGCAGAAGTCTGAGTGGGTCATGGCAAATGGCGCTCGACTGCTTTTTCGCTACTTAGAACGGGATTCGGATGCTGAAGCTTACCAAGGCCACAACTACACCAGAATCTACGTCGAAGAGCTTACCAACTTTCCTTCACCTGCCCCGATCAACCTTCTTCGTGCCTGTTTACGCTCAGCGGTCGGCGTGCCCTGCGGTATGAGGCTGACAGGAAATCCAGGCGGCCCAGGACACAATTGGGTAAAAGAGCGATTCATCACACCAGACCCAAGAGGGTTTAGGATTCTTACAGAGTCTATGGAAGTCCTAATTGACGGGGTTAAGACTGTAGTTGCCCTTTCAAGGGTCTTCATCCCATCAAAGTTAGGGGACAATGCGCTTCTGATGCGTAACGACCCAACTTACATAATGAGGTTAACTCAGTCAGGTTCTGCCGCTTTGGTCAAAGCTTGGTTGGAAGGTAACTGGGACATAGTCGATGGTGCGTTTTTTGATAACTGGGGAGATCAGAATGTTTTAGATACAAATATCTGGCTGCCAAAAATTCCTAAAAAAGCTTTGCGGTTTAGAAGCTTTGACTGGGGTTCGGCAAGACCTTTTTCAGTTGGCTGGTGGGTAGTAAGTGATGGAAAGTGGGGGCTACCTGTCGGGGCTTTGCTTCGGTACAAAGAATGGTATGGTGCAAGTGCTCCAAACGTCGGACTAAAAATGACTGTGGACAACGTGGCCAGAGGTATCAGAGAACGTGAAAAGGCTGATGGACTTGTTATTCACCACGGGGTGGCAGATCCGGCTATTTTCATCACTGACGGTGGACCAAGTAAGGCCGAAACTATGGCTGTACATGGAGTAGGTTTTTTCAGAGCTGACAATAAACGTAAAGTTGGTGCAGATCAAGTTCGTCAAAGGATTTATGGGCACGTCAAAGCCCGAGATGATCGTGGAGTACCCACAGTCTGGACACCTATGCTGTATGTCCTCGATAACTGTGCTGACACTATCAGGACATTGCCGTCCCTGCAGCATGACGATACGGATACCGAAGACATAGACACAGAAGGCGAAGACCACGCTTACGATGAGATACGTTATGCCTGTATGTCAAGGCCTTGGGTTCCTAAAGGTGAGAGCGCAGCAGAATCAGACTTGCCTAAACTTCCAGGTGAGTATACCTTTAATGAACTTCTCGAAGCTAGGACAAAAGCAAGACTTGCTGTGGAACGTAGACTTTAACCAACACTTGGAACTGTAATGACATTATCAACCTCCGCTACCCCTGATAAGCCTAATGAGGTGGTCAAGCACTGGGCACAGGAACTTCAAGCAGCTTTATCGCGCGAAAAAGACTGGAGGAAGGCGGGCGCCACTCTGGTTGAAATTTACGAATGTGGCAAAGAGGTTGTAAAACATCCTTATAATATCCTTTACTCTAACACAGAGACCCTTTCCCCAGCACTGTATAACTCTACCCCTCGGCCTGTAGTGAAACCTAGGTTTGTACAGAAAAACAATGCTCTTACACGCTTAGCAGCTCTCTTGGGTCAAAGGCTTCTTCAGCATGGACTTGACAATGGTGATCCTGGCGTGCCAGAGTTCGATGAGATGATGCGCCACAGTGTAACAGAGTCTTTAGTCCCTGGCCGTGGGCTGATGCGTGTAAGGTACGATGCTATCTTCAAACCCGCTGTAGAATCTGCAGAAGACACTGACCATACAGAAGAGGAGGTAGAGGCAGAATCTTGTGTTTTTGAACCTGTTGCTTGGGATGACTTTCTGCACGGTTTTGGGAAAACTTGGCAAGAAGTTCCTTGGGTAGCCTTCCGCCATTACATGACCAAAGAAGATTTGGAAACTAACTTTAATGTGGGTAAGGCAAAACTGGATGAAATTCTGCCCTCCGGCGTCAGTGATGAGGATGGGGATGGAGCTGCTTCGGTTTCGTTGAACAGTCTTTTCAGCCCTTCGGATGCTGGGGAAGAGTGTCAGGATGACAGAACTACAGTCTGGGAAATCTGGGATAAACTGAAAAAAGAGGTGATCTTCCTTTCGACTACGGAAGCTAAACCTTGGAAGCAGATACCTGACCCATGCAAGTTGCAGGGATTTTTTCCTGTCCCTAAACCTTTGCAGCTTTTCCGTAAGCTTAGCGGGCTTACACCTCAAGCTCTCTACGAGTCCTACAGACAGCAAGCTGAAGAACTCAACGACATAACTATCAGAATTACTAAGCTGACCCGCGCAATGCGGATTCGAGGCTTCTACAACGGTTCTATCGAAGAGTTTAAAGACCTGATGCTTCAGGATGATAACACCTTACTTCCTATAACCAATTCGGGGCAAATTACCGCGCAAGGACTGAAACTAGATGATGCTGTCTGGCTGTTTCCTCTGGAAAAACTTGTAGCGGCCTTACAGCAGTTGTATGCCCAGCGCAGTCAAGTTAAAGCTGTCATTTTCGAACTGACCGGAATTGCAGATATTATGCGCGGCAGTTCTCAGGCTTCCGAAACACTTGGTGCACAGGAAATCAAAAACCAGTGGGGAACATTACGCCTTAAGCGTATGCAGAAAGAGGTTGCCCGCTTTAGCAGGGACTGTCTCAGACTTTACCTAGAACTTGCAGTTACGCATATAAGTCCCGAACTTATCCGTGCGATGACTGGTCTGCCTTTCCCGACTCAGGCTGAGCAGGATGCCATGAAGCAAGAGTATATGATGGCGGCGCAGCAAGCTCAGATGTCGGGCCAGCCTGTTCCACCACAACCACCGGAGCTGGCAGCCCCACCTTTAGAGGTTATTATCCAGACTCTTCAGACTGACATGCTGAGAAACTTCAGTGTGGATGTTGAGACAAATTCAACTGTAGACGCAGAGGCTACTGAGGATAAGCAGGATATGGCAGAGCTTATGAACGCTTTAGCTCAGTTCCTTAATGGTGTGGCACCTATAGTTCAGTCAGGAGCTCTGCCAGAAGAAGCTGCCAAGCTTATACTTCTTAATCTGCTTCGACGTTTCCGTATGGGTGGGGAAATTGAAGAAGCTGTAATGGCCACTAAACCACCTTCCCAGGGGGGAGAAGCTGAAAAAGCTCAACTACAGCAAATGCAAGAAGCCCTCGGTAAAGAGAAAGAAGCTCTTGAGAAGGAAAAACAGGCCGTAGAGGTTAAGAAGCGGGAAATCCAGCTTATGGAAAAAGAAGCCCGACAGTCTATTGCTATGGAAAAAGACTTCGCTATGAAAGAACTTCAAATGGCTGAGCGCTTTTCCCAGAAACAGCTTGACCAAGAGAAGCAGTTTGCCCTTCGAGAGGTTAAGATGGCTCAGCAAGAAGCTGCAGCTTTCTCCTCCCCAGATCCTAGCCCCGTAACCCCCTCTAACCCAGATTTACCTTAAACATTATGCCAACCTATACTGCACAATGCACTGCCTGTGGTTTCACCTTCCTAATTTACCGTAAGATTTCTGAGCGAAACTCTGCCGCAAACTGCGAGCGGTGTCAAGCCGCTGCTAAGAGGGTCTTGGACGCCCCCAGGGTTGTAGCTGATTATGAAGCGTACAATTGCCCTATAACAGGCAGAGAGATTAGGGGGCGTAGGGAGCATGAAGAAAATCTTCGCCGACATAACTGCAGAGTTTATGAGCCAGGAGAACTGGAAGAGCACAAGAAGTATAAAGCTAAGGAAGCTGACATCCAGCTTGAGCAGGTAGCTGAGACGGCTGCTAACTTAGCTTTAAGCCTGCCCGAGGAAAAATTTGAAAGACTGGCTGGGGAACTGGTTCACGGCGCCGAAGCTCCTCTAATTAACAGAACAGTAACTGAAGCCGCTATCCCACAAACTTTAATACATTAACTGGAGAATATTATGGAAATCGACATGGAACAAGCTTTAACGGAGGTTAGCGACGGATTAGGACTGGATTTGCCCGAAACCGTTGATACAGACGTCCAAGAACCTGAAGTGCCCGCAACAACTGAAGACACAGCAGAACCTGTCGCCGAAAAAGAGTCTGCTCCAGCAGCTCCTAAACCTTCAGAAACACCGGCTACAGATAAGCCTGCAATAGAGCCTCCGCCCGCCCCTTCAACAGACCTCCGCGCTCCGGCTTCTTGGAGACCTGAGGCTAAGGCAGCTTTTGAAACTTTACCCCCAGTGGTTAAGCAGGAAGTCCTTAAGCGTGAAGAAGACATCCTTCGAGGTATTGGCGAGTATAAGGCTGCTGCTACTTTCGGGCAGTCTATAGATCGTGCAATAGCTCCTTATGTACCCCTTTTACGTCAGCATAACATAGACCCCACTGTACACATCGGACAGCTTATGGGGATACATAAAACTTTAGCTGTAGGTTCTCCTGAAGAAAAGCTGAACGTATTCTCCAAGTTGGCAAGGGACTTCAACGTAAACTTAGGACAGCTCCCGAACCCCGAAGATTCTCCCTATGTAGACCCAGAAGTGGCGCACTTGCGTACACAAATATCGCAGCTACAATCCATACAGCAGCAACTGTTAGACCAGCAAACTGAGCGGCAACAGCAGCAGGTGCAGCAAATCCGCAGCCAGCTGTCTCAGGAGATGAATGCTTTTGCCGCTGACCCGGAACATGCCTTTTTTGACGAAGTAGCCTCTGACATGGCTTTACTCATCAAATCTGGGCGTGCTACCTCCCTTAAGCAAGCCTACGATATGGCGCTAAGGATGTCACCAGAAGTTTCAGAAAAGGAAAGCCTTCGCATAGCAGCTAAGGCAGCCCCACAGAAACAGGTGCAGCCTGGCGCAGTAGCGGCAAAGACAACCGCTGCCCGTAACGCAACAGGGGTAAATGTAAGAGCTAAGGGCAGTGGAGTTGCAGTTAAATCTGTTTCTCCTGGTGCCGGACTTCATAACTTAGATAAGTCGATTGAAGCAGCTTTCGACCAGATCATAAGTGACAGAAGTTAGTAAATTCCCTGATCAACCTTTTAGGAGTTATCATGCCTTCTCCCAATGAAATTTTTACCGAACTAGTAACCACAACTTTCCGCAATCACCGCTCTGACATCATCGACAACGTCAGTAACAACAATGCCTTCCTTCAGCGCATCATGAAGAAGGGTATGAAACGTACTGAATCTGGCGGTACTAGCTTAGCACAACCACTAGAATATGCCGAAAACAGTACCTATCAGCGGTACTCTGGCTACGATACCCTGAACATTGGGGCATCTGACGTACTGTCTGCCGCTGAGTTTCCTTGGCGTCAAATCGCTATCCACGTCACAGCCTCTGGCCAAGAGATGCGGATAAACAGTGGTAAAGAGAAAATTGTTAACCTTGTGAAGTCACGGATGAAAAATGCTATCCGTACCTTCAAGAATAACTTTTCTTTTGACATTTACGGCGATGGCACTTTACCTAACCAGATCGGCGGCCTACAGTTACTGGTTGCAGATAATGGTCAAGGTACTGTTGGTGGTATCAATGCGGCTACTTGGACATTCTGGCGGAACAAAGTGCAATCAGCAGCTGCCCCTTTACAGGGTGGCGGTGCTATCACTCCTTCAGGTGCTCCAGGCGTTATGGAAAGTTTGCTGTTACCGCTCTGGCTGGCTCAGACACGTGGTGATGATAAGCCTGACTTAATCCTCTCTTCGAACGACTACTTCTCGTTCTATGAGACTTCTCAGGTTTCCATCAAGCGTTACACCTCAGCAGAAACAGCTAAAGGTGGATTCCAGTCGCTTAAGTACAAGTCAGCTGACGTCATTTTTGATGGTGGTTCAGGTATCCCAGACTCTCGTATGTACTCTTTGAATACTGACTATATCCACCTAGTCGTGCACAAAGACGCAGATATGGAAGTTGTGCCTGAAATGCGTCCTTACAACCAAGATGCTGTCGTAGTACCTATTCTCTGGATGGGTAACCTTACAATCGGGAACAGAGCTTTGCAAGGTGTCTTGAAACCTTAATGTAATTATCGGGGCGAATTAAAAAAGTTTAATCCGTCCCGATAATTCCTCAAAACTTATCTTAGGAGAAAATTATGACAGTAGCAGTCTGGACAATCACACAACCTATAGTTGGTGTGCAGCAGCCTAACGTAGCTTCGGACGTGCAGAATCATCCCATTGGTTCGCGCATGAACGCTGTTTCAGCCGGTGTTGAGTGGAAGTTTATTTATGGCGTTTCTGGCGCCACTTTAGCCGCAGACGCTGCAGCTACCTATGCCCCATCAACAGGGCAGATTACTGCTGGCACGGGCTCAGCTATTGATGGGAACGTGTTGGTAGCAGTTACTTCCGGTCAGTACGTTTGGTTAAAGATCTTGAACGAAACTTAAACTGTTTAACCCCTTTCCCGCCGACACAGGCTCTGCAAAAACCTGTAGAGCCTGTTTTTCCTTGAACTTAACTTAAAGAGTTTGCCATGAGTACAGTACAATCCGTTGCCCCTTGGGTAGAATTTCGTAAAGTGTCTGAAGAGGATCGCCAAGCTTCTGTTGATACTGGAAGCTATGTTGCTAAAGATGTTGACTACGCCTTCATCACGCCCGCAGGCAGTAAAGACTGTGTAGAAAAACCTGTCCAAGTCTGGTTTGAGCAGCTCAAAGTTCAGGTTGAGAACGGTCGATTCCCTCCTGAGTGGTATGAGTCTTATAAGTCCCGCTATAAGCAATGGACTGAAAGTGGTGAAATCCCTGTCGAAGGTACTTCCGTAAAGAATTGGGCTGTAGCTTCCCCAGCTCAGGTCGAGATGCTTATTAAACTCCATGTACGGACTGTAGAGCAGCTTGCGCAGGCTAATGAAGAAGTAATAACCCGTTTAGGTATGGGAGGCCGCAACCTGGTTGACAAGGCAAAAGCTTACACAATGCAGCAATCTGGGGGTGTAGGTAAACTGGCGGAAGAAAACGCTAACCTTAAGTTAAGTTTAGATAAAGCTCAATCTGTTACAGCTGGGCTCCAAGAGCAGGTTAAACTTATGCAGGCGCAGTTAGAGGCTCTGACGAGGGGCGCTATGGCTAACAACAGTAAAACTGAAGACCCTGAAAACCCTGCCATTTCTGATCTTTTAGATCCACCAGCTTCTCCACGGGCTGCACGTAAACTGTAAGCAGATTGGGAGCTTTTGTATGAATTTACTTCAAATTGTGCGTGAACATGCGCGGCGTCAAGGGCTTCCGCTACCTTCTTCAGTTGCTTCAGCTCTGTCAGGTTATCCCCAAAGAGCTTTGGGACTTTTAAATGAGTTCTGCGATGACCTCAACACAAGGAAAGCTTGGCAGACTAACCTCCGACAAGCTGAATGGGCTGCCACAGCTACAGAAAGTCAGGGAAGTTTATCTGTTCTTGCGCCTTACTCTTATGAGGGTATAGTTCCTGGAACAACTTACGCCCACTCCCAGCAGCGTTTGATGGAAGTGCTTTCTCCACAGGAGTGGCAAGCCAGAAGAGTTTGTGACTTTGTAGGCCCTTACCCAGCCTACCGTTTGCAGGGCGGAGAATTTTTGGTCAATCCCGTACCGCAAGCGGGAGAAACTTTCTCTTTTGAATACTATTCATCCGCTTTTGTGTATTTCCCAGGTATTGCAGGTACAAACAGTCAACCCCCTGTTTACCGAAGATACTGGGAAAATGACCTAGATACCAGTACTGTAGGTGCGGACTTGGCGATAGCTTACCTTCGCTGGGCATGGAAAAAAGAGCAAGGTTTTGACTATGCAGAAGACTTTGCAAAATATGAGCGTATGCTTTTTACCAAGTCTGTTCGTAATGATTCCCCACAATCTGTAAGGATGGACGGAATCCCTACAGTGGTGTCTAGGCCTGGCATAGTTGTACCCGAAGCTTCCTGGAACTTACCATGATAAACTTGCCCCTCAAATCTCAAGTAGGTTTTGGCGCTAGAAACGCGCTGGCAAAGTCTTTTTCAGTTGCTGCGCCTGTGGGCGGACTGAATACGCGTGACGCAGAAGCTGCCATGCGTCCTATTTACGCCACACTTATGGAAAACTTCTGGCCTCAGGAACAGTCTGTAGGGATAAGGAAAGGTGCTGTCGAGCACTGCCCTACACCAGAAGAAGTAAAAACTGTCGGAATGTGGAGTGGAGCTGCCTCAAGGGAGTTAATAGCATTTACAGATGCTGGAGCTTACAATGTAACAGCCGAAGCTGTTAGCCCTCCCTCCGTAGCCCAAGCTTTTACTTCCGGTGATATGGTACTAGCTAACTATGCTGTCTCGGGCGGTAGTTATCTGGTAGGCGTTAACGGTGTAGACAGCTATTTTTATTACAAAAGTCCTACATGGACTACAGTATCCACTTTCAACGTAGCTAATGGTTCCCCAAGTGAGACTATTGCTACATCCAATTTGTCTTACGTGGCCATGCACCAGCGTTCACTGTTTTTTATTGAAAAAGACAGTATGAACTTTTACTTCTTACCCATCAACTCCATCACCGGAGACTTAAACCGTTTCCCAGTCGGAGGGCTCTTCCGTAAAGGTGGTAAGCTTAAGGCCATAGGTTCTTGGACTATAGATGGTGCTGACGGCCCTGACGACATGTGTGTACTTGTTACTACAGAAGGTCAAGCTGCTGTTTACTCTGGCACTGACCCTTCTACCGCAGGGCAGTGGAGTTTGCGCGGCGTGTTCGATGTGGGTACACCTTTAGGTAAAAACCCCTTCTATAAGCTTGGCGGAGACTTGCTGATCTTAACAACTTTTGGGGTAATAAGCCTTGCAAAGCTTTCCAAGGAAGGCTGGGTAAGCTCTAAGTCCACAATTACAGACATCATTTCCAGCTACTTTCAACAGCTAGTTCAGGGGACAGAAAATTCTTCAGAATGGCAGATAACAGCTAACCCTAAGTTAAGTTTGCTTTTAGTCAATGTCCCTGCCACAGAAACTCGTGAACGTATACAGCTAGCTATGAATCTTGTTACAGGAGCTTGGACAGTCTTCAGGGGTTGGCAGACAACTTCGTGGGAACTTTTTGAGGGTACGCTGTATGCAGGCACGGGGGATGGTGTCATAAAAGTTTGGACAGTTCCCTACGACTTCGGTTCGCGTATACCTTGTTATGTGCGCTGTGCCTGGACGTATCTAACCCCGAAAGCTCGTACCAAGAAAGTAAACCTTATCAGGTTTTTGATGAGGGTGTCAGGAGAGCTTGGAATATCTGCGGGCCTTGACAGTGATTTTGCCTTTTCCAACACGTTTTACCCTATAGATGCTCAGCTCTATCCTCTATCTCGCTTTAACAACGGCACTTGGGATAATGCCACTTGGGGAGCTTATGAGCAGATGCAGGTGGATTGGCTTTCAGTCCCCTGCCTAGAAGGTTTTTGTCTAGCTCCGAGCTTGCGGGTTTATGCAGGTGATGCTACATTTCAATGGTCTGCGATAGACTATGCTTACACTACAGGTAGTATAGGGGGTTAAGATGCGTAAAAAAGTCTTACTTGACCATACACGTGTAGGGCCTTGGGTGGCTGAAAAACTTGGAGCTTGCTGGGTGCCCGGCGTCACAAGCTCTATAGGCTTAGTCGAAATTGCTGAAGATGGAACCGAAAGAATTATCGCTGGCGCAATGTTCAGCGACTTCAATCATGCTTCCATCCAAGTACATATTGCAGGAGAACAGGGAACGAACTGGTTGACAAGACCTTTCTTAGGTTTTTGCTTTAAGTACGCTTTCGATCAGGCTGGGGTAAGTAAAATACTCAGTTTTATTGGCAGCAAAAATGAAGCATCATTTCGTTTCTGCAGTCATCTAGGGTTTAAGCTTGAAGCAAGACTTGAATCCGCGCACCCAGACGGGGCGCTACTAATCTACAGTATGACAAGAGGTCAGTGCCGCTGGCTTGACCTCCCAACCCCAAAAGGAGCTTTATATGGGCAAGAGTAGTGCGCCACCAGCGCCTGATTATGCCGCTGCTGCTGTGGCGCAAGGCGATGCTAATAGGGAAGTAGCTCAGTACAATACTGGAGCAAACAGGGTCAATCAGTATGGGCCGCAGGGGAGCTCTGAATGGACTATGAGGCCTGGAGCAGATCCGAATAATCCTCAGCCAGGTGATTACATCCAAACTACGACTTTGTCGCCTGAACAGCAGCGGCAGTACGATGAAGGGAACAGGATTACTGAAGCCCTTTTAGGAACTGCTGGCAGACAGTTGCAAAGAGTGGATGAAACTTTCAACGCTCCTATAGACTTGTCCGGACTTCCGGCCTGGAGGACTAGCGGGCAGACGGGGGCTCAGCCAGCAGCTAATGCCACTTCCCCTAATGTTAACAGAGAAGCTGTTTTAAATGCTTTAATGCAAGCTGGAGCTAGGAACTAATATGGCAACCAATTCCCCTTTTACTGTTGGTGGCGGTAATGCTGCCCAGTCTTCACCCTTTACTGTTGGTGGTGGTAATGCTAAAGCTTCGCCTCCACCACAGCCTGATGGTTCTAACCCAGTTTTCAACGCCCAGACCAAACCTCTGGAAGTTGCTCCCCAAGGCCCGTGGACTGCTAATACAAACCCCGCACAAGCTGAAGGGCCTCAGACTAAACCTCTGGCTTTTTCACCTTCAGGTACACCTTCGGGCTCCCCCTTCTCTGTTGGCGGCGGCGTTACTATAGATTCTTCGGGATTGCGTACATACGCTGATGGGTCTACAGATCAAGCTCCTATGCACTTGGTTAATGGGCTTTCAGCACAACAGTCTTCTGGAGACCAAAGCTGGCAGGGGAGTACAAGGCCACTCACTATTACTGACGTAAGTACACGACCTGGAGGTGGGGGTGGGGGAGGTTTTACTGTAGGTGGTGGTGGCTTCGGCGCTTCTCCCCTTCCTTCACCTGTAGACGATGCTTCCAGACGTCGTGTTGAAGAGGCTATCCTAGCAAGACTTGAACCTCAGTTTGAAAAAGATATGGCTTCGACAAGGAACCAGCTCCTGTCGTCTGGCCTAGAGGTTGGAAGTCCGGCCTATACAAGTGAACTTGAACGACTAGCCCGTAATCAGAATGATGCCAGAATCTCGGCTGTAATGTCTGGGGGGCAGGAAGAGTCCAGACAAGTTGGGCTAAACGCTAACCTGCAAGGTCAAGCCTTTAACCAAGGTTTACAAGGCGCTCAATTTGATAACGCTACCAGACAGCAAATGCTGTCAGAACTCTTGCTGCAGCGTAACACGCCTTTGAATGAGTTGAACGCATTGCGTACAGGTTCTCAGGTTGCTATGCCGAACTTCCAAGGCTATTACACCAATAATGCCGCCGCTGCTCCGATGTTCGATGCTGCGGTAGCTCAGGGTAACTATGACGCCCAGCAAGCTGCTAACAACCAGTCAGGGTTTAATGCCTTGATCGGCGGGGCAGCTACAGCTGGTGCGGCATTCTTTTAAGGGTTTTTATGGAACAGTTTGAAAAACTCCTGGAAAAGCACGGTAGTGCCATCCTTATGTTTTCTTCTGGCAAGGACAGTGCTGCATGCCTAGAACTTTTACGTCCTTGGCTGTCCCGCATAACCCTTGTTTGGGTAGACCCAGGAGCTTGTCATAAGCTAACACTTGATTACATGGAAAAAGTGGCTAAATCTGTACCAAATTTCCATGTAATCAAGGGTAATCAGCCTGAGACTGTAGCTCAGTTTGGCTGGCCTGCGGATACTTTACCTGTACGGTCAACGTGGGCTGGTAGCGTTGGTGCCGGTACGAGAGCTGTAAGTTTTCAGCCTTACACAGACTGTTGTGCCCGCTCCATGTGGAACCCTCTTAATAACTTTTTAAGTGGGTTCCAGAACCCTTTAGTTGTTACAGGCCAGCGTCGTGAAGAGCTTTTGCGGAACAGATTTCGTGATGAAGAAATTCAAACCATAGCAGGTATAACTTACTTTCAGCCGATCAATTCTTGGACGTCTGAACAGGTATGGCAGTATTTAAAAGAGTCCGGCGCAGATTTGCCACCTTTCTACGACGTTGGTGCGGAGAGCTCCGCAGATTGCTGGAACTGTACAGCTTACTTAGACCACAACCTGGGACGATTGAAGTGGATGAAGAAGGTAGAACCTGCCCAGTACGCTGAAGTTGAAGGTGTTTTAAAAGAACTTCAGCTTCAGCTCAAGGAAGATTCCGCACCTTTAAACGAACTGATAGGGGAATAAAAGATGGCAATGTTTGACCCTAACCAATCTTTTGCAGCGCAGACTTCTCAAGAAGATTTTGGGACTTCTCAAGAAAACTTGGGCAGACGGAAAAAGCTTTTAGACGCGCTTACACAACAATCTATGGGTTCAGCTGTGGTGGGAGGCAGTAAAGCTGCGTCTATTGGGCAAGGGCTCTTGAAAGTACTTACAGCCTACCTAACAGATAGTAAGGGTAAAGAACTTGCCACTGAGCAAGGCGAGCTGGCACAGCGTCAGCGTGCTGATTTAATGCAGCAAGTTGACAGTTACACAGCAAAACGCGATGGAAAAGCTGGCGAAGTTATGTCAGACGCTGACGCACTAAACCTAATGCAGAATGACGTTGCACCAAACCTTGCTGAACCTGTTAAAGCTGACCCAAGACGGGCTGTGCTAGAAGCAATGACAAGCCAGCACCCAGAGCTTCAAGCCATCGGCAAAGCTGATACTGCGGCTATGGCGGCAGCTGCTGCTAACGCTAAAGGTTTTAAAGACTTGATAGCTCCAGATGGAAGTCTTCTACGTTCTTACAATGACGGCAGGCCTGTAGAGAAGTTGGGGAATTATGCTAAACCTGGAGAACGGTGGAGCGATCCTTATGAAGTACGGGGAGCTGACGGAAAGCCTTTGATGGTAAAACGCAATCTGACGACAAATGAAGTTGATGTGGTGGACAAAGCCCCAAAAGTCACAGCAAACGCAAACGCCAGTGCAAGTTCTGCGACCGCTAAAGGTGAAACTGAATTTGCTAAAACTCTTGGCAAAGATGTAGCCGGTGAATTTAAAGCTGCGCGAGAAAACGCTAAAAATGCTTACAAGGCTAAGTCCTTCGTAAATCAGATGCAAAAGCTTGAAGAGTCTGGCATGTTTTCAGGGCCTACGGCTAACATTGCTACTACCTTGAGCTCGATTGGGCAGGTTTTGGGCTTGCCTGTCGACGAAGCAAAGCTCGCGAACAGCCAAGCTTTTCAACAACAGTTTGCAGCGCAAGTAGCTAATGTACTGACTATGGGTGGAGGTATTGGCAAAAGTATGACAGACGCCGACAGAAAAGCTTTCGAGCAGTCCTTGCCTACTGTGCTAATGTCCCCGCAAGGTCGCGCACAGGTTTACCAAATGCTTAACAGTCAAGCAGATCAAGATATAGCGCGAGCTAAGTCTTTCCAGCAACAGCTGTCATCTAACCCAATGTACGGAGATGCTGCCGGACTGCTGACCCTCAACCCAGTGGATGAGTCTCCTATGGGGGCAGCTGGTGGAGTAAGTCCTCCTGGCGGTGCCCCACTCCCAGGAATACCTACTTCTGGCAGCGCTCCTACAGGTCAAAAACTTAAAGTTATTAAGTGGGATTAAAAATGACTAGAACAGTAACAGTTACTTTTTCAGACAACAGCACTGCTGACGTAGTGGGGGTGCCTGATGGTGTAACCCCGGAAGAGGTAGCAGCCAGGGCTGAGAGAGAGCATGGCAGAACTGCGGTTTCCGTAGAGAAGCATCCTCCAAGTACCCTTAGTGCTGTTAAAAGAAAACTTGATGTTGGTGTAGATGCTTTTGGCCGTGGGGTAACATCTTTACCAGCATTAGCTGCGGATGCTGTGTATAACTCCTTAGACCCGTTCGGCATCGACAAAAAACTTTCTGGAAGCTCTGTTCAGCAAAAATTGCAGGAAGCTGCTCCAGAATTTTTTCAGGGTAAAATGCCTTTCAGCTCCTATAACTCTCAAGCAGGGACTCAGCCTGAGACTACGGGTGAGAAATACTTAGCTTCTACCGTCGAGGCTATTTCTGGTATGGGTAGAAGCCTGTTAACCTCACCCATAAAAAGCGCTTTAATTGGTGGGCTTTCTGGTGTCGGCGCAGAGGCTGGCGGACAGCTTACAGGCAACAGCTTTTTAGGTAGAACTGCCGGAGCGATTGCAGGTATGTTGGGGGGCAGCAAGGTTGCGAATATTGCTACTAATGCTGTAAGGCCGCAGTCTGCAGACTTGGCTAGAGAGGCTGTACAAGGTTTAGATGCTGCTACATTAGAAGCTGCTCAAAAGATGCAGGCGAGAGCTAAGGCATCCGGCGTGACTATGGATTTGGCACAAGCTCTTGAGGCTGTGGGGGCTCCCGCGGCTAACCTTACGACTATTAGGGATGTCTTGGCCAACTCAAGGTACGGGTCAAATGTTCTCAGTACTCTCGAGAACCAACCTAAAGAGCTGGAATTACTGGCTGACACTACTGTCGGTGGACTTAAAGGCCCTCAATGGGGTGCAGGACAAGCCGCTAATGCCGTACAAGAAGCGGCTACGAACAGAATTAAACAAGCTGTTGAAGGTGTTAGGGGGGAGGCTACAGTTAACTATGGTAAAATCGGGGAATTGCCTGAGGGTACTCGCGAACAGCTTCTGAATGTTATTGACAACTTGGTAAAACGCCCTGGAACTACAGACGCACTTAACAGTGCAGCGGCTTCCCTTCGTGCTAAGATAGCTCAGATAGAAGGGCCAGAAGCTAAAGCTGTAGCAGATGCTCTGGAAGCCTTACGGACAGCTCCTAGAGGAAAAGCTAAAGCTTTAGCAGCTGCGGAAGTTCAAAGGGCTAATGAAGCCTTACGTCAGGCTTCTGCTAAACCTTTAGAAGCTTTAGACGTTAGTGTAGCTATTGAGGATGCTGTAGGCCCTTATAAGGGTACACCACTTAACCCTACTGGAACAAGGGCCACGGGGCAACTGAAAAAGCTCGGCTCTGTGGTCAGAGGTAAGCTTCAAGAAGTTTCGCCTGAGGTGGCTAAAGCTGAAGCTGCATTTGCTCAAGGAATGTCTGAAAATGTTAGACCTTTAAAGCAATCTGTAGTAGGCCGGTTGGCCACCCCAAGAAACTACAATCCTGACATAGAAGCTTCTACAGCTAAGTTAGAGGCCATCTTCTCCAAAGGGTCGGATGCACAGGTAGCGGAAGCCGCAAGAGACATTCCTAAAATGTTCAACGAACTGCGTCAAGTAGACAAAGACGCAGTACCGGCTGCGGCTAAAGCCTTCCTTCGCTCGCGTTTGGACAAATCTTTCGGCTCAACACCTGGGGAAACTATCCCAGGAGCTGTTACAAGCCCTGACGCAGCCAGAAAACTGCGCGATAACCTTTTTGCCAGCAGAGCGCAGGAACAGGGTATAAAAGACATTGCTGTAGGCATTGCGAAAAGTTACGATCTGGATAAAGATCAAGTAGTTAAGGGTGTGTCGCACTTTATGCAGGTTACTAAAGGGTTAGCCTCACGTCCAGGCAAAGTTGGCGGACTTAACTGGGCTGATGTAGCAAAGTCTGGCGGTAAATCTACCTTAGCTGACGTAGCACGTCTTTATGGTTTTTTACCTTTTGAACGTGTAGCGAGAAAGATTGAAGACAGGAATCTAGCTAAAACTTTTGAAGAGTTTGATAGAGTGCTTACCACCCCGGAAGGAGCTGAACTCTTGCTCAAACTCGCCCAAACGCCTAACATGTCGGACAAAGCAGCCCTGCTCATAGCTAAGTTTGGTGCGCTGTCAGCGGCAATCCCGCCGGATAGTGTAGAAGTGGGTGAATAATCCGGTCAGATTAAAGGGTTTTAATTCGGCCTAATAATTAGGAGCATACTTATGCCTTATGATGGTGATGGAAATTTTTTGCCGCTTCCTGTACCGATTTACCCAGCACAGCCTGGTGAGGTTATCTACGCGGCCTACTTTAACCTAAATGTAGATAACTTGATAGAAGGTCTGACGGCAGCTTTACCCCGTTCAGGTGAAGCTGCCATGACCGGCCCACTTCGCATGGCTGGGAATAAGATCTCTGAAGTTGGAGAAGCTTCTGCTGATGGAGAAGTGGTCGAGTATGGGCAATGGCAGGGAAGTTTCTACGCCCCAAGCTTTACGCAGCCTACTACCGTTACACCACCGCTCACAGATAATGGACTTCGCATCCCGAACACTTCCTGGACAAGGCAACTTATTGCCAGTGCTTCGATAAATTTTCCCCCAATTATAGGTGAGTCAGGTCAGTTAAATACTGACGGTACAACAGTTTTCTGGCGTAATTCTGTGCCAGACTTCCTCTTATTCCCACTTGGAGTCATCTAATGGCAAGCTCAGCTCAATACGCATCCGTACCAGCAACTGGTACTGTAGTTATCTCCACCGCTAACAGCAGTTTAACCGGTACAGGTACGTTAGGTACTTTAGTAGCCACAACGACTAACGGAGTCAGGGTTGATGACATCTACATCAAAGCTCTTGGGGCTACTACCGACGGTATGATAAGGTTTTTTATCCAGAATGGTGCAGACTTTTTCCTTGTACATGAGGTAGATGTTACGACCATTACTCCTTCAGCCACTGTCAAGTCTTTTGCATCTGTGCTCACCGAACTAGGGTGGGTACTTTCTCCCACTTGTCAGCTTAAAGTAAGTACAGAAAAAGGTGAGAGTTTTGCTATAAGCTTCTTACGTGGAGGTGCTTTATGAACCCAGGTATTTTTGGGTTTCCTCCTGGAGTTAATTCTGTAGGGGGTTCCATACCTTTTTGGGAAGCAGGTAAAGCTGTAGCTCAGTGGGTCTATAGAAAGTCTCCACTTAACGGAGAGCTTTACCAGTCACTAACCTCTTTAGCTTCCCCCACAGTTGACCCCAGCTTAGACTATGTGAACTGGCGTGTGGCTCGGGATAGCAGGCCCCTCAGAGTTACTAGACTGACTTCAGGTGTAGGGACTTTTATCCCACTGTATGATAATTCAGTCTGCCGCGTAACACTACAGGGTGGTGGGAGTTCTGGTGCAAGGGTTAATGCCGGTAGTGCAGCGCCTGGAGGTGCTGCTGGGGCTACCACCTTTTTAACAATAACTGTGCCAATTGCCGGTGTCCCATACCAAGTCGGTGGCGGTGGTGCAAGTGTTACATCGGGCATTGCGGCAGGTAATGCCGGAACGAGGACAAAGTTTGCCGGCGTTGTTGCGGAGGGCGGTTTAGCTCCTAGCACAACAGCTGGCGGATTTGGCGGGGATGTTGGCTTTATGGCAACTTCGGGCGATGGCTTAGGCTGTCCAATAAGTATTTGCGGTGGCGGTGGTGCAGACGGTGGCGCTGGAAAAGGGTCTCGCGCAGCAGGCTTTAGGCCTAACTCAAATGCCTTGAGTAACGGTGTGGCTAACAGCGCTTTTGGAAATGGTTCAGGCGGAAACAGTGTATTAGCGCTAGGCGGCCAAGCTCAGGCCAACGCTGTTGCAGGTGTTGCAGGTACTCGCGGCTCTGGAGGCTCAGGGGCAAGCGGCGCTGCAAGCGGAGCTGGTGGTGGCGGTGAAATTATCATTGAGGAGTACTGAAATGCCACGATTTGCTTTTGTTAACAGCGGCACAGTAAGTGACGTTGTTGAGTCTGAAGAGCAGCCAGAAGGTTGGATACCTTGCGTTGATGCGGCTCCAGGCTGGACGTATAACGGAGAGACTGGACAGTTTTCCCCTCCAGTGCTAGCAGCAGACCCGCGAAATATAACCGTCGGTTCCTTTCAGAGGCGTATCGGTGTAATGACCACTTTTGCCATCAACACCAGTGCAAATGAGATTTGTGTCGCCCTTCGCACATTTGTTGCAACACTACGGTTTGTTAACTTGGACGACCCCGACACAGCGGCCATGCTGGGCATGCTGGCTATAAACGGCCTGCCAGCTGCCAATGCAAAGTTTCCTGGTAGTGGGCCAATTACCCAGGAAAAAATCCAGGCCATCTTATCTGCACCTGTCCAGGAAAGTGAGCGGCCATGATCCAAGAATACCTATCCCGTGCCGGTGTTCCAGGAACACTTCAGGCCGAAGCGGTTGAGGTGCTTGCGGAAGTGCATGAGAAGACAAGCGGACTGCTTTTGACAAAGTTCAAGCCGCGCCTGCTTCACGCTGGCGACATTGCCGAACTACTCAGCTGGGAAAGTGAGCGCCTGATTGATGTCCGTCCAGACTTAGCTGAGTGGGACATTGCGCCCATGATAAACATCACCTGCAACGGCGATAAAGGTATTTGGATTGGTGAACCTGGACAGGGTAGACCACAACCAGGCAGTTGGCTAAACCCAGACCCAGAATCTGACGATTACAAAGCCGCTGTTGCTGCTTGTTATTGGTGCCCAGGCCATCACCCACGCAGTTACGAGGCGCGAGTGGCTTGGTACAAACGAAACGCTGGCGAGTACGTTGCTTATCAGCGGGGTGTGAAAGTAGAAGAGCAGGTCAAGCCAATTGTATGGACGCAAGATGGTATTACAGTCGCAAACCACGGCGAGGCCTGGCAAATCAGGCGTGACCAACACATCGCCCTTGGCTTTGGATTGAAGTACAGGCTGGGACATGAAATTGATAATGTCTTTGACTTAAGCACCGGTGAGCAGCGCTGGTACCCTATACCAGGTTATGACCTGAAGGCTCCAGTCAGTTGGAGCATTTTACCTAGCAGGAGTGTCTTGAAATGAGTGAAGAGAAAAAACTAAACTTTGACCCAACCATCAATTTGGGGCACTTGCTAACTTTCGTTGGCTTCATAGTGACGATCATCATAGGGTGGTCGACCTTGGATAAGCGTGTAGTCATTCTTGAGGAGTCTAGGAAAGCTCAAGCATCTATCGACGCCGCACAGGATGCGAGGTCAGATGAGAAGTTTTCCGATATTAAAGAGGCACTTCGAGACATTAAACAGACTGCAGAGAAAATCAATGACAGACTGGAGAATAGACGATGAAGCTATCAATATCAGCGCGGCAGAAACTTAAAGACTTTGAAGGGTTCCGGGAGTACGCCTACATACCTGTAAAAGGTGATGTGTGGACAATTGGGTATGGCTTCACCAAGGGGGTGGGCAAGGGCGATCACATGACCTTGGCTGAAGCTGACGCGCGGCTTGTCAGTGAGTTGGTGGAATATGAGCGGGCGGTCTACTTCGCTTGCACCATCGCCCCAAATCAGAATGAGTTTGACGCTATGGTGCTACTCTGCTACAACATTGGTATAGCAGGCTTCAAGCGCTCCAGCGTTTTACGGGCACACAACCGTGGTGACAGTCAGGCGGCAGCACGTGCTTTTTCGCTTTGGAATAGATCCGGCGGCAAGGTGTATCGCGGCTTGACTAGGCGAAGGGCAGAAGAAGCAGCACTCTATCTGAAGCCTTTACAGGAAGTGCATGCAATTAAAGAATCTGTAGACGCCATGCCACAAACTGTTGACAGCGAAAGTACAATGCCACAAAGCACCATCAATCGTGCCGGTATTGCGGCAGGTAGTACTGCCACGATAGCAACGGTAGCAGAGGTGGCGCGTACAGTTTCAGATACAAAGCAGAGCGTTCAATCGCTTGGTGACTGGCTGCTGCCGGCGCTGCTAGTGCTGGTGGTGTGCCTATGCGCTTACATCATTTACGAGCGCGTCAATCAGCGCAAACAAGGGTGGGCATGATGCTAGGCATACAGACTACGCTGATAGCTGCAGCAATTGCCTCTGCAGCAACAGGCGCTGGCGTGTGGCACTATCAGTCCTACAAATACGAAGCGCAGATTGCAACAATCCGGCTTGAGCAGATGCAGGACATGCTTGATGCCAGTGACCTTGCGCTCGAAGAGTTTACAAAAATGCAGGGAGTTAAAGATGAAGCAATTGCAAAAGCTGTACAACGTGCACAGGTTAACGCTCAAGCTGCTGCCCGTGCTGCTGGTGCTGCTGACAGGCTGCGCTCAGACCTCAGTAAGGCCAACGCCCGTATTAGCACCGCTACCCGCGCCGCCGTCGATCAGTACGCCGCTGCCGTCAGTGACGTATTCGGAGAGTGCATCAAAGAATATCGAAGCGTGGCAGAAAAGGCTACAGGCCACGCCTCTGATGTCAAATTGATGCTTGATGCGCGGGTTCCTGAATAAGTCCTTACCTACTCGTCTGGTGGCCGTAGCTTCCCACGCTATGCTCTCTTACAATAGATTTTGCTACTGAAGCTTTCCCGGGTGTCACTGTGGCTGTACCATTTTGGTGCTTAAGGTTTACGTAACCAGCTTTAATGCAGCCCGCAACCATATCCTCAAACTCTCTCAGAGATGGGAACAAAGCATGGACATGCTGATAAGCAGCAGCATAGTCCACACCTTCTGCATGGTTGTGTACAAACTCTACAAACTTCTCTATATGAGCTGTAGTGTCGGGCTGGCCTATACGCTGGAACACGAACTTAAGGTCAGGCTCTAAGTCCGTTATCATATAGTCTGCCACCTGCAAATGTTCTGCACTTATCACCAACTCATCAGAGCTGGCTGCTGCCAACACCATCGCTAACTTATGCATTTGCACCTGCTTTCTAGCGATATATCCTCCAAAGTGGTCTAAGTCTAGGTTTGAGGGTCTCTGTGAGTAATGGTTAGAATACCACTCTTTCCCCCACCTTACCGCTTCCGATGTTAGCTTATACTCACCGACTATGGTGGATATCTGCGACAGGTCTGCTATTAACTTTTCTTGCTGTTCTCTCATATCTTTAGAGACTTCCAGTCCCGGATAAGCTATATACTTAGCCTTACGGTCAGCGTAGACGAATATAGTCCTGGAAGTAAACCCGCCGCCTATCATATACTCTGGAAAATTGCCGTTTATCCAAGACGGGGTGGTACAAGCAATCAAGTTAATCCAGGGGTTTTCCACTACATCGTTACCGCTGTTTTTAGTAGTCTTCTCAAATCCACCCTGCTTACCATCCCAAAGGGCAACCATTAAGTCAACCATACCCTTATCTTGTGGATCGAGTAAGTTGCCAAACTCTGAAGATTCCAGGGTCATAGCTGACATAGGGTAGACTTCGCCCTTGTACTCAAAACCTTCTGTTATCGAAGCAAACTTCTCAACTAGACTTTGCCAGGTTACTACATCCGGCCCAAAATGTACTCCAGGAACTTTACGAAGCAAGTCCATAGCAATGCCTACTGTAGTGGATTTAGACACTATCCCAGGAGGGGCTACCATCACAATGTAGAAGTTTGGGTACCACTTAAAGTAAGCCTGGTCTATCCACACACGCCTTCTGAGCGCCCCAGCAACAGCCGAAACCGCTGACCAGAAGTGCATATGCGGCGGAGCTTCGGTAGCTTCCGCATATTTAAGATAGGCTTTAATCCAATCGTCGTAATGCCTTGTCATTGGCAGTCCCCCCAAGAGATTGTAGAAGTTTTAACGCCGACTGGAATAATCAGTGGGTCGTCATAAGGGAGTGGGATAGCTGCATGGGAAAGGATACGCGGTAAAACCTCATCTCGCTTGGCAATCGGGTATTGACCTGCCAGGGAGTCGTGAACCTGAAGGAGAAGGTCGACTTCAGGTTCTCTCTCGTCGATAGCAACATAAGCACGGTTGATGAGGCAACCAACAGTTGACTGCGGAATCCAGGCAGCAGCTTGGTTGAGTACAGTCCCTTCAATACGGTCAAAGAAGTGCATCCTGTAACCGAATATGTTCTGCACCATTCTACGCTTGGCGACGCCATCTCGAATTTTCTCATCTTGCCACTTCTTGATTTTAGGAAAACGACGGAAGTACCAAGCTTGAGTCTCTTGAGCCGCCTTGACCTGTAAACCGAGGCGTTCGGCAAGTCCTTCCGGTGTGCCCAGGTAGTGTGTTCCGTGGGCGAAAGACTTAAAAGTCTGACGTCTGGGGTCTTTCTTTGTAATAGTCTGATCATGGTAAAATTCCTTAGCAATTTCAGTATAGGGGTCAAGCCCCTGCGCTAACATAGCTTTAAGCTCATCTTCCCCGCTTTCCCAAACGACAATACGCAGGTCAGCTGAGCCTAAGTCAATGTCGAAAAACTCCATACCTGGGTCAGGTACAAACAGGCTCCTGACGTTAGGGAGGATTAAGTCAAAGTCTTCGCCCTTATCCCCACCTGAAGGTATGTTCTGAAGGTTAGTACCTGAACCGAAAGCATTTGCCCGGCTTGCAAATCGGTAGGTATCTGTACCAGCAATGTTGTAACTACACCGCATCCTGCCATCAATGTCAAGCGGTGCACTGACAAAGGTTGAGAGGAAAACGCCGATTGAACGAATTTCAAGTATTTTACGTAGTAAGGGTCGAACCAACGGCTCCCTTACCATCAATTTACGCATAGCCTCTTCGTCTGTTGTAAGGGTTTTAGTCTTACGATTGAGAATTGGCTTAAACCCGAGTTCATGGTAAAAAAGCTGCTGAAGCTGGAGTGGTGAGCGGAGGTTAAGTTTCCTTCCCAAAAGGTTTTCAATCCACTCTTCACGCTCTGCAACTTCCCTGACAAGTTGGTTATGGAAAACCTGACGTTTTGCATGGTCTATACGTATACCCTTGTTCATTGTCTTAAGTACTGGGTGATAGAGTTTCTGCTGGAAATCATGCACCTCTGTCAGCCTCATCTTTTCTATGAGGGTTTTATGTATAGTGTCCAGCTCAAATGTAATTACAGCATCCTTGCAGTTGTAGCTCCAATACTCATCCTCTGGTATATTGGTATTCCACTCTTTGCCTTCATCCTTCCAATACTCGTAAAAAGGGAGGTACATAGATGCCTGAAAATCTAAAGATTTGGGCAAATTTGAAAACATTGTATGCTGAGCAAGCATGATGTCACGCGCTAGATTAGGCTTAAAACACAGATGACGATGGAAGTACTGATCGTCATATAAGTGGTTTTGCCCTACTATCTCTACATTCTTATGCGTGTAGAGTTTGTAAAGTAAGTACATCAACTCAGCTTCCTGCTCCTCTGGCCAATAGCCTGCAAGACGTTCAATGCACATTAGGGGGATGCAAACTGCTTCGAGCTTTGACCAGGCGATACCTATACAAGCTATATGTCCAGCCCTGGTTTCAATATCGTCAGCTAATTTGAGCTTACCTTCCGAAACCTCTGCCAAACGTAACAGTTTTTCCAGTGTGCCTTTAGCTGTCGAATAACTCGGACGGATTAAAAATTTATAATCTGGCCGAATAAGTTCTCTAGTCTGCGCCATATCAGCCGCGCGTTTTAAATCCCTGACTGCTATTGGACGCCATTCCCACTTTTTCAGTACTATTGCTGGATTGTAGGTCGGAAGGACTTTGGGCTTATAGTCAAGGTTAAGGGCAAGGTCGCATTGCAGCATACTGCCGCGCCAGGACGTGATACCCCAATGACCTGTCAGAGCCCAGAGAGCTATGTTACCAAGAGCTATGATCACGTTAGGCTGACAAAGCTCTATTTCACGTTTAAGCATGTCTAGTCCGTCTACTACAGGACGTAAAACCATCTTGTGACGTAGCTGGGTGTGGGATGGAGATATTTCCCGTTTTGTCTTGGCAAAGAAGGCTTCCTCCGGCGTGCCTGAAGGTGGGCGTACACGGATAACTGTAGTTACGAAACAGGTGCTCCTGTTAAGTCCCGCTTCTACCAGCATGCGTCCAAGCTCATCCCCAGCCTGCCCTGCGAGCGGCAAGCCTTTTCTCTCATCCTCCACCCCTACACCTTCTGTAACGATCATGACCTTTGCAGGGCAAGGGCCTGTAGGCCGTATAGCGGAAAGAGCTGCTTTTATGTTTGCAAGTTGCTGTTGGCTCACTGTGCGTCCTTTGAAAGTTAAGGTAAAACTATGTTGTTGTCTAAAGCTTTGACGTCTTCCACACGTCGTAAGCACATCCCAAAATACTCCTTCTCACGTTCGATAAGGGTGGCACTGCACTGTAGTGTATGGGCAGCAGGTAAAAGAGTTCCAGAACCAGCAAAGCAGTCTAAGACCTGATCGCCTGGGCGGACTGAGCGCTGGAGTAAGTTCTGATAGACAGCTACAGGTTTCTGCGCTCCGTGTGTCATGTTTGGGTCTGCCTGGGAGCCTATAACATCGGGTAAGATTTGGGTAATAGGTTTGTTACCCTTGATTGCATATAGACACAATTCGTACTGACGGCGTGGCCCATGCTCTGGGCGAGGGACTCTGCCAGAGTTAATCTTATGGATAATAAAAGGTGTTCTAAAGACATCCCAGCCAACCGATTCCAGTACTGCTTTAAGCTCATGGAAACGGTCAAAGTCGCAAAATGCATATAGGTGGGCTTCAGGTTTTGTGACGGTCATTGTAAGTGGAGCCCAAGCTTTTATCAGAGACTGCCAAGACTCGTAACTGTCGTCATAGTGGTGCTCTGAATTAACCAGCTTACCGCCACCGTCACCGAAACTGTCGGCACCCATGCCGTAAGGCGGGTCGGTTAAGATTACATCAAACTTGTTTTGAAGCTCAGGTCTGGTCATAGCCTCCAAACATGAAGCGTTGAGTAAAGTGTGCGCATCGACTGTGAAGGTTTTACCCACTGCAATAGCCATCTGAGAATGCTTCTCACGTTCCTCCTGCTTTTTTAAAATTTTAAGTGCTTCATCAGCAGTCTTAGCTTTAGCTATGGCTGGATTGTCCAGATGGTCGGCAAGCAAAATAGACTTACGGGCTTGGGCTTGATAGCCACCGTCATTTCTGCCGTAAAGTTCCTGGGCCGTGTCAGCGACGGTATGGGGTTTAGGAATTAAAGCTCTCATAGCGTCAACAAAACCATCTGCACCGCCTTCAGCTTGTGCGAGCTGAACTTTAGCTTCTGAGATTTTGATAGCTTCGGTAGACTGCTTGACCCGTAGCTTGTGTAGTCGAGCTTCAGCATCCACACGCTCCTGCCAGGTTAGGTCTGCACGTTTCAGGTTTTCGTCGAGCTCAGCTTCTTCGGCCTCAAGCTCTGTGACCTCACCTAAACTTGTTGCAGGTACCATAGCCTGCGGTACAAGTTCCCCATTGTAAGTAAAGCTCCCGCCCAAAGCCCAGATGTCTTTCATGGCACGGATACGGGTTTCACCTGCAACCAGGATGAACTGCCCACCTTCCTCACGTACAACTACGGCGTGCAGTAGGCCGTTGGTTTCTATACTGGACAATAAGTCCTGCTCTTTCTGAGCGTCGAAAGTCTGACGCTGCCGATTGTTTTTGATCAGTATTGATTGAATAGGTATTAAATTTTGCATGATGGTTTTTCGTGGGGTTGATGGTGGCGTGGGGGCGTTTAACGGCCGATAAACGGGGCGTTATATGCGCGGGCATAGGGTAGGATGGCCGCAATAAAAAACCCGCCCAATGACCGCTAACTAATTCGCCCGAATAATTAAAAAAGCCTCACACAACCAAACCAGTGACTGTGTGAGGCAAAACAGCCGAAGGACGGGCTGAAAACTTAGAGCTTAGCTACCATCTTGATGTCAGCGTAGATGTCCTCACCTTGAACGCGGTGAGATACGGTTAACTTCGCTGGACGGCCTGTGAGCATAGTGAAAGAGAAGGGCTGACCAGGTTGGTTTAAGTCGAGAGCTTCACGCAGGCGGCCTAGGCCGACGTTTTTACCTTTGCCCATGTCAAGGGTGCCGTGTTCGGTTAAGTCTAAGAAAACGGACTGCTTAACTGTCACTTCGTCTCGGTCTAAGAGCTTGCGAACTTCCTCATTGTCGATCACCCACACAGGGTTGAGGGCTGCCCAGGTGTTCCCGTCTTTTTGACCTGTAGAGACTTTCAGGTCTTTGATGTAGCCGGTAAACTCACCCGCAGGGCATGGGATGACCTTAGTATCGTTAGCTTGTTCTACTGTTTGGGCTAAGAAGCTATCTGGATCAAATGCGGACATGGTATTTTCCTTAAAAAGTTTAGTAACGCCACTGAAGGTTTAATGTGGTTAGCAGTGGCCACTAACAGCACGCGGTAAAATTCAATTTTAGCTACATATTTGCAGCGGTCAATCATTTTTTAAACAGTTTTAACCTCTACCTCCACCTCTGATGCAGCTATACGTGATTTCCACTTAGAGATGATGGGGGCGAAGTCAGGCTTATTGTCAGCCTTTAAGGGCAGGTTACGGGACTTAACATCAGCTAAACTAGAGTTGGTATCCCACGTCCAAGTTGTGCCGGAACGTACTGCCAAGATTATATCACTGAACATTGAAGGTAGTTTAGGAGCAAGGGCTTTACCTAAGCTAGACATCATGATCTTAGTGCCACCCAAGACTGGGTCAACTTCACGATCTACGTGGGCAAGGAGGACAAAATGGCAGTTGCAACCATCACAGAGCTGGCGCAGGACAGTTTCAACTTGACCCTGGGCAATACCCCAGTCTGACTGGTTTCTGACAGGCTTGCCGCCGATGACTAAAGCCATAGCAATGTTACCTAGGCCAGTAAGCCCGTCGATGACTAAGGCGCGATCTGACCCCCAGGAATCTACAGAACCAAACTTTTTGCCGGTTCGGTCGTCAGGGAAATTTGAGAGAGTTTCCAGGAACTTGACGAACTGATCATACTTGGATTTCTGCGGGTCGGCCATCTTAGCTAGGCTGTCCAGCGACATAATGTTAATTTTCTTTGCAGCGTCAAGCATTGAAGAGAAACCTTCAACTTGGGTTTTAAACTGATGCCAATGGAGGTTTGGGGGAATAGGTTTACCGTGGTCAGCGTAGTAGCCTAAAAGAGCTTCAAGACCTGATTCTAGGCTGAGATAAAAAACTTCAACACCAGTGTCAACTAAGGTGCCAATAGCATGAGTTTTACCCGTACCGGCTGGCCCCATAAGGGCTACGTTAACGCCGGCTTGCTTGCGGCTACGGAGGGCATCAGTGGTGGGAAGTGTAAGGTTATTTTGAGACATTTTAGATCTTTAAGGTTGGGTTAGCGTTAATTTACTTATCATACTCTATACGGTCGCAGGTATCATCATACTCTGCATCTGTACCCTCTTTTACAGGGTCTTCCTGTAGGGTATCTACATCGTCGTCAGTATCATCGTACACTTCCTCATCGTCGTCATCTACACAATCTTCGTCATCCAGCTCCCGCTGCTCTAAACCTTTCTGGTAAGCCTTAAGCCACACGCTGTTATAAATTTCGGTTATAACCTGCTTGGTGGAAGGTATTGTAAAGACTTCGATATTTTCGGGAAGAGGTTTAGCTGTGTAATTTTTAGCTACATAGCCGCAGTCATAAGCCTTTCGGACTTCAGCGCACATAGCGTTATCAAAATCGTCTTCTGCGAAGGAGCAGATATTTTGCGCAACGATTCTGTCTTCTTCTACAGAGGATACGTCTGTAAAGAGTATTTCGGCATTAGTCATAATTACCTTTTAAAAGTTGAGGGACATTCCTCAGCGAGAAAGCCCCCGAAGGGGCGATAGGCTGGCTTAGAGGGTTGATTCATCCCACCAGATACTTGTCCATCCACTCCGTGTGCCTGTCGTACTCCCACTGGACAACAGCTGGGGGAAATAGCTTTGGGAAGTCTGGATCACAGCGTGCCCCAAGGTACAAGCTTCCAGGAGGCTCTTTGTAGAAGAGTGGGGGACAACACCTTGAGCAACAAGCAGAGAGAGGTCGCCAAGATGTTGTAGTACCATTCGGACGTACAACTGGCGTGCGTGCATAGACTTCCCCGCACCCCGTGCAGATGAATACCAAGCTTGGAGGGTCGATAAGGTATTCCAAGCCTCTGGCAACGAAAGATGTTCGCGGGGAATTTCCTGCATACTGAACCCCAAGAAAAAAGTGTTGTATCATGGACAGTCAAAAGCTAGGTGAAGTAAATAGTACCAATCCGCAAGGTGCTGAGCTTGTGGCCCAGGTCTTGCGCGATAGTACAGGTACCAGCCGTATCTGGAGGTACTAAAGTGGTACTTAGGCTTTGTCATAGGTTTTTAAAGGGATCAATTAACTGTTTTTGGACGTTTCCATAACTTTCTGTCATTGTAACGTGTTCTTCACCGACTGCTTTGAAGGGGTAAATTAACTGCTTTCGGATGTCTTCATAACCCTCTGTTACACTAACATACTGATCTTCGACTGCATGAAAGTAGATTACAGTACCTCCTTGAAGACTAGAGGGTTCAAAGTAAGTTATCGCATCAGAATTTACTGTAAGCTTTACACCGTTAGATGTGGAATGAAGTTCTAAAAACATATTCTTACCCCACGTACTGTTTGCCCGACCATTCTGCTTCCCACTCAGCCACTGTCAGCTCTTTCCTGGCCAAGGGATCCCAAACACGCTGGTGGAAGTACATCGGGAGATAGTCTTCTGGGGACTGAGATTTACAGATTCTGGTCAGACTGCAACCGCCGTACTCTGTACAAGCCGTGTCTAAAGCGTAATCCCACCATCCGTCTTTCCAGCACTGTATCATACGCTCTAGGTCGCGATGAACCTGGTCATACCAACGCGAAATCTCAAAAGGTGTACGGTAGGTCATAACCTGCTGCGTGTCGTACTTAGTCTTAAGGATGGATACACCACGAACTAAGCAGCCGGCTGGGTCTAACCCCTGCTCTCGGGCTGACCAGCAGTACCCAGTGAACTGCGAGCGAAGCTCCCACTGATTGGCCCACGAAGCTCCTAGGCTGGATGTTGTCTTATCGTCCAGGATCCAAACGGCATCTGCGAAATGGCAGATCAAGTCAGCCCGTCCAGTGTACAGAAGAGGGTCGCCTGTAAGTGGGTGGTTAATGCCCAAAGGGTTGGCAAAGCTAAACTCGATACCTGACTGGCCGGAGGATAAACTGATGGGCAGCATGCCGTCTTCACCCAGAGGGTAGCGCTCGAAGTAAAACTCTAAGGCACCGGCTGTACGTTCCAGGCTTTTGGCTGAGCTGGAGGGGCACTCAAAGTCGCCGTAACTTGCCATCAAAGCCTGAAGTCCGCAGGACGTGGCGAAAGCATTGTCGTGTGTAGGGCAGGGTGAATCTTGCCATACTACAGTACGCTTATAGTCTTTTTCTGCTGGGTAACTTACTGTGGGGATAGAAGCTATACCTTCAAAAAAGGCTCGGCGGGCTACCTCAAGCCCTTTGGCGAAAGCTCCACCGGCAACAAGGTGTACAGACTCATTGGAAGGTTTCCAATGCTGGATGTAGGTTCTGAACATCTTTTGTGGGCAGGAGCGGAAGGCGGCTAAGATTGTACTGTCGATTGTATGTGGGAAGGTCGGACGACCTTGACTGTCTACAGGGAGGACTGCAGGAGCTTGGGGGGCGGCAAAGTCATCTGAAGGTGGAATGACTGTAGCGAGAAGGTCTGCGGAAAAAATGGTCATGGTGGTAAATTCCTTAATTAAGGGTGAGTTTTTTAGTGTGAGCTGAATAGGTGTAATTTGTACCTTCTAAACCGTCCTTGAAATAGTCGAAAACTTCCTTTTCGAAGCTCAAACTTTCAAGGGGGATCACGAAAACTGCCCTACGCTGGAAGTAGTGAGAACCTGCGCCAAGTATTAAAGTCCTGGCAGAATCTCTTAAAGTCGTATGAAAGTCTTCCCAAGCAGGCTCTACGTCTGTACCCCCAAAGCATCCATTGAATATAAACTGGTTGCCCTGAAGGAATAAGTCACCGCGAATGCAAATCTCTTTACCCTGAAAAATAAGGCAAGCTCCAGTAATTATACAGGGGTTAAAAGTGGGTGTTATCATCGCTGACATCCTCCAGTACGGTAACTGAACCACCGTCATATCCAATCATGGATAAGGCTGTAATCGAGTCTTTAATAGCTTTTTGCTCTCTCTCAGCTTTGGCCCGAGCTTCGGTTAACGCTTCTTGTAGTGCCCCCAACTTCAATACTATCAGTTCTTGGACAGTATGTTCTAAAGGTAAAGTTATTTTGGTTACCAGTAACAGAGGCCCAAGATTTGCAGCCCATTGATTTTTCTCCCAGGAATCTTCGAAATTCGTGCGACTGCACAATTCACCGAAGACAGGAGTTCCTGAGTGGTCTACATCCTGCAGATAAACGTGGACGAATTTGTCGTAAACTGCTTGCATTATTATATCCCCAGTTGACTTAGCAGGTCGTCGGAATTGACGGGTGCTGCTTTGGCTTTCGCCGTGCGTGACTTTGTTGACGTGACTTGCGCCGCAAAGCGTCCTTCTCGCATCAATGTAATAGCCTTTTTCAGCTCCTCAAAGCTGAGTTGCTCTCCGCGCTGCTGCTTAGCACGCAATTCGGCAAGCTGTAGTTGAGACTCTGGCGACATTACTTACTCCTTTTTGGCCGGATTAAAAATTTTTAATGTGGGCGAATAATAACACACATTTCCCAGTACGCAATACCTAAACACACAGAACTAGGCTAAACGTAGCTGTTTCTTTGGCCGTGAACATGCAACGTAGAGGCAGCGAAAAGCCTCTTGACGGTTGCGGTTTAGTAGTATGTCAGAGGTATCTACAAAACACGTTTCATAGGTTGAACCTTGGCTTCTATGTGCGGTAAGTGCGTATGCGTGACGCAATGCGTGGAAGGCTTCTTTAAATTCCCAAAACTCTTTCCAAAGGCGGCTGTTGGCTTTAGCTGCGGCGGCTTTTGCCTGCAGCTGGGCTTCATAGTCTTTAGCAGAGGCTGGGTGGAGTACCCTTGCGGTGACAAGTTTACCTGTATCCAGCTCTATGTCTACGTCGTAAGTTTTTAGGTCACCGTAGTAAGGGTGGTAAGATTCCACCACTCTGGTAGCCCTGCCCTCATCGTCTGTGGTAGCCATAACTTCGTTGTCAAGGTTTTTGGCGGGGGAAGTAAAGATTACCCTGTCTCCATCAACCCAAGGGTGTTGAGCTCCTGGGAAATATGCGGAACGTACAAGAGCGTTAAGCTGATCTACAGTTACATTTCGCCAGGCAATGGCTTTCGTAGTACCCTCATGGAAAGCTCCGGAAACCGCTGTCTCACGAATTTTGACTAGCCACTCAGACTTTGAGTTATACCACACACCCTCTAAACCGTCGTTGTCAGGCTTTAGCTTAATGTTTGGTAAAGGTAAGTCCACTTTCTCCCTTATGGTTGTGACCAGCTTAAGGATCTGATTATCGTGCCTCATAACGTGAGTGAGCTGCTGGGTAGGTATGCCGAGGTCAGTCAATCCCCAAACAGGTGAACGTACTTCGCCTACCGGTGGAAGCTGTGCAGGGTCTCCCATGAACAGGAAGCGGGCTCCGGTTGTGTTAGAGGCTTCTGTGATATGGTCGCGCAGGAGCATTAGAGGTAGCATCGAAGCTTCGTCGATTATCACAGCTTTGAACAGGCTAAGGTCTAGCTGCTCTTCGTCCGGGGCGCGCTCAGCTACTTTGAGCTCCTTAATCTCCCCATTGGCTTCTAGGCGTAAGCCCAGTAACGAATAGATTGTCCGGCAGTCAGGTTTATACCCGCTACCTGAAAAAGATTCTCGCAAGACTTTTGTAGCCTTGTTCGTCGGAGCGCAGAACACAAATCGACCCTTGACCCGATCGACCAAACTCTTGACAGTGAAAGTCTTACCTGTCCCTGCGTAACCTTTTAACACAAAAAAGGGTGATGCAGTAGGTGACGTGTCGTTAAGCCAATTGATTGCTTCGGTTAAGGCAGCCTCTTGTTCAGGGTTAAGTGGTGGTGGTGCAGTTGCATTGAGGTTTGCAGGTTTTGCTACAGCTTTAAGGCTTAGTGTGTCCATATTAACTTTCTGGGTTAAGTGCAGGGTTAGGGCGGGGAATGGCAGTGCATAGATGTAAAGCCCTTCGTATGATTAGTAAGAGCTCTAGCTCCTGTATTGCAGCACCTTTATTGGCATGACTGCCTCTGTGCGAACGCTTTTCGACTGAGATGCCTGAAGGTATGTGAGAAACCTTTACACCTACAGGTATCGTCGGACCAAAGCCTCCACTTTTGGCCCTGCCGTAAACTACTTCAAAGGTCATGTCTTCTGGTCGAAGGATGTATTCGTTTTCAGTCATTGCTTATACCCCTTACCTAAAGCTTCTAACCTTGCTTTATATTCTGGAGGTAGCTCTTTATTTTCCTTGGTGCTACCCATTTTTTGTGCCTGTATGTAAGTCCTCCAGTGAACCTTTACACCTTCCACCAAAAATCCCCATTCGTGTACCTGTTTAGTTGACATGCAGAAGAGTGTGTAGGTCTGGGGGTTGACTGCGCTAATGCTGTGCCAAGCCGTAGCTTTGGCAGACGCTGTACTTCCGGCTCTGAAGGTACGTAGCTGACCCGCAGACATATTGGAGTAAAGGGAAGGAAAACGGGTAGAAATCTTGCTGGGACTGACTTCACAGTACCCCCCTGTCAGTATAAAAGTTCTGTACCCACTCTGATGATCGTGGTAGTGCGGGTCAGAATCTGCGCTGACGATGTGATGTATGCGCCAGCGAAACGGCCACCAAGGTTTTACCTCCAACCAGCCATGCTTCGGATGGGGGGCTAGGGCAAAGCTTGGTACTAACCACCAACGACGCATGTAAAGTTTTTCGTCTTTGTAGATGTCGAAATATGGTCGCGACTGGGCAAATTTTATAAGTCTTCGGCTGACAGAAGGTCTTGCCAACACTTTTGCTAGTATACGCCAGCCTAAAGGTTCTTTTTTCATTTTACTTTATCCTGCTCTTGTTGAAGAAAATTGCGTGAAGTTTCGAGAAAGTTTTTCCCTGTTAAGATGTCAAGTTTATGGGTTAATCGCTTGGCATCTGCTTGAGATTTTTTTGAAGCTTTATAAGCCTGCTCTCTGACAAGCTTTTCCTGAACTTTATTCTGCTGCTCTTGCTGCATTTTTCTGGTTTTCCTTATACTCAGCTAAGAACCTCTCTAAGAGAGGGACTATTAACTTAGTTAATGACCCGTAGGGCACACGCTGCTCAACTTCTGACATGAGCAGAAGTTGAAGCTCTGTGTCTAAAGCTTCGGGTAGCTGGATTTTTCGCTCTATCCTGCGGACAGAGCTTGGTACACGGCCTCTTGGCATTTTTCCTCCTTTTGGTTAAGTTACTGTGTGGCAGGTATGCCCTACCGTTGGGGGACCTTTACTTTGATCCCAATGGACTTTTTTCCGACACTCAGGCAATGCTGGTTTAGGTTTTTGGTGAAGGGACTTAGCATCGTCTGTCATAACGTAGCCCCAAGCCGCTAAGATTATAAAAAGTATAAGTAAACCTTTCATCACTCTTCCCCAAACTCTTGTGAAAGTGATCTACCGTTTTCCCAGATTATGACTTCGGCGTCTTGGGGCGGCTCTGAGCAATGGCTGCAGTAATTTACTTCTGTCAGGTTATAAATTACTTTTTGTTTAATACCTTCAGGCAGGTGCTCGGGTTCTGTACGAACCCAGCGGGAATTGTTCCCCATGATGGAATACACTGGCTTGTGCTCCACCATGTACTGGGTGAAGTATGCGTGGGAGTGTCCGCATTCACAGACACTCTGTTCCCACATTTCACATACTGCTTCTACCCTCCAAGCCGTCCGTAGTTCTGCTTGACCTGCCGCAGCTTTCTCGGCTTCTGAGGCTTTTCCTTGCCTCACCTTCGCAAGTAAGGCTTTGCTGGCTTTACGGTCTTCTGCTTGTTGGACACTCTCTTGGAGTAGGGCGTCCAGGAAGTCTGCGGCGTCATCTGCGCCTGTGGTGCTTGTTATCTCAGTCATTTATGGCTCCTAAGTAACGGGTACTGGATTGTCCCGCTCCATCCATTATACACAAATGCCACTGGTTGTCAATGCAGTTATGTTGTTTTATTCGTCCATATTAAAAGTTTTTAATCCGTCCGAATAAAACAAAACCCCCCAGCCGGAGCCATCCAAACTGGGGGGTATGTCGTCAGTAGTCCGGGTACTGTTGCCTACCCCAGGGAAAGTCTAGCGCGCAAACAAGACTTTGGACATTCTCCCTTTACTCTTCCAACTTGGCCAACAATGCGTCTGTATCGACTGCATCGGCTTTCTTCGAGGACTTGGCAGCTTTTTCTGCCTCCAGGCGATCAACAATAGGCTTGATTTTTGGATTAGTCCGCAACGCAGCTTTCTGGGCTGCAGTTTTGTCCGACAAGAAGCGTTTGATGTCTTCGGCAGACTTGCCTGTGGACTCGACCAAAGCACGCATCAGGATGCTTGCACCGGCTAAGCCAGACTTGTCGCGCTGAATACCCCACTCGCCGTTGTACAGGCGGTCGATCAATTCATCTACTGCCATTACAGCGTCGTCGATGTCTTCAACGCCTGCGATTTCGTCGCCCAGCTTTTGCTCCGCGCCGTGGCTGGCGAACTTAGCGAGCAAGGCTTCTGGGATAGTGAAGGTGCGGGTTTCGCCGTTGACGAAATCAAGGCGGGTTTGGATCGCACCGTTGGCTGCGACGCTCGACTCTTTTAAGAGCTTACGCTTGCCTACAAAGTCTACTACACGGCCATCAGACATAGTAACTGTGTTTACTACTGTCTGTTTCTTTACTGCTGCTTCGGTCATAATTTTCTCCAGTTAGTTAAGTTTGGGGCATCTGCTCCCGATAGTTGAGGATGCCCCCAACATGGTTCTATTATCGTAAGTTCAGTCCAGCGTGTCAACCCCTTTTATCATGTTCTGTGTGTTTTTCTTAAAAATAATTATTACTGCTGCTCTCGCCGGAAAAACGGGTTGTGCCCTACAGTGTGTGGAGTTGACTGTGGTGCCCGAAGTTCGGGCTTAGGAACCTCTTCGGGCGGGGTGGTCTGCGCCTGGGTCATCAGCCTTTCAATACTTGCGGAAAGCTCTCGGGACTTGGGTGTACCCTGTAGGGAAGCGTCTTCCACCTTAACACCTTTAGAGGCGAGTATCTGCCGAAGTTTAAGCATCGGCGGTGAAAGCTCTTTCCTTCGCAGGATTAAGCTCCCAGGGTTCTGCTCTTCCCGTACAATTTCGATGTTCTGTACAGGTTCAACCAGGTCTGGGTATTCTGCCGGAAAGTTCTTCACATTGCGAACAGCATTGTAGAGCTTAGTCCGCATAGAATTAGCTTCACCAGGCGAGGCAAAGTCCAGTACAAGCGGGGATGAGAGCTGATAAGCTTTACGCCATACCTCCTGCAGAAGTGCGACGTTAGCAGAATTGTCTGACCTTCGTGGCGGATTACTTTTTGTCATTGAGGTCTCCTAAGGTTTGTTTACGTTCTTCCAAAGCTTTCTGTAGCAAGGCTACACCATCTTTGGTGCCTATCTCATACTTGTCACAGACTTCCACGAACTCTTCTGCGACATCGCTTAACTTTACCCATTCTCTTGCACTTAATGGCCCTTCAGGGTCTAATCTGTCTGCCATGTCGCGTAGGAACTGGCAAGCAGGTCGTCGGGACTTCGGGTGCTCAAAGACAATTTTAGGTATCTTCAGGAACTGACGAAGTGTAGGGTCTACACCTGAGAGCATGCTGTTTAGTATCTGCAGTGCTTGCTCTTGAAAGAAGCTGGAAATCCAGGGTTGGAAGTCTCCACCCGTTTCGGTGTTTGGAACGCTGTTCGTAAGTTTTTCCGGTGGGTAAGCAGGGTTTGGAAGGTTTGTGGAGAGAGATTTGGCTTGCATGGTAGTCCTTAGTTAGTTGAGGGTTTGGTGGTTAAAAGGTCTAAGATAGCTTCTTTGGCTTTTTCCATATCATCTTTAGTCTTAAAAGCTAGACCTTTTTGCAGACATTCTAAGTCTTCTTCATCCCCATGCCAAGTCGTAACTTTTTGGTAAGCATATCTAAGGTTTAAGCGGTAGTAGGCAGTGCCTACTTCAGGTGCTGTTCTGTAAGGTTCATCCACCTCACAGCCACCGATACGTACAACTTTAGGCTTAGGTCTGAGATACTGAACAGGTCTCCTGCGCATAATCCAGGAGAAAACTTGGTCGGAAGTCAGATCTTCCCATGTGTTCCCCTTGTCTGTATTAAGACACTGAATTGTTTCACCTTCAGCTAAGGCATGAAGGATGTGTGCGTACTGATGTTTTGACATTATTTCCCCTTTTTCAGTTGTTTAAATGTTTTCTCTTTTACTATTGCTGCGTCAATCGCTTCTCGAATGTTTTTACGCCTGATATGTGGCATCCCCCAGTCTATGCGGGTGTACCAGTATTTACCTATCCTTACTACAGACTTGCTCTCATCACCCTCAAGCCAGTCAAGTCGTTCTGTGTCGGTGGGGTTAAGTTCTTCAGTTTCTCGGTTGTTCATACTAAGTCCTCCCACCCCTTAGTTTAACACTATCAGTCGCTACTGCCATGTCCAGCGCCAAGTCTAGGGCTAACCTGCTCAGCCGTTTAGGGCTTTTCACACTATCCAGCAGTGTTTGCAGTATTTCTGCTGAATCCTCTACCGGCAATTCGGTTAGGGCTTTTGCAAGCCATGTGTACTTAGCCGCGTTTCCTCTAGCCTCCAGCACATATTCCTGAAGCTCCAACTGACTTGCATGCAGCCCTTGTTGAAGTTCTCTTTGGGTTTTATCCCGTTCTTGACAGTCTCGCATGAACCGTAAGAGATGTTCTGCGCAGAGCATTACGCCGTGCTCTATAAGCTCACCTGGTGGGCAAGCTGTCTCTATAAACCCTATCAGCCTATCTCGAAAGTTTGCGAGCTGTTCAGGAGTTTCTACTGGCCCATAGTGGATGTAAGTTGGCATAAAGTTTCCGTTCTTAAGGTGAATTTTTGGTTTTTGGTTCGTTCTAAGGGGGTTCTTAGCATTTACCAGTTGGAACAAGGGCACGCCTATCTCGGCGAACCCGTCGGGCATCAGTACCTACCCCTACCCGTCTAGTACCTATTATCCCCAGTGGGGCATACCTTGTCAATCCAGTTATGGGGATTATTGGGCAAGATTATCGGGGATTATTGCGGATTATCGCGGATTATCGCGGATTATCCCCACGTTGTCCCTCATTGTCCCCACGTTGTCCCCCGTTGTCGTTGCCCTGTCAACCGTTGTCTCCAGATTGTCCGGTAAAATCGGAAAAATCGACCACCCCCCCTATGGTTCTATTATTCGGGCATATTAAAGGCTTTTAATCCGTCCTAATATATATATAAGGTTCCCATATATATAAAAAATATGCCTGATAATATATATAGAGGATGCACCTTATATATAAATAATAGGGCGGATAATAAACGGTAGGGGGGGGGTACCTCAAAAAGTTGATTTTACCGGACAATCTGGGGACAACCGGCGACAACGTGGGGACAATGAGGGACAACCCCAAGGACAACGGGGACAACATGCGCAACGGCGATAACGGGCGA
>Ga0208644_1000283_pt1 | contig 39561 bp, 58 predicted proteins | sample VirMetDEL_Nov_18_FD_184517 | JGI IMG/M metagenome (GOLD analysis project Ga0208644, IMG submission 184517) | Aqueous microbial communities from the Delaware River and Bay under freshwater to marine salinity gradient to study organic matter... | ecosystem: Environmental > Aquatic > Marine >...
TTCAAGAAGGGGCTTCACACGGATACGGTGGAACTAGAAACACTGGTAGACATAGTGCTTCAGTAATTGCGATAGAGACTTTCAGTTCATCTGGTACACTTACTGATATAAGTCATAATATTTTGACAGCGGGAGACCTAGCCTAATGTCTGAAATCAAAGTAGATACACTCACTGGCAAGACCACCGCAAACGACATCACAGTGACTGTTGGTGCTACTGCTACTATGTCTCTGGAACAGGGGTTGGCGAAAGCGTGGATGTCTCTTGATAGCAGTGGTGGTTCTACGACTGGGATAAATGATTCACTGAATACCGCAAGTGTTTTAGACAATGGTGTCGGTCAGTACGGACAAAACTTCACTAATGCGATGAGTGGCGCAACATACTCAACTGTATCAGCATCAAGAGACAATGCATATCATAACGTAGTTACAAATTGGGACGCTGGAATTACAAATGGTTATTCAACAACACGTTCTGGGATTGCTAATTTAGCATCAAACACAGGGTCATATACAGATGCTGATGTAAGCACAAATATACTTGGAGACTTAGCATAATGGCAGGTAAAATTGTAGCAGATACGCTGGAACACAGCACCGCTGGGTCAATCGCCACGAACTATGTTGTCGGGGGTAGTGCGAAGGCTTGGTCAAACATTAATGGAATAGGCACTACTGTTTTGAACGACAGTCTTAATTACAGCAGTTTAACAGATGTTGGTGGCGGAAAGACGACTATGACATTTTCTAATGCTATGGCATCTGGTAATTACTCTTTAACAACTGCTTGCGGTTTGAATGGTGACACTATATTCGGGGGAGACTTAGCGGCGGCATATATTGTAACAACTGCAAGTCATAGAATCCAAAGTAGAGATCAAGGGGGTGCATTAACTGACCCTGACATTGCCTGTTCACAAGTAATAGGAGACCTCGCATAATGCAGACACCAGAGTTTCAAGGCACCCACCTGTTTGACCGTCTTTGCTGGGCAAAGGAAAACCTTGAGCCGCACCAGTCAGACTATCGTGTGGTCTATGAGGACAGCATTGATGAGTGCGCTAAAATCCTCGTTCCAGACCCAAACTGGATGGCGTGTGCATTGCAAGGCGGTATTCTGCCCCCTGTATGGGTGTACTGGGAACTGGCGAAAGATGAGGCGCAACCTGACTTTAAGAAGCACACTCGCGGCTATCTGTTGCACCAGACGGAGCCTGTTGGCCCGATGACTGAAGAAGAAGCGATTGAACACCTAATTCAGAAGGATGTGCCACAGCACGTCTGGCAGAATTGGGATAGCGGCAATAAGCCGAAAATGGTAATATGCAAAAAGCAACAATTACCGCAGACTAGAGAATGGCGCAATTCGTGGCGCATATCTGATGAACTAGCCGCATAGGAGTATCTAATGGCTGTAACAACTTATATCGTGGACAAAGACGGTAATCAGATTGATGCGTCAACTGCAACCGTCCCATCAAATCGTGACTTTCGTGGTGCTTGGACACTATCCGGCAGCGTGATTAGCGAAGACTTAGATAAAGCAAAAGAAATCTTTGCTGACAAGGTACGCGAGGCGCGGACGCCTTTGCTTGCCGCACTTGACACTGACTACATGAAGGCATTGGAAACCAGCGCAGACACAACACAGATCGTTGCTGACAAGCAAGCTCTTCGTGATGCACCAACTGCTGGCGATAGCGCCACTACCATTGCAGAACTCAAAGCGGCTTGGCCTGCTTGCTGTGGTGACAGCCCATACGCCTAAAGGAGCGGTAAATGGCTCTAAGTAAAGTACGCGCTGATCAGCTAGACAACTCTGAGGAAAGCACAGACATTAATGTCGTGCGCCGTAATGGTCAGACAATCTCGACTGACTTTACCATTGACGCTGATCAAAATGGCATGAGCGCGGGGCCGATTACCCAGAACGCCACCGTCACCGTTAATGGTTACTGGAGTATTGTCTGATGCCAAGTGTGTTGAATGTAGATACTCTGACCGATGCCGCAGGGACTGGGCCAGTTACTCTGACAAAGCAGAGTGCGGCGAAGGCGTGGGGTCATTTTGAGGGTAGTGATGCTACTTTGGACGATAGTTTCAATTGTAGCAGTTTGACAGATAACGGCACAGGTGATTTTAACCCTCAATTTTCCAGTAATATGGTTAACGCACACTTTGCGGCGGCGGCTGACGCAGACTACAACATAAATCAGACGAGTAACGCTAGGGCCGCAGGACAAGCAACAGGCACTGTAAGAATAGCCACTGCTGATACAGGTAGTTTATCAGATGAAAATGATACAAGTTTTAGTTGTCACGGAGACCTCGCATAATGGCTAGTATCCTGAAGGTAGATGAACTGCGGGGTATTGCATCGGCTGGTGACATAACTATTACTAGCACAGGCGGTGCGGCAACCTTCACACTGAATGATTGCTTACCTGCTTGCTGGGCAAGAATAAACCACGACATCGCTACAATAAGTGACAGCGTTGGGGTTTCTAGTTTTACAGATACTACAACAGGTCAAGGTCAAGTGTTTTTCACGAATAGTATGGTTGGTGCAACAAGCTATGCAACTGCTGTAGACAGTCAAAACGAGTTAGCAAACAATGATGCTTGTAATTATACACTAGCAGAAGCAACAGCATCATATAAATATTATACGATTGAAAACAACACCTTTAGAGACAAGGGCAATGTTTCTACGTTTGTCATCGGGGAGATTGCATAATGGCAAGCGAACTTAGAGTCACCACCATTGCCAATAATGCAGGCACCGAGTCTGTCGATACTAGCTATGTGATTAATGGTAGTGCGAAGGCTTGGTTCAACCTTAATGCGGCAACACCAGCTTTGCGTGATAGCTTTAATATAGCCAGCATTACAGATGAGGGTACAGGTCAATATGAAGGTAACTTCACCTCTGCAATGGGTAATGGAGATTACTCTGCTAACGGTTCAAGTACTGTAAAAGGAAGTTCCAACTCATTCAGTAATATTCTTACTACAGGAGACCCGGATAACACTTATGGTTTGCATACCACTTCGGCAATTAGAGCTAATGTTTATGCTTATAATGCTTCAAATTATTCTGACCCACAAATGTTGCAGGTAACAGTAAACGGAGACCTCGCGTAATGGCTTACATAGGTAAAACCCCTACCCAAGCTGTACGCCAGCGCTACGTCTTTACTGCGGCAGGTGGTGAGACATCACTCTCCGGCGCGGACGACAACAGCAACACACTTGTCTACACAGACGGTGAGTATGTAGACGTAATGCTAAACGGTGTCACCTTGATTAGCGGCACCGACTACACAACCACCACTGCCAACACCATCGGCGGCTTAACCGCGCTCACAGCCAGTGACGTTGTTGAGGTAATGGTGTATGATGTGTTTAGCGTAGCAAATTTAAGTAGCTACTTTACCACGGCGCGGGTGCCGTTTTTCCGGTATGATTCGTCCGTTGCGAACATACCTTTGAATGCAGACCAGAAGGTGCCGTTTACAAGGTATGACGCGACAAGCAGCAACTTCTCGCTGACTAATTAGAGGCTGATATGGCAAGACTTGTAAAATCTATTGTATCTGGTTCAACCGTAACCGGGCTGGGCGAAACAACCAGCACTGACCAGCTAGAAGGGCGCTACGCTGTAGAGGTAGCGACACTGACTGATGGCGCGAACATCTCGGTAGACTTGGGCGCGAATCAGAACTTCACCGTTACGCTGGCTGGCAACCGTACACTGGATAACCCGACCAACATCGTTGTTGGGCAGACAGGTTCTATCTTCATTGTGCAGGATGGTACAGGTAGCCGCACCCTGTCGTTTGGCTCTTATTACGACTTTGCTGGCGGCACTGCGCCCACACTCACCACAGCGGCTTCTGCGGTTGACCGCATTGATTATGTCGTCCGTACAGCCACCTCAATCCACTGCGTGTTTACAGCGAACTATAGCTAATGTTTAACAATCAGATTATTGCAGGCTCATCAGGACAGGGTGGTAGCTTTTATAGCTATACCATTGACCAGTCTCTGCGCGTTGATGACACGGCAAGCCAGCGTATGTATCACAACACTGTCGCTGGTGACGCGCAAAAATTCACAATGTCATGCTGGATTAAACGCACAGAGTTAACTGATTCTGGCACGATTATGTCAAGCTGGAATGGTGCGTCAAACTTTGTGAATATGTATTTTTCGGGTGATTATCTATATTGCTACATCTGCGATAACCGTTCTGGTTTTGTTGATTACAACTTTAACACAGCTTCTTCAACTGATGGTGCCATTATTTTTAGGGATGTGGGCGCGTGGATGCATGTGGTTTATGCGGTTGACAGCACACAGTCTACTGCCACCGACAGGTTCACTATCTGGGTCAACGGCGTAAATACAAATGCTCGTTCTGGCGGTTCTGGAAACGATATTCCACTAAATTATAATATGGAAATCAACGAAAGTCCCGGTCAGAACTTTTTGTTTCACAACCCAGACAGCGCCTCTTACTACGGCAGTTTTTATATTGCAGAAATGGTATATGTAGATGGCACCAAGTATGATGCAGATAAGTTTGGTGAATTTAACAATGGCATATGGACACCTCTAGACATATCAACGCAGTCAATCACCTATGGCAACAACGGCTTTTATTTGGACTTTGCCGACAGTAGCGATTTGGGCAAGGATGTCAGCGGCGAGGGGAATCACTTCACACCCGGCACAAGAAGCGCGGTCGTTCAAAACTTTAGCGCACACGACCAAGTGCTGGATAGCCCGACTAATAATTTTCCAGTTCTAAACCCACTTGACCAAAACACGGGAACATTATCAGAAGGCAACCTAAAAGTCGCAACGGTTAGTACATCTTCAACACCAAACACAAGGTCTACATTTGCTGTAAATTCAGGTAAGTGGTACTGGGAATACATAACATTAGACACTCAAGTTCATCACTTCATTGGAATAGTAAAGACAAATAAATATGGCGGTATTGGTGATGACTACATAACAGCAACGCCGCAGGGAACAATTTATGCGGATGGCTCTATTGTTCAAAGTGGCTTAACAACTTGGTCTAGCAGTGGAAATGTTTTAGGAATTGCATTAGACGCTGATGCAGAGACTGTTCAATTTTATTTAAATGGTTCTTCATATGGCACAGCGGTCAGTTATGCCTCATTTATGTCAGGTGCAACAGTTTCTGGCTGGTTTATTGATGGTGCGTCTGGAATTGTTTGCACGGGCGTTGCCAACTTCGGTCAAGACAGCACCTTTGCTGGCGCAACCACCGCTGGCGGGAACGCAGATGCTAATGGCTACGGTGATTTCAAGTACGCCCCACCATCCGGCTTCTTAGCCCTCTGTTCAGCCAACCTGCCAGAGCCAGCCATCGGCCCAAACAGCGCCACAACGAGTGACCAGCAATTTAATACGGTGCTGTATACTGGTGATGGTACATCGTCTAATGCAATCACTGGCGTTGGATTTCAGCCAGATTGGGTATGGATTAAAGACAGGCCCGGTGTTGAAAGTCACGTTTTATTTGACAGTGTTAGAAATGCTGATGCTGGCGCGGCGGCTAGATTGTCTAGCGACAGCACCGCCGCTGAAGCGGCAAGCGGTTCAACCTATGCTGGTGTGAGTTCGTTTGATAGCGATGGGTTTACATTAGGGTCAAATGTTCTTTCAAATCGTTCAGCGCGTAGCTTTGCATCGTGGTCTTGGAAAGCTGGCGGCACAGCCGTAAGCAACACCGATGGAAGTATTACGTCACAGGTATCGGCTAATCAGGATGCTGGGTTTAGCATTGTGTCCTACACTGGTACAGGAACTAGTGACGATTATGGACACGGGCTTGGTGTTGCGCCAAATATAATATTTACTAAGAATAGGTCTGCTACTGCGGCGTGGGCAGTTTATGTTTCGGATATTGGCACTGGTAAATACTTAGAACTTGACCAAACAGATGCTACAACAACCGCTGCCGCGATATATCCATCTGTATCATCAACAACTATTGGCGTAGGTGTGCAGGGTGCGGGGTCTATTACAAACACATCTGGCAACAACTACATTTCATATTGTTTCGCGAATGTGGAAGGCTTCAGCAAGGTCGGCTCATATGTCGGCAACGCCAACGCAGATGGCCCGTTTGTCTACACAGGGTTTAGGCCAGCTTGGGTTATGACTAAGATGTCTACAAACGGTAGCCAATGGACTATAATTGACAATACCAGAAACACTTACAATGCCGTTGACAAGGGGCTTGTTGCAAATACAACTGCCGCTGAAGTTACTGGTTCGTCATCAGCAACACCATTTGTAGATTTTGTTTCTAATGGGTTCAAGATACGCAGTAGTCAGGCGCAGATGAACCAGAATGGTGATACATTCATCTACCTCGCTTTTGCCGAAGCCCCATTTAAATACGCCAACGCCAGATAAAAGGAGATAACCAATGGCATATACATACAATGGTAAAATCATCCGCGCTGGCAGAGCGTGGTCAAATGATGAAGGAATACAGCATCCCCGTAACTGGATGATATGGTCAGATGCAGAGAAGACTGCCGCTGGCTTGGTGTGGGAAGATGACCCAGCGCCGTTTGACAGCCGCTTTTATTGGGCGGCAGGTGTACCAAGATCCTTGGACGATGTAACGGAAGAAGACGGCAGTGTAACACTTGGCCTCAAGTCACAGTACAAAGCACAGACCAAGGTAAGGGCTGCATCACTGCTTGCGCCGACTGACTGGCATGTAGTGAAGGCTACCGAGGTAGAGGCTTATTCAGTCCCTGCAAACGTCAGCCAGTATCGCACCGATGTCCGCGCTGCAAGCAACACGATTGAAGCAGCGATTGACGGCGCGGCTGACCTTGATGCGTTCATTGCATTGTTTGATGCGCCAGAAGATGGCAACGCCCCAATCAATGACTGGCCCGAAGAGGTGTAACGATGACCCGCGCCCGTGAACTAGCAAATCTTGGTAACAACACCACAGACCTTGAGGCTATAAACGCGGTCTATGATGCGGGTGGCCTGACAGGACGCAACCTCATCATCAATGGTGCGATGCAGGTGTCGCAGAGAAGCACAAGCGAAACTAACTTTACAGGGTCTGCGTATAAAACTGTTGATAGAGTTAGGTCACACGCAACTGGAGGTGGTTCACTTGACCAAGAACAATCAACAGATGTTCCATCAGGACAAGGTTTTATAAATAGTTTAAAAACAACTGTTAATACTGTTGATAGCAGTATAGCGGCAGGTGATTATTACGGACTTGAGTTTCCATTAGAAGGTCAAAATGTAAATGGTGTTTCGGGTTTTGGCACAAGTGGTGCAAAAAACTTAACCTTATCATTTTGGGTAAAATCAAGTGTTACAGGAGATTATTCTGTATCTTTCCAAAATGGTGTTTTTAATAATTCTTATGTTTCAAAGTATACAATATCATCAGCGAATACTTGGGAATATAAGACTATCAGCATAACTGCAAAAACAGATGGCACTTGGGTAACCACAAATGCACAAGGCGTAAGACTTTGGTTTTCATTGGGAACTGGTTCTACATTCTCAACGTCAAATGAACAAACTTGGGAATCTGGGAACTACGTTAATATAACAGGCACAACACAGTGGATTTCTAATTCTAGTGCAACCATCTACATCACAGGCGTCCAGCTAGAAGTAGGCGAGACAGCCACGCCGTTTGAACACGAGGACTACGGCACTACGCTTGCGAAGTGTATGCGGTATTTTCAGTTAGTTGATGGGGGTGTAGGTAAGGTTACGGGATTAAATAGCAATGTTCAAGTAATGGTAAGGGCAGTTTGTGATATGAGGGCAACCCCAAGCCTTGCTGTTACAACACTAAGAATGACCGATTGTACAACAGCAGATTATAATGACGCTACAGTTACAGTAGGTGCTTCAAACGTGAATTTAAGAGGCGGCAGAATGAACTTAGGTATGAGTTCAACAGCCGCAGTTGGTACAACTGTTATGTTGATATGTACAGGCACCAACGCGGCTCCAGTACAGCTTTCAGCGGAGTTATAGTGATGAAAATTACAAACGCAAAATATTATGCTGAAGATGGCGAAAACGTAAGTATTAGCGCTATTATCAATGGGCTTCGAACAGCAGTTCCTCTTGACCCGGCTAATTCAGACTACGCAGAAATCCTGCGCCAAGTAGAAGCTGGCACCCTGACCATAGCGGATGCTGACTGATGTTAGGCGCGGTTGCCATATCAGAAAAGGCTATATCGGATCAGGGGGTCTTGCTCTCTGCATCTGAAACCGCGTCTGCTAACTTTACTAAATCAAATGCTGGCAACCTGACACTGGACGGTGCTTCAGAAATCGAGGCCATTGCAACAAAGACAGCTATCGGTGTTGGCATTCTTGTTGGGATTATGGAATCATCCACAATCTTTACACAGACCACGGTGCCTACACGGTTTGCCACAGGTGTGTCGGCAAGTGTAACGAGCTTCGATCAGACAACTACTCCGCTTACGGTGTTCAACGGCGTATCAGAGCAGTCTGCTAACTTCACACAAGACAGCGCCGCAGTTAGGGTGTATATTGGCCTAGCTGAAAATGACTTCAACTTCACGCAAAGCGCCGATTTAACAGGTACTTTGAATGGTATATCCGAGCAGAACGCGGAGTTTGTTCAGAGTTCAAATGGTGGTTTTGTAAAGCTTGCTGAAGCTGATATCATATCTGTATTTACGCAGATTTCATCTGGCGGTTTTGTACGGGAGATTAATTCCGAGATATCCGCAGTATTTATAGAATCAGCCGATGGTCGCCTGTATTGGGATGATTGGGCTGGTTCGCCAAACAACTCACCCCCTGAAACGTGGGTGCAAATTGTACCAACAGGCGGAACGTGGACAGAAATAAACGCTGGTGGTACAATCGAAATATGGACACAAAAGGTGGTTTAAATGGCGTCTACCTATACAGTAAACACAGGTATTGAAAAACCCGGCTCCGGCGAACAGTCGGGTACTTGGGGTACTACAACCAATACAAACTTTGATATTATTGACCGCAGCCTGAATGGTGTTGGCAACATTACATTAGTAGGCACAACGCATACACTGTCAACTTCTGACGGGTCTTTGTCAGACGGTCACTATCGTGTGCTTGTTTTAGGCGGCTCTCCTACTGGTACGAATACAATCAGCATTACCCCTACAGATCAAGAAAAAGTATATCTTGTATACAACAACTCTGGTCAGTCTGCCGTATTTACACAAGGTTCTGGTGGTAACGCAACTATTACCAATGGTGCGACAGCTTGGATCTATGCCGATGGTGGCGGTGCAACAGCGCAAGTAAAAGCTGTACCCGCAGATTTAATTGATGATCCAAGCCCACAGCTTGGTGGCAATTTGGACGTTAATGGTAACTCAATTGTATCTGTTAGCAACGGTGATATTGCTATCACACCAAACGGCACAGGCGATGTTATTATTGACGGGATTAAGTATCCGCAAGCTGATGGCAATGCTGGTGAGTTTTTGCAGACAGACGGTGCAGGCCAGTTAAGCTTTGCTGATGTAGCTGCGTCAGCCTTTAGCTCTGGTATGCTGATGCCATATGCTGGAGCAAGCGCACCTACGGGCTGGCTACTTTGTTATGGTCAGGGTGTTTCTACCACTACTTACGCAGATTTGTTTGCTGCAATTGGATATACCTATGGCGGCAGCGGCGGCACATTTAACCTACCAGATCTTCGCGGTCGTGTAGTTGCTGGTAAAGATGATATGGGCGGCACCAGCGCTGACAGACTTACTGATCAGTCCGGTGGATTGGATGGGGATGTGCTTGGCGACACAGGTGGCGCAGAGACACACACCCTGACTACCGCACAAATACCATCACACAGCCACGACTCTATTGCTAATGTTGACGCAGGCTACACCAGCGATGGCTTGACCGCTGGCGAATATGTAAACAAGGCCAAGCAGTCGCCCTATGGTGCTGGCGGCGAAATCTTTAGTTACAGCTTATCCGGCGGCGCTACAGCGCCAACCCTTGGCCCCACATCAAGTGTCGGTAGTGGCAGCGCACACAACAACGTACAGCCTACAATAATTCTGACCTATATTATTAAGACATAGGTGGTTACATGCCGCTAACAAAGCTACAGTTTCGCCCCGGCATCAACCGAGACATTACTTCGTACTCTAACGAAGGCGGCTGGCGTGACGGCGACAAGATCAGGTTCCGGCTTGGCTATCCTGAAAAGATTGGTGGTTGGCAAAAGTTTTCGGCGGCTACTTATCAGGGTTCCGCCCGTGCGCTTCACAACTGGATTGCGCTAGATGGCTCAAATCTGCTTGGCCTTGGTACGCACCTTAAATACTACATTGAAGAAGGTACGGCATTTAATGACATCACCCCTATCCGCACTACAACATCTGCGGGTGCGCTAACATTTGCCGCCACAACAGGTAGCGCAATTATAACGGTATCTCACACCAGCCACGGTTGTCAGCAGTTTGATTTTGTTACCGTATCTGGAGCGGTTAGTCTTGGCGGCGACATCACCGCTGCTATTCTAAACGCCGAGCATCAAGTCACTCGCGTTATTGATGGTAACACATATGAGATTACAGTTTCTGTCCCTGCCCTTGCTACAGATACAGGCAACGGTGGGGGTTCCGTGGTTGGCGAATATCAGATCAATGTTGGTCTGGACACAACTGTTGGCGGCACGGGTTGGGGCGCTGGCACTTATGGTCGTGGCGGTTGGGGAAGCACTGCACCCGGCGGCTTGACAACCACAACTCAGATCCGCCTTTGGTCGCATGATAACTTTGGCGAAGACCTGCTGATTAATCCACGCGACTCGTTCATTTATTACTGGGACAAGTCTGGTGGCGCAGGCGCACGAGCCGTGGAGTTATCTACCTTGTCAGGCACCAAAACATCCGTGCCTACTATATGTAAGCAAGTAATGGTCTCTGATCGTGACCGTCACGTTCTTGCGTTTGGGTGTGATGGGGTTGGCGCATCATCTTCCGCAACACAGGGAGATGGTGTACAAGATCCGCTTCTCATTCGATTTGCAAATCAAGAAGACTCTTTAGATTGGTGGCCCACCGCAAGCAATACTGCTGGAGACTTGCGACTTGGTTCTGGGTCCACTTTTGTTAGAGCCATCGAAACAAAGCGTGAAATATTGGTGTGGACAGACACGGCGCTTAGTTCATTAAGGTTCATTGGGCCACCATTTACTTTTGGCCTGCAACAGCTTGCTAACAACATTACTATCATTGGTCCTAACGCGGCAGTTGCTACAGAAGACTTTGTATTCTGGATGGGTCTGGATAATTTCTATGTCTATGCTGGTCAGACGGCGCAGTTACCTTGCACCGTTAAGGATAAGGTTTTTGCTGACATTAACTTAGCTGAGTTTGACAAGGTGTTTGGGGCGGTTAACAGCGAGTTTGGTGAGGTTTTTTGGCTTTATCCATCTGCGGCATCAAGCGAAAATGATAGATACGTTGTTTATAACTACATCGACAAGATTTGGTATTTTGGAACCATCGAAAGAACTGCATGGATTGACCGTGGCACAAGAGACTTTCCAATTGCCGCATATGGTGGGCTTTTGTACAATCACGAGTTTGGCTATGATGCAGATGGTCAACCTATGGATTCATTTATTGAGTCGGCAGCTATAGACATAGGTGATGGCGATCACTTTGCTTATATACGCCGTGTGATACCAGATCTTACATTCCGTGGCTCTACGAGCATTAGCTCACCACAAGCCACCTTTACAATTAAAGCCCGTAACTTTCCCGGAGAAGATTTTGGTAATACCGCCTCTGGCACTACAAGCAGAACATCTATAAGTCCAGTTGAAGAATATACAAATCAACTTGACCTAAGAATAAGAGGTAGATCATTTGCGTTGCGTGTGGACTCTAACGCATTAGAATCCAAATGGAAGCTTGGCACCCCTCGTGTGGATATCAGACCGGATGGCAGGCGCTAATGGCTAGTGTTCAGATCCCAGCGCCGAGACTGCCAGAAGCTCCAGCAGAGTATTCACAGCAGCATATACAAGATTTGTTGCGGGCATTGGAAGTATTTATGGAACAAGAACGTAACCCGGGTGAGTTGCGTGGTACAAAGATAACACTTACAGAATTACCCACAAGCTCCAGTGGCCTTGAATCTGGTGCGCTTTGGAATGACGCCGGAACCGTGAAGATAGTGACATAACTGTAAAAACCTGTATAATTGTTCGTGTTTAAGTAAGGATTAGCATAATGGGATTTTTTGACGACATAGTAAAAGTGGCCTTGCCTGTAGCGGCAGGTGCCTTTTTAGGACCTGCGGCAAGCCCATTATTCGCTGGTGCCACAGGTATTATGGCTAATCCTGCTGTGCAAAGTGCCTTAGTATCTGGTGGTCTTGGCCTTCTTTCTGGTCAAAAGCCAAAAGATGCACTGAAATCAGCGCTTCTTGGTGGCATTGGTGGTTACGCTGGTCAGAAATTCTCTGCCGCTGGAACGCCTGCTACAACTGGTGGAAGTCCGTATAGCTCATATAGTCAGCTAACAGGAAGCCCACATGCGCCATCTGCCCCTCCTCCAGTAACACCTCCGCCAGTAAAAGGCATAGAGCCAAAAACAATGTCAGCGGAATTACTAAAGGGCATAGGTCTTTCTGGAGACCCGGGGCAAGAAAATTTGTTGTTTAAGATATTGAATACACAAGCTGGTGAAGGTCTTCTGGCTGGTCTTGGCGCATACGGGTTAGACGCTTTGATGGGCGATGATGAAGAAGAAGACAATAGAGGTTCTTTTGAGCGCCGTCCATACGGTGCTGGTGGTCCCGGCGGTAAGCTTGGTGGGATAAACTATGCCGATGGTGGCGAGGCCTATTTCCCACGCCGTAATGGTGGTATTGACCCTAGTGAGGGTTCAGGACGTAAAGACGATGTGCCAGCTATGTTGATGGCTGGTGAGTTTGTTATGACACGCGATGCTGTAAAGGGAGCAGGTAACGGTAATTTGCGTCAGGGCATAAATAACATGTATAATATGATGGACCAGTTTGAGAGGATGGCGTAATGGCTACACAAACGGTAGAAAATGTACAGCGCCTAGCTCCCTATTTAGAAGGTCTGGAAAAGCGCCTTCTTGGTACAGCTTTTGGCGAATTTAATGGCGCAACACAAACAACCCCGGGATTGCTTGATAAACCCCTTGGTCTTCCACAGTATCAGGTAGCTGGCCTTGACCCACTGCAACAGCAGGCATTGTCTGCTGCGCCACAAATGTTCGGTTCTTACACACCGTTCATGCTTGGCGCTGGTATGCAGGGCCTTGCAGGTGCGGGCGCGTTGCAGCAAGGCGTTGGTATGCTTGATCCAAGTCAAGGCATCTCAGCGTTTATGAATCCATACCAGTCAGCCGTGATTGATGAGATTAACCGTCAGGCACAGATTGGTCAGCAGGGTCTAGCCGCAAAAGGAGTGCAGGCTGGCGCATTCGGCGGATCTCGCTTTGGTGTACAGTCAGCGGAACAAGAAGGCCGTAGACTTGCCGCAGTTGGCGAAGCGCAACGCAAAGGCTTTGAAGATGCCGTTTCTGCGTCACAAAGAGCCGCACAATTATACGGTGGTTTGGGTCAAGCATACGGACAGCTTGCAGGCACAACAGCAGATATTGGTCGTGTACAGTCCGAACTGGGTCGTGCAGACCTTGGTATGCTTACACAGCTTGGTGATATTGGTCGCACATATCAGCAACAGCTTCTGGAGGCACAGCGTCAAAACCAGTTGCAAGCTGTACAAGAACCGTTTACTCGTATGGAGATTGGTCAGTCACTGCTTAAAGGTCTGCCAAGCGGTGGCTTGTCAAGCACGTTTAAATCTGCCACTACTCCAGACACGAACCCATTTTTAGCTGGTATTGGCGCATACACCGCCCTACAAGGTGTTAACGCAACTGGAAGCGCATAGGGGTAATTTATGGCTCAAGATTTTATGTCAAGAATAAAGGCGTTGAGCAACCCAGCGCCTAGAGACTACAGCTTGCGACCATTGACATCTAGGGAGCAAATTCTTTCTGTTACCCCCAGAAAAGGTGGATTAGCGGCGGCTTTAGCGCCTCTTAGCGATGCTCTTATGGGACGCACAAGCAATCTTGGAATTTCTCCACTGTCTCCTATGACGGGCGACATGGATACTGTTGGCGGTGAGTTGTTACAAGGACTTGGTAATGTAGGGCTTGCTGGCTTAGAGGGGGTTAGAAGGTCTGGGGAAATTGTGGGCGAAATTCCGTTTGCATTTGGGCGGGCATTGGGAACTGAAAGTGAATCAGCTTATAACGAAAGAATAAATAGGCTTACAGACATTTTTGATGAGCAAACAAGAATGCAACAGGGTCAGTTGGGTACAGGCTTTAGTGTTGCTGAACCAAGAACAGTTGTTGGTGGCCCAAGCTACGAACAGATGGACACAGATGAAGATCAGGATGCGGCTATCAGAAGTCAAATAGCTGATGCTCAAAGAATCACGGAAGAAACAGGAACCTTTGGCGATATTAGAGAGCCGGGCGTAGGTGTCCCAGATTTTGTTGGCGGTGTCCCCGGAACAAAAGAGGAAATAGCGCAAGCTTTAGCCGCAGCAAGTGTTGAAGATCCTGCTGACAGAGATGAGGCTACAGTTGATTTGGCTAAAAAACGTGCCGCAGTTTCAGAAGACCCTGCTGATAGAGACGAAGCCACAGTTGATTTAGGAACAAAGAAAACTGTCAAAGGTGCGGATACACCAGCGAAGCAGGCCGCGACATCAGCTATTGATGAAGTGTTGAAGACTGTAAAGCCAGACGCATCACCAAAAGATTATGATGACTACATGAAAGAGTTCGCTGAACTGACTGGACTTGATGTTTCTGGACAACCAGATAATAGTCAGGCGCTTATGGCGTTTGGTTTGGCGTTGATGCAAAACAAGGCTGGCAAAGGATTTAACGTAGGGCAAATATTGTCAGAGGTGGGCGCGGCTGGCGAAAAGGCTATGCCTGCTATGGCGGCGGCTAGAAAAGAAGCTAAAGAGGCCAGAATATCTGCCGCCAAGTACGCTCTTAGTAGCAAGAAGGAAGATGAGGCGAAAGCTCTTAATAAAGGCTTTTATTACGTTGTTCCTAAAGGTGGTAAAGGCTTCTTGTCAAACTTTGATAAGGGTGAACTTAAAAGGTTTAACTCTTACGATCTAAATAATCTAGATCAAGACCCATCTTTCAATGAGCAATATGAAATTATTCCAATTGACACATATGAAAAGCTTGCGAAAGAAGTGTTTAAAACTCCAGAGTATGGTAGCAAATACGCAAGCTCTTATGACAAGATTTCTTTATTTACAGACGCTCCTGATGACCTTCAGATTGGTGTCCAAAGAACTGACGCCAACTACAAAGGCCCAGATAGACCAGAGCGGGGATATTTTGATAAGGGTCAGTATGAAACATACGCTAACAGATTGTACCGAATGGATCAGGGGCTAGATAATTTCGCCAAAGAAATTGCAACAGCATATTCAATTGTAAGCAGTGGGGAAGTTAAAACTTTGGGGCAAATTGGAGATGCTATTTCAGACTTTTCAAGCGCTTTAGGAATTACTCACCCTAGTGATGCCAGTGACACTGCAAAGGTAAAAAGAATATTGAATGTTATAGCATCAAAGAAAGCCCCAGAAATTTTGCAGGAAGCTGGCAAAACCATTTCTGATGCTGACAGAAAAAGAGTTGAAGCTATTGTTGGACGGTTAGGTCTTGTAGAACCTGCGGAAAATTTGAAAATGGCGCTGAAGGACATGTATGATTTTATTGTTGTTGATGGTAAAAAAGATGTTCGTGACGGAATGGCAACACTCAATCTTTATGCTGGGGTGAAATCTCCAACAGCAAGAGCCAAAATGGTGAACGGCGTTTTGGTAGTCCAGTAGGAGTTCTAATGGGAATCCTTAAAGTACAAGCGCCAGATGGCAATATAGTTGAAGCTCAGATTGCTGGTGATGAACCTACGCAAGATGAGATTGACGCTATTGTTGAGTATTTTTCTGAAAGCCAAAAGCCAGATTATTCTGCGCTTGGACAAGAAAGATCTTTAGAAGATGTTGTTGCACAATCTGGCGGGTATACCAACGAATCATCTTTTCAGGGCTTTTCTTCTGAAAATGTTGATACAAAATCAGGCATTCAAAATGCTGGACTCCGTGCTGAACTGTCGATGGCGGAGACAGACGATGAACAAGTCGCTGTGCTTCAGAAGTATGGATTGGAGCAAACAGACTTTGCTCGTGACAACAGAGGTCGTTTAGCAGTTACGCCAGAAGGTGCTAAAAAGCTTGGTGTCGATACAACAAAGCTAACCCTTATTGATGAAGAAGGGTTTAGCATGAATGACCTTTCTGACTTGGCTGGAATTGCTCCAGAGGTTATTAGTGCAGTTGGTGGCGCTATAGCTGGTCAAGTACTTATACCCATTCCTATTCTTGGGATGGCTATAGGCGCAGGCGGTGGCGCTGGACTTGGACAAGGTCTGGAAGAAATATTTGAAGCTGTTCGTGGAACACAAAGACAATCTGACATAGAAGTATTAAAAGATGTTGGCACAGAGGCAACGATAGGCTTTTTGGCAGATGCTACCTTTGGCATACTAGGTGCTGGCATAAGGGGCGTCAGAGGCTCTATAAAGCCCGGCAAAGGGCTAACAGAAGATGAGCTAAGAGTTGCTGGCGAGTCTCTTGAAATGGGCATGACGCCTACTCTGGGCGCTGTAAAAGCGCCAGCGCTTGTTGCTAGGCAACAAGGCATATCCGAAAAGATGTTTGGCACATCTGACCGACTAAAACGTAATAATGAGGTTATGCAGGAAAAGCTTGCACAACTTCGCGCCGCCGTTGGCGAGGGTACGGATGAAGAGGTCGGATCTATTTTGATGAGTGCCACTGGCAGGGAAGCCAGTAGGTTGAAGGCTATTGAGCGCGAGGCTCAAGAGTCAATCATCCAAACACTTGATGATCTTGCACAGAACATTGGGGCAGCGGCAGAAAAAAATGTTGCGCTTGAAAAAGAAACTTTTGACATCTTGTCTAGCGCACAAAAAGCGTTTGATGATCAGATGAACCTTTTGTTCAAGCCGATAGATGATGCTCTTGAATCAAGCATTGGTACATCAAAGATTATTCCTGTCGGCAGGGTGAAGCAGTTAGCCGCGACAGCAAAGGAGCTTCAAGCTTCTGGTATTTCTGGCGGCACCATGAAGGAGCTTGATTCCGCAATCAAGGCAGTTAACACGCTGAAGAACACTGATTCTTTTCAGCAAATTTACACAACTAGAAAAACTCTAAATGACATATTGGCGAGAGCCAAGGGAACAGAAGCTCGTTACATATCTGATATGATCCAAGAGTTAGACAAACAACTAACTGTTGGAAACATAGATGATATAGCCAGAACAGCGGGCAAGGGCTTCAGGAGAGAAGACTTTGACGTATTGCGTAAAGCGTCAGAGCGTCTTGACACAGCAAGGGGTCAATACAAGCGCGGCGCTACAATCTTCGATGATTTAGAAAGCGCTGGCGTCATAAAGAGATTGCGTGAAAAGACTAACGCCGGGCAAAGCTTGGGCATTGATGATGTCCGCATGGAAAAGATAATCAAGAACGACAAACCAGAAGTTCTTGAGCGCACACTAAAGGCTGTTAAGTATTCAGTCGGCGGCACTGGTAGACAGGCTGATGCCGCAGCCGAACAATTTAGGCAAAAGCTTGCTGGAGAATGGTTGCGTGATACGTTGAACAGGTCTGGCATAAGCTCGCTTGATAACTATGCACCAGAGACATTTAAGGGTGCAGCATTTGCTAAAGCAGTAAAAGATCTTGGCAGAACGGCTGATACTCTGTTTGGTCCAGATGCTAACAAGATACGACAGTTAGCTAATCAGATTGACAGAACATCTCTGTCTAATATGAAGCAATCAACTGTTGATCAGATATTTAAAGAGGGTGCGCCAGAAGGTCTGGTTGGTCAGATGCAAAGACTGGTAAACGCACAAAAAGAAATATTTGAAGCGAACAAAAGTTCGGCTTTCCGAAAGCTGTCTTCAGGACAATTAAATGAGATTGAAGCCGCTGAATTAATAGCGCACAGATCCACAACCGCTTCAGACATAGAAAAGATAGTCAAAAGTTTTGCTGATGATCCAGACGCCCTAGCGAAGATACAGGGTAACTATATGGAAAAACTTATTGCTGACTTTGGCGACACTCTTACTACAGACGGAAAGGCTTTGGGTGCTTTTGCAAAGCGTTTACTTGATGCTAATGAAGGCGGAAAATTAACCGCAATCTTTGGCAAAGAGACTGGTGAGGATATGGCTAAGTTTGCTAGAATACTAGATTTTAATTCCAGAACTACGGCTGGTGGTGATTTGGTTGCTGCTAACATAGCCGCAAGCCCAATACAAAATTTAGGCAAGCTTGCTAAGTTCACAATCATAGGAAAGCTTCTATCTTCCGGTGGATATTATGATGACATTCTGAAGCAGTATAGAAAGCAAATTGTAGGCGAGTCTCCAGAGCAACGCTCCCGTACTCTTGGCAGATTGATGTCGCAAGCCTTTACGAATGCTACAATACAAACCCCACCGCAAATAGCGCAGGAAGGGATAATAGAAGCAGAGCGCCAAATTGGTTCCATGATACAGAACTCAAGCATAGGCTCACAGCTATCTAATATGCAAACCCAAATAACTGGCCCAGCGCCTGCTTCTGGGTTATCTTCTGTAAGCGTATCGTCACCACAACAGACTGGAAGTATACGCCAGCAAGCCGCAACAAATCCTGCGGTAGCGCAAGCTCTTGGTATAAATCCAGCTACGGCTACGTTACTAGGAAATCCATAAATGAACATAGATCAACTGCGTGAAGAGCTTGCAGACGATGAGGGTTGCAAGTACGAAATATATTTGGATCATTTAGGTCTGCCCACGTTTGGTGTGGGAGCATTGGTAAAAGAGCATGACCCAGAGTATGGCATGCCAGTCGGCACACCTGTATCAGAGGAGCGTGTGCGTCAGCGCTTTAAGCTGGATATAGCAGTGACAATTGAAGACTGTCGCCGCTTGTGCAGCAACGTCAATGTTGACTTTGATGAGCTGGACAAAAAATATCCAGATGCTACCTTGTGCTTGTGTAATATGGCGTTTAATTTAGGCTATCCAAGATTAAGCAAGTTTAAGCGTATGTGGGCGAATGTTGCAAAGGCTATGGACGATCCTAAAGCGTGGCTAGATGTGGCTACAGAGGCCGAGGACAGCCGCTGGTTCGATCAGGTGCCTAACAGAGCCAAAAGGCTTACAGCACGTTTTAGAGCGCTTGCGGAGGCATAATAAAAAAGTAAGGGCAAATTATGGATATATATTGGGCAGCGATGCCAAATGAAATCATATCACCGTTGAAATTTGACAACCCATCTCCCGCAATAAAATACTTCCCAAAGCCGTCTGGTTCAAACACGAACAAATGTCCGGCTATGATTGACTATCATAAGAACACATATGCACTGACGTTCCCGATGTCATACAACCTGACAGTCGCAGAAGATGGTGACATCCTGACAGGAGACTACACGCCTGAAATACTGCATAGACTCCTTACTATCAGGGACAAGGAACATAAGCTCTACTCACTAAACTTTAATAGCTTGTTTGTCGCAGAGCAGTCATGTGAGATGGAGGTTTTTACTCCAACGACAGTAAAGAATAGCTTTATAAAAAATACGTTTCTTGTTCCCGGGGTGTATGACATAGGGCAATGGATAAGGCCGCTTGAGTGCGCTTTCTTTGTGGACGGCGAAAGCGCTCAACTGCAAATCAATGAAGGGGATGTGTGGGGATATGTTAGGTTCAGAACAAACGAGACTGTTAATCTAAACAGATTTTTCTTTTCTCCAGACATGCACCCGCTGTTGAATAGCATTTCACGTTCCGTATGGCCTGCCACCAAAAATGTTCGTAAACTGGAAGTGTTCTACCACATGTTGCGCCGTTCTGGTTATAAGGCTAACTTCATCAAGAAAATAAAGGAGAATTTAGTTTGAGCGGTGCGGAACATACAAGGCAGGAGTATAGGCATCACTGTCCGCGCTGCGGGAATAAATTACGAACAATTATTGTGCATGGACACGAACAGTGTTTAGAATGCGATCAAGTGATTTACGATTGTTGCCAAGGGGAGACATGCGATCAGGAATGGTCTATCGGCTGTAGATAACGGCGCGATTGGAGAGTACATATGTACGCTCCGACTGTTAAAAATGGGTGTCTCATGTCGTATAGTTAACATGGGCGCAACGGATGTGGTCGCAGAATTTAATGGTAAAATTTACCGCATACAGGTGAAAGCTAGTCAGTTAAAAGCTCACAAAAGAAATTATGGATATCAGTTTATGGTGTCAAAGGGCGGCAAGAAGGAACCATTTACACCATACGATTGCGACATCATAGCCTGTGTTACCATTGACACAGAGCATGTATGGTTTTTCCCTATACAAAAACTATGCGATCAAGTTTCAAAGCGCATAATACCAGATAAGTTTGATGAGCATACGACTGAGCGTACATGGAAAGATACTATAGCCTACCTTGAGACTTTGTAGCACCCATTATCACCAAGCCACATGATTCACACTTTGGCGCATCTATCGTGTAGTCAACAAAGCATTTACACTTAGGACACTTATCGTCATCAATGGCTTTTTGTATAGGGCCTTTTTCTTTTCCCTGTTTGGACAATGCTAACATCATGCGGCTGAACCGATTCCTGCTTTCACATCATCAGTATAATTTTCTTTATAGTGATCTGCAACGAGCTTGGCGATTTGTTGACCAATTTTTCTGTGTTCGTTGGTGCTGATCTTTACAAGCTTGTTGTAAGTGCTAATATCGACAGCAACGGATTTAAATTCTTTCATTTGATTTACTCCCACTAAGTAACAAGAATGGGCATATTCTAACATGTTTAAAGGTTATCGCAAGTATAATAAGTACGGCGCTCAGAAGACGCAGTTCATGGGCTACACATTTGATTCCAAGTGGGAGGCTGAACGATGGGGGCAGCTCACCGCTATGGAGAAGGCTAAGTCAATAAGAGACTTAGAGAGACAGATCAAATATGACATCATTGTTAATGGTCAAAAAATATGTCGATATGTTGCTGACTTCAGATACAAGAAAATTGAGGAGGATGGATCTGAAACAGAAATAGTTGAGGATGCCAAAGGTGTTGAAACTGCTGATTTTAAATTAAAAAAGAAACTGATGTTAGCGGTTCACGGAATTGAGATAAAATTATCTAAAAAAAATCGTTGACATTCCTTTTGAGGTTTCCTATTTATCAATTGTGGAAGCAATACAGAAGGAGGGCGCAATGCTTAATGCACCTACCACATTTATTCCTAACGACTTGACGCCAATTTATGAGCGGCGCAAGGACGTTATGCAAAAAATTGCTGATCTTCAGAACGAACTGAAGGTCATCAATAATTCTCTTATCCAGCAATTTGAGGATCAGGCTGATCAGGTTCTTGCCAGCAAGGGCAAAGACTTTGGGCAGGCCACGATCAAGTCTGATGGCTTCAAGGTAACAATTGATGCGCGAAAGCGTGTTGACTGGGATCAAGAAAAGCTAATGTCTGTTCTTGATAATATGGATAACGAGAACGCGAAGCACTATGCGACATTAAAGGTATCTGTTGCAGAAGCTAAGTTCCAACAAGCCCCACCAGATATTAAGGCGAAACTCTCTGAGTGCCGCACTGTGTATCTGCAAGGCAAATCAGTAAACATTGAGGTCGATGATGCTTAATATCATTACAGCAGAAGAACGGCTTGCCGAAAAACGCGGTCACAAGATTGTGATCGCGGGTAAGTCGGGTGTGGGTAAGACCAGTCTTGTCCGCACACTAAATACTGACACAACCCTGTTTATGGACTTAGAGGCTGGTGATGCGGCTATCGAAGGTGTTAGGGTTGATGTTATTAGACCACGCACATGGCAAGAGTGCCGTGACTTCGCCTGTTTCTTGGGCGGCGGCAATCCTGCATTAAATGATGACGCCCCATACTCTATGGCGCACTATCAATATGTGTGTGAGATCTACGGCGATCCAGAACAATCTCTATCTAAGTACGATACTATCTTTGTTGACAGTATCACGGTAGCTGGACGCTTGTGCTTTAGTCATTGCCAGAACCAACCAGAGAACAGATCTGACCGTACTGGCAAGCTTGATACTCGCGCTGTGTACGGTATGCAAGGTCGTGAGATGATGGCGTGGCTGACGCACTTACAGCACATTCGCAACAAGAATGTGATCTTTGTTGGGATCTTGGATGAGATCACTGACGACTATGGTAGAGCCGAGTACAAGCTACAAATGGAAGGCAGCAAAACAAGTCGTGAACTGCCCGGCATTGTTGATGAGGTTATTACCATGACAACTTTGACAAGCGATGAAGGGCAACAGTTCCGCGCCTTTGTTTGTCAGACTTTGAACAAATGGAATTATCCAGCTAAAGACCGTAGTGGTCGGCTGGATATGATCGAAGAGCCGCATCTCGGAAAACTTCTACAAAAGATGTCCGTGGGTACGGCACAAGCTGACAGACCGATGGCGTTTGTCAATCCTAGTGAAGTGGTTATTGCAGAAGGAGAAGAAACAAATGCTTAACCTAAATAACGTAGCACCAGCAGAATACGACAACACTCCGCTGGAACTGATCCCAGATGGGACGGTTGTTCGTGGCATCGTCAAGCTTAGTGGGGGTGACATTGAGTTGCCTGAGTTTGGCGCTGGTAATTATTTTAAATCATCACAGTCTACCAGTGCTAAATGGTTGCCGCTTGAAATGACTATCGTTGGCGGTCCGTTTGACAAGCGTAAGGTATGGCACAATGTTTTCGTTGATGGCGATAAGCTATCAGAACGTGGCATTCCTGTGGCAAAAGAGATTGGTCTTCGTATGCTGAAAAGCATGGTAGATAGCGCATTCAATCTGTCATCTAAGGATGAGTCTCCGCAAGCGCAACAGGCTCGTAGCTTGAATGGCGTTAGTGATCTCAATGGCATGAGTGTTTGCTTCTCTATTGGCGTTGAGAAAGGCACTAATGGATACGCTGACAAGAACAAAATTAAATATGTTCTTACCGCAGAGTCTAAAGGCTTTATTGCTGGCGGTAACGCAGCGGCGGTTCAATCCGCACAAGCTATGCCGCAAGCGCAAGTTGCCGCGACACCACAACAACCGACAGTTCATAATGCTTCGGCTACTGTAACACCATCTTGGGCGCAATAGGAGGTCACAATGTTGGGAAGAATTTTTAAATCAATCTTTGGTTTGCAAGAGCCAGAAAAAGAAAAAGGCTACAGTAGAGCGCAATTAGCCAAGGAACTTGAGCCGGGTTTAAATACTCTGTTTGGTTCTGCCCATCAAGGCAAAACGATTAACCATCCACGTTACTGCGATCCGTTACGCGCTATCATGGAAAGTGGCAGACCATACACATTAGGTCAGCTTCAGAAGCGTTTGGGCAAAACCAAAGGCACTGTTGCTCACGAAATGAGTCAACTTCGTAAGGCTGGTTTTTTGATTACAAAAAAGTACGACAAAAAAATCTCTGCGTATAAGTATCGGAATCCATCGTGATCTTACGCAGATACCAAGAGGCGGCTATCAATGCCGCCTCTGACGCTTTAGACAAGCATGGCAACACACTTGTTGTGGCTCCTACAGGTGCTGGCAAGACTATTATGCTGTCCGCCCTTGTTGGTAAGCGTCACAAGAAAAATCACAATATTTTAATTTTGCAGCATCGTGATGAGTTGGTTTCACAAAACTCCACGAAATTTCACCGTGTCAATGACAACTTGTCTAGTAGCATTGTTAATGCTTCACAGAAAGACTGGTCAGGCGATGCTGTGTTCGCAATGGTGCAGACGCTATCTCGTGAAAAAAATCTAGCACAAATGCCGCACATTGACATGATCGTTGTCGATGAAGCGCATCACACTATTGCTGACACATATCAACGTATCATTAACGCCGCAAAGAAGGCCAATGAGGGGGTTCAGATCGTTGGCTTTACGGCTACCCCTAACCGTGGTGACAAGAAGGGCTTGCGCGGCATTTTTAGCAATTGCAGCCATCAGATCGAAATCTCCACGCTGATCAATGAAGGGTTTCTTGTACGGCCTAAAACATATGTGATTGATGTGGGTGTGCAGGATGAGTTGCGGAATGTTCGCAAGACTGTAGCCGACTTTGATATGGAAGCTGTTGAGCGAATTATGAACCGCCGCGCCATCAATCAGAAGGTGGTTGATGAATGGCTGGATAAGGCTGGTGATAGAAAGACGATTGTATTCTGCTCCACGATTGTACATGCAAAAGATGTATGTGAGGCGTTTGTTGATGCTGGCGTGAACGCCGCTGTTGTTACAGGCGACACACCAAGTGATGAGCGTGAAAGTATTTTGCACGATCTGGCACATGGTGACATGCAGGTTGTTGTGAATGTTGCCGTTCTTACCGAAGGGTTTGACGCACCACCTGTGTCATGCGTCATTTTGACGCGGCCTTGTTCATACAAGGCCACAATGGTGCAAATGATTGGTCGTGGTTTACGCACGATTGATCAAGAAGAATTTCCCGGTGTTGTTAAGTCTGATTGTATTGTCATGGACTTTGGAACGTCTGTACTTACGCACGGCTCACTTGATGATCTTGTTAATTTAGACGGCGCGACTGGCACAAAAGGTGGTGAAGCGCCAGAAAAGGTATGTCCTGAATGTGATTCAGTCGTACCGCTTGGTGTTCGTGAATGCCCTATCTGTGGGCATGAGTTTGAAGGGCAAAACGCTGATCCGCTAGAACACTTTGAGTTGACTGAAATTGATTTGATGGAGCGTTCTCCGTTCCGCTGGATTGATTTGTTCGGCACAGGAACATGTTGGGCCGCGACAGGATTTAATGGATTTACACTTGTAGCGCAAACGAGCCACATTTCTGCTGCGATTGTAAAACGCAATAATGGTCGTGTTAGGCTAGTTAGTGTAGGTACAACAAGGCAAGTTATGGCAGCGGCTGATGATTTTTTACGAACAAATGAGGATAGCACTAGCGCCCAGAAAACTAAGCGCTGGCTTAATGATCGGGTGAGCGAAAAACAACGCGCACAGTTAAATAGACATGGGGTTCATGTGGGGGCGTTCGACTTCTCATGGACTAAATACAAAGCGGCGTGTATGCTGAATTATGTGTGGAACAGACAGTTCATTGATAATTTAGTCAATAACGTAATTCAGAAAGACATGACCGATGAACAGAGGCAACCTGCAAGTGACTCTAAATCTTATTGATGATACTGAAATTGACATATCTTGTTTCGTGCAAGTGAACGATCCAAATGATGGGGAAGAAGTACACGAATGTGTTATGGAAGCTATTACTGATTATATAGAGCGTTATGATAATATGCTTGTGGACGGGGAAGCAGAAATATATTTTGGCGACAGCATTATGTACATCATAGGCTTTAGCCGTATGGAAGGGGACGAAGAAACATGGGGCATAGCAACCGCAGAAGGCACCATCACTCTCCACTAAAAACTATTGGAAAGCTGTTCACCAACATCGGTTGGGAGAAGCGGCTTTGTGATCTGTCTGAAGATGAAATCGTAGCAATCGCTGTAGTAATCCAAGCAATAGAAGGGCTAGAAGATGTCTACTCTAATGACTACCTTACAGAAGTTTACTTCCGACATGGAGGCGGCAGATTCTGCATTGAGAGCGAAGCAGACATACCATTCTGAAGATGCTGAAAATATAATTAAAGAGCTTGATCGGGGTATAAAAGACAAAGAGTTTAAGGCTCCGCGCCGTAGATATCTTGGCGCGTCTTCTCTTGGCGATCCATGCTCTCGTAAACTTCAGTATAGGTACATGGGACAAGAAGTAGATGAGGGGCGCGGCTTCCCGGCTAAGACTTTACGAACATTTGCTCTTGGTCACAGCATCGAAGATCTGATGATCGTACTGTTTCGTGACGCTGGATTTGATTTGCGTACCGAGCTAAAAGGCGAACAATTTGGGTTTGATACGGCTGACGGCGAAGTGCGTGGGCATATTGACGGCGTTATAGTTGGTGGCCCATTGCCGATTGGGTACCCAATGCTGTGGGAATGTAAGTCTGCATCTGACAAGAAGTTTAATGAATTTGTTCGTAAAGGTGTAGAGATCGCTAACCCAGTGTACGCAGCGCAGGTCGCTTTGTATCAAGCATACATGAATCTGTCAGAGCATCCGTGTTGCTTTACAGTGTTGAACAAGAACACAAGCGAAATATATATTGAGCTTATTCCGTTTAATGCAGAGCTTGCACAAGCTACCAGTGACAAGGCTGTAAATATTATTAAAGCTACCCGTGCAAACGAGATGTTGCCGCGTGTGGCGCAGAATAATGATTACTATGGTTGCAAGTTTTGTGATTTTCGGGATACTTGCTGGTCTGAATAAAAAAATGGGAGACAGGTGTTCGGAAATAACCTGCCTCCCACGAGGTAAAACAATGCTTAACGAGGTACAATATAATGAGTGTGGTTAGGTTTGGCAATACTACATCTGGTATTTCAGCGAATAATTTAGTAGAAGAAATTTCTCGCCGAGTTCCGAAAAGCGAACAAATTCGTATCTTGCGGGATACGTTTCCTGCTGGTCGGGTTCATGGCAATACATTCTATCTTGGGTCTTTATTAGGTGATCCCGGTCAGTCGTTAAAAATAAACATTGATCCGCATTCCCCACATTTTATGAAGGGGCAGGATTTTAATGGCGGTGTCGGGATTGGGGGTATTGTTAAGATCCTGATGGAAGCGCGTGGCATGAAGCTCGGTGAGATCAAAGATATGTTCAGCACATATCTGGATCATACAGCGCCACAAGTTGTTCACGATAACGGGCCAGTCGAAAATCCGTTCAAGCAACAGTTCAATGCAAACTCACCATATGATGCTGAGTATGTATACACTAATGCGGATGGTGAAGTGTTGGTGTCGGTGCGCCGCTACAATGTAAAAGACGCGGCTGGCAATCCATTGCTGAATACAAATGGCAAGCCAAAGAAAGAGTTCAGGCCATTTATCGAAGGCTCACCATACTCCAAGTTTCCTGATGTACGGCCTTTGTACAATATCCCAAATGTATTGGCATCACGCCGTGTGATTTGGGTCGAGGGCGAAAAATGCGCTGATGCGCTGAACGCCGCAGGCTATACCGCAACATGTACAATTGGTGGTGCAGGTGCGCTAACAAAGCGAACAGCCTCACAATATGATTTCTCTCCATTGCAGGGCAAAGAGTTGATCTTGTGGCCTGACAATGACCAAGCAGGCAAGAAGCTGGCTGATCTGATTCAGGACTTGGCGTTAGCCGCAGGCGTAAGGTCTGCCACTATGCTGACACCGCCAATGGGCAAGCCTGACGGTTGGGATGCTTCTGATGCAATCTCCGAAGGATTTGACATTGAAGAGTTTGTAAGCACCAAGGCGAAAGCTACCAAGGTCGCTATTAATCTGCTTGATGATACATTTTCTGCCGCAAGGTTTGAGGGTGACGCACCAATCCAGAAGTTCCTGATTGATGGCACGTTTCCGTTGGGTGTGCCGATTATTTTCTCCGCAGCAGGTGATGCTGGTAAGGGTATGATGACGCTGGACATGGGAATGAAGATTGCCTCGGGCAGACCTATGACAAATGCTTTTGGTGGGCTGGTTCGTGAGTTCGGTAACGTAGTTATCTTTACAGCGGAAGATGATGAGGCTGAGATGCACCGCAGGATCGACAGGCTTGATCCTATGATGGAACGTATGAATTACGCATATGATCTGAAGATTGTACCACTGCCAAATGTCGGGGGTGTGTTTCCTATCTTATCGGAAGTAAATGGTGAATTTAGCACAAGCCAAGAGTTTGAAAAAATTTACGAACAAATCTTACAGCTAAGTGATCTGAAGTTAATTGTATTCGATCCGTTGGCATCTTTTGTACATGCTGATGTAAATGCTGATCCGGCGGCGGGTGCTGCGCTCACTGGTCTGCTGGCTAAGATTGCTACAGAGACAGGCGCATCGGTGTTGATGTGTCACCATATGACCAAGGTTAAGGATGACGCGGTAATTAAAACACCAGAGCAAGCTCGTAATCTTATTCGGGGTACAAGTGCGCTTGTCGATGGTGTGCGGTCGGCCTTTGCATTGTGGCAGGTCGATACTGCTCGGGGTCAGAAAACGTGTGAACGGCTCGGGGTTCCGTACCAGCGGAACACTTGCTTTGACGGTGCTGTTGTGAAGTCAAACGGGCCTGCCAGTAGAAATGTTCGGCATTTTGTACGCGATCCAATGACGGGACTGTTGATTGATAGAACCGAACAAATTCAGGCGCTGGACTCCGGCTCTGCTCGTGAGATCAAATTGGATGCTATGTATGAGTGGATTGTACAGTGCGAAAATCAGGGTATCGCGCTTACACATATGAGTGGCAATAACGCCGTGTCTAAGCGTGTAGAGGACGCTGATTCACCAGAAGTATTGCAGGGTTTGAGCAAGTCTGTGCTGGAAAATTATGTTCGGGATCTGCAACGGGCAGGTCGTATTGATAAGTTCCAGTTGACTGCAACAGGTGGCAAGATCTGGTTGGGTGATGTTCGGGGTCTGATGTCACGGGGTGAATATGAACCAGTTACAGGTCGGGATAATGTCTGATATCGGAGATTTGTTCGGGGAGTACGCGACTCCATTCAAGAAAAAGATACTGGAGGAGCTGGCGAAGAAGCAAGAGTCGCAGCCCAACTCTCCAAAACCCCGGCACGTTACGCACATTTGTTCGCATTGTGGGTCGCAGCAGGCATGGTACAGCAGTGATCATGGTGCTACATGGCAGTGCTTCAATCATAAAAACTAATCAGTTGTAAGCTCACCACCGCAAGCAAGATAGCCACAGCCGTCAATCCAGTTGTCGGCGTGGCTTTCGTTTGACTTAATACGAGCAATTTTAAGCAGCGCCATCATAACAGCAACGTCAGCCGCAGTGACCGGGGTACCAAGATGTACTGACCAGTACATGGCAATGGTCTTGAAATTGTTCTCCATGTTCCCGTGCTGGGACGCCCGGTCTTTCGTGACATAGCTCTTGGCTGTGTCAAGTATCTCTTTTCTTTTCATGGTATTGCCCTAATTTTTTATTTACAAGGCGGTTATCACGCCCTATCATTTTGTGAAATTATAATGTTAAATTAGCATGTGCAGTGGAGAAATAAAAGCATGAGCAGAAAGTTTGTTCACATTGATAATCGACTACCAGTAAGTCTGGAGTATCACGACAGAAGGGACAGAGAGAGAAACAAAAAAGCGTGGCAGGAAGCTAATAAAGATCTGCCGGATAACGCCTTTGGTGAGAGCGTTATGACAGAGTGGGATAAGCACGGAACGCTAGACATAAAAGAAACACACATTTTTAAAACAACAAGTATTGACTAACATAGCAATAGTTGCTATATACAAATAAATGCTTAACAACAAACGAGGTAAAAATGTCTAAAAATACAAAAGAAATGACGCACGAAGAGCTTATTGAGCATCATAGAAAAGAACGCGAAAAGGCTTCAAAAGCGCGTGACAAAATGATTGGTCACTTGTCACCAGACATGATCCAAGCTGTAAAAGATTTAAAGGAGATCGCGTCTAGCGTTGGCGAGACGATGCAGTTTGAGGGGTCTGAGTATGTGTGGGTCAGCGATATGCACAAGCTGATTGACAGGGCTAATTCTGTAAATTCTCTGTTCAACTTTGATGTAGAGGAGCGCGGATAATGTTACCTGATGTTGATCAACAAGATGATCGTCTGATATCCGTACAGGATCAGATGATGAGGTTGGCGTCAGAGATTAATGATGCCGAGTGGGAAGGCCGTGACGCTACAGCGTTGAAGGCACGGTTTAAAATTCTTAACGCTAAGTTCATGGAGGGCATTGTCTATGAGCCAAACTTCTAATTATGCAGAGGTCAAGGCAATGGTGTCGCAAGCCACCAACGCCGTTGTGGGACTTTACTGGAAAGACTGTGACACGCTAGGTCGTCAGCGTTTGATTGACGAGGCTGTAAGTAAGTTGCAGGAAGCCCAGAGTTTAGTAATTAAGGCAGAGAGACAATGAACGTCATAAGTTTATTTGATGGTATGTCTTGCGGTCGCATCGCTCTTGAGCGGTGCGGCTTTGCCGTTTCTAACTATTGGGCATCAGAGATCGACAAGTACGCTATGAAGGTGGCGAAGGCTAATTACCCAGATACAGTTCACATCGGTGATGTCCGCAATGTAATCTGGCCTGAGATATTTAACGGTGAGCCGATTGATCTGTTAATCGGGGGTAGTCCGTGCCAAGGTTTTTCGTGGGCTGGCAAACGGCTCAACTTTGATGATCCGCGTAGCAAATTGTTTTTTGAATTTGTTCGGGTATTGAAAGAGTCAAAACCGAAGTGGTTCCTGTTGGAAAATGTAAACATGAAACAGGAGTTCCAAGATGTGATTTCGGAACATCTTGGGGTCAAGCCAGTTCGGATTAACAGCAATCTGGTATCAGCGCAGAACAGGGATCGGCTGTACTGGACGAATATTCCCGTGAAGTCGATGCCGGAAAACCGAAGAATTGTTCTTAAAGATATTCTGGAGGACGGATTTGTTGACCGCGAGAAGGCGCATTGTCTGGACGCTAATTATTTTAAGGGTGGCAATTTAAAGTCATATTTTGAAAAGCACCGCCGCCAGTTGGTTTTCGACATTGAGTCAGATGAGAATTGTTCTGGTTTGGTGCTGGCTGGCGAAGCTGATCTTAAAGGTCATGGCTACAACCGCAGGGTGTACCATCCTGATGGTAAGGCACCAAGTTTATGTGCGGCTAGTGGTGGAAACCTAGAGCCTAAAGTTCTTTTAAACCCAGCGTCTATCGTTGGTCGCCGCATAAAAGATGGTGTTCGTAAGGATAACGACAAAGAAGTTCCGATCACGCAGTGCCTAGAAGTGCATGAGGTGGACAAGTCGCGTTGCTTATCTACAGTGGAAAAGGACACATTGCTGTCACCATTGCCAGAAGGTCGTTACGAAGATGCATACAGCGATGATATGCGGCTGATGTGGCGTAAGCTAACGCCGCTGGAGTGTGAGCGGTTGCAGACAGTTCCAGATGGGTACACAGCGCATGTGAGCAACACGCAACGCTACAAGATGCTTGGCAATGGTTGGACAGTGGATGTTATCTGTCATTTATTAGAGGGCATGAAAAATGGCTAAAATAGCTAAAATAGCTAAAAATGGAATTACAATCGCCCCAGATATTAAGGGGCATGAGCGTATTGTTGAGTGGTTTGTTGAACGCAGGGATGCAGTTGACAAACTACCAGAAGAATATGTTATTGCGCGTGATGACTATTACGCCAATTACAAGACGCACCACAAGCAAGGTTCAAAGATCAACAAGTACATTAACCATGAATATATTCCAGTGGTGGGTGGTTTGGTCGAGGCAGCGAAAGTCGGTCGAGATGAGCCAGATGTGTTCTACAAGATGTTGGTCAAGGACACAGATAAGCATGGGAGTTCTTTGTACGGTAACACGCACGACATCAGTTGCGAGATGCTATTTGTACGCACAGATCAAAAGCAGTTGTACAGGAATGTGTTTAAGGTGAGGTTGCGAGTTCAGCAGGAGTGCTACGATTTAATGCACCATCTGAGGTCTGACGAGCCGGAGGCAGATGCAAATGCCCGGTTGTTCTTGCTGACAACCCGAACAAATTCATATGACATGGCGTATGAGTACGAGTTGGATAATGTTCGGCGGGAAGCTATCCGTGTGTCAAAAAAGCGATACGAGGGCAAGAAGCGCGAAGAACGCGCTACGCCTATCTGGGCTAATCATTTTAAAATCAATGCAGTATACAGTGATGCTTATAGATTAAATAAACGTGACGGTAAGAATACATGGCATGTTGACCATATCTTTCCGTTGCATTTTGATGATCGAAAAGGGCGCACGGGGTCTGGGCTGCACATTCACCAGAATTTACAAATCATTCCCCGTGAGGTTAACCTAAAGAAGTCTAACAGGTTTATTGGATGAAGTTGGAGTTGTTTCCCATAACGATCAAGGATGCGAACAATTTCGTTGATCAGCACCACAGGCACAACAAGCCCGTAAAGATCGGGTATCGGTTTGCGCTTGGCGCAGTGTATGACGATGATTTAGTCGGGGTTGCTATGGTCGGTAGACCAGTTGCTCGTATGCTGGATGACGGGTTCACGGCTGAAGTGTTACGGGTTTGCGTGTTAGACGCAGCGCCGAAGAACACTTGTTCGTTTTTGTACGGGAGGTGCTGGCGAGTCTGGCAACAAATGGGCGGCAAGCGCATGGTAACATATACGTTACAATCTGAGTCGGGTTCTTCTTTGCGCGGCGCAGGTTGGAAGATAATGGGTGAGGTGTCAACGCGGTCTAATCCGTGGGGTAGTTCCAGCAGAAAACGGGAACACCAGCCGATATACGAACAAATGAAGTTCAGATGGGAGGCATGAAAGGAGGCTGTTATGGCTGAAGCAAATAGAATGTTCTGGGGTCTGAAAGAGTTGCGTATGCTCATGGATGAGGAGGTTGCGCTGGATCGGATCAAGGAAAAGGTGGATAAATTGACCGATATGGCGCTCGGATGCCAGTGCAGTGAGCGTTATAACTATGTGGTGTCGGATCAAAAGCTGATGATTATGCCTAATGGTGATTATTATAATCGGCTTTATACAGATGACATGAAGTGCAAGTGGGTGGTCGATTTACATTATCGCCCGTCAAGCAGTAAAATTGTTCGGGTGGAGGCAAGGAGGGAAGGATGCCAGTACCAACAAGAGGAGAAATAGTCGCCGCGTTGCGGATACCTGATGTCAAGCCAGAATACGATAGATTGGGTAGGGTGAAGGTAAAAACTACCCGAAGTGATATCGCTACAAGGGGGCAGCAGATACATAAAGAACGGTTAAAAAAGCATATGAAGTTTGGTCGATATTAACCACATTTTGGTTAATATTTACTTACAAGTTACAAGGTTACAAATTTGTAAGTAAATCACTTGTAAGTAATAAGTTACTGTAATCATTGGCGTAATCGGTTTACTTACAAGTCGTGTTTTCTTCATAAACCAAGTTAGGAGTTATGTGTAAGTGACTGAAAACAATCAAACTTACAAGGCTGCACGAGGTTCTATATATATATATATGGGTAGGTGTAACCAACCTACCCATATTATGTGAGTGTCAGCGGGGGAAGCATGGAACGTAAAACAAGACGGTGCGCGTTTTGCTATGAGCATTTTGACGCGGATCAAATCATGGAGCTAAACGGTAGGCCAATATGCTTTCCGTGTGCTGTAACGTCTTCTTGGCATGATCAAAAGCGGAGACAAAGGGAAGTGACAGATAAATACGAAAAGGCGCTTGCGGAGCAGCGGAATCAAAAAAAGGCGAACAATTTGATTCAAGAGGCAGGTATTCAGGAAACAAAGCGTGGAACGCTGTATTACGCTGATGATGAACATAACAACGTGTACCACCTAATTGGGTACACAGATGTGGAGTATTAAATGCCAAAGGTCGGTGAAGATCTACCAAAAGAAATGCGTATGGCAGGGCTAAAGAAGCTCAAGCCACAGCAACAGGATTTCCTGAACAATTATCTACACAAGGATATGACACAGACTGAGGCAGCGCGGCAAGCTGGATACAAGAACGCTTCGGTGTCAGCCGTGCGTCTATTGCGTAACCCAGTGGTAGCTGAACGCTTGCAAGAGATGCGGCTTGAAGCGCAGGCTAAGTTCGGGGTCAGTGTGGAAAAATCTGTTCGGGATCTAAAAAAACTTCGGGATCAGGCTTGGGAACAGGGCAGATTTAGCGAGGCAATCCGTGCAGAGGAGCTACGTTTGAAGGCATCGGGGCTACTTATCAACAAACAGCACGTTGTGAAAGAGGATATTACAGCCGCGTCCAAGGAGGAGATCGCTAAAAAACTGGATGAGTTCAAGAGGTTAGCGGAGTCTCGCATGGTAAACGTAACACCAGATATAGAAGTTATCGAACATGAGGCACAAGATATAGATGAAGATAACCAATAACTGGTTATTTGTTCGGGTTCTCCCCGTGCGGGGGGAGGAGACGGCGATCCCGGGTGTTTTCGGGAATTGTTCGGGTTCGGGATGCCCCGGAGTCGGGCTTTTCGGGCTTCGGGCTAGGGAATCTGCGGGTTTGTGAAGTCTTTTCTCCGATGACAGTTTGCCCCGGCTGTGATTCGGGCTGCCGCACCCGTATAATTGTTCGGGTTTTCGGGTTCCCCGGGAAGGCACCATGTACATAAACAAAACAATAACTTAGTCCTTGACTCGGGCAGCTTGTCCACCTTTTTGTCCACCTTTTCCCGGGAAGAGAAAGAACAATTGTTCGGGTTTCGGGCTGCCCGGATCTCGGGATTCGGGGCCTTCGGGGTGTCGGGGTTGACATCGGGCTGCGGGCTGGGCCATCATTACGACTCCTCCCTTAGACTGACCCGGCGCAGCTATCCCGTGCCGGGTCTTTTTTGCAGCACAACCCGTACAATTGTTCGCTTCCCCCAGTTCCTCCGCCGCAGTACAGCTCGTGAAAAAAAAATAATATTTTTGTGCTTTTTCTTGTTGACAAGGTTGCAATGATTGCCTATATATATAAGTACGAGGTGGGTAGCTATGACCGCCGACCAGTGATGCGAACAGCACCCAGCTCGTGCTTAACAACTAGAGAGGTAGACATGAAGATCACATTAAATGAGCTAGTCGATGGGCGCACCATTGGTGACGTTTACGACAAGCGGCACACAGATGAGAGTGGGCGCAGCACATATTATTGGGCGTCTATTACAATCAGTCAGGGTACAGATGGCGTTGCACGGCGGGAGGCTCGTGGTCATTTTGACACCACCTGCAAATATCGTGGGCGTTTCATTTATCCTGAAACTGGGCGCTGGGTGTCCAGTAAAAAGATCATCAATGCGATTCGTGCATTTTTAGATGATGAGATTTCTAAGAGGGGGATGAGTAATGCGTAGATTAGGAAGTGCATTGAGGAGGCGAAGAATGAGTAAGTTAGGAAGTGCGTTCATCGGGGTTGGGTTTGTCGGAGTGTGTATGATGACAGCCGTGGAGCCAATCGACACAGTAGCCTTTTACATTCATTCGGGGATCATTACGATCTTCGCCCTGACCATCGGACTCGGGATCGCGCTGGCCCGCAGCTAGCAACCCGAACAATTTGTTCCAACTACCCCGGCTGAGTCCGGGGATTTTTTTTGCCTCCGTGCAGCGCCCGGGAGTCCTCCCGTACAATTGTTCGTGTTTCTGCTGCACTGCGGAGTTCCCGGATGGCCTGAATTTTTTTTCATTTTTTCCCATTTTTATGGTTGACTACTGTGCAATGATTGCTTATATATAATACATGCTTAACGAAGGAGGGCTATCATGGCTGAAAAAGCAGACAGAATCAAAAGAGACTTGGCGGGCGACCTGCTCAATGTTAACCATGTGACGCGGCGCTTGTTCCGTTGCTGGTTGGACGGCTCGTATCTGGGGTACGAACACTACCAAGACAACGTAGCGTTTCTAAAAGAGAACCATAACAACGAGCGCAAGATGCGGATGTTTGTTATCCAAGAGTTCTGCAAGTACACGGCATATGATGCAAATTGTTCTTACCGTTACGCACAGCAGATCATCACAGAAACGATCCCAAAGCGTAAGCTGGAGCAACTCAATAAGGCGCTGGTAGCTGATGCGCTTGACCTTATTGAAGACTTCTTGCGTGAGGAAGCGGCGTAATGTTGTACCTTGCGTATGGGTCAAACCTAAACAAAAGCCAAATGGCTTCAAGATGCCCCCGAGCTAAACCGCTCGGGGCTATCTATCTACCGAGTTGGCGGCTTGTCTTTCGTGGCGTAGCTGACATCGAACCAGCACCTCGTGACGAAATGGTGCCTGCGGGTATCTGGGAGATCACGCCCGAATGTGAAAAGGCACTTGATCATTACGAGGGCTGGCCTCGGCTGTACAGGAAAGAAAAGATCTGCGGGATGATGACGTACCTGATGAACTCTAACGGGTACGCCAAACCATCGGACTTCTACCTCGGGGTCATCCAGCAGGGGTATCGGGACTTCGGGCTTGATGCGACTGAGTTATATTATGCCCGTGACTGGGAGGAGGAAGAGGAATGGGCATAGACTCGAGCTAAATTGTTCGGGTGAATCGGGCTGCAGCTGGGCGCTGCGGCCCATTTTTTTTGCCCGGGGTTCGGGCAGCGCCGGGGTGATTCGGGAATTGTTCGGGTTTTTCGGGCCTCGGGCTGCACCGGGACGGGGTTCGGGTTCGGGTTTTTCTGCAGCGCCGGGCCACAAACCCGAACAATTGTTCGTAAAACCCCCGGCCAGCCCCGGGATTTTGCCGGATTTTTGCCAAAAAAATGCGCGCCGCGCTCAATAATTGCTGCCCGAAAATCGTCTATTTAATAGAAAATATCGCACAATTGTGCGTTTTATGTATTGCAATGATTGCCCAAAAGAATATAATGAGGACAACAACAACGAACAAAGGAACAAAACAATGCCTTACATTCTAGACGATACATTTTTGACAGTAGGTTATGAGCTTGAAATTTCCGGTGGCGGCTCATATGCAACATGGCGGCGCAAATTAGATGATGCTGGCTTTGACTGGTTAAAAGTTGTGCCGGATGGCACGCCAGTAGTTGATTGCGAAATAATAACGCCACCAATGCCAATGGGTTTATATGGCGGTGCTGATTATGATCTTGGTGAGTTATTCACATTTATTGAGCGCAATGGCGGTACTGTATCACGGCGCGATCTAGGCGGTCATATTCACATTGGCAACCGCGCCATTAAAGATATGACAACGGCAGACTACTGGCGGCAATCAAAACAACTTGTGCGTGACCGTGGTGAGTTTTTCATGCCTGCCGATATCAATTGTTGTGACGTTATGCCACTGATATTGGTCAAAGACGTTGCGGTTCGTTATGCCGAACACCAAGATGCCGTCAATTCAATTTTGCCACAATCGCGCCGTTATAACCGCTATTGCAATAGCATTGCCCATATCGCGCCAAACGGCAGACAACACGAACAATTTATGAATGCACAATCTGCAAGCGATATGTCGTCTATTTTGGGTGGCAAGTTTTCTGCAATTAACATGCAAACATGGGCGCGTGGTACAGTTGAATTTCGCCAGCACCAAGCCACGTTGTCAGTTGATAAGTTAAAAGCATGGTCACTATTAATAGACGCCATGTTCCGGCATTCTGATCGTTATCGCGTTGATTATAACGCCAACACGCCAACGACAACAGAAACGCCAGTTTTGCCATATCGTAATGGTTCGCGCATTGCGGTTATGTGGTCACTAATGCGCCGTGACAACGGCGCGACTACACGCGATCTAATGAATGCAACCGGATGGACGGCGCAAACAATTAGAGCGCGAGTATCTGAAATGCGCCGTGATCATGGTGAGCAAACTGTCATATGTAACAATCAGCAAGCATATGGTCATAGCTATGGTGCCAGCAATGGTGAGCATGATTTGAATGGTTATATAATACCGCAAAGCATAACCATACAACGGCGCGACAATGGCGGTTTGTTACCAGAAAATCAGCGTGGCGTTTCATCTATATGGGCAGGATTAGATGACCAATTGTTTGAATACTTCAATACACGGCGCGATCAGTTAAGCTGATCGCACCAACACAACGACAACAAACCCGCGCTAGTCGCGGGTTTTTTTATGGCGGCTGATCGGCAGGCAGCCTCGTTATGACATTTTGATCATATCGGCAGGTACCCTAGCCGTTATGACATTTTGAGCATATCGGGATGGGGTGGGGTATGGCACCACCCCATTTTTTAGTTGACACCAGCGGGCGCTTCGCGCCCTGTTCCCCACAAACAATCACCAAAAAAATTGCATATATTTTTGTCCTTGATTTTTCGCAATGATTGCCATATATATATCTAGCAGCAGGGATTTTGGAGTGGGCTTGGGGGGTCCGCTGTTGCCAAGTGTGTATGCGTTCCTTGTTGTACGGTTCCTTTCGTTGGTATGGCGCATACACACATCCCCATTTTTTAAAGGAGGGAAAGGTATGGAGGGCAAAGAGTCTATAAGGGTCAGAAATGAAAATATTCACAATGAGCGGCTTGTAGAAAAGAAAACTCTAAAAGTTATTGCTGAAAAGTATGGGATTAGTTGTGAAAGGGTGCGTCAAATAGTAAGGAGGGTAGAAAACGGGCGAAAGTGGAAAAAGGTTTACCCTGAGTTTCCTGAATTGATTTCTGAAATTGAGTGGGACAAAAGGACATACAACTGCTTGTATAACGACAACCTGACATCAATGCGTATATCTGATTTTGTTGAGTACACCAAGCACAACGATATCCGCCGCATACCAAATTTAGGGCGTATTACGGCTGGAGAGATACAATCCAAGATCAGTAATTTGGGTTACGATATTGAGCATATCAACAAAAAAAGAGGCAGAAATGGCTAATTACTTACTACACATTGGCGGGGAGCCTGTTGGTTTCACCGCAAACACACCAGAGGCGTTTCTTGACGCATGGCGTGATGTTCACAGGTACCCTGACCGTGATGAGAAGGCGTGGATGAAAACTGCTGCGGCTCTTGCTTGCGATTGGAGCGGTAAGCCTGTCAGATACGACACGTTGGAAAATTTTACAAAAGACATGATACGTCATGGAATGCTGGAGAAGGTTCATGCCTAAAAAGTCTAGTGCCTACTACAGCATGTGGGAAGGGTATGATCTTGAGCGTGAGCGTGTGAGCATGGGCAAAAGCCAAGCCGCTTTTGCTGGCATGCTTGGCATGAGTCATCGTATGTACTGCTATTACGAGCGTAACGAAAAGCCGATACCCAAAAGTGTTGAGTACGCGGTTCGTTATGTGGCAAAGAAAGACTTCAACGAGGAGCCTTTGCCGGAGCTTCTGGAAAAGTTCCAAGGTACCCTGACCGATTACGAGCGTAGTAGAATGACCATTCTTTCTGAAACTGCAAGAAATGTTGCAGAAACGGAAGAAAACTCATTTACAAAAAAAATTTTACAACAAAGTTCCAAGGAACTGGACTTGTTGTTGTCAAAATTTGATAAATAACTTATCATTGGCTCTATGTAATTACATAAGGGTTAACTCATGGCTAATTTCATGGGGCCAATGGCACCACCGCAGGCAGCTCCCGGTCAGCCGCCGCAGTTAGATATCCGTACAAATCCGAACCAGCGTC
>Ga0208644_1000284_pt1 | contig 39560 bp, 80 predicted proteins | sample VirMetDEL_Nov_18_FD_184517 | JGI IMG/M metagenome (GOLD analysis project Ga0208644, IMG submission 184517) | Aqueous microbial communities from the Delaware River and Bay under freshwater to marine salinity gradient to study organic matter... | ecosystem: Environmental > Aquatic > Marine >...
GTCAAAAATACCCATAACACTTAAATAAAAATCATCATCAGTGATAACATAAATGTATTTGTCCATAATTTTGTCCTTTTCGTTTTGTCGTTTATGAATATTGGTTATTATGATTATAATCTACCAATTTTCAATTGGGTTGTCAATACAAAAGAAGGAAAAAGACACAAAAAACCCCCGCTTTAAGCGGGGGGAAAACCATGATTGATGTTTTAATTTATTTTTACTCTATTATTAGGTAGCAGTTGGTGTAGGAGAGGGTGTATTTACCTTGCTTACTTTCTTTGCGGCTCCGCTTGTTCCGCTCGTATTTGCGGTCGCAGAAGGGCTTGGAGAGGGTTTCGGGGTAGTTTCTTTACTGCCTTTAAAAACAACTGCTTCTAGTTCTTCAATTCGTTTTTTTAGATTCGACACTGTCGCATGAATATCCATAGTTATTTATTCTTTCTTTTCTATTATTTTTCTATTTTTTACTGTTATTTCTATTATTATATTTTACACAAAAAAATCAAAACGGAGGACAATCACAACAATCTTCGCAATGATTACATTCTTCGCATAACTCACCTTCGTCAACAATCGTCCCACAATCGCACTCGTCACATTCGCAAGCATAAACGTATTCTCCGCAATTGTCGCAAGTTTCCTCGTAACCTTCGAGACCATACTCATTCTTTACGCCTTCGTAACTACTTGACTGAAAAGGTTTTACGTTTTGACTGCCAAAAAAGTCATCATGAGTTCCCAATTCTTTGATTACTGTATATTTACAGACACGCATTTTTTGTGAATTACAATCTTCTGGAACGCAAACGATGTCGCGAGGATTGACCTCAACAAGAATAATTTGATCGCTGCCAGATCCGTAAGACTTGACATAATCGTGGTAGCCTACATGGATTCCGCGACTGCAAGGATCTCTAAAATCATCACTAATCTGATTACGAGGCATCTCAACAACCTCTCCAACCCCATTATAAATAGTTCCAGAATATTTATCCATAAAGTCGTTGCGAACGGCTTTCATGGAGAGAAAATTACCATTTTCAGTAATAGGCATTTTATATCTGCTAATGTATTCCCAAGCAAGGTCTACGGATCTCTTAGATGGATTTTCCATCAATTTACCTAAAAATTTAACAAGATGGTCAAATTTATAATTGTTGCCGATATATTCAAGGATCAAATCGCAAACTTTATTATGAATCAAAGATCCACGGTAATAAAAGTCTTCTCCACGAATTTCCAAATCATTATTGAATTTTTGCTCGATTCCCCTCTTGACATCGAAAAGTTCTACAAGTAGGTCTTCGTCATCCGACCCTGAAACCAACAACTCTTTAATTTGATTAAAATGGATGTGGTCGCTCGGAACGGATAAAGGCTTATTAGCTCCCAAGGGAAACGCACTAATAAATTCTTCCCCTGACTCTAGTGTTGTGATGGTGTATGGAATTTGCATAATTTTAGCTTTTCAATTTTTTTAACTGTATTTAAGTATAACTGTTTTTACGTTTTTATCAAGGTTTTTTTTCAGATATTCAAGTATTCAACTAGATATTGCACTTCTTCGAATGTTCTGTCTTTTGCACTATTCCACTCAGAAATAGTTCTTTTATCATCTATCCTCAATAAATCCTTAACTTTTTTTTCAGTGGCGCGAAAATCATCAACATTTGGATAAAATTTACAAATTGCCGCAAAAAGACAGAGAGACTTTATCTCTACCAATCTCGTATTTTTGACAACATCAATGTCTTCAATATTCTGCCCCGTATGGGAAATGGCAAAATAGTCTTGGACCCATTTTGATTGATCGGTATAAAATTCTTTAATCTTCATAGTAAAATATTTAAATTTAATAATAGGGTATTAAAAACTTTAATCTTCATAATGTCCGCTATTATCGCGGTTTTTTCTATTGTATTTTTTCTTATCTTTGTGCCTCCGACTGGGCGGGGGCAAAGGTTTTCTAATTGAATTATATAATTCAAGATTGCTTAACTTTGTGCATTTTTTGTGTTTTCGGGCCATGATATAATACTTTTACATTTTTTCTCTCCTTGCTATTCCGGAGTTGCGCCCCAATCTCTTTAAAAAGATGACAAATTCTGTGATTAAAATCCTGTTCTAGAGGTTCAAGGCGATTTTTTCTCAATATATTTCTTAATTTGCTGTTTAATTTCATAATTTTTTAACTTTCCAGTCTACGATAGTCTTTTTAAAATTTTCGTCAACCAAATTAGGGTTAACATAACGTAAAATTGGATAATTATTAAACAGCTCTTTCTTTATTAAACCCGTCACCTTCTTTAACTTCGCCTGTGAAACATATTTAAGATCAAAAAGATATTTCAGATCGGTTTTAAGAAACGTATGGATCAAGTCGTTATTGTCAAAATCGGAGTCTTTTGGATAATCAAAGAGGCTCTTTTGTTTTTCTGTTAACAGAAACTTAAAAACCCTCAATACATTTTGATCATAGCTATTTAAAAAACGAGCAATCTCTTTTTTGATTCTATATTGGTTGTGTTTTCCTATTTCTTTTTTGACATCATCTATTAATTTGTCAAAATGAACAGCTTTTTTATTTTTGCGGCACTTTTTATCGTCGCCTTTTAAGAAGATGATATTGAATTTTTCATAGATTTCTTGGTTGAGATTAATCCGGTTGTTTAATTGTAGCCTTTCTCGGTATCCTGTTTTATAATATTTTGAAAGTGATTGACCTTGTTTGACTGGAATATAAACAAAAGAATCATTTTCTAAGTCAATACTGTGCTCGCGCAACTTTCCATATTGATCCGGTTTTAAGCATTTGGAATACTTTTTGCTGCTTCCAGATACGGTTTTGTGATGTTTTTTAGCCAACTCATAATAGTGGCTATACAGTTCTAAGTTTTCCAAACCATACTCCTTAATCAATCTTTCTTTTTCTTGATTGTTTTTAAAGGTAAGTATATCAATATGTTTAATATTTTGATTATTTTCATGGATATAATTACAAGTTATAATAACTTTATCAATGCCTTTGTCCCCATAGCTCATGTCATTGATGAGGATAAGTTCATCTTCTCCAAAAGAATGTGAAAGACTTGCATTCTGTAATTTAAAGTTTTTTAATTTATCCCCGTAATATCTACTTTTATTTGAGTATTCATTAAATCTTACATTAAAATCTCTGTTTTCATTTATATCAAAAGAGAAGTGATTTCTAATTTGGCGACCATTTATTTTATAATTATTATTGATTCCCAATATGTTGCAAATTTTATTGCTGGCTGGGTCAGATTGCAGCTCTCTTAATTTTTTACAACCCTCAAAATAAGAGGTGATAGAACTAAATTCTTTGTCAATCTTATCTTTAAAGGATTTTTTGACAACTTTTAATCGATCAATGATCGCATCCTTGGTCTTTTTTGTATAAGAAAGAGACTGTCTGTTTGCCGAAACGTCCAATTCCCCAATTTGGAAATTGAGCAAAACTGGCAATCTAACAATGTTGCGGATCGCAACGTCATCACAGTCAGAAAAATTACTAGGATCAATATTATAAGTATAAAGCCCCATTACGGTTGTCGGTGCGGATTGCCCCTTTAAAACACCCCAAACAATTTCACCTTTTGCATTTTTATAACACTGTTCGTATTCGGGTTTTTCTAAAACAACAACATTGTCTTTGATTTTTGGTTGAATTGGGTAGAATTTAAAGACGGATTTAGCCTCCTCATGGAACTGTCTGATGTATTGATTGGGGACAGGAATTGTAATTCGGACTCCTCTGGGTTCGTCACTATCTTGAGTTCTAATAAAATGAGCTTCTGGGCAACCATGATTGATGTTTATTGAGTAGAGATTTACTGTTTTGCCTGTGTAGCAGGAGAGAGTGTATTCGTTGGAGATGCCTAAAGCTGATATCCTTCCAATACCCCACGCTCCCGAAAATTCATTTGAATTATCTTTTGTTGAGTTAAAAACTTCCAAGTATTCGTTCATTACGAAGGAATTTTTCATTCCAATCCCGTAATCTCTTACCTCAAAAACAGGATCAAAAGAGGTTGGAAGTTTCACATCAAATGGATTTTTATTTTTTGCAGCCACATGAGAATCATATGAATTTTGCCCTAATTCGCTAATTATTGCAGAAACTTGGTTACTGTAGATGTTGGCTATCAACACTTTAAAAGATTTGGCATTCGGTCGGATTGTGAATGCCTTTCTTTCGCTAACTCCATACGATACTGATTTACTTTTTGGTTCTGACTGAATCATTTCTATTTTTTCTATTTTTTCTATTTATGTGTAAAACAATATAAGGAAGCCGCCAGTCTCCCTATTCATGATGTTAGTTTAGCGATTCCATCCGAAAAGTCAAGAATATTTATTGATCTATTATGCTATTTTATCACTACCACCAAACCCAAAGTTTGAGTTTTGTAATTCAATTTTATATTCTAAATCTTTATTTTTTTTCATAAAGTCACTGGCACAGCTAGATTGAGCATTAGAAAATACCCTCACTTGGACAAGAGTAATATTCCCTTCCTGTCTCTCCTGATCCTTAAAAGTGTGCAAATAATCGAAAATGAAATGATTAAACTTGTCTTTTTGGACAAGGGAGGTCACTACATAGCCTTCAGGATAAACTTTTGTGCAAACAAATTTTTTATAGTATTTGTTAATTATTTCCTCAGTGTATAAATATGGTATTTTTAATCCAGTTGTATAGACACCATACAAATCAGCAAAATACTTTAAATAGGGTTGAAAATCTATCAAGCCATGCTTATTGTTTAGATATTTTTTGTTTTCTTCAAGGAATCGCTCGATTTCTTGCGCCGCATTGTATTGTTTGTCGTTCATTTTTTTTATTTTTTTATTTTTTCAAAGTGGTACGCCCGACTGGATTCGAACCAGTGACCCACTGCTTAGAAGGCAGTTGCTCTATCCAACTGAGCTACGGGCGCAAAAATTTTTAATTAATTATAATTTGTTTAACAGATTTTCTATTACTTCCTTAATATCTTTTTTTGTTTTGTTAAAATTACCATCTTCTTTTATTAAGTCAACGGAACATGTTTGAAGGAGGCAGATCGTTGATCGAATGTCCGCTTGCAAAGAATGCTCCATTTTAATTTCGTTGACGAAGCCAATTTCATAATTTTTGCTCATAATTTTAACAAATCATCATTCTCATTAATATTACCTATCACGGCATGGTCTTTAAAATCACAACTATTCAAAAGGCCTTTTACAGGATTCCCGTCCTCGCTTCCGCTATTTGTCTTTACCCATCCTATGTAAACTCTTTCAAAAAATTGATCTTCTGATGGTGTTATATAATATCTCCTAATAACATCTATAAAAGGGTATGAATCGTCGCTCATCCAATATTCCCCTTGGAAATAGCTTGCTTGAGGTTTTATTTCACGATCTACATATGCCAAAATATCTCCCTCATAAACTTCTTTGTCATTTATATCCTTCTTTCCCAAATACTGCTCAACAATATACTCATCACTGTCAAATGGCAAGGTTAAAAAACCACTTTGGTGGATATATTTTAACTTTTTTTTGTCAAAGAAGCGGAATTTTTTACTTGTGATCATATTTTATTTTAGTTTTACGACCGATTCTCTGTGTTTGTCGATTTCTTTTTGCAGTTTGCAATAAATAATACTTGAGTCTGGTTCTGGAGTGTTTTCGAAATCTAAATATACGAACTCGCAATGCCTAACCATTGTATATCCATCCCCAATCAATCTTCCTCCGCAATTTGGGCAGCATGATAGTTCCTTTCTGTTCATAATTTTTCAAAATTACCAACCGTTATTCATTCGGCAACAAAATGAGAAAAATCCTCGCTATTATTTTCGACAATATTATTCAGGCATTCGGCAACGCCATCTTTATAACAAAAATTGTCATTATCAGTATGACAAAAAGAGAGATGATCGTATTCTTTGCCCGTCTTTGTATCAGTAATCTCAACAAGCGTTGTCCCACCCTTAGCAGAGAGGCGATTAAATATTGAACTTTCATTGCAAAGCGATTTTGCTATTTTTACTGGCAGCAATTGATCCTCAATCTTATAACCTTTATTATTAATGATTAAGCGATTGACGATGCGGTAATGGCTTACGCGAGTTTTATAGCCGTTTTTGCGGAGTTTTTCGATAGTTAGTGTTTTTTTCATAATGCTTTGTTTGTTTTTCAATTCTTATTGATATATTTTTACCTTTATTCGTTCAATTTGTCAATTAATTCTTTGATTTGTTTTTGTGCTGCCCGATGTTGTGTTTCAGTTTTGGCCTTTGATTCTATTTTGCCCACTATATTTGATATTGATTGTAAGTCAGTAATAAGGGTTTTGAAGTCTATTTTTTTGCTATTGTTTACTTTGTTGACTTCTAATTTGACTGCTTGGTCGATTGCTTCTTCGAATTTTTTAATTTCGCTGATTGCTTGGTCAATTTTAACATATTTCAAGGAAAGACGAAATCGCTTTGCGAAGGCAGACCCAAAAATATAATTAGTGTTGATTTTTGAAAATTCCCAACTGCTATCTTTTGGAATAGAACCTTTCATCCCTTGAGTATTATCATTCCCCCAAATTCCGCAATCCTTAACCTCTTCAACCCCATATTTTTTGAACGCCTCTCTAATTACCAAGGCAGGTTTAATATCTAAATTGAAATAATGATCTGAAAAATCAAAATCTGGATGGTGATACAAATAAGTGATATGGTCCTTATATTCGATTGGGACTTCAAAGCATTTAAATACTGAAAACTCAATATTATCTTCAACATCAATATCTTTTTTGACTGCGACCCACTGATTGATAAATTTTTTATATTTGTATTCATCTTCAAGGTTGTCGAATTCGTGATCGTCGTCGGCAAGTTTTAGTAAAGAAGATCTTTCATTATTGTAATCAACGACAGAAATTGATTTTTGATCGTCGTCTTTGTCTTTAAAATGATCCAACTTGGAAATTTTGCTCTTATATTTTATTGATTTTGGAATCGAGGGGAGTATCACCTCGATAGCCGTTCGGTCATTTATTGCGAATTCCTTGCCATTAATTACAAATTTTCCCTCTTTGTTGTAGTTTGGTCTTGTTAGTTTAGCTAAAATCGCGCCATTTTGAAATTGAATTACTTTATTTTTCATAGTTTCACCAAGTTTTTTAAAGTTACTAGATTCCCGTAAGTGAAATGAAGCATATTACCAATCTCCTCATTTGTCAAGCCCCGATATTTAACATTATAAAAATCAAATAATTTTTTAAAAGCAAATTCTTTCTCTCTTGGATACTCCTGAATATAATAAACCTCTTTTATGCCAAAACCGCACATTACCTTGGCGCACGCCTCACATGGCGAGATTGTCAAACAAACCATTAAATCTGCCCCCGCAGGGATTAAACAATCTCTGAAAAGGTTATTCTCTGCATGGAGAATCATCTTGCCTTTATAATCTCTATCCTTGTTAAATTCCTCGGGATAGTCCATATTTGGCGCAACCCCATTGTATGATGTTGACAAAATTCTCTTATTGTTTAAATTTACTAAGCACGCGCCGACTTTTGTATTGATGTCCTGACTGCGTCCACTGGCAAATAATGCCAATGAACTAGAATATTCAATAAGGGAAAGCCTTTTATTATTGTTATTATTGTTTTCTTTTTCCATAATCTTCGCTAAATGTATAATTAGTTAAATTATCATGATTATCCGATATTGCACCTCTTTCAACACAAGCCGCAATTCCATCATGCTCATCATCAATTAAATCCACAATGTTTCTCAACTCCATCTGACCATAAATTTCATTATTAGAATTGACAATGAAATGCCCAATTAGCCAATTTTTAATTTGTTGTTCTGAAAATTTCATCTTTCCTCCAATTCAAAACCGACAAGTTCAAACGCGCCGCTAAAACCCTCAATCTTATAATTGATTTTAATTTTTTTGCCTGTTTCTTCAATAACCTTATTAAGAATAGTGATAATGCCAATTGTTGGATAATCATGATGCCGCATTTTAACATCATAATCGGACAAGACCTTATTATTCGTTGCTGGCATTGTTGCCAACAATGTTTTAATTGCATCTGGGTCTTTTTTAGCGAGGTCATTCAAAATACTGATAATCTTTTCTTCAACTTTCATAATAGAAAACCTTAATACAAAACAGTGATTTTGTCAATCTTTTTTGTGTAAAATAATATACATGGCAATTATCTACTCTGGCGACAATCCAATGATCTTATCCCGAGTCATAAGACATGAAATTGACAGTGGTTTTTTAGCCACAGGTCATCTCGTTTATATTACTGGACTGTTACAAACTGGTGTCGCCGCCAATGACAAGATATTAAAAAACCATCTTGGTCGAGAATACTTCAAACGGCTAAATACCTTCAACTTAAATAGTTACATAAACGACGACTATGACGCTGGCTTTCGGCCAAAAACTTTTACAGGATTATACAATTAAAAAATTATGAATAACAATAATAATTACATTCCAGTCGGACACATCATTCAAAATGTTAGCAAAATTGACACATTCCAATTTTTGGATGTTAAAAATAACTTCAATATTATAATATCTTTTAAAGATGGCACTCTCAGCAATTTAGCGGGACCGTTTGGCAATTTGATGATCAAAGACGAGCCATTAAATCTAAATTATGATAATGAGTTTAAATGGGCTATTGACCAAGCAAAAATACTGCTAGAATCTATTAAGAGTGGTAAACCTGACAAAAGATTCACAAATCCTATTGTCGTGAACCTCTAATCAATACTCCTCAAAGCTGCAATTGCATTGCAAATGATAGTCGGGCGCTTCTTCAGTAAGCGCCTTTTTCAATTTTTCAATAACTTGTTCTTTCGGGGTGTATAAAATTTGCACACCAAAAATCTCTCCATCATCATTTTTATAATCTATTGTAATTTTTTCTTCCAAATCAACAGAGGACAAGTCAAAGATAAAATCACATTCTGGCGGCCAAAAATAAATGTAAGAACATTCAGTTTCTTTGGTGTATTCTATTCTATTGACTTTTAATAGTTTTTTCTTCGCCTTTTTATTGAGAATATTATCATTTTTTCCAAAAATATCATCATAATTAGCGTTGTATTTCTTAAAGTCCGTTGGTCGAAATTTGTCACCTTTTCCTGCGCTCATAATCTTATTCTTGATTTTTTTTAAAGTTAACCTTCACAAATTCGCTTGCTTTTTGTGTTAAGAAATCTTTGTTTGCTTTTTTACCCTGCCCTATTCTAATTCTTGAAAAAGAATCAACATAGTCTGTAATAATATAAAGATCTTCAATATTTAAAGAAAATTTCCTTTTATACTTTTCCCAGACAATTAAAGCTGATTGCCATTCATCGCTTTGAACCTTCTTTTGGAAAACTCCTCCGGTTTGTTCTTTGTCGTAATTATAAAAAGCCATACTTTCAATCAGTTAATCAAAATACAATTCCGCGACCGACATCCATCACGAACAACCCCATTTCTTTCCACATTTTAACCATACAATCACGATCATCACAAACAAAGGAAATATTATATTTGTCTTTGACAAAATTATCGAACATCTCACCTTTAACATCTGTGTCTTTACGATTGTCGCCTTCTTTCCTCATAGCAAAAACCTTATAATTTATGCTATGTTTCGCCAACCATTCTTTCGTTTCTTTTTCATGTTTTCCATTTCGACCACTAAAAATGATTAAACTATGGTCATCTTTGTATCTTTTGAGAAGGTCTAGGACCACTCTATTTGGCTTGTCGTTGATAAAATCTCTATCATAATGATCAGATTTAGTTTTCGCTTCATACAAACATAAAGTTCCATCCAAATCACAAATAATTGCCTTTGGCAACTCAGGGTTAAAATTATCAATATTTCTTAAAGATGTATTTGTTGACTTTCTTAAATAACGATCATACATATCCAAGATCACCTTTTGGCCAACGCTCCTTTGTCTTTTTAAATCTCTCTCAATACAAGTATCAGGATCAACATCAAAAAATTGCTCCTCAACTTTAATATCAAGATCCAGCTTCTTCAAATCTTCAGCAATTTCCCTAAAGGCCTTCTCATGCTGTGGCGCAAAATTGGTATCATCCACAATAACTGAATACCCTGAGCAAAGCATTTCCTCAATAAGCAAATCTCTAATTTTAAGAATAAACTTTTCATTGCTTTTACTCCATTTTCCGCCATCAATCATATCTCTAAGGTCATCCTTATTGATTCTCTTGATTTGGCCGCCACTTTCTTGGACTTTCTTTTTGCTCCAAGTCGTTTTGCCGCAACCACATAAACCTTTTGTGTAAATTAATTTTTGCATGTTTTTTACTCTTTTAAATTTTTCTTCTCTTTAATTTCGATACAAGGACTCCAAAAACGAACACAATCTGATACTTTTATAATCATTCCGTTTCCTGCATCAATGACATTACCTTCATTAAGCAAACCTTTTTTACTGAGTTGGGATTGAAGGTCTTGTAAAGTTTTATTGCTTTTGCCTCGCCAAAAACGGCATTTGCTTTCAGCCTTATCGTAATATTCCTTTTGCTTTAAGTACTTTTCTACTAAATCTTTCATATTTTTATCACATCATTTCTATTCTTTTGTAAATCTTCTTCTTTTTTCTATTCAAAAAGTACGGAGAATTTGGAGTCAGCAATTCCCTGCAAATCAAACTAACAACCTCATCCTCATCTAACTGTCTGAAATAGTTATATTTTATTTCTATTGGGCACTCATTAAAAGGGCCGCGCCAAAACCTCATATAATAGACCCATTCTTTCTTATAGGTTTCCGCATGTGCTTTATTTTTAACAAATGATTCTGAGACAAAACACTCTAAAATATTAGACGGGCAGATTAGAAAACTTTTAATTAACTTGAATAGCTGATTTGGTGTTTCAATATTCATTCTTCTTTATAATATACAAATAAATAAGGGTTATCAATCATATCTTTTTACTCAAAAACAAGCTCAAATTCTTCTCGATTTGCTATAATATAATCATTTTTATCCAATTCGTCAACAATAAAAGCCGCTAAATTTTCTCTAGCTGCGCCACTATTTAAATTGATTTGACTATTTTTTGAAACATAATCCTCTAAGATTTCTTTAAGTAGTTCATTCATATTTTTTTAATCGTTATTATGTCAATCGTTTTTCTTTTTTAGAAGAATTTTCCAACGGGCCGTATCTTGTCAAGTGCCTCCATTACCATGTCGCACCTCTCTTTATCAAATCCAATCTTTTCTTCAAATCCTCTGGATGATTTAAAAATATTGCCTACAATCTCCAAATCAAAAGAAGTGAGATAATACTCATCGCCATCACTCAAAAAAACAAAAGACGCTAGATCCTGACTATAAATAACTTCACCACAAAAAGATCTATTGTCCCAACTATCGTGGGCTTTAACAATGTCTCCTTCGTGAATTTCTTTACCATCTTTGCTTTTTATTCCTGTGTATTGTTGGATGATATAATACTCTCCATTCTCCCCAGCATCATTCTGAAAACATTCGCTAAGATCAACGATTTTGCCGTTCTCGTCAAGCCCCATGTTTTTGACCCACTGCTTGCCCTTTTTGCACCAAAATCTAAATTTATATTCTTTCATTTTTTAATCTTTTAAGCTCTCCTTCCAAGTCGCGCCACATTTTATTTGTTTTGTATTGACTTTTTCTTTTCTTGTAACCCGTTCTGACTATCAATGGATTTTTATAAATCATCCAGTCTCTTTCAATTTCCCACCCCAAATCTGAAAATAAATTATGCAATACTTTTCTATATTGAGGAAAGGCTATATATCCACCAATATCATGTTTTTCGGTTACATGATCTTTATGAAGTCCCGAGCAAGAATATTTAGTCTTATATCCCAATTCATTTAAAAGAACAATACATTTAAAACATCCTGCATCAACATAATCATCTTTGTATGCTACTGATTTTACGAGACTTTTATCCCCTCTAAAAAAGGCATGTTTATCAATTGTTAAAATTTTCATTTACTTCAAAACCTGAAAGAATAGTTTTTTGATTTGTTTATTTTCTAATTCCTTGTTGTCTAATAAAGTGAACGCGAATGAACTCCTGTTCGTAGTTCCGTAAGATGAAGTGATTTTAATTGCTTGTTCTTTTCTGCTCATTCCCTGCAAACTTAACACAAAACTCCTCATGTGGTCAAGGATTTTATTCACTTCTTTATTCGCTTCGCAAATATTTGAGATTTCACCTATAAAATGTCTTGCAACCTCATAATCGATATTCTCTTCAATATACTTAAAAAATTCATTAAAATTTGTCGCGCCAGATAATAAAAATAGATCTATTAGTTTTTCTAATGTATTTAAAGATGATTTTATAGAATGGATGTAAAGGTATCGGTCAGCTTTATATTTATGGCACTCTTGAGAGTTGCTATGATACAATACAATACCCTCATTATCCTTCCAATACTTTACTTCCGAAGCCATTTGATCAACTGTATTGAAAAAATGAATTTCAGGCCGCTTTAATTCATATTCTCTTGCAATTTCATTGATCTCGCTTTGAGTATAATAACTATAATTAGAATGCTTAATTATATTAAGTAGGTAAATGTCTGGCTCGGGATATTTAATTACAATAACGTTTTCAGGAGAAACCCATTCAAAAACAAAACTACAATCTTCATTGTTTAGCAATGGATTGTCAAAAGCAAATGGGTATTTTTCTTGCAAGACTTGCAGCTCATAATAATTTTCCATCCCAGATGCTTCAAATGTCCCCCTTGTGCGACAATTTAAAATTCCATTTCTTTTGTTCAAAATTAAACTCGATCCGTCTATCTTTAATACCGCAGATGTATTGTTTAAAGAAGTTGGCAATGGAAAGTTTTCTGGGTTCTCCCCTGCATTGACGAATTTCTTTAACCCACCACTTAACAACTCCCCATCTTCAGACCAAATAGAAGATCGAAAAATCTTATTCCTTTGAGTGAATTTGGTGCCAATATGGTTTGGAGTGACTAAAAAAGCCTTTTCATTACAAAAAATACCCTCTTTAACTTGAAAATTATTTCTATCTATGCTATTTAAATCAATAATCACAATCTTTAAGAATTTAATAAAAGTTTATACAAACTTCTGAATTTTCACTGTCATAAAAAATATTAGAGTTGGATATGTCCGCTCCTTTTAAAATAAATCTATAAAAATCTCCCAACTGATTTTCGTCCACTTTTATTTCTTGCTCCAAAATCTTTAAAAAATGACCTAGATATTCATAATTTACCCCTAAAACCTTTAATATATTTAATGAAGGTTGAGTATTGGAAATTATAAAGTTGTTATTGATTATTACTTTCATAATGTTAAAAATGGCTCTAAAGTCATCAATTCCAATTTTCGAAGCTTTCCCTTTGTATCTCTCATTTCAATAATATTCTTCGACACCTTTGCGTTTTTTAGACTGCTAGTGTCGAATCTTAAACTCAACTTATTCTTTTTCTTTTGGCCGCCGACGAATAATCCTTCTTTCAATATTAAATTGTCGAGAATGTCATCATTATAATTAAAATTGATAAAATAATAATTGTTATCTACGATGACGAGGTCAGCATCTAAAATATAACCAATAAGATCATCAATGTCCATAATGAAAAAAATTTGGGCGCAAAAGCGCCCGTTCTTCTACTTGATGATAATTTTGCTACGGTTAATCAATCGAGCTACATCCCTGCTTGTTGCGGGTCTCCAATGGTCTCTAAATTGGTTTAGTCCCGCTTTTTGTTCAACCTTCATGATTTTCACCGTTCCAGCTTCCTCATCAATTAGGATGCGTGCATTATATATTTTTTGCTTTTTGTTTGTTTTGTTCATAATATTACTTTTTTTATTCTTTTATTTTATATGTAACCGAAGGAACCCGTTCCATTTCGAAAGCTTCACAGGTATGCCCGATGTCAACGTAACCCATACCCTCTGATAAAAGGGTTGTCGGGCCAAAAACACCGATAAATTCATCGCCGATCTGAAAAACTTCAGTTGTGCAAATATACCATCGATGCTTATCTGGATCAAGGCTCGCAACGTGTTTAAGGTCTTCGCAACCGACTATATCTTCGACCCAATGAGGGGAAGGGATTTTAGCACCATTAATTAGTTCGATTATTTCTTTTACTGTTTCACTCATAATATTACTTTTTTATCTATTTGTTACAAAGATCAGCCTACCATTAAACCGCAAATAGTCAAGATAAATCTCTGGAGAAACTTCATTTTCCCAATTTAATCCACCATAACCACATCCTAAAAGCGGACAATAAATTTTTTCGATTGCCAATTCATCATGATTGTTAATCAAATCGAATAATTGTCCCATCCCCCTTTTAATCAAATCAATCTTTGAGGGGTCTTTGTAATGGTCTTTAGTTGGGAAAGTGATTAAACGATATTCTGGAAATACAAAAACATTATTCCCATGCTTTTTGAGCATAGCCCCAAGTTTGCGAGGCATCTCTGGAAAGCGTTCCTTGGCCTCTAATGCGACTCCTGCTCCCATTACATTGTCCCCTGAAGGGGTGACCACCCCATTCGTCGTAATAACGGCCCAATGTCCCTCTGCGTGCTTCTGCCAAATATTGACTAACATTGGTTTGATAATTTTGTTTTTCATTGTTTTGCCCATATATATTCTGAATCCATTGGAACTTGCCAATTGTATTGTTTATAATAATTTTTATATCCATCCAGAGAAATCTGGTTCTCTTTGACAATTTGGCGCAATCTGTTAATATCTTGAAATTTTAAATAATTTTTTTCTTTTTTGAAGATTGGATTGGCTAAGAGCCAAGTGTTGATCGACCTAAATTTAAAGTGCTTTTTAATAGCTAAACACAACATATCAATTTCACCCTTACACAATAGTCTGGACTTATGGCTATCGTGAATATCTTGTCGCCCGAGCCATTCGGGTGGGTCATCAGTCAAAGAGTCGTTATAAAAAGAGATGATTTTGTCGTAATTTTTTTCCCACTTAATATTTCGGCCCTTGGCCTCAAGGCAAGCCGCCAACCCATAATCAACCAAAGAATTGATATTGTTGGAATACATAACTGAGATTGGATGACTTTTCCAACCAGTTTTATTAACAATGGCATTCAAAATTTGATGGCACTCGACCATCTGTTTGTTGAGCCGTTGGTTGTCGAGATGTTTAACACTCTCTTCTATATTTGAGTATGGCAAAAATACTTGCATAATTTTATCACCTTCTATCATTAATACCCTTGACTATCCTATCATAAAGAACCAGATTAAGAGCCATTGATACATTTAAGCAATGCTTTGTTGGAATATATACGGTGAAATCTGAATTGTCAAGAATATTCTGATCAATTCCAGAATCCTCACCGCCAACTACAACAAACGCGCTTTTAGGATGAACAAAATCAACTAAATTAGAAGCATTGTCCGTTAATTCCACGGAAATTAATTTTGATCCTATTGGTTTGCTTTTTATCAAATTGTCAGATCTAATAATACTATTGTGTCGCCAAAATTTTGTAGTGTCTGTAGAATGTTTTAAAAACCTATCGCCCTGATAGATGACAGAAGACGCTCCATAACAACCCGCAAGACGGCAAATAGAGCCGAAATTATAAGGATTTTTTATATTGCAAAGTCCTATACTAATCATAATATTAATTATTCCAAACCGTTAACAAAATTGGTCGCTCTATTTTCATATTTTAAAATTTCAAGCTCAACTTCAAGTTGTTTTGTTTTTTCTTCGTTGTAGTTGTCTACTGAACTGCATATCCACATCAATGATAATGCGAAGCCAACCAAAATACAAACATTTCTTACATCTTTATCTTCCATATCGTTATTCTCCTTTTAAAAAGCTATCCTCAATGCTCTTAATAATTTCTAAAGAAATCTCCGCCTCTTCAAAGATTGTGGCGCTTTCGGCATCCATAATTGGTGCCGCCGCATGAATTTTATTCAAAAAATATTGCTTGGCTTTTTGGATTTTTTTATAGGTTTTTGTGGGTTTTAGTGCCTCAAAATTAGAAATATTAGTTACCACAGTGTTTTTTTTCTTTTAATATATTTCAATGTCGTTTTCCGTTTCGATCCAAACTCTAGCCCCGCATTTTAAAGGTTTGTCGGGGCTATAAATTACTTTGGCTACAATTTTTCCATTTTTATCTAAAATATCAACTTGGTTGCAGTATTCGTTACTTTTGTAAGTTTTACAAGTTAAAACGGGGTCTTTTGTGCCGTTTTTGGCATTTCGTTTTATGTTGTGCTGGTTAACGTGGATTATTGTTTTCATTAATGCTCCAATCGTCAATATTATTAACAGATTTCTCCAAAAGGTCAAGAATAAAAGAGGATAATTCTTCTTCTACGATCTTCGATTTTCCAGTTTCCTTCAAGTAGAAAGCGTCGAATTCTTCGCTTGTGTCAAAAACGACTGTTGCTGAACCATCTTTATTTTCTTTATAGGAAACAACTTTAATTGTTGGAGGGCTTTTCATATTTTTTTGCTTATTTTTCATTGTTGTCAAAAAGATGAGTGTTATTCTTTAGCATTTCTAGCCTATTTATAGTCCAAAATGGATTCATATCATGCCTGTCAATAGCATATTTTTGTATGTATTCCTTGGCAGACATTTTCTTTATACTTGTTCTCATTGATGGATCTTTAAACCACCAATGATCTCTAGCTTCACAATCTGTTGTGGCGCAAAAATCTCCATCTAAAATCATGGGGCTGCCATCTTGATCTCCAAAATCACAAAAAGGAACAAAAACTATATCGTCCAATGTTATTGGCCACTTTTCTTTATTATAAATGCTCAATTTCATAATATTTTTTATTTTTATCTCTAATCAATATACTCTGGCTCTTTATCCAAATCGCCGCCCTCTTCTTGTCTGACGTGCATTATAAACGTTTTTAAACATCCAGAGCAAGCATAAAATCCTTTATTTGTGTATTTAAAAAATCTTCTCATCGTTGAAAGAGGATAGGTGATCTTATTAATTACCAATTTTTTGTTTTTTAGGTCTAGGAGGCTATTCTCACCTAATACAAACTCATCGTTTCTGCCGCTATAGAGGAATTGGCAAATTGTAAAGTCAAATTTATCCAACAAATCCTCAACAGAGGAATGATAAAATTTCACAACCTGAACAATAAATTCAAAAACCTCCTCCAGTTCCTCGCCGTTGTCGTTTTTCTTTTCGATCTTGAATTGCACGTTAAAAGAAGTGTTGAAATCGTTTTCCTTCTCTTCTGTGGCGTTGAATTTATCTCTCAGAAGTGCTATTAGGTTATCATAATCTTTTTGCTCCCTTGGGAATAGGTCAATATCCGAAAAACTGCCCAAATTTCCATCAAAAATATCTCTAATTGCGCCGCCAGCACAATAAAAATTCAGCGATGGGAAGTCGTGCTTTGAATGGATTTGGTCAATAAATTCAATTTGTGGCGGGACACCACTTAGTCTTTCTTTAATGAATTTTTCGGCATCAATTTTGTGCATATTACTTTACCTTCTTTTTATTTCTTAATATAATATAAGTATAGCATTTTAAGAGAGCACGCCCAATACCACAAGTTCAAAAATAGCATCCCCCACAATTCCTTATTGAGAGTTTCTATCGACCAAAATACATTGCTTAGTATCATTACTGGCAAGGCTAATTTTCTCCTATTCTCTGACTTTTCAGAGAGAAGCCAAATTTGAGCCATTCCAGTTATGGCAATAAAAAATTGAATCATAATACTATTTCAATTCTTTCTCTAGAGCGGCCAACTCTTCTTTTAATTTTTCATATAGTTTTTTCTTATAGTTGATTTTGTGATTTTTGGCGCGCTCTTTTCTTTCTAAGTATTTATTGTATTCTTTTTCTGCTAAAATTTCTTCGTTTTTAATTCTACTTTTTTTGTTTTCTTCTGTTTCATTTGGCGCTATAACATATGCGTAAACATCACCTTGACAAATAGAAAAGAAAATGTCTGTATCTTTTGGCTCGAAAGTTTTTATACCTAATGTTCTGTAATGACTGGTAATTTTTTCTAAAATTTCGCTTCTAATATCCAATAATGAATCATCATTGTAAATGGTACTCGAAATACTTGTGGTTAAAGTATCATAATTAACTGATTTTTTAAAATCTTGTAATGTTTTTTCTTTTTGGGCCATAATATTATTTTTCAATCAATTATTCTAAAAACTCCTTATAAATTTCCAATAAACAATTATTAGCGTATTCTTCATCAAACGTCAAGTCTTTAGATTGGTCTCTATTGTAAAACGATAATTTTGTAATCTCCTCAAGCGAATCCATTAATCCATTAACATAATCAACACTAAGTCTTTCTGGATTGTTTTTAATCATCTTTAGAGAATCATATTCTTTAAATTGAGAACAGTCAACAATATAATTGCCTGTTTCAAAAAAATGCTCACCCACAAGCATTAGTCTTAAATAGTTCACTAGGTTTTTCGGAGAGTAGCCGAATCTCTTGACAGATTCGTATCTTTTTTTGCCAATCTTCCCAGCTCTTTCGCCATTAACAAGGCGACGTTCTCCTTGGGCATATCCCATCAAACTCTTAAAAAATCTCTTGCTATCAACAAACTTATCCCTATTATTTAATACAAGTTCTTCGAACTTAGCGTCCAATTCCAAAAAAGAAGATCGCGGCGCAAAAAGTATTTCCAAAACTTGAGTGTTGGTTTTTCTCAATAGATTGAAATAGTGGCGAATTTCAAAAAGAATAGAGTCGACCTCATTGTTTTGTTTATTCTCACAATCAAACCTATCTAAACCGATAATTTTGCTCAATTCAGTATTACAAAATACACCTCTATGATCAATATCGCTATCTTTATTGGCCAAGCCGTAAAGATGTGAGCCTCCTAATAATTTGCAAAGGGTTTTCATTATTCATTTACTTTTTGTTGTATTAGAAGAGGATTGTCATTGTAGTAGACCTTATGACCCACAATTTTAAAATTTAAATAACCGATAATAATCATGGATAGAAAAATCGCGCAAAATATCACACCGTCTTCAATCTTGCCCATCAACAATTCTTTTTATATCAGTGTAAAGTTTAATAGGGAGTCCGTTAATCCCCCGATCTCTACATAAGCTATCACCTTTTAGAGACAAAGTCAAGCACCCTTTTGACAATTAACGTTTTTTTGTGTAAAAATATATGATAGCTTATGAATATAGAAGAAAAAACATGCTCGAAATGTAAAATTACAAAACCAATTTGTGATTTTAATAAAGACTCCTCAAAAAAAGATGGGTGGGAATGTAGGTGTAAATATTGCAAAAAACAGTCTAGAGATAAGACTAAAGCTAAAATTAGTGGTAGAAAATATTATGAAAGAAAAAAGAATAACAAAGCATTGTCGAAAGATGAGAAAAAATGGGTAAAAGAGAATGCTCTTGGGCCTTACATAACAAGAGAGCAAAAAATAAAAATTAATAAGAAAAATTATTACCGCAAACATTTAAAAAAAATTAAAGATTACGCTAAAAAATACGGCAAAAAAAATAGACACAAAACCAATAAGAGGGAAAGAGAAAGAAGGAAAAACGATCCTAAGTTTAAACTAGGGAAAAATACATCAGCATTGATTAGGTGCGCTCTAAAGGGTAATAAAAATGGGTATAGCTGGGAGAAACTGGTAGGCTATACGGTGAATGATCTTAAAAACCATTTAGAGTCCCTCTGGGAGCCTTGGATGAATTGGGAAAATTATGGAAATCCAAATGGTGATCATACAGATTGTTGGCATATTGATCATGTCGTTCCACAATCTTGGTTTAAATATACCTCCCACGAAGATGAAGAATTTAAAAAATGTTGGGCATTATCAAATCTCCAGCCGAAAGAAGCAAGATCCAATCTTTTAAAACGAAACAAGTTTATTGGGTGACTAACATAGACTTGTTATATCATCAACACATAAAGGTCTATAATTGTGAAGTTCAATATTCACATTTAACCTTCTTGACATTTTCCTATTTACAATTTCACAATCTGAATGCTCATGCCCATGAAGCATATACGATCCGCCAATTCTATTACCATTTTTATCCTTTTTTATCATACCCACCCAGTCCTCGACTGGATAATGATAAAGGTGCAAATTACAACCATTGTCTTTCAAAAAATAATCACTATGCAATTCCAGTCTTGAATTTTTGGTCGCCTTCATGAATTTTATTAGAGGTTTGTCATGGTTTCCTTTCAGAAAAATTATCTTTTTGCAATTTAATTTTGCAATAAACTTTCTAATACCCTCCATGTTGTTTGTCCAATAAAAATCACCTAAATGAAAGAAGGTGTCTCTTTTGGAAACTGTAGAGTTAAAATTATCAACAATACAGCCTTCCATTTCTTTAGCAGAAATAAAACCTCTATTTCTAGCCATATTCAAATGTTCGATGTGAAAATCGCTGGAGAAATAATTCATAATAAATTCAACTTTTTAAAAACTCTTTAATCAATGTAATTACCTCTATTCTATCATTCATTTTAGAATAGTCAAGGTTTTTAAATTCATCGGTTGTGAATTTTCTTTCATTAGAATCAACAAACATTGTGTTGTCTACTTCTACTGTTAATAAGATAGTATTGCTCTTTTGATTCATCCTAAATGGGCGTGTAAATTCAATTTCTAAGCTCCCGCCATAACAATTATAGTTGATTTCTGGATTAAAATAAAGATCATCCTCATTGAAATAACTTAAAATATCATAGCTCTTTTTAATATTTTCTTTTAGGGCTTTTAAAGGGTGCTTGTTCGTTCTACTCATATCAAACCAACTCCTTCCCGTCTATGAAATTTTGTTTTTCAAACTTTTTCATTTGCTTTGGGTATTTATCTTTTAGGAATTTATAAATTTCTTTGCAAATTTTCGGAGAAATATCAAGGTCAAATGATATATCATCATAATAACAATAACTTTTTAACTCCCTTTTTCTTTTTTCGCTCAGTTTCTTTCCTTCTAACTCCGACTTTTCCTCCTCCACTACAGCTTCGAATTCATCTTTGTCAAAAAACAATGGCCACATATAAAAATTGCCCCAGCCAATCTCTTCCTTCTTTTTCTTGCCAGTGATATCGCAAATTGTTTCTGATTTTTCGTGTTGAATATTTATTTTCATAAATTTTAATAATTAAGTTTTTTCGTCTCGACATGCTCTCCAGACACTTCATCAAAGATAAAAAGAATAATTTTTTTATTTTTTTTAATTGCCTTGTCTATGGCGTCTTTCGTCCCCTTGGAATGATTATCGTAAAATGCCAACAAAATATCACACCTTTCAACAAGAACATTATTTTTTTTAAAAGTCCCTCCTTTTCCTCTTGGCCTGATAATAATATGGACGCCACCATTGTCATAAGTCCAATCAAGTGCAAATTTTTCAGCGCCCTCCCTGCACCCCCCAGAAATTAAACAATCAATTTTTTCAATATTTCTATCAAGAACATCATAGAGATACTCTTTTACCTTGTCGCTGTCAAGGCTTCTTGACCCTGAAACTGCAATTTTCATAATCAATTTTTTTTTATTCTAGAATATCGCCGTTCTGCTCTTGCTTTTCCCTTTCATAAGGCGTTACTTTTCTTGCATAAAATTCTTGTTTTACGCATTCCAAGACCCCCATTAGCTCATTCGCCTTAGAGTAACTCTTATTGTTTTCAAAAATCCTCCAAATTACAGAGGAGAGTAAATAATTTAGCTCGCCAGCAGAGATTTTTTGTGTCGCGACTTCCAAATCGCCCAAAAGGGCGTCAAAACGTTTTCTATCTTTTTTTTGTATGTATGGCATATTTTTTTTATTTTTTATTAAATTTAGGGCAAGGCCAGACTCGAACTGGCATATCGGCGACTCTACATCACCGTTGTTCTATTTGCAATACGTTGATCAGACGCCGCAACATATCGAACCTTAGTTTCTACCTAGAATGAAACAGTATTGAATCCATTAATACTATCTTGCCCATTAAATTATTGTTGTTTTTCCAAGTCGTTAGTTTTCATAACCTTCAATTCCCATCTTATCAAAAATGCTCTTAATCAAAATTTTGTATCTTGAAAAGCTGTCATTTCCTTTCTTTAACTTGTCATAAAACCTCTTCAATGTCAATACAAAAACTTTCTTTTTTAAGAATGTTAAGTCTTTTGGAGTGGCAACAATGTTTTCCTTACCAAAAATAGCCATAAGAAGAGAATTTTCCCACTTTGAGAATTTTTGAATTTCTTGGCGCAAAATCATAAATTTTATCTATTATCTTCCATGAAAATTCATCTGTTGGATAATCCATATCTAAGTGACAAAACATCAATTAACTCTTTATTCTCAACTTCTTTTAACAAACTATCCAAACCTTCAATTCTATCTTTTCCTTTTCCAGCCAACTCAAGAGCGATGTTAAAAAAATCATCAGCATAATCTTCTCTTTCTTGCTCGTCAATATCATAATGGCAATTCATATTATCGGATGTTACCGATAGGGTATCCCAAGGGTATGCTCTATTTAGTTTTAATGAAATTTTCATAATTTTCAACTATCTTAAATCTTCTCGGAGAAGTTTCCACTTTCTTGATTCCATAGGAATTTCTCCAGAGTCAATTTTTTTAATTGTTTCAATACACGACTCTACAGAATTATAAAAGTACTGCTTGCCCTTCAGTAGACCGATTAACCAAAACGGAACGTTATTAACATTTTCACAAATATTAAAAATAACTTTTTTTTGCTGAGTTGCTAATACAACCTCATGGACCGTCCCAAACGTTGGGGTTTTAAAATCTTGCCAATTAATAATAACGAAGTCAGAAATATCAATACATCTTGTGTCTAAATAAATTACCTTGCTAAAATATTCGGCAACCTCATCCCACTTTCCATTTTTAATATCATTTCTAAAACTGTTTCTGATACTATCGTTTTCAAGTTTATCAGAAGTAAAAACCTGCTTCGTTGGGTCCAAACTAATTACTCCAATCTTAGACAATTCGTCTGTTACAAAATTCCTCCACCCGATTGCCTCCTTGTCTGTATTAAATTCTAGCGGCCCAGCCAAATATACTCTTGTTTTCTTTAATTTATTAATCATAATTATAATAATATGGATCTTTTCCCTTTCTATGGGCGCAATTTTCACAAGTTTTGACCATAATTTAAATTTCCAAACTTTTATTAAAACTCTTTTTTTGACCCATCGTCATTGAAGAATAAGCCTCTTTTGCTCTCCTATAAGATTTTAGCACAATCAACTCTCTATTTTCGATATTCTCCTCGATTGTTTTTTCGATTGCTTTTTTAATTTTTTTTGCTATTTTTTGTCTCATATTTTTTAATTATTTGTGTAAGTTAAACTCCATTCCCAAACCGTTTCTTTGGCATCAGATAAATTCACTTTATTGCCATCCTCATTATTAAACCCTATAAATGGCTTTTTGTCAACATCATTCTTCTTCTCAAAATCACTTTTTTCCTTAAAGGAAACGCAGGAAACTGTTAAGATGAATAGGGTCGCCGCAAAAATAACAATTTTCAATTTTTCCATTACAATTTTGGCAAATTCCACCCCTTAGAATTTCTAGACTCATTGAGAGTAAGTTGCGCCGCTACTAAAATATCGTAGCCCCATATTCGGCTAAAGAAATTTGTATACTTCTCCTCTTTCGTGCGCCTTGGTATAAAGCCATTATCATCGCCGTAGCGATTGTAGAATCTTTTGGAGACTTCCTCTAAAGAAAGATACTCTTCACAACGCCACTTTTTGATCTCTCTCGCTTCTGTAAAACCTAATTCATTAATCATGACGTTATTAATTTAACGCCAAAAATTATTAAATCAAGCATTAAATAGGAAATTTTTTTCGCTGATAAAATGAGATTTCAATTCTCTTTCAACTTTAGCCATCCTGTTTAAAATAGCTTGGCTCGAAACGCCATATTTTTCACCTAATGCCCTCGCAGTTGTGCCAACTGGACAATCAACATTGTTTAAACCATAAAACTCAATAAAAGCGACTTTATCTTTATTTTTTAAAAATTTGTTGTTTTTTATGAAATTGTTTATTTGGTTAAGGAAATCTCTCTTCTCTATATTATCTATGGCATTGACCCCAGAGCAGTAATTCTCACAATACTCCAAGATTTCTTTTTTTTGTTTAGCGGAGGTATTGCAATCGTAATAATTATTGTTATTATTATCTTCAAACTCAAAGTTTAAGTCAAGATCGACTAATTCAGGGTCTTTTCTCAGTTTGTCACATTTGTAAGTTGCACATTGAATCCAATATCGAATATGAGTATAAAAACATGCCCCCTTATTCATGTCGTAAGTGTCAATTCCCTTATAGAAAAATACAGTGACGTGATTAAGGGCTTCTTCGAAATCATCATGATAACCAGACTTGACAATTTTGGCCGCCTCTTTATATATTGTTTTAAAGAAGGCATTGAAAAGTCTCTCTTTATTTAATTCTACGTCGATTCCTTTTTCTATGGCTGTGAATATTTCTTTGTCCTCCCCCTGTCGAAGGCAGGGATATTCAAAGAGATAAGAATATTTATTGGTTATATTTTCCATGATTATTAATGGCAATATTTTTTCAAATACTCCCTTCCTTTCGCCGTTAAAAAGCGACCCTTCGTCTCTCTTCCCATCAACCCATTTCGTATCAAATTAGACTCAAATTCTACCCTAATAGCCGCTGACTCCAATCCTGTAATAGCTTCTAAATCCATCAACTTTGTATGCGATTTTAAAGATAAGGCTTGTAAAATTTGTAAGTCGTTATTATTTAAGCCGTATGGTTTGAGATTATGCAGTTCAATAACATCCTTACATGTTTTTTCATCAAAGAAAGACCTATTATTCAATTGGCAGTAACTTATAATGTCTTTTGAAATTAATACTGCACTGCGACCATTATACTTGATATAGTTGGTTATTTTCTTTAGCGACTGTGGATTTGTTGAAATGTTTTCGCCTTTTAATTTATTTTCTATTATTGATTGGATTTGGGTGGAGCTGTAATTCTCAAGGGTGATGGTTTTTAGCCTGTCTTTAAGGGCGTTATTGACCCTTTGTGGGTCTGTTGTGGCAAATAAAAATGTCGTTTTATTAAAATTAAAATCAACAGAAACCCCCTCATGAGTGACTGTATTGCGATTATTATCGTTAGGTTGCAATGCTGTCAAAAGCATAAATGAGATGTCTCTCGGTAACTCTGAAGCTTCATCAATAAGAATGGTGTAACTGTTTGTCGAATCAACATATGGGAGGACAATATTAGCCCAAAAATCATCAACATTGGATAGGTTGGAAGCGTTTATGGCTGGTGCAAATCTTTTTAGCCTATTGGACTCATTATATAAGTGCTCCGAATATTTTGTTGCGAGCATGGTTTTGCCATTGCCCTTCGCTGCCACAAACATAAAATGCGGCGAAATATTGAACCTTTTGTAATAGTCAATATAAAAGCCGAGCATCTTCTTGTTTTTTTCCTGCCCTATAACTCCACCGAAATACATATTATTATGTTGTTATGTTGTTATTCTATGTTGAAATTGTTTTCCTCACCGAGCAACGGTTGCACAACTTTGTTACCACTATCCTTCAAAGCGTAAACTCCATGCCCGACTCTTTGCAGTTTATCATCACCAACCATTTTTGCAAGATAAATCGAACAATTTTTACCAGAATACTTGCCTTGGATTTTTTTAGATGGGGCTTTACCTCCAAAATCTTTTAAAATAGAAATAATTTCATCCTCGTATTTTTGTTGTTTCGATTGTTTTATTACTGAGGTGTCCCCGTTTTTCAGTTTTTGTAAAGTAAATTTTAAAGACTGAATTTTTTGGTCTATTTTTATTTTTTGCTCACAAAGATTTGCGAGCTGTAATGCCAGCTTTACCATTTTTTCCTTGTCTTCACTCATATATTATCGTATTTTTATTCGATAATTTCAAAATCGAGATGTGGATGACGATCTTCAATGCGCTCCTTGAAGTCTTCGGCTTGCTCGAAGCCCTCCTCGTCATGGGGAAAAGCTCCGTAAGTTTCATACTCTCGTCGTCCACCGACAGAAACTATCTTATATGATTTTACGTTATTCTTAAATCTTGGCATTTTTTTATTCGTTTGTCAAGTCTTTTAACAGTCTTTTTAGGTTTTTTAACTCAAAAACAACTTCATTGTCCCCGACCAATGGTTGAATTTTCCATTTTGATTCAACATCGAGAGATTTTGATAAATTTTCAATCTCCCTAATCATAAAATGACGTTCAACATCAAATTCGTTTGCAACATCAATAATGTGGTCGAGCAATTTGGCTATTTTTTTCATATTAGCTTTACACTTTTTATTGTTTTCTAATGTCGAAGATACTGACATTATGAATCGTTCCCTTCACAACGTTTTTAACCACAAGAGTTTCTGAATTGAAAACGCTTTCAACGATCCCGATCCAGCTTTTAGGTTCATCAATAACCCAAACCTCCTGATTGATCATTTTTTTTAAATAATCCAATTTATTCATGTCTTTTTATTGTTATTTTACTATTTTTTTTTGTTCAATCAATTCTCTCTTCTTAATTTTCCTTCATAAAAAATATTTCTCTCATGATTAATTGGAGACGATAACAAAACTCCAGATTTCATCTCTTTTTTCATTTGCAATTCAAAATTGCGCCCCATCCATATCTGTTCATAAGGCTTTTCCAGTTTTTTGTCAAGAAAAAGTTTTTTGTTTCCAGACTTTGAAAATAAGATCGGCCAATTTGAATAAAATATATCATCTCCTAAAGCGTATGTCAACCCAAATTCTCCATTTTTGGCAATTTTTGTGAATTTTGTTGGGGGTAAATTATTAACATTCTTTTTTCTATTTGGATAATATTTTTCTCTAATCTCCTTGGATATATTTAAAAAGTGCCAGCCTTTACTGCAATCGCCATAGAACTCTGTGAAGTTCAATTTTAAAAAGTCCAAACCTTCTTTTTCTAAAATCTCGTGAATTTGAAAGTATAAATCATCACAATGTTTTGGGAAGCCAAACTTATCAACTTCCCCGTTGGGGAGCAAATTCAACACCATGTCATCCTCAAAAAATATATAATAGTCAAACCCTTCTCTATCAAAGTGTTCCGCAACAAATTGTCTACCGCCGCAAACACCATAATTATGTGGCAATTTAATATAATTGAATTTTAATTTGTCGGCAATTTCTTTGTTTTGTTTGGAGTAATTGTCATCTTCACTATTATCTATAATAAAAAGTTCGCTATTATTATAAAAATCGTCGTTTTCAAAAATGGAATATGCTACAGCTTTTAGCTGTTGTGGACAATTAAATGTTAAAATATAAAGAGCTGTTTTCTTATCTTTTTTTATAATTTGGCGCAAATCCCCTCTCTTACCCATTACAAAATTAACTCTATCTTCTTCTAAATCTTTAAAAAATTTATAAATTAAACCATCCTCCCCGATCTCTGCAACCAAATAAAGATCCTCATTTAAACGGGGAAGAAGGGAAAAAATACACTCTTCTGTCCCAAAAGTTTTAGCTTCAAAGGTGATGTTATTTAAGAGGTCATAATATTCACTATTAACTTTGCTAATCACGCTTTTATGGCCGCCAAAAAAACCACCTCTACAAACATGAGTAACTTCGTCACCATCAGTGTAACTATCCAACTCCTCCTTTTTGAAACCGTGAATCTCTCCATCCGCCTCATAAGGAAATGCCAAAAACAAAAACTTATTATCATTTATTAAATCGGTTATTAAATTTATACCATTTATTAAATAGTCGTTTGAAACAGTGCTATTAATCCCGCTATCTATCCAAAAAAAGAAATCACTATTAAAAAAATTTAAAATTTTAGAATCATGAAGTAGGAACAACTTGCTTAACACCAATGGATTATAGTATTTAAGCTGCGCCTGTGGGGATTTTGCGAGCCAGTCTTTTTGATTATACCACTCCTTATTTGTCCTGATTTTTTCTATCCTATCGAAAATTTCACAATTATTTTTATAAATTGTTTCAATTTCCTTTTCTACAAATACTACGTTTTTGCCAGTGTTTATTTTTTCTTTGACCAATTCTTTGGTTTTCTTATCAGTGAAAACTACAAAATTGTAATCTTTTAAAGTCAACAAATTGCAAAGATTGTCAATATAAAAAGAATACGGGCGGCCAAAATCTTTTAATTGATCTCGTTGAAGATCATAACATGCAGTGACAAGCGTTATATTTGGCGATTGAGCGTTCATATTTGGACTTTTTGCAAAATTGACCTATAGTTCATTAATTTATTTTCAACAAACCAAGACTCTTTGTTACAATTATAAACGTTCACCTTTTTATCTTTAAAAAAACTATTTACTATTTTGCTACCATTTGGCCACCAATTACATACTTGATGATTATTTTTTACAGAATGGTCTAAATTTTGTCCAGAATCAGCATTATAATGTTTTGGATTTTCTATCATATCTTTGCACCAAAAATGAGTCATTAAACCACCATCCATTCCAATAACCTTTATGTTTTTATTCGGATATATGATATAAGCCAAATTTATTGCCATTCCGATGATAGAGCACCAAAACAAACTGTCATCAATGGAGTTGCCAAATTTTTGATAATTATAATTGTTAAGTTTTATAATGTTCCAATTATTATTGTTAATATCGTGTAAGTATTGTAAATTTGACTGAGTTGTATAATAATTTAACCTTTTGTCCCCGAATTTTCTAACGGACTCTCTTAGTATAGGTTTTGTTTTGTGGTCTTGATCAACATAAAGGTTTGAATCTGGCTCTATACCTATCATGTCATAAAAGCACAAATACCTATTAACAGAAAGAATATTGCAACTTTTAATATATTCCTTTTCATCATTCGTTAAATTTAACAAAGATGGTCCTGTAGCTAAAATAAAACAGTCGCTCATTAAATTAATTTATAAAATACCAACTAGGGTATTTATCCCCTTTTGTAAAATAAGGTTTTACATTTAAATTATTACAGAACTCGTCCACATATTTTATTGTTAAAGGCCAGTCGGGATGATAATCGTGACCAGCAAAAACCCCTCCGTTTTTTAATTTTGGGAACCATTTTTTTAATGTATCTCCTTGTTCTTGCCCTGTATGTGCATATCCATCTATATAAATAAAATCGAAATAACCATCAGGAAATAATTTTAAAGCCTCGTCGAAAGAAGCTCTCAAAACCCTACAATTCAAAAATTTTGACAACACATTATAAGCATTGTTATATTCTCTTATGTCATGCCCTCTATCTCCTGCCCACCTGTCAATTGCATAAAATTCATCCCAGTTATCATAGCTTTTATTTAAAATATAAGAAAATTGGCCTCCGCCAACGCCAAGCTCCACACCTTTTTTTGATTTATAAGCATGAAACAATTCACTGAAGTCATCTCTAGTGTCCATTAAAAGGTATATTTAAAAGTATCTATATCTTCTTCAAAAAATCGCGCCACTTTACTCTTCAAGTCGTCATTATAATAATGTTTGTAATTGAAATGATAGGATTGATTCAACTTTCGCAACCGTGTTGGCTCAATAGAGATTGCTTCGCAAACGGTTTTGTAATCCCTATTCAGTTCCTCAAAACGCCCCGTATAATCCAACCTTATATCTGAAAATTTATTCTTCAGCATAGAAACTTGTGTGTGGCACAAATCGTGGAGCGTCCCGAGCCGATTCTGAGTAACCTCATTAACGAAATCTTCAAACGTCCGAGCACCCGTCGAGTAAAGAAGTTTAGGATTCGTCTCTGCCTGATGAAAGAAGATGGACACCATTCTATCCCAAGGATTTCGAACAAAAGAAAAGACAAAATTTTTATTTAATGCTGGCTTGCCATATTTGTCCTCCGCCTGTTCATAATTGACCAAATCTTGATGGCCGACAGAATCCTCATCAATGTTTCTCAACAGACTTTCCTGAATTGAGGTGCTGGCGACTCTTGGTATTGAAATGTAGATTGCTTTGCTGTTTTCTAAATACATATTTTTTTTCTTTTTTAGTTTTTAGTTTTTCGGATAAAATAATTTTTCCCTCTATATATATTATAGGTGACTGAGGGCTATATTTGGCAACTTTTTGTTCATAATTTTAAAATATTTTCCAATCTGGAATTTCACAATCTTTAAACCAAAAAAAGTCCTCTTCAAAAGAATAATAAAAAGATTGACCTGTATTATGATTTTTCGCTTGAATCATTTTTCTGTTTTTGATATCTTTTATCTTGCCCCTGAATTCCATGTTGGGGTATTTTTCTATTATTTGTTTTGGAACGTGAGTGTTCATAATTTTGGTTTTTTTTATCCCCCTTGATAAGTCAGTTCTTTTTTAATGTCAAAGCATTTATTAATTAAGAAGGCCTTTCCCTTCTTTTCAATTAAACTTTTTGGCACCCAGAACAATGGCGTGTCATTAATTGCAAATAACTGGGCTTTTTCTGTTTCCGCTTTTATTGTTAATTTGTCAGATTTTTTGATGATTTTTATCTCAATGAGTTGATTTTTAAGGTTTTGAAAATGGTTGTTTGTCATGCTTTTTGTTTATCCTGTTTTCAATATATCAAGTGTGGTTTGATTTGTCAAACTTTTTATAATCAAAAATTCAATTTTTCAAAGTTCATTTATTTTCGCAAAAACTAATTTCGGCCTTAAATTTTTTGTATCCCAAACTCTCTTTCCAGTCCAATTATCCGTTCCTTTACCAGAGGTTCTTTTGCAGGTATATCCTGTTGTTTGTCCAATTAGTTTCCATTTATCCTTCTTGTAGCACTCTCCGGTTCTTGGTAGCTCAACAAGCGTTTCAAATCCAATTACATTATCTTTATACTTATTAAACCAATCAGAGGATATTCTTTCCCTAAACATCTTTAAAACTTTAACTGTGAACCATCTTAGCGGATATTTTTCATCTTTTTTTTCAACATGAAAGAAAATATTGTTAACGATATTATTTAATTTGCTTTTGTCAATATTGAAAAAGTCATTCCTATTAGGCAAATGCAGTGTCGCAGAACCTCCGACGATAGACCCATAATACACGTCATTATACATTACGGCATAACATATATTTCTTCCAACAAAACCTTTTGGCTTGCTATAATGACACTCCATGTTTTTTAATATTCTCGGGTCGGTTCTTTTTATTGTTATTAATTCTAGCATATTTAACTCCTTAAATTAAAATTCAATTTTTCAAATTAAAATCTAGTCGCCGTCCCCAACCTTCTTTTTTAAGGGATGGCCATACAACGGCGTTGGTGGGAAAGTTATATCTATCCTTTTCAGGAGATATAAAATCTGACCAGAATTTAAAAAACGAATCTCCCTTATCCTTCTTTTCTGCAAATACTGCCTCCAATTTTACCCCAGAGAAGTCTTCTCTAAATAATTGCCTTCCATTATGCTCATAAATAACGGCCACGAAATCAATTTTTTCATAATCTGGCATATCTTCATGCCAAACGTCCAAGCAGTGCCTTCTGACGGGCCTACAGGCCTTTACAAAGTCGTCATATTTTTTGTAATTATAGAGCATTGGTGGCTCTTTGCAAGCGAGTGTATCTGGATGAACTGATCTGGACTTAAAATGGATGCCAGCAAATTTTTCGTAATCTTGAAGTGTTCTTTCTGTCCCAAAATCAAATTCACCAAAATCTATGGTTCGCGGCTCCATGTAGAATAATTGTCTATATCTTGTATTGGACGCCCTATCCATATCAACCCAAAAACTGTTATCGTCCCAGACTTTTGTTCGCCCACGCCTCTCGTAAAAATGAAATGCAACTGGAAGATGAATATTTTTCAAATTATACCCATGTGTATATAATCTTGTTGCATAAGATTGTTCTTCTCCATGAAACCATAAGTTGGGATCATATACGCACTCTTTACAAACCGAACCCCTTGAAAACATAAAATGAGCACTAAAAAACGCAGTTGACCTTGGCGTTTTTCTTTTTTTAAAATTTTCCATCGTTGATGGGATTGTAAAGATTATTCCATCGGGATTTGTTCCACCCCCGACAACAAAACGATCAAAATTAAGCTGCCAAGATTCATTAATAGTTTTATTTTCGTCATAAGGGTCAAAACTGGCTAAATAATTTGTCAATATAACCTTTTCATTATAAATCTTTTCTGTGTCTTCAAGGGTATTAATACAGTCTAAATTATAATTCTTACGAAACCTATGATGGCTATCGAGCATAAGAAAGTAATCTTCTCCATTCCACTCTTTTTGCATTAAATGTCTCGCCCAGCAAACACCTTTTGTTTTAGAATATTCGACGCCATGAATTTTAATTTTTGCTTTTTTTCTATTTATAGATTTTAAAACATTAAAGGGAGAGGTTTTTTCACAATATTGGTTCAAGATATGAATAGATAGTCCATCACCATCATTAGAATGATTTTCGATTAGTGAATTGACTGTATTTGGCAAATCAGGGTCTCTATAGCTACAAATAGAAACGTGAATTGGGGCATTATTTCGGCTCATATTTTTTAAGATATCTTTCTAAAATTTATTCGATCTCCCTTAGTAAATTCGCAGCTATTTGAAATGTTTTGTTAAAGTTTTTCATATTTATTCATTAATTCACACGCTTTTGTTAACCATTCCTCGTCTAAGATAGCTGTATCTTCCCATCCTTGGCCAGATCCAACGATCATATCGTTTATGTTTAAAATGATAGCCTCTTTATTTCCAACTTTTTCTCTTGGGGCGTTATCCACCACATCCTTCGGAAAAACGCCCTCACATCCCCAACCGTCACATAAAGCGTATTTGACATATTGGTATTTTTTCATAATTTTAATAGTTCTTGGTTTTCAAATATATTACCAACAATCTCAAAACTCTTTGCACAAAAGTTTTCATCTACAACCCATAAAAAAAGATTATTTTTATGCCTTACATGCCATCCATTTTCTTTCCATATTATTTCGCATTCTTCTTCTGGGTACTTCATAATAACAATATCTGGACAATGATATATGCCAATGTCCCCCTCATAAATTTCCTTATTGTTTATGTCTTTAAACCCAGTGTACTGCTGGACCGTATAATGCTCGCCATTTTTTCCAGCCTCATTCTGAAAGCATTCGCCAAGATCAACGATTTCGCCATTTTCTGTGATGCCCATTTTGCTTTCGAACTTTTCGCCGTCCCAAAATCTGAACTTTAACTCTCTCATAACTTCAACAATTCTTGATTTTCAAAAATATTACCGACAACAACTTCTTTAAAACCCTCAATACAAGTCTGCTCACCGTGAGGGCGATAAATTTTAAATTTTGGACAAACATATTCCACGACACAATAATTTTCTTCATTAGTCCACTCATTTGAATTATACCCATAAGGATAGTTTTCCTCCCAAGTTTGTTTTAATATGTCGCCCTCGTAAATTTCTTTCCCATTGGCGTCTTTCAATCCGGTATATTGTTGCAAAACGAACCTGTTTTTATTTTCGTCCTTCAGAATTATATCACCCTCGTATACCCCATCTTCATTCTGCCGTCGTTCCCAATAAAAAATATCTCCCATAGAAAGGTCCATAAATGGATCTCGATTTGTATGATTGCTAAATTCTTTATTAATTTTATCCCACGCTCTAAATTTTATTTCTCTCATGATTTTCTATAAGTTCTTTTGATGTTTTTTTGGCAATTGAATAAATTGTTTGTTTGTCTATCATGTTTTTTAAACAACAAAAGTTTTGTCATTATAATCAATGATTGTGATTTTTTTATCTACCTTGGTAGCGTCAAGTGCCAAAACTCCATATTGCTTCCCGCCCTTAATCTCTTCATAAGTTGCTGAACCATCATACATTGCTATAAAGTGGCCGCTTCTTTTTTCTAAATTAAACTTTTTATTATTTTTGTAATTTTTTTCAATTATATTGTTGATGGCGCATTTTATACAATTTAAGTCAACAAAGTCAATCTCCATGAAAAGTCTATCCCATACTGGTGGAGCTAAACAGTGAGATTTATAAGTGAAACAAACAGCCTGTTTATTGTCACTGGTTTCGTTAGGCTTATAAATAACTCCATAAGAATTATTGTCGTAAGAATTCAATGTATTAAAATTTATTTGCAAAAATCCATCTCCATTATCCTCTTGATAACAACAAATTAACTTTTGACCATTAACTTCCTTAACCTCTCCGTAGGGCTTGTCATAAATAAAATCAGCATAGCGGTCTTCTTTCATTTTGTAAACTTCAATTGGATGAATTTTAAAATTAAAATTAAAGAATGTATTTTTGTTTTCTTCATTTTCGTTCATAACCTTCTTCTCTTTAATCCCACAGGCTTTCGTAATACTTGCCAAAAAGTCTAAATCCATTACTTCTTCTCTCTAGATATTTTTTGTGACCCTCTTTGTCGTAATTGGTGATTTCATCATTTCCCCATGTAAAAAATTTATCTTCAGAACTGTTATCAACTTTCTGTTCAAAAGCCCAAATCATTTCATCCAAAATCCAATCCCATCTTTTAAAAATGCTATTATCTATCCTCGTTTCTAAATCAGTAGAAGTTGACCTCAAATTCTCTGGAACATCTTCATCATCTGTATACGGCACTCCATGTTTAGTTTCTTTCAATTGTTTCAACATTGGTAAAATAATATAAGACAAGGTATAATCCATTGAATAAGTATCCCAAGGATCGATTTTAACCTTGATTTTTTGCCGCTTCCTGTCAAAATACAACCAGTTAAAGATATTGTAAAAAGATTGAATTTTATCCTCAAGCCATTCTAAAAAGCGTTCAAAATTATTATTATTTTGCTCCCAAGCGCCAAAATTGTATTTTTTATCCATATATTTGGAATGGATGTTACAAATAAGGCGATCTGGATAATCTGATATTTTAACTTTCATGATTTAGCGCAAACCTCCATAAAACCAATTAAAGCGCAAATTCCCGCAATCAATCCAGTCCCTAACAAAATATGCCCAGTGCAAAAAGCCGCCATAATATAAAAAATAAGAAATAGCGTAAACAAAACAGCAGCAATGCTGGCAAATATTTGAAACGATTTAATTGCCCAATCTTTTAAAAATTTTAAAATTTCTTGTTTTTTCATAACTCTCTTTTTTAATATTCCTCTATGACAAATTCAAAATCAATCTTATTTGGGTATTGCGCCGCTTCTATGGCCTCTTCAGCCGACTTTTTGTCGCTGTAGCTCCCAAGCCTCCACTCCGATGCAAAAACGTCATACATCCATCCTTTGTAACGTTTTTTTAAAATATCGATATAGTGATCTTTTGGCCGCGCTAAAACTTTATAATGAAGTTGTTTTTTATTTTTTCCCATATTCCTCAAACAAATATTCTAGATAATTTTCAATTTGTCCCTTTAGTCTGTCATAGGTCGTTGAATTCGTCAAATTTAATTCTTTGTTAATTTTTTGATTTTTTGATTTGGTGAATGTTTGGTAATTTTTGCCAAATTCTGTTATTCCCTTATTGATTTCTTTGATTTTTATATTTACCTCACCTTTTATTAAAGGGTGCGCCCCTAATTCCCTTATTGCATATGCTTCCAATAAATCGCAAAGTTTATTCCTAACAATCACTGCATAGTCATCCCATTGCAAAGAAAACTCATTGCCTATATTAAACATTCCAACAGAATCATTGTTTAAAAGACCGAGAATTTTATCGATGCAATCATCAACGTGAATAAAATCCCTTGACGGATACTGCCCATCTACTCTACAAATTTCAATACTGTCCGTTACCTTATTTATAACCCTATCAAAGCATTGATAAACATAAGATGCCATTTTATCCTTATATAATTCATTCGGTCCAAAAACATTATAGAAATTCGCAATAATTACATTGCCTCCATTTTTTTCTAAAAGGCCATTGTTATAAAAATCCTTAATTGACATCAATTTTGAAATCGCATAATTGGATTTTGGCCGCAAATTATTAATATTTTTATGGTCATCAGAAAAATCATCTTGATAAATTGAGGCGGAACCAGCAAATATAAATTTTTTGCAATGGATGGAGTGCTTATAAAGTTGTTTTGTGTATTCGTAATTCCATTTGATACTATCATCAAAAAAGCACTGAGTTGAGGAAACTGCCCCGAAATGAAAGATATGTGAGTATTTACAAAAATTGTAATCTGAATAACCAACCATCATCCCGCTTGAAAATATATCGCTCAGAGGATGGTGTTTACTATAAATATCCTTGTATACCAATTTAAGGGCCAAGTTTTGATTGTCCTCATTAATATCATCAATAATATCGATATTGTAATAACCGAGCTTATTCAATCTCTCAATTAATCTGGAGCCAATAAAACCAAGGCCGCCAGTTACCAAAATCCTCGAATCCTTGTCTATATTTGAAAGTGTTTTATCATTCATATTTTAGTTATATTACCACTATTCCTCCAAAAAGTCAAGTAAAAAATATTCTAAGTTTGCCCAATTATACTTCTCTCTTATTATTTGAACATCTAAAAGGATGGTCGCTACTGTTATTTGGTCAACGGCCCATCTTTCCGAAAGTTCTTTGAGAATGGAGTTTCCAAGTTCAATTTGTGATTTACTTAAAGGCATATTATTTTTCAAGGCCTTGATTTTTTGTCATCTTTGCTCCTCTTCCTGTTGACGGATTCTCTACTTCTACCGCTTCCACCTGTTGTCAAATTTTCCAACTTTCCAATAAGCGTAAGTTGTGGTTTTGTATATTCTTTCATTTTTTTTTTTTTTTTTTAAAATTCTATAAGTTTTTCTCCGTCATTGAACATCACAATAACTTCATTATTTAAGATTTTTTTAAAATCTTCCCTCGCCCACTCATCCTGCTCTAGCATTTTTGCGTTCATAACGTATTTGCTTTTGGCTATGGCTATTCTCGCTTGCCTTTTAGACGCACAAGAACATATTGAGTTGACAGAATTATAGTATTCCCGGCACCACGCATACTTCTTCAATAATTCCTGATTTTTGTCAAGAAATTCATAATACTGATTGTAATCATCAAAACTTTTCATCGACTTAATTTACATACTATAAAGAACATTGTCAATCCAAAAATATAAATTGGAGCAAAAAACATAAAATTGGAAGATATTGCCCCCAAAAATATAGACAGCCAAAATCCTAAACAATACGGGCAACAAATTAGTCTAATGAAAAAATTATTATGAAAATTAGTCATTAAATAACCGATGTAATCGTCTTCAATGTTCGATTTTTTCCACTGTTTGTATTCACTAGGCTTAAACAACCCTATATTAAATAAATTGGAATATTCGTAAACAACCTCAGTGTTGAGCCAAAGAATGAGAACCGTAGCCAAAAAACAAGAATAAATTAAAATTTCCATAACTTTTTCAAAATAATAAAAGGGGGCTTGCGCCCCCAGTCGTGTGCTATGCAGAGAAAGTCAGCCGAGGAAAATAACTGACATATTGTTTTACACATTTTCTTTTCATTCAACCTTCACCTCAATGCTCGAAGCATCTTTTTTAACCTTCTTAGGAACCTCAATATAGAGAACACCGTTTTTGTATTTGGCAGTAATACCTTCTGTCTCATAATTTTTAGTAATTGTATATTTACCAGTATATTTTCGTCTTGAATCCGCCTCAGATTTAGCAACGATACTCAACGTTCTTGACTCGGGGTCAGTTGTGACTTTAATTTCGTCTTTCTCATATCCTGCCAAATCAATAGAATAAGTGCAAGAATTTTCTTCAACTTTCGCTACTTTTAGTTCATTAGCTCGAAATTCTGAAAAAATGTTATTACCGAACATATCTTCAAAAATCGAATTATACCGACTATTATTTAAACTTAAACTATTATACATAACTTTGCTATTTTTTCCTTTCTGTTTTTTCTATTTTAACTTCAAAAACACTTTTAGCAAAATGCGTGCCAACTTTTTATGCCCAAATTATCGAATCGTGAGACAAACTGTCTCTAAGGATATTTAATGCCTTGTTATGTCTGTGCCGAAATGTCTCATGGTGACATTTTGTCACTTCCGCCGCTTCCTTTGTTTTATAACCACATTCGTATCTGTAATATATTGCCTCATAAAGTTTTGGGTCGAGACATTGCTTTATTTTATCAAAGAAATTATCTTCAGCATGAATTTGGTGCGATGTATATTGTTTTTTGTTATAAATGTCTTCGTCTTCATCAATGGAAAGGCTCTTGTTTCTTTTTACTTTCAACATATCAAGAAAATGACCTTTTATTGTGATTATAAGCCACGTATTAAAACTAGCTCCCTTTTTAGCATTAAAAGTTTTGGCAGTTTTATAAATAAACCATTCTGGATACGCAAGAAAAGACTCCGCATCGAATAAATTATTAGACATTGAATTTTTAAAAGAATTTCTCAACTTATAATACGTTTCTTTGTATTTTTCTGTCAATTCTAATATGCTCTTGTCGCAGCCCTTGGCTGCCCCATTGATTAATTGTAGTTCCCTCTTGTCCATAATCTTTTTTTTTATTTATAATATCTTTTATTTTTTAATTCAAGATCAAATTGATTTCTTAGAAATCTAGCAATTCTATGATAGCACTTATCATAGCAATCATCCTTGTCGTAATTTTGAATGTTTAAGCAAAAATCGGCGATCTCCTGAACTTTAGGAAGTGTTTCCGATTCGGTGTCATTTGCGGGGCCAAAACCTTCTCTTTTTAAGTAGAAAACAGATCCACCCAAGTTTTTAATATATTCCGCTTCATTTTTATAACGAACATCTGTAATTATGACTCCAATGTCATTTTTTAAACAATTTTTAACAATCGGGTCAGCTTCATTTATCCAAAATTTCGGATCTTCTTTTCTTTTTGCTTCAGCATAAGCGACGACTATATCTCGGACAAGATCCTTTTCTTTTCTACTGCAACTAAATAAAGAGATTCCAAATTCCTGTTGAATAAATGGATCTATATTTTCCTTAACCTTATCAGCAAAGGCAACTCTCTTGTATGGCTTGTTTAAAAAGATAGCAGAATAAGTAAGGATAGATTTTCCGATAGTGTCTTTGCCAACACCAGCATACCCTGATAGCCCAATTATTTTTGGAAGTTCCTTCATTTTTAATTTCCAGTTGAACCAAACCCGCCCATTCCCCTGTCGGTATCAGACAATTTGTCCACAAGTTTAAATTGAACCCCGACAGCCTCAGTAAATTTCAATTGACAAATTTTGTCGCCCTTTTTGTAAATTTTATTCATATTGATGTCGCCAACAACCTCTCCATTTTGCATGGAGAATAAATCTTTTGGCTGAAAATTATAATTAAAACAAACCTTTATTGAATTTCGATAATCATTGTCAATAACTCCAACACAATTTGACAGAGCCAGATTATATTTCCTT
>Ga0208644_1000285_pt1 | contig 39507 bp, 53 predicted proteins | sample VirMetDEL_Nov_18_FD_184517 | JGI IMG/M metagenome (GOLD analysis project Ga0208644, IMG submission 184517) | Aqueous microbial communities from the Delaware River and Bay under freshwater to marine salinity gradient to study organic matter... | ecosystem: Environmental > Aquatic > Marine >...
CTCACGCTACTTTACACGCCCACGCATTACGACAAACACCACGATACCAAATCCCTAATTGACCTGGGGAAAACCCCTAATTGATACCCAGGTGCCCTAATCAGGCCTTGACAAAGCGGCTCGGATGCCTTATGGTAGGTTCATCGGTGGGGGACGGGGCAGTCGGGCTCTAACGCCGAAGGTGTACCTTGACAACAGAATAGCTGTGGTCGTCACAAGACGGAACTAGCGGAGCGAGCGATCCCGCGAGTAGTTACAGCGTGTGCTAACGCGCACTAGGTTGCAACCCGACCTGGCTACACGACCACGTATGTATACATGCAGAGCCACATGCAGTGCTTACTCATAGCACGAACTGATCATGGCACTAACCTGTACACATACACACAATGAAGGATTAACTATGGCTTACACATTTGAACAACTCAAGGGTGCTGTTGTTAGTTGCACTGGCTACGACCTTATTATGGTTGACAACGAAGACGAAGACGTTGTGGAATACTATCTAGTTGATGGTTGCGGTGATGTAGATGGTGATCCCTTCTATGATCTTGAGGATGTTGCTGACTACATCAGTAACAACGAGCAAGTTGATCAGTACCTAACATCTATGGAGGTCTACGCTTAATGGCAACGTATCAACTGTTTATGGGTCGTAACATACCCAATGGTAACTATGTCACTGACATTAAATGGGCTAAGTTCTTGCACATCGTAGACACGATCGTTGATGGGTACACAGTTCAAGATGCAGATGGTGTATGGCTTGGTGAGCACGAGGATTGTAAGGTGATGACTATCAGCACTGATAATGCTGAATGTGTCTATGACATAGCACGCACCTACAAGAATGCGTTCAATCAACTTGCTGTTGGTATGCAAGTATTACCTTCGATGGAGTTTGTATGACCTATGATGTAATCAAGTATACTGATGACATGAGTGAATTCACTGTGTTATTCAGTACACATGATGAGGACCTAGCTGATGATGCGTATGATCTATTCAGTACAAGGTATGCTCATGCTTATGTCGATGTAATCGAACGCTTCAACTGATCACCCATTCATTACGGAGTTAATCATGCCTGCTACTTACGCTGAACTGCTAAACAAGTCTTATGTGCAGCGCCTTCGCAATGTGAAAGTTGCAACTGGTAATGATCTGCTGCTTCAACTTGATCGTATTAGTGAGGATTATGCTAAGGAGTTGAATGTCAATGCTGACATTGAAAATGAAGCAGTAGCTCTCGTCTGATCTATTCATTCCATTCACACTCACGAATTGCCAGCTATGACTACCACCACCACCACTGAGTACAAAAGCCTCACACAATGGTATGACTCACAAGATGAGCAATACCAAGACCTGTATGATACGATCCTCAACCATATCCCGTATGCTGACAAATGGGATGTAGATCAAGTCATTGACTTCATTAGTGAGCTTGATGATCTGGGCATTGAGACCAGTAGCCAGTTTGAGGATGCCTATTATGGATACAATAATTCATGGCGTCCTGAGAAGGAGTTTGCTGAGGAATTATACGAAGGACTTGGTATTGGTATTAGCAATGATGCAGCTCCTGGTTCTGAACTCTGGCATTTCATTGATTGGCAACGTGTTTGGGATCATATCCTGAGCTATGACTTCAGCACCATTGAGTTTGATGGTGATACGTTCTTCTTCAACAACAACTTCTGATGGCTAAAGCGCTTACTGATGAACAGCGTCAACTTCGTGTTGATCTTGTTGTTGCACTTGCTGATTTTGTTAAGGGTCGTGACAATCCTACGCAAGAATATGTAGACGAAGCAACTAAACAGATCAAGCGTATTGCCAAGTTTCTTTGCGTTGCTAATTGATGAAACTCACCACAAACTACACGCTCCAGACAAACGCCTCTAGTGCTCATTACTTTAGTGGTGATGACTCATTCACTGTGTATGACGAGGACGGCAGTCAGATTGAGATCTTCGGTATCGACAGAGATACGCTGTTGATCTTTGCTCGTAACCTGTTGGTTGTTGATGTTGTCAAGCATACAGTTCGATCACGAATAGATACCAATGAGCTTCGTCTCTTGACTGAAATCAAGGATGCACTCACTGAATACCTGAAGGAGGACTGATGAAAGTTAAACTCTACCGACTCATTGAAGAATGTGTTGAACGAGGAATCATTAGTAGCCTTCTTAATGAAGACCTAAGCGCCAATGAAGACTGGCTTGTCGAACGATTCACTGAACGAGTCATGTTCGAGATTGATGAGTATTTTACTTTTAATGCAGAATGACTGAATTCTCAACAGCTATCAAGGTTGATGTCTACCCTGATGAATTTAAGCTTGTTTTGAAGGCACTTAACCGTGCTCTCAAGGACGCTGACACGTTCACGACTACTGAACGTGAGAGCTTGTATGCCTTCACTGATTACTTTCAAGACCTAGCCTTGGAGAATGCAACCTGATGTATTACAACCCATCAACTGATCGTGCTATCGACATCGAGGTTATTGCACAGCAATGCCGTGATGCCATTACGCGAGGACGTGTACACAAGGGTACATATGCACCGAATGTAATCCAACTCAAGCAAGAGACCACTAGCAAATAATTCACAATCATCGGAGGCATCATGCTAACAACTGTTCGGTCATACAAAGAATACGAAGTAACAACCAATAGCGGTACTTGGTATCTCATTGCCAAGGACTCTGAGCAAGCTGCATGGTCTGCTCTAGAGCTTACAAAACAACGCAACGAGAAACTACTGAACGTGAGGTTGGCTGATGCCTGGTAAAGATTATTTCCCTAACAACTGGAAAGAGTATGCAGAGCTGAGTGATGACCATTTCATTCCGCACACTTTTGAAGAAATCATGTCTTGGAAGGTGGCGGGGTGGGAGCTGCCTAGCAGTGTGTGCTGCGTCATTCGCACGAGAAACCTTAAAACGCATAAGGTTAAAGAGTACACCTATCAAAAACACAGTGCTGCTCAACGTAAGGTTGATGAGCTAATCAATACACCTGATATTGAGTTTACTGTTGTTGACCACGAATCCATTCACCACCTTTCACCTGATGTCTGATTACACCTTCTCTCGTCGGCTGCAACAGCTGATCAAACAAGTTGAGTCCAATCCTAATCGTGAAGAAATCCTACGGCTTGCCCAAGAGCAGCTAATTGATGATACAGTGGTCATTCAACCTGTTGCATACGCTGCATGACAACCATTGAAGTCTGGGGTGATGCCCTTGACTACACACTATCCACTCGTCATTCTTGGAGACATGGTAATGGAAGAAAAACTGCTATCATCAATGCAGGACACTTTACCTCGGCTGTTGGACTATCTTTCCCTGTGCGAGAAATTGATCATGGTCTCATCGCGCAAGTATCCATCAGCCTTGAAGAATCGGGTAAGAGCGACGCGACGATCAACAGAATTGTGTCTGCAGTTAGCACAGTCCTTAACCACTGTGCCTACGACGGACTAATCCCAGCACCTCCTAAGTTTCGTAGACGCAAAGAGAGTGAAGGTCGTGTATTGTATTACACAAAAGATGAAGTTAATCAGCTTTATGACATAGCTATAAATGTATTACAGCGTGATGACTTAGCTGATATCACTCGCTTTGCTGCGTACCATGGACTCAGGCAAGGTGAGATCCTGAAACTTAGGAATAAGGACATTGATTGGTCTAGCAAACGTATCACAGTTGGAGGTGAGGCCGACGTCGTAACCAAAGCTGGTAATGTACGTGTTATACCTATTCACGCATCATGCCTTAATATGTTAGAACAACGCTGTTCACAATCATCTGCAAGCACTTGCATTTTTGGTGATGAATGGCGTGATAAAGACCAGCTGCTTAGGGTCTTTCGTAAAGCTAACAACTTACTGCCTAAGCCTGATGGGTATGTATTTCACACGCTAAGGCATAGTTATGCCACATGGCTTGCTAATGCTGGTGTACCAGTACGCAGTATTATGTATCTGATGGGACATAAACGCATTGAGACCACACTGCGCTATGCTAAGGCTACTGATTCTGCTCTAGCGCAAGCAATGGAATCCATTTAAGGGAGACGCTTATTGGCAACACCAGCACAAATCGAAGCTCAGTATCAACTAGAAAGAGATCAGATCAAGCAAGGTCTCAAACGCCTTCATGAGAACAACCGTAAACTAGAAGAGAAAAGCTATGCGAGTGCCACAGTTTATGGGGTGGCTTCTATTGATGCTCTCCTTCCTAAGTTGGTTGAGCGTATCGAAACGACAAACAACCGAATACACCAAGGCAAAGTCGGAGCTTCATTCAAGGAGATCAAGCAATACCTAGTTGATGTAGAGCCAATGGCTGCTGCAGCAATAGCCCTGAAACTTACCTTCGATAAAGTCTTTAGCTTTAAGAAAGGTAGCGATCAGATTATTGAGGTATGTGATGCGATTGGTTCCGCTGTTGAAGCAGAGTGTCAGATGCGACACTATGAGCGACATGCACCTGGTCTACTTCATACTCTAAAGACTAACTACTGGCACCGTTCATGCGGTACACATCAGAAGTTAGTGATCATTCGAACACTGATGCACCGCTATGAAGTAGAAGAATGGAAGACATGGGGTAGAGCTAATCGTGTCAAGCTAGGTGGATGGTTGCTTGACTGTATTATGGAAACCAGTGGATGGTTTGCTAAACATATGGTACAAGAGGGACGTAAACGTGTTAACTATATTGTACCAACTCCTGAGTTCCTTGAGATTAAGGATAAACTGATCAAGGACTCTGAGATGTTTGCGCCATTGGCTTGGCCTATGTTGATCGAGCCAAATGACTGGACAAACGATCGAGCTGGTGGTTACCTTTTGAATGAGGTAATGCGAGGCCATGACTTGGTTCGGCGCGGCGATCCCACATGTAAACAGGGGGAAACACCACTCGCCTTCTTGAATAAAATCCAGAAGGTTGCTTTCAAGCTTAACCCATTCACAGTGGGTGTGGCTGAGGAGCTAGGCAGACTGGAACGCTCAGTCGGTAAGTTTCTTCCTATAGTTCATCACGATCTGCCTGCTAAACCTGCTGACATTGCTGAAAACTACGACAGTCGTAAAGACTATCGACGACGAGCAGCAGAGGTGATGAACCGCAACGCGCAAGAGTTTAAACGTTCTTGTCGCACTCGCATGACAATGGAAGCGGTCGAACGTTTCAAAGATGTTGATCGTTTCTTTTTGCCATGGAGTCTTGACTATAGAGGGAGGGCGTATCCAATACCAGCCTTTCTCACACCTCAAGATACAGACTTTGGTAAATCACTAATTCGATTTGCCGATGAGTCGTATATGACACCTGAGGCTGAGTCTTGGTTAGCCTTTCAAGTGGCAACCTGCTACGGTTTAGATAAAGCCACGATGGCTGAACGTCTTGAGTGGACTAACAATAACGTCACACTCATCACGCAAATTGCAACTGATCCCATCGGCTCATTACCTGAATGGGAAACAGCTGATGAACCGTGGCAGTTTCTCGCTGCATGTGAAGAGTACTATCATTGCGTGATCGTAGTTGATAGACACTTCACTGGTTTAATGGTAGCCACGGATGCTACATGTAGTGGTCTCCAGATACTTGCTGGCCTAGCAAGAGATAGGAGTACAGCACAACTCGTTAACGTATTACCTAGCGATAAACCTCAGGATGCCTACAAGGTAGTTGCTGAGGCTGCTAAGCCTAATTGCCCTGAGCGGCTACAACCGTATATGGACAGGAAAAAGACAAAGCGAGTTGTGATGACCATCCCCTATAACGCCAAACCTTATAGCAATAGGGGTTACATCCGTGAAGCTTTTGCTGAAGAAGGCATTGAGCTTGATAGAGAAGAGTTGACACAGCTTGTAAAGGCTGTGAGAGAGGCTATGGAGGTCATTGTTCCAGGTCCGATGGCAGTCATGCGTTGGATTGAGAAGGAGGTTGCAGCCGCTGTTAAGCGTGGTGCAGATCATTTTCGATGGACAACTCCATCAGGTTTCATTGTCAACCAAAAGCTCAATAAGAAAGAGATCGAGAGTGTTGAGCTACAACTTCTTGGTCGTTGTAAGATGAAGGTAGCAACAGGAGAAACAGATCAGGTAGATTGCAACCACCACAAGAATGCAACAAGTCCTAACCTGATTCACAGTCTCGATGCTAGTCTCCTACATTTGACAACATTGCGTTTCGATGCACCAATAGCACTCATTCACGACTCTGTTCTGTGTCGTGCAACAGACATGTCTTCTTTGTCTGCATTGGTGCGAGAAACCTATATGCACCTCTTTGCAGAGCACGACTACCTTCGTGACTTTGCCCAACAAATAGGGGCAGAGACTGAACCACCGATTATCGGAGACCTTGAACCGGAATCCGTAATTGAATCAACCTATTTCTTTTGTTAATGGCACAATCCATCCACGTTACCCAACAGCCTGTTGTCCTTGAAGGTTATCAGGCTGTACTGAAACCAAGCAAGTTTGGTTACTCACTGTCTGCACTTGTTGATGATAAGCTTGTCGAAGTCCTTGAGGCTGATCGAACTGAAACCCTGAAGTGGGCAGAGTCGAAGCTCAAGAACCCCAAGCGTTCTACACTTAAGCCCGAACCTTGGGAGGAAGTCTCCGAAGGTAAGTACAAAGTTAAGTTCAGTTGGAATGAGGAGAACCGACCACCTGTTGTGGATACAGAGGGTACACCCATTACGGATGTTAATACTCCCCTGTATTCAGGATCTACTGTTAAGCTTGCATTTAAACAAAAACCTTACATCCTCAAGGATGGTGTGACCTATGGAACCAGCCTCAAACTTGTTGGCATCCAGGTCGTTACGGTGGCAAGCGCTGCAGGTGTTGATCGGGGCGACCTCGATGAAACTGAAGTGGCTGCTCTCTTCGGTCAAACAAAAGGCTACAAAGCAAGTGAACCAAACATTGCAGTGGCTGAACCTGAAGTAGAAGACGACGATTTCTAATGGCTTTTCGCTCAGGGCTTGAGGAGAAGGTCGCTGATCTTCTCGTCAACCTTGGGGTGAAGTATGAGTACGAATCCACCAAAGTTCCATACATCCTCCAATGTAACTACACGCCCGACTTCTTGCTACCTAATGGTGTCTACCTAGAGACCAAGGGGCAGCTGACTGAAGAGGACAGACGGAAGATGAAAGCAGTGAAAGCTGCCCACCCTGACCTAGATGTCAGGTTTGTCTTCATGTCTCCCTACAATAAGATCTACAAAGGATCGAAGACCACCTACGCCAAATGGGCCGAGAAACACGGCTTCAAGTGGTGTGCATTCCACTCAATACCAATCTCGTGGCTAACATGACTTACGGCACTGCTGAGTACTACAAAGAGCAATTCATTGACTTCCTTGCTGATGTGCAGGCTGATGAGCCTCAATACGAAAAAGCCATCGTTGAAGGCTTCATCCTCGCTATTGAGGACTGGCGTGATTACCATGCAAAACAAGTTGTAGCTTATGAAGGAGTCAAGCAGCGAGTTCGTCAGGCACTTGCCGTGTGAGAACTGCGGCAGTAGTGATGCGAATAGTCTTTACGACGATGGACATACCTACTGCTTTTCTTGCAACAGTTACGGACATACCGAAGAGGATGTTCACACTCACAAAACAATGTCCAATGTCCACCTTAAAGGCTCAGCCGAACGGCTGCAGAAACGAGGCATCTCCGAAAAGGTGTGCCAACAATACAAAATCTACAAAGACGGAGAGGTCTTACGCTTCCATTATTTCGACAGCTCTGGCGTCCTTAAGGGCTGCAAAGTAAAGACCAAATCAAAGGTATTCACCTATGAAGGAGATGTCCCAGGTACCCTCTTTGGACAACATTTGTTTCCCGCCACTGGAAAACGAGTCGTTATCACTGAAGGAGAACTCGATGCGGCTTCATGTAGTGAGGCTATGCCGGGGTGGCCGATGGTATCTCTACCTAGCGGTGCCGCTGCGGCAAGAAAGTCGGTGCAACGGGCTATCCCATGGCTCCAGGGTTATGAGGAGATTGTCCTGTTCTTCGACAATGACGAGGCAGGCCGTAAGGCGACGGAGGAAGCAGCAAGCGTATTGCCACCTGGCAAGACAAAGATCGCAAGACTTGAGAGCTACAAGGATGCGTCAGATGCCCTCCAAGCCAATGACTCTGAAGCAATTCGTCGATCGATATGGGATGCAAAGCCGTATCGTCCAGATGGAATTGTAGACGGCAAAACCCTCTTAGATTTAGTTACTACACCTTCACCACCATCCGATCATGACTACCCCTTCACAGGATTACAGCGTCTTCTCCACGGAATACGGTTCGGAGAGCTTGTTACAATCACTGCTGGATCTGGTATCGGAAAGTCCTCATTCTGCAGGGAGCTTGCAACTTCACTTCTACAAAGAGGGGAACGGGTCGGCTACCTTGCTCTTGAAGAATCAAACCGGCGTACTGCTCTCGGTTTAATGTCGGCTGCTGTCGGCAAATCATTACATCTTGGAGAACATGACCGATCTAGCCTCACCCAAGCTTATCAAGCGACTCTTGCTAACTGGAATCTTTTTCTTTTCGACGGCTTCGGTTCTTTTGATCCTGATCTCATCTACAACCGAATTGAGTACCTGGCAACAGGTCTTGATACGCGGGTCATCTTTCTAGATCACCTATCCATTCTTCTTAGTGGTCTTGATGGCGACGAGCGTCGCATGATTGATACCACAATGACCAAACTCCGCTCATTGGTCGAGAGAACAGGTATCGCAATGTTCCTTGTATCCCATTTGCGGAGGACGTCTAATGACACAAACCATGAAGAGGGTGCCCGCGTCACTTTGGGACAGCTGCGCGGATCTGGAGCGATTGCACAGCTCTCTGACTCAGTTATTGCGCTCGAAAGAAACCAGCAGAGCACATCTGGAGGAAGTGATACAACTGTGCGAGTCCTCAAGAATCGCTATTCAGGCGAAGTTGGTGTCGCGTGCAAGCTGACATACGATTTATCTACTTGTAAGTTCAATGAAACCGAACACGAAGACGAATTCGATCCAACGACCGATTTCTAAGCCTAATCCCCCTACACCTGAAGCTGTAGCTAAAGCACAGTTTGTTGACAAGACATACGTTTGGCAAGGTAAGTGAACCTAGTCTTCGACATCGAAACAGACGGGTTATACGATGATGTTACCTGTGTCCACTGTGTATGTATCCATGATCTCGATAGTAAAGAGACGTTTGTCTTTAACGATCAAGGAGATACAGAACCGATTACTCGTGCTGTCACGATGCTTGAAGAGGCCGATCACATCATTGGCCATAACAGTATTGGTTACGATATTCCTGTGCTTAAGCATCTTTACCCCTTTTTCACCCCTGGTGGTGTGGTATTGGATACTTTGGTGCTCTCTCGCTGTATTCATCCAGACCTCCTGGTAATTGACCAGAAGCGTAAGTGGAAAAACATGCCACTGCAGTTGTACGGTAGGCACTCGCTTGAAAGCTATGGCTACCGACTAGGAGAGTACAAGGGGTGCTTCGGGAAGACAGCAGACTGGAAACAATGGTCTCCAGAGATGCAGGACTACATGGTACAGGACGTAAACGTAACAACTAAACTATGGCACCATTTCCAGAAATACCTGACTGGATCACGTTAGAGCACAATGTTGCACAGATACTCACAGAACAGGAGTTGTATGGATGGTACTTTGATGAGCCTGCTGCACGGGAACTTGCACAAACTCTCTACACCGAGCTTGATGGCCTTAATCGTGTATTACGAGAGCGGTATCCTTACGTCGCTGGATCGGAGTTTACTCCTAAGAGACCTAACAAGACACTCGGATACATCGCAGGAGCTACTCTCACTAAGCTGAAGGAGTTCTCTCCAACCAGTCGTGATCACATTGCCTGGGTGATGGAGAACCTTCACGGTTGGAAGCCAGACAAGAAGACTCAGAATGGCAAGACAGCTATTGATGAGACAGTCCTCAAGGAGATCGGCACAGAGGAATCTCTGCAGTTCTTTCGATGCCTTGAGTTAACAAAACATCTAGGCATGTTGTCTGAAGGTAACAATGCCTGGCTCAAGCTTGTAAAGAACAATCGAATACATCACCACTGTTCAGTGGCTACTAACACATCCCGATGTGCTCACCGTAATCCAAACCTAGCCCAGGTACCGAGTGACTCTGAATTTAGAAAGCTATTCCGCGCTACTCCTGGTTATGTCATGGTTGGCGCTGATCTCGCAGGTATTGAACTTAGACTCCTCGCTCACTATTTGGCTCGATACGATGGAGGACGTTACGGAGATATTCTTCTCCACGGTGACATTCACCAGGAGAATGCCGACAAGATAGGCATTAGCAGGCGCCTAGTAAAGACTGTTACTTACGCCTTCCTCTATGGGGCAGGTGACCAAAAGATTGGACTTAGTTATGACCCCCTCCTTACTCCATCCGCTGCAAAGACCAAAGGTGCTGAAATACGGCAAGCATACATGGATGCAATTCCTGGACTTGAGGAACTGGTTACGGCGGTTAAGCGTAAGGCCACCGAGTCTGGTGAGGTCCGTGCTATTGACGGTCGCCGCATTCCTTGTGATGGTGCTCACAAAGCCTTGAACTATCTCTTGCAGGGATCAGCAGCATGTGTAGCTAAGCAATGGATGTGGATCGCTCACGTCCACAACTATGTGCAAGGTCTAGAAGGTCACCAGCTTGCCTTCGTACATGATGAACTGCAGTACGAATGCACACCTGACATTGCTAATGATCTTAAGTTTCTCTTAGAGCTAGCAGCCACTATGGCTGGCGAAGCATATAACCTCCGAATCCCTATTGCTGCCGAAGGGAAGATCGGATCCACCTGGGCAGACGTGCACTAATTATGGCTGTTAAATCAAAAACCGCACTTGGTCGAGTAGAGTTTACCTCTCGTGCTAAATATAAGCACACACGACAAGGTAATGGTAAGCGTTCGCTTGCTAACCATGGTCGAAAACAACGGCGAGGTCAAGGTAAGTGAGTCTTCTTATAGACGCTGATTATATTGTCTACAAATGTTGTGCAGCATGTGAGACAGAAGTTGATTATGGTGATGATGTTATCGTGGTCACCAGCAGATTCTCTGATGCGTATGAGATGGTGCTGCGTGAGTTGTACAACATTGCCAACGACTTAGGCTGCTTTGACGATTCTATTCTGTTCTTTTCTGATAGCAGTAACTTTCGTAAACTGCTTGATTCAACGTATAAAGGACATCGAAACCGTAAGAAACCGTGCGGCTACAAAAGGGTCATCAACAAACTTAAGGAAGACTTCCCGGTTGTTGTGATGCCAACTCTTGAAGCTGATGATGCGATTGGCATCTACGCTACAAAGGAGGAAGGTCACATCATTTGTTCTCCTGACAAAGACATGCGTCAAATTCCTGGTGAGCTGTATGATCTTAACAATGAAGTCACACTCATCACAAAAGAACAAGGCTATCGCTGGCATCTTGTACAAACAATGGCAGGTGACCAAACAGATGGCTATGCAGGTGTACCTAGTATTGGTGTTAAGCGTGCTGAAGCTCTCCTTGACTCCAAAGGGTGTACCTGGAACACAGTTGTAGACGCATTTGCAGAGAAAGATCTTGATGAGGATCATGCTCTACTAAATGCACGCCTTGCCAAGATACTTCAAGTAAATGATTATGATTTCACCAATCAAGAAGTCAGACTCTGGTCTCCCTCCACCAGTGTTGGAGCTGAGGATGGAGCAGCAGTTCAAACTCAAGCAGATTGAAGACGCACTTCGACACCCCAATACACAGAAGGAAGACATCATCACTGTCTTCATGGCTCTACAGCATCAAAATTTTGTACTAGCTAACTCAGTATCTAATCTTGTCAAAAATTGGCCAACAGTAACAGCACAGGACCCACCTACTACAAACGCGGAAGCATTCAAGTTTGGGACTTCATTCGAGACCAGCGATTGAACTTCCATCTCGGTAATGCCATCAAATACATTTGCCGAGCTGGGTACAAAGACAAAAACTCTGCGGAGGAAGACCTCAAGAAAGCCATCCACTACCTTCAAAATGAACTCGATTACCACCAATCCCTACGACCTGTACGCAGCGAGAGCAAAGGAATTCCGGAAGGCGTATCAACTTCCGAGTGGATTGACGCCTACCACGCTAGAGTTGCAGCAGAATTTGATAGATGAAGAGTACGTGGAAGTTTGCGAAGCAGTCCATGAACTATGGGATGATGTAACAAACAAACGTGCCAGAGAGAATCTCCTAAAGGAGCTTTGCGATCTGGTTTATGTGTGCCATCAAATGGCAACAGCATTTAATTGGGACCTGACAACTGCTTATATGCGGGTCCATGAAAGCAATATGTCCAAACTCGATGAGAACGGTCAGCCCATTCGTCGAGAGGACGGAAAGATCCTCAAAGGACCTAACTATTTCACCCCCTCTCTTATTGACCTTGTATGACCACTGAACTGATTGCCCGAACTGGTCGCGTCCAGAACTGGATTGACGACCCTAACTCTCGACTGCCTGTGTCCTGCACAGTATTTGTCGTAGAAGACACTATGGAGGGACCCAATGGAATTGAAGCATCGTGGCGATTTGTATCACACGCTCTTAGATATGGAGCTGGCGTTGCTGTGCATTTGTCTAAGCTGCGATCCAAGGGATCTGAGAACGGCAAAGGACTTGTTGCATCAGGTCCGGTTAGCTTTGCCAAAATCTATAGCACCCTGAATGAGATCCTACGCCGAGGAGGTGTATACAAAAATGGAGCTGTTGTTTGTCATCTTGATCTTAGCCATCCCGACATCCTTGAGTTTGTTAATGCTACGCGAGCTGAACTCCCGTGGGTTAAGCGGTGCGTCAACATCAACCGATTTTGGTGGGGAGAAGCTAGCCAAGAAGTTAAAAATGCCGTCATCGAAGGCATACGCCGAGGCGATATTTGGCTTAATAAAACAAAAGTAGACAAAGATGGAAATCGAATCCGGGGAAACGTTTGCCTGGAAGTGTACTTGCCTTCACGGGGAACCTGTCTTCTGCAACATGTCAACCTCGGTGCTTGCGAGTTCAATGACATTCAACGTGCGTTTGTCAACGGAATGTCCGAGTTGTGCGCCCTCCATGGACAAACAGGCGTTGCAGCTAGCGGAGAATACCTCCCTCCGGAGACGGATCGCCAGGTCGGTTTGGGAATCCTCGGATTGGCTAACCTGCTCCGTCGCAACGGTGTGACTTACAAGGAGTTTGGCGAAGCTCTTGAAATTATCAACAATCGTCAACCTATTAGCCGAACACCAGCTGCTGAACTAGCACTAGAGCTTCAAGCTGGCATTGAACAAGCTGCACAAATTGCTAAGGCAAGCAAGATGGAGCGAGCCTTTGCTATTGCTCCTACAGCTAGCTGCAGCTACCGCTACACAGACTTGGATGGGTACACCACCTGCCCTGAGATTGCTCCCCCTATTGCGCGCCATGTAGACCGCGATAGTGGAACCTTTGGTGTACAGTCCTTTGATTACGGTCCTGTTGAGATCGCATCTGAGGTTGGCTGGGATGCCTATTTTAAGGTTGCTAACGGCATCGTCAAGATGCTTGACCGCACGGGACTTCTTCACGGTTATAGCTTCAATAGTTGGTCGGATGTGATCACCTATGACGAAGCGTTTATTGAAGAGTGGTTGGATTCACCCCAGACCTCCCTTTACTACTCGCTCCAGGTCATGGGAGACACTCAAGACAAGTCCAGTGCATATGCTGCATTGGATGAGGATGAGGTCAGTGATTACCTGGAGTCGCTTCTAAACGATAACCCTGCTCCAGATTGTAATTGCGGCGAATGAACCCCTATCAAAAACTACTTAATCGTAAACGTAAATGGTCCCCAGTACAGACAACTGCTGGGGCTGTAGCTGAAGGTGCAGAAGAGACTATCTTCCGTGCTTTGGCTATCCGACATATGGAACTCCCTGTTGGTGAGTTTATTAAAGAAGGAATGAAACGTGAGTATCCAGAGCTATCGCACGACCTACTGTTGTCCAATATCAAAGACGAAGAGAACCACGACCTGGCTCTTGGTTACATTGCCAATGCTCTTGGAACAGATCCTAAGGCCGAAGCAGAAGCCCTCCGTCTTAAAACTGCTTGGGAAGCGCATCCTGATCACACGATCCTCAAAGCATTGGTGGCCGAGCGTGCAATTTTCTTCGTTCTACTCCCTTTCTTCCGCTTTAATGGTGACGCTGGTCTCCGAACAGTAAGTGCCGATATTAGTCGTGATGAACAAGTCCACGTTGCTACCAATAGCCTTGTTTGTAGTGAGTTGGGGCTTAGTTTCTCTCCTTCTCTTGATAAACTGCGTAAGGCAACTATCGCTTGGGTCCTAGAGCCACTAGGTAGAAATACTCACTCAAAATATTTAGACAAAAAATTTTGGCTAGATGCAAGCGACAACTTGATGTATCAAGGTAAGGCACCCGAACTTTCTGAGACAAAGCGAGCACGGATGCCTGCCTTCTTTGAACATGCCAACCCCAACTTACCTCAATACGCTTGAGACATTTGGTCTCTCCGTAAAGAGTATCCTCCAAGAACTGGAGGAAAACTTTCCACCCGTTAATCCCCACCCGGATGATCCACACTCATTAATAATGTACCGCTCTGGCCAACGTTCTGTGGTCGAGTGGATTCAACACCGAATCACTGAAGAACAAAATGGCTACTAAATCAAAAAAGGCTGCCAAGACATCAGCAGCATCTCCATATAAGGGAGTTAAAAGTATTGGCGCTGGTCTAAAGATTGGTGCCAACTCAAACGTCTCTAGAAAAGAGGCTACAAAAATTTCCAAGGCTACAGGTAAATCCTTTGATGCTGTGCTATCAAAAGCACTTTCTAAAGGTTTTAGCATTGGAGGTGGTGCGGTCAAAGCATCTAACAAAGCTTATGGTTCCTCCCGTGCTGGTATCTGGAACAGCGTCCTTAATGATACCTTTGGTGCAGGAGCTACTAGGAAGCTTGGTCGTGATCCTTTGGCTGGTATGCGAGGCCTAGAGCTTGGTAAAAAGCAAGTCTATGGTGGCGAATACAAACTCAACGGTGCTTACACTCCATTGGTGTCACCTAAGATTAGTAGCGTCAATCCTCTTGGCTCTAGTCTAAATTCTATGTCACCATACTCTGGGATTCCTATTCCTACTGGTGAAGGTCCACTGGCTCCTGCCCAAGACATTCCTCTAGAAGACATTCCGCTAGAAGAGATTCCAATGGAAGAGCCTTTGATGGAAGACCAAACCGGCATGGGTTTCGGTAGTGATGTTGCTTCTTTTGCTTCTGGCTATCGCTCTAAGAAAAGTCGTCGTGGTCGTGCAGGGGTTGGCTCTCAAGGTTTCAGCTCTATGCGTATTGCACCTAGTGCGTCCTCAGGTATTGGCGTCAACACTGGTTATCGCTAATAGTAATGACAAACGCTAAAACACGCTACGATCATCTAAGTAAATATCGTTCCACATATCTAGACACTGCCTATCAATGTGCTCAACTCACCTTGCCTACTCTAATTAGGCAAGATGATGAAGGTGGTAGGTCTACACATGCACGACTCATCACACCTTGGCAAAGCGTTGGAGCTAAGGGGGTAGTCACTCTGGCATCTAAGTTGATGCTAGCTCTACTTCCTCCTCAGACCAGCTTCTTTAAGCTACAGATTGATGATTCCAAAATTGGTGTAGACATTCCACCAGAGGCACGCTCTGAACTAGATCTCTCCTTTGCAAAACTGGAGCGATCAGTGATGGAGATCATTGCAGCTTCAAGTGATCGAGTAACAGTACACCAAGCTCTAAAGCATCTGGTTGTTGCTGGTAATGCTTTGATCTATATGGGACCTAAAGGTCTGAAGCTGTACCCTTTGAATCGGTATGTCGTAGATCGAGATGGTAACGGTGAAATCCTAGAGATCGTCACTAAAGAGCGCATCAGCCGTAAGCTGTTGCAACCAATCCTTACTGCATCACTCCCTGTTAATTCACCTGGAGAAGACGGTGCAGACAATGAAGAAGATGTTGATGTCTATACATGGGTGCGTCGGGATAACAACCGATTCATTTGGCATCAGGAAGTCTTCGATAAGATCATCCCCGGTTCACAAGGTAAGGCTCCACTAGAAGCTAACCCTTGGTTGGTACTCCGCTTCAATGTTGTTGATGGAGAACCGTTTGGAAGGGGTCGTGTTGAGGAATTTCTTGGCGACCTACGTTCCCTGGAAGCATTGATGCAAGCTCTCGTAGAGGGCTCTGCAGTCGCTGCAAAGGTGGTCTTCACTGTATCCCCATCTAGTACTACCAAACCACAAACACTGGCCGCTGCGGGCAACGGAGCCATCGTTCAGGGCCGACCTGATGACATCAGTGTGGTACAGGTTGGTAAAACTGCTGACTTCAAAACAGCAATGGAGATGGCCGGCGTCTTAGAGCGTCGTCTTAGTGAAGCATTCCTGATCCTTAATGTTAGGGACAGTGAGCGCACCACAGCCGAAGAAGTACGGATGACTCAAATGGAACTGGAGCAACAGCTTGGAGGATTGTTCTCCCTGTTGACTGTTGAGTTCCTTGTTCCGTATCTTAACCGTAAGCTTTCTGTACTGCAGAAGAATGCAGAGATTCCAAAGATCCCCAAAGATCTTGTACGTCCCACTATTGTGGCTGGTATCAATGCTCTTGGTCGCGGTCAGGATCGAGAATCTCTTGGTCAGTTCTTTACGGTTATTGCTCAGACTCTTGGGCCTGAAGCGATCGGTACATACATGAACATTGATGAGGCAATTAAACGTCTCGCCGCTGCACAAGGTATTGATGTACTGAATCTTGTTAAGTCTATGCAAGAGGTACAGCAAGAACAGCAGCGTAACCTCCAACAACAGCAAGCACTGGAGCTGACCAAACAAACAGCAGCCCTTGCTGGTACTCCGATGATGGATCCGGAAAAGAATCCACAAGTAGCACAACAAATTTATGGACAACCAAGCCCCAACCAAGCCCCAGAAATCCAAGCGACAAGCCCCACCCCAGGTTGAGGTAGAAGCACCCCAAGAAGGAGTAGAGGATAGCCCTAGTCCTTACATGAAGCGGAGTAAGATTGGTACTCCAACCCTCGGTCGTTCCCCCGATTATGTACAGACTGTAGGTCTGGGTAATCTAACCGTTATTACTGCAAATGGCAAACGAAATTACTCTGAATCCGTATGATGAAGCTGATGGTCAACTGTCAGCTGAAGAACAAGACTCTCTCGCTATTGGTGAAAGGCTAGCAGAACAGGAAGAACAACTCCTTGCTGGTAAGTACAAGAATGCAGAAGAGCTAGAGCGTGGTTACCTTGAACTTCAGAAACGCCTAGGTGAGAAGCCTACAGATACTGAAGTAGAGCAAGAACAAACGGAAGAAGAAGATCAACCAGAAGAGGTTGCTAACCTGTATGATCAGATCATGGAGTCCTACCGCAATGGTGAGTGGGATCAGGAGCTGGTACAACAGGTAGAAGGAATGAATCCAGTTGATGTGGTTAACCTCTTCCTTGAAAACCAACAGCAACCACAGGCAGCACAGCAAGCAACGCCTCAAGATATCGAACAGATCCAAGGATCAGTTGGTGGTACTGAAGAGTATCAGTCTATGATTCAATGGGCTAGTCAGAATCTTAGTGAGCAGGAGATTGCCATGTATGATGCTGTGATGGATCGTGGTGATCCTCTTGCTATGTTCTTTGCAGCACAAGCTTTGAATGCACGCTTTAAGGATTCAGAAGGATACGATGGACAACTGCTGACTGGTTCAGCTCCACGTTCTACAGCTGATGTCTTCCGATCTCAAGCTGAAGTAGTACGAGCCATGAGTGATCCTCGCTACGAAAGTGATCCAGCATACCGTCAAGATATTGCTGAGAAACTCGAACGATCCACCCTACAGTTTTAATGAACGACACTAACATTTGGGCTAAAGAACCGCCAATGTATACTGACAAAGACTATACAGTACCTCACAATGAACGCGCTGAACTTCTCAACGGTCGCCTTGCTATGCTTGGTGTCGTGGCTGCTATTGGCGCTTATCTAACCACCGGACAACTTATTCCTGGTATTTTCTAAATGGCACGAGCTAATCCTTTTGATCCTAAAGTTTCTTCTGTAGCTAAGGTTCAATACTGTGCTCCCACCAGTGCATCTCCTGGTTTTCAATATCCTTATCCAGGTACTACTCTCACTGAACTGAGCCCTAAGGGTTCAACATGTGAGCCTGGTACTCTTGATGATGACGGTACCTACACAGGAGCGTGGGCTTAATATTTTAATCCACCATTATGGCAAACATTGCAACAGGTCGGTATTCATCCCGACAAATGGAGTCTGGTCTAAGTGTACCAAAACACGATTACATCGGCATCACCAATGATGTCAACGGTAACCCCACCACTGTTGTGTACCGTGCTGGCGGAGCTAGTGGACAGATTGTGTCTACTGTTAACATGACCTATGATGGTAATGGTTACCTGACAAGTGTTACCCGTGTGTCGTAATGTTCCGTCTTAACCCTATCAATGGGTGCTTCTCCTTTGCACCTGAGTATTCACCACCTGGTCCTCCTGGTGAACCTGGAGAACCTGGATATGATGGAGAAGACGGTCAAGATGGAGAGCCAGGCCCTATGGGTCCACCTGGTCCTCAAGGAAAACAAGGAATCCCAGGTATTCAAGGAAGGCCAGGTCCTGCTGGTCCTATGGGACCTCCTGGTAGAGTGCAACATGTAGGTGATTCAGCACCTCCTCAAAAAGGGTGGGTATCTGGAGGCATTACTGTACAACATAACTAACAATGGCAACTTTTAATAAATACGAACAGTTCGTTCTTGATCTGGCATCAGGTGTCCATCAACTTCAAACTGGTACAACCCACGTCCTTAAGGTAGCACTTAGCAACACTACCCCTAACGCCGCTACCCACGCTGTACGGGCTGACATTACTGAGCTGACAACTGCTGGTGGCTACACCTCTGGTGGTATCTCTGTTGGAACTATCACTGGTGCTGAATCTGGTGGTACCTTCAAGCTGACTGGTGGTACTGATCCTGTGTGGACTGGTTCAGGCTCGGGCTTTACTGCTCGCTATGCAATCCTCTATAACGACACTCCCACCTCTCCTGCTGATCCGTTGATTGGCTGGTGGGATTACGGCTCTTCTGTTGCTATTGGCGCAGGAGAAACGCTGACCGTAGACCTGGATCAGACCAACGGTATCCTCACTCTTGCTTGATGAGTAGCCATGAGCATCTCATATGTTGGTGCTCAGGGTGCTGCAGCAACAACAGTAACAATCCCTACTCATCAGAGTGGGGACATGATCCTCATCTTTGCCTATCGAGACGGTAGTAACACGGCCCCCACTGTTCCAACTGCTGGGGGTACAGTTCCTACGTGGACACTGATTGGTACAAGCGGCGGTAACACCAACAGCTCCCGCTTTCACTATGCAGTAGCTACTGGTAGCACCACAACCTCTGGTACATGGACAAACGCCACTGAGCTGATTTGTCTGGTGTACCGTGGTACAAAGCTTGTCGGTGCTAGTGCTGGTGGTAGTGGCTCAGCAACCACAACGATCAGCTATCCAGCTCTAACTCTTCAGCGTACAAACAACAGCAGCTGGGTCGCAGGTGTCGCTGGTCACCGTACTGCTACGAACGTAGAGCTAGCTCCAACTGGAATGACCAACCGTGCCAGCAGTGGTACGGAAGCTGCTGGTCATGATACGAACGGTACGGTCAGCAGCTGGTCAAACCAGAACGTCACTGTCAACGCGTCCTCTGCATTCCGTAGTTGGACTGTTGAGCTAAGGGATGCAACGGTTGTCCTTACTGCGGAGAAGGGCACCTTTACAGAGACTGGCATTGATGCTGGTGTCTATCGTGGCGCAAAGATTGTAGGCAGTGCTGGTGTATATACCCACACTGGTAATGCTGCTACCCTAACGAAAGGCTCTGACCCAAACAAAGTACTTACTGCTGATGTTGGGATATTCAGTAAGCTTGGCCGTGATGCTGGTATTCTTCATGCAGCACTTCTAACTACACAAAAAGGTGCCTATGCTGCCAATGGTGTAGATGCTACCCTACGTCACGCTGTTGTTATTACAGCCGCTAAAGGTACGTTCACTGAACTAGGTAATGATGCAGGTCTTCGGCACACAGCAATCCTTGCTGCAGAGAAGGCTACCTACACTCTTGTAGGCAACAATGCTGACCTACACTATGTACCTGGCATTGACCTTAACGGAGACGTTGGTCAATTCCTCATCACTGAAGGCACTGCTGTACTCCGTAAATCCTACATTGTAATCGCAGCAACTCGTGCATTCAATATAAATGGAATAGGAGCCAACCTAGTCTACTTCGGTAATGTCGTCAGCGACAACCATCACTACTACCAAATCCAAGAGACGGATCCACGGAAGATGGTTCTACTAGGACAGCCAAACAACGGTCAGTATGTCTACTATGTTAACCATTATCCGAGGATCCTCTGATGAAAACAAATAAAGTTAAAAAGGTTATGGGAGAGTTCAAATCTGGTACTCTCCATAGTGGTTCCAAGACAGGGCCCAAAGTAACTTCACGTAAACAGGCTATGGCTATTGCAATGTCTGAACAAAAACGTGCTTCAAAAAAGAAGAAGTGAAGAACAGCCCTACTTCTTGCGAGTAGTTGTAGGGCTTATGTGTAGACGGAGATAAGAAAGTTCTTCGCTATCTAATCATGATTCCTCTTCTAACTACTCTGTCAGTCATTAGCTCATGGTATGGCCCTGGTTTCCATGGCAACCTTACTGCTAATGGCGAACGGTATAATCAACATGCCCTTACTGCAGCGCACAAGACACTCCCCTTCGGTACAAGACTTAAGGTCTGCTACCAGAGGTGTGCCATTGTTCGGGTAACAGATCGCGGTCCTTATATTTATGGTAGGGAACTTGATCTTAGTAAAGGTGCGGCTGATGCTATCGGTCTCACTGACTCTGGAGTTGGACGGATTAAAGTAACTCGTCTTAACTAACTTCACTATGACTGCAATTGCAGTAGCACGCTCTCAAGACAACACTTGGGAGCGTTTTTGTAGCTGGGTAACCAGCACCAATAACCGTCTTTATGTTGGGTGGTTTGGGACACTGATGATCCCATGCCTGTTGGCAGCCACCATTTGTTTTATTATTGCATTCATTGCGGCTCCCCCTGTCGATATTGATGGCATCCGTGAGCCCGTATCTGGGAGTCTTCTCTATGGAAACAACATCATTTCGGGAGCCGTCGTTCCGAGCAGCAATGCCATCGGACTTCACCTCTACCCAATTTGGGAAGCTAATTCACTTGATGAGTGGCTATACAATGGAGGTCCCTATCAACTCACGGTCTTCCATTTCCTCATTGGTATCTACGCTTACCTGGGACGAGAGTGGGAACTTAGCTATCGACTAGGGATGAGGCCCTGGATCTTTGTCGCATATTCAGCACCAGTGGCGGCTGCTACCGCTGTATTCCTTGTCTATCCCTTTGGTCAAGGAAGCTTCTCTGATGGTATGCCTTTGGGTATCTCGGGAACCTTCAACTTCATGCTGGTCTTCCAGGCTGAACATAACATCCTTATGCACCCCTTCCATATGCTTGGAGTCGCGGGTGTATTCGGTGGGGCTTTGTTTAGCGCGATGCACGGCAGCTTGGTTACGTCTAGTCTTGTACGTGAAACGACTGAAGAGATCTCTCAGAACTACGGCTACAAGTTTGGCCAAGAAGAGGAGACGTATAACATCGTTGCCGCTCATGGCTATTTTGGACGTTTGATCTTCCAATATGCTAGCTTCAATAATTCCCGTAGTCTTCACTTCTTCCTTGCTGCTTGGCCTGTTGTTGGTATCTGGCTTACTAGTCTGGGCGTTTCGACCATGGCTTTTAATCTTAATGGGTTCAATTTTAACCAAAGTATTATTGACTCTCAAGGTCAAGTAATCAATACTTGGGCTGATGTACTCAACCGAGCAGACCTTGGCTTCGAGGTAATGCACGAGCGTAATGCTCATAACTTCCCGCTTGATCTAGCGGCACATACAGCACCTGTTATTGGGTGATGGATTGAGGGCACCTCAGAGTAGGACCCTCTTTTCTTTGGCTGAGGCCGGTACGCCGATACCCTTAGTCATGACAGTCTGGAGAGACAGACAACAAGAAATATAGCGCAACAAATTTTCCAAGCTTGGAGAGAAGACCACACTAATCTCTCTTTACTATCGTGTCTAACGTAACTCAAACCGTACTCGGTACTCTTAATAAGGCAGTATCCGATACGTCTGGCGCGCGTGCTTATGATACTAAGTACGCAACTTATCTGAAGCTGTTTAGCGGTGAAATGTTCAAGGCCTATGAATCGGCCACTATCGCTAAAGGCACTGTGCAGAGCCGTACCCTGAAGAATGGTAAGGCTATGCAGTTCATCTTCACTGGTCGTATGCAGGCTGGCTACCATACTCCTGGTACGCCTATCCTCGGTTCCGGTGATCCCCCGGTGGCAGAGAAGACCATCGTCTGTGACGACCTGCTGATCAGCTCGGCATTCGTCTATGACCTGGATGAAACTCTGGCTCACTATTCGCTGCGCGGCGAGATCGCTAAGAAGATCGGTCATGCTCTGGCCGAAGCTTATGATAAAAAGATCTTCCGTCAAATTGCTAAAGCTGCCCGTGAAGCTCATCCGATCACTGCTGCCCCTGGTCCTGAGCCCGGCGGTTCTGTGATTCAACTTGGTGCTAACAAGGAGTTTGATGCTCAAGCTCTGGTTGACGCCTTCTTTGAAGCTGCTTCCATCATGGATGAGAAGAACCTTCCTAAGCAAGGTCGTATGGCTGTGCTGTCTCCTCGTCAGTACTACGCTCTGATCTCCCAGGTTGATAGCAACATCCTCAACCGTGACTTCGGTAACACTCAAGGTAGCCTGAATAGCGGTGAAGGTCTCTATGAGATCGCTGGTATCCCCATCAAGCGTTCTAACAACCTGCCTTTCCTGGCTGGTACTGTGAATGCTGTGAGCGGTGAGAACAACGATTACTCTGGTGACTTCGGTACCCACTGTGGTCTCATCTATCACAAAGATGCTGCTGGTGTTGTGGAAGCTATTGCCCCCTCCGTGCAGACCACCTCTGGTGATGTGTCGGTGATGTACCAAGGTGACCTGATTGTTGGTCGTCTGGCTATGGGCTGTGGCACTCTGAATCCTGCTGCTGCTATCGAACTGCAGTCGGCTCGTTCCTGATAAGAGGTTAGCCAAATGTCTATCATTCCTGGCACCTCTGTTGTCCTTGTTGATACGAATGCCATTGGCAGCCTTGCCCAGTCTGAGACAATGAACCCTGCCACTCCTTTGGAGTATGGCAAGACTGTTGCTTCTGGCGAAGGTATTCGTGTAAGCAAGGTTAAAACTGACGACGCTGACGGCAAACTGCCGTATGCAAGCTAACTACTAGGATTTAAGAAATGTCTGTTACCACTTCTCCTGATGGGATTATCTATAGTCCCGATATTCTCACTGTTGCTAACGTCGTTGACGCTGACGTAACTGTGACAAATAGCGCTACCCTGGTTGATGTTCCTGATCTGACCATCCCCATTGGTAAGCGTGAGCGGATCCTTTTCCGCTATACCCTCTTCTATACGACCACCGCTAGTGGCGACCTGAAGTATCGTGTTGAGATCCCCGCATCTCCGACTCTCTATCGCCTGGCGATTAAGTCTATTGATCCGGGTGGTACTCATGCACAATCCGTCATCACCGCTGAGGCTGATGGAACTGTGACTGCTACTTCTGGTACTGATGGTCTTCTGGAACTGCGTGGTGTTCTTGTAAATGCTGGCACCGAAGGTGAGGTCAAGTTCCAATTTGCTCAGAATACCGCTACCTCTGCTGAGTCTGCGATTATCCGTCGTGGCTCCTTCCTTGAGTTCCGGAGGTTCTGATCATGGCTAACACTACTGCTGTTGCTGGCAACAACGGTGTTGCCGGTACTGATGCTGGTGGCCTCGGTAATGCCGTTACTGGCGCTTATGGTTCTACCTATAGCGACAACGGCACTCTGGCTGTAGCTGATAACTGTGCTGTGCGTCGCTCTGTGAGCCGCACTAACGGTACCACTACGCCTTCTAATGTGTTCTCTGAAACACAAGGCCTGCGATTTGCGTATGCTGGTGTAGAGGCTGATAGCCCTGCACTGGATGCCACTCGCGTCTGATCGTTTAATAACGGGGGAGCTTATTTAAAGTTCCCCTTTTTTATTTAAATAGCGTATAACGTTATCATTATGCCGTCTCCTACTTATACGACCACACAATTAGCTGCTGTCAACGAAATTCTGGGGTCAGTAGGACAGGCTCCAGTCACTGTTCTCGATACAACTAACCCTGAAGTTGCTTTTGCCTATAACACCCTAATGGACATTAGCAGAGAAGTGCAGGCAGAAGGTTGGTCATTCAATAAAGAACTAGAGTATCCTGTTACTCCTGATACTAACGGATACATCAATATAGCTAACAACATTATCTCAATGGACCTCAGTCCCTTGTACGAGAATGTTCAATACGACACCGTTATTCGTGACGGTAAACTATACGACAAGATCGGCCACACTAATGTGTGGGAGAACAAGGAGTATAAAGCTGATATTGTTTGGTTCTTTGATTTTGATGATCTCCCTCAACCCTTCAGGGATTACATTACAGCTAGAGCAGCCTCTAGAGCAGCGATTAGATTGGTAGGTGATGTCAACCTAGCTCAGACTCTTAGTGCTGCAGAAGGTTGGCGTCGAGCAGCCTGCATCGAATATGAATGCAATGAAGGGGATTACACCATGTTTGGATTCCCCAAAGGAAACGACTATTACGTCAGCTATCAACCATTTAGAGCATTGGCACGATGACAGCAGTATCACAGAGAATATCTAACTTCCTTGGTGGTGTCTCCCAGCAAGCTGATGAGAAGCTCTTTCCAGGTCAGGTAAAGGATGCTCTGAACTGCTATCCAGATCCTACTCTTGGGATGATTAAAAGGCCTGGTGGTAAGTTTCTCAGTAAACTAGGTGGTAGTCCTAGTGGTAAGGATAGCGATGCTTGGTTCTTTGTCTTTAGGGACGATGCAACTAAGTACATTGTCTCCATTAAAAAGAGTGATGGTACTGTAAGGGTGTGGGATATTACCACTGGTACTGAGCAGACTGTTACTTATTCCGGTAGTGCAGGTACTCAAACAGCAACAAAGGCTTACCTTACTGCTACTGACTATCGTAGTCTTAAGTCTCTTACTATTAACGACTTCACCTATATTGTCAATAGTGAAAAGGTTGTCGGTACTGTAGCAGCACCTACATGGAATGCTAAAAGGCAAGCTACTATTGTTGTTAATTCTGTTGAGTACGAAACTCAGTATAAGGTTACTATCAACGGTACTGACTACACATATACAACTACGGCAACCTCTAGTCCTCCTCTTAAACTTGCTGATGTAACCAGTGGTATTTCTGCTGCAATTACTGCAGGTTATACTACTAAGACTATTATCGACAATACGATCTATCTTACCCATACATCGGATATTGATGTTAAAGCAACAGCTGGTCTTGACGGTAAGGACTTGAGGGTCTTCCAGGATAGTGTTGATACGTTCAATCGTCTTCCTGAGCAGGCTTCACATAATCAAGTTGTTAAGATCTCCAATAGTTCTGCAGATAAAGACGACTTCTACCTGAAGTTTATTGCAGAGAATGGGACATCTGGCAAGGGATATTGGGAAGAGACTATTGCTCCTAATGTTAGTGAAGGTTTGAATGCAGCTACGATGCCTGTAGTGCTACTAAATGCTGGTGGTGGTACATTCAAAGTAGCTCAACTTAATGGTGATGAAACTGTCAACGGGCTACCTTTGATATGGGAAGAACGTCTTGTTGGAGATGATGACTCCAACTCTCATCCTAGCTTTGTCAACAATACTATTGCTGACATCTTCTTATTTAATAACAGGTTAGGGTTCCTGACTGAGGATAATGTTTCGATGTCACAAGCTGGTGACTATTGGAACTTCTACCACAAGACTGCAGCTACACAAGTTGTAGCGGATCCTATTGATCTCAGTTGTGCTAGTATCAAACCTGCTGTATTGCATTCTGTTGTACCTATTCCACAGGGTCTACTTCTCTTTAGTGCTAATCAGCAGTTCCTTATGGAATCAGGAGATGGTGATGCTTGGACACCAGCTAACGTAACGATTCGTACATTGTCTAATTACGAGTGCGATAAGTATGTCAAACCAGCTGACCTAGGTTCTACTGTGATGTTCACCAGTAAGAATCCTAGCTGGTCTAGGGCGTTTGAGATCTTTACTCGTGGTCAAAAGGAAGCACCATCCGTTAATGAATCTAGTAAGGTAGTACCTGAGTGGATTCCTGAGTCTATTACTACAGCAATTGGAAGCTCTCAGAATGGCCTCTGGGTGGCCTCAGGAAGGGCCTCTACTTACCTGTATATGTTCAGGTACTACGATGAGGGAGATGAGCGTAAGATGGCTTCCTGGGTGCGTTGGAGTCTTTATTCTAATATCATCCATACTGCCTTTCAAAACGATACTCTTTATATCCTGACTTCAGGTACTGAAGGTTACAATATCCTATCTCACAAGTTGGTACTATCTCCTACGAGTGGTGGTCTAACCAACTCTCTGGGTAACAAAGTTGATCCTTATCTTGATGCTTGGTTTGAGATTACCACTACTCCAACTTATGCTTCTGGATTAACTAAGGTCTACATCCCAACTCATTATAACACAACCAAGACGCTGCAATATGTTGTAGGTCTACTGAAGACTAACCCTTCTAATCTTATCTACTCAGGTCTTTCTAACACCATTACCGTTAAATCAGATGGTGGTGGTAACTACTTTGAAATTCCTGGAGATGTAACTGGTAACTATATCTACATTGGTTACCAATATCAAATGGAGCTTAGATTGCCTCGCTATAACTATTCAGCAGGTGACCAGGGGTATGACTTTACTGGATATACGACAACAGCTAGAATGAAGTTCTATACAGGACTTGGTGGTGCTGTTAACTTTAACATTAAGGATAACACACGACTTGAATGGACTGATGTTTCAGGTGTACAAATTGCTGACACCTACACAGCTGATACGGCTCCGTATCGTGAGTCCTATATCTACAAGGTACCCGTCTATCAAAGGCCTGATAACTATATCATGAAAGTAATTTCAAATAACCCATTCCCTGTTAGTCTTGTAGCTCTACAATGGGAAGGACAGTACTCACCTGGTTTCTATAGGAGGGCGTGATAGATGGATCCATTTGTAGGATCACTAATAACTACTGGTATTAGTAGCATCTTTGGAGGGTTGTCTGGTCAAGCTGAAGCAGATGCTCAGAACAGAGCTATCGAAGCCCAGTATAATTACAACCTTCAAAACTGGAAGTACGGTAAGAAGCGAATTAAAGCAGACTACCGTCAAGAAAAGAAGCAGTGGGAACTCAACAAACAAAACGAGGAAACACTAGCTAACTGGAAAGATGTAACAGCGAATCAAGATTGGCAATATGCCTTAAAGATTCAAGACTTTGAGTATCGGTCTCAACTCCGTCAATACCAGAAGTCTGAACAGCTGTATGGACAGCAGCTTACATTCAACAAGATGGCGCAACAGGCAGCAGAAGAGGCTGAACGTCGTCGTCTTGAAGATGCAGTCAACGAGATTGCCTTCCAAAATCAAGACCTTGTGATTAAATCACTTGAGTCTGAAGGTGCTGCTGCTGTTAAAGGACAGCAAGGTAGAAGTGCAGCTAAGGGAGACCAATCCGTTGTAGCTGCTCTTGGTCGTAATCAAGCCATCCTTGCTGAGTCTTTGATTAGCGCCAGAGGAGAGACTGAAGCTGCAATGAAGAAGATTGCTGCTGATAAGTACGGAGCTGATCTTGCTGCTCAAGCTGCACGTATGCTCAAACCTGAACGTGCTCCTGCACCTCCCAAGCCTATTACAACCCCACGAGCTGAGTTTCTCAAACCACGCAAGCCTAAGGCATTTGACTTTGGTGCTAAGCCTATTAAAGGTGCTATGGCTAGTTCTGCAGGTGCATGGCTTGGTGCTGCTGGTAACCTAGCTACAGGTATTGCTGGTGCTGCTATCAGTAGTGGTAAATCTAGTGTTGGTTCTTTTGACATTAACAGCATCTCTGCTAATCCTTACGGATACAAATAACAACTAATGGATCAAGTAAACTACAAAGGGTACGCCCGTAGTATTGGTTTCGATCCGATTAAGGCCCCGTATGCCGCTCTTGATCGTATTCAGGAGCGGGACAGCCGTATTGCACGCAATATGGACGAAAATCGGAGAGCCATTAAAGAGGTTCGTGATCAATACGGTTCAGCTCTAGAGCGTAAGTTTTCCTTGGAAGCACGTGATAGAGACCAGAACTACGCATGGGAACAGAAACTACGTGACCTACGTCAAAGTAGTCTGGACCGTAATGCACAGACAATGATTCAAGGCGCCAAAGTACAAGGCGAGAACGCATCAGCAGCTTTTCAAAGCTTAGCTAAATTCAGTAATACCCTTAGTCAAGGGTTGATGGAATACAAGAAAGCTAAGGATGAAGGAGATATGCTCAATGGCTACATGGAAGTAGCTTCTGGGCAAGTCTCTGTTGAGCGTAAAGCAGCACAAGCTAATGGTGAGACACTCCTTCAAGCTAGTGGTGAAGCACAAGATAAACTTGCAGAAGGTCTTCAGCAACGTGGAGCTGATCCGGAGATTATCACTAATCTTCTAACTGGTAACCGAGCTAGAGACTACGGTCGTCTTAAGGCTTACTGGGAGATGACTGCTAGTGAGTTCCCTGGTTGGGCTCAAACTAAACTTGATGAGATGGGAGCTACTACTGCTCCTCAACGTATGGCAGCAATGCCTGATCTCTTTGGTCAATTCCTAAAGGAGAATGGTGTCTTTGGTCTGAAGGCTGACTTCATGGCTGAAGGTCTCATGAAGATGCGTGGTACCTATAATGCACTTATTGAAGATGCAAGGCGCACTGATATTGTAACCAAATCACAAAGTATGCGTGATGATGGTTTAGAGAATGTCTTTAGGTCTAAATCTGGTGAAGCATTTGGTCTTGCCTTTAAGGATATTGCACGGTCTTATCAAGAAGATGGTCGTACACCTGTAGGCTATGCTAAAGCTAGAGATTTTCTGTATAAGGAATTAGCTGATACGACTCGGTATTCTGATGCTGATGTAGAACGAATCCTTAGCGAAGCAATGACTGATAATGGTCAAAGCTTTAAGGATCGGTTTGGTCGTCAATACGATGATCTGATTACTGCTCGTCGTCAAGATAATCAAGCTGAGTTTAATCTCAATCAAGCAGAGGAACGTCAACAGCAGGCACAAGCTGAGAAGCAACTACTTCAATGGGTAGGGGAGAACTGGAATGGTTCTGCTCAAACCCTACAAGAAATCATCCAGGAAGCAGAGACAAAAGGTATCCCCACTGATCGTCTTAAGGCGTATCTTGCTAATAGTAATGAGCAGCGTAATGCTGACTTCTGGAATCAAGAATTTACTAAGCTGTATGAGCAAGGTCTACTGACTACTGATGATACTGATCAGCCTGGTATTCCTGTTAATGTTCGGGAACAGTGGAGGTCACGTGCTGCTGAACAACAGAAGCAACGTGCTGATTCTGGTGTTAATCAGGAGACACTGAAGCAAGCATTTAAACGTCAGATTGATGCTAACCTGATTGGTGATAGCACAACCAAGACTGCACACTTCAGTTCTGTCTTGGCTACTGATTATGCAATGCGATTGTTTAATCAGAAGTTTGCTCAGTACTCCAAAACAATGGAGCCGTCTAAGGCAGCTCAGCAGGCCCAGAACGACGTTCTAACCGAGATCCAAGGGAAGAGAGGGGCCTTCACTGTTGTGGGCTCTGCAGAGGCTGCTAGCGGCCAGACACAGGCATTCTATGGGCAGTTCACCCCTGGTAAGCATCCTGGTGCTCCTAGGAAACTTGATATGATTAGCACATCTAGTGCTCTCAGACAGGTACGTGCTAACCCTAATGTTCTTAATGAGCGACCTTTGGTTAGTCCTGTGTTGTTGAAGGACATTGATAATCGTATCAAAGCTGGTAAACCCATCTCGATACCTGTCTTCTACAGTGAGCTTGCACGTGCTACTGGTGGCAACCTCAGTGCTGTAGATATCCTTAACCGTCAACTTAAAGCTGCTGGTCTTGATAGCCAGGTACAACCTGGATTCCGTGAACAGCTTAGTCAAATCAATGACCCTAAGTTGCAGTCAATCCTTAACCAACCTCTTACTCAGGACCGCTTGAACACTGTTATCAACGGCAGTGGTAGTGCTCCTGCTACCATTCGTACTGGTACTTCTGGCTTTTCTGATATTATCTCACTTGGTCGTGCTGCAGGGTTTAAGTTCCCTGAAGCTATGGCTGCTATGTGGGCACTAGAAAGTGGATACGGTAAATACAAGTCTGGTCGTAATAACGTCTTCAATATCAAGGATCGAGCTACTGGTGGTTGGAAGGATTACGGGTCTCCGTTGGAGTCCGCTAAAGACTTTATGTACCTGATGACTGATCCTAAGTATGCACCTGCTCTAGCTAAGGCACGTACACCTAGGCAGTTCATTGAAGGTATTGCCATGACCTACTCAGGTCAGGAAGCTGACTATGCAGACAAGATCATCCGAGTGATGAAGAGTAACGGGATTAACCCGGATCAACTGTATAACAATAACCCTAATCCTGCACGTAATAACGCATTCATGCGTCCAACTCTTGCTTACATTACTGGAAACATTGGTCCTACTTCTACTGGACCACACCTTGATGTTAAACAGCAAGATAACCCCAATACTCCACAGAATGAATTTGCTAAACAGTTTACTGCTAATGTGTTGGATTCATTTGTGACAGTTGATGATCCTCAGTATGGACGTGTTCCTTTGAGTAAAGTTGGTGTTACTGGGGATTGGTATTCTCATACCCGTAGAGGTTCACATGGTATTGACTATGGAACAGCTGCTGGTACTAAATTGTATGTGCAAAATGGAGCACGTATTGTTTCTAAACAACGTACAGAACATGGGGATAAAGTAGTGATTCAATTGCCTGATGGAAGGCGTTTCAGTTTCTTGCATGGTAAATCAGTATGACATTTACACCTTATTTTGATGAAGAAGAACTGAAGCGACTAGAGAAGGAGAATCTTCAACAGGAGCAAGTTCTTGAACAAGCAGCTCCTACTTACGATCCTCAGAAGAACGCAGCACAGACTCTTTATCAAGAAGCTAGCCCTCAGCAGAATAAGGCTGCTGGTAATGTTCAACCAGTAAAGGGAGCTACTGCACAGGCACAATCTCAGTTCAAGATGCCTGATCTTGGACAAGCTGCTAGGCAGACTCTAGAAGGAGCTACTACTGTACCAATGGGTCTTATTGACTTTGGTATGGATGCTATTGGTCGCATTCCTGGAGCTGAGCAGATTGATGATGCTTGGGATGCTAAGACAAAGTTTCAAAACCCTCTATTTCAAAAACTTCGTGAAGTTGCCTCAATTCTTGTTCCTAGTATTGGTGTCGGTGTTGTTAGTGGTGGTGTTGGGACAGCAGTAAGTGCAGGAGGTATTGCTCGTGGCCTTGCTGTCTTAGGTACGAATGTTGTTGGTGATGTAGGTATTAACCTAGTTAGTGATCAATCTACTGGGAAGAACCTCACCACAATGGCTAAGGAAGCAATGCCTTGGCTACCTGCTCCTAGTGCTTTGATTGTTCAAGACACAGATTCTCCTGAAGTACGTCGTCATAAGAACATGTACGAATCAGCAGGATTGAGTGTTGTCGGTGATATCATCGGCTATTCAGTCAGTGCTGGTAGGGGAATCATGGATTGGTTCAAACCTAAGAGTAAATCTGCTGAAGCATACAAAGCTAGTGAAGCTCTTGTTAATGCTGATAGTGCTACGTCAATTCGTCTTTCTGAGCTTGCTAGCAAGTCTGATGAAGCAAAAGCACAGGCACAGATGCACGCTGAGATGCTAACTAAAGATCCTCTTAACCTGGAGCATAGTGTTAATCTTGATGCTGCTAGCAATGCTGCTAAAGCTCTTGATACTGAATCACTAGAACTTACTAGGGAATACATCTCTACAGGTCGTACAAACCTCACGGAGAACCCTTTAGAATCGTTTGTAGAGCGTCAGCAGGTCAGCAGAGACCTACAGATAGATGACGTAGGCAAAGAGCGTCTTCTAGCCGATCCTGAAGGGGCTGGTGGTGTGGATCCTATGATCACTCCTAACCTGTTCCCTGAAGGTTCTAGTGCTGCATTTAGCCAGACACCTGGTTATGTAGCTAGGAACATGGCGGATACCACTGCTATTAAGTTTGGTGGTACGACTGGTACTCCTGCTCCAATCCTCTCTGAGAGGGCTTACTACGACCTTGCTAAAGGTAATGCTAAGTCCCGTGATGTTATCTTTGATCTAGCAGAGGCTACCCGTGAAACAGGTGACTTCGATGCTATTGTTGATGGCTTTAGGTATACTAAAGCACAAATGACTGAAGCTGCCTGGGATATCTATCAAGATATTGTCCAAGCTGATGGCATTGATGATGTTAAAAAACTGTTCTTAGAGAACAGAGATGTCAAGACTATTCTTGATGGACGTAAAATTACCTACATCAATGATATCCAAGCTGAAGGTATTGCTTATGCAATGCGTGACTTGACTGATAAATACCTAGGTCGTGTAGTGACTGAAACCTCTGCACGTGCTATGGATACACTTGGTCGTGAAGTTACTGATATTGCTTCTGGATTTAAAGCACTACCTGAGACTGCTGATTACGATCGTATCACTGAGATGCTTGCTGATCGTATTGGCTTCCTGATGGAAGAGTACTCTCTCAATAAGTATATCGCTGGTTGGGCTCTTAAGAACCAAGACAGATGGGCTAAGATGGTGCAGAAGTCTTCTGATCCTGAAGCATCATTAAAAGAGCTGACTAAACAGTTTGATCTTCGTGTACAAGAAGCACACTTCAAATCACAGAACTATCGTAATATGATTGTTCAAGTAGCTAAGGAACGTCCTGATGCTGCACAAGCTTTGATTGATGCGTTTGCTCTCACTAAAGGTGATGTAGACACGATTGATAAGCTGATGAAGTGGGGCGCTAAACAGGTAGGTCCTATGGGTCTCCTGAAAGGAGATAGTGATGGTTTAACTGCCTTTGCTCAAGGAGTATGGGCTGTTCGCTATAACAACATGTTGTCTGGTATTTCAGCTGTTAAAGCTGTTACTGGTAACACAGTTAACCTTATGCTGAAGCCCATCAACTCATACCTCGGTACGGGTATTGGTATGATGCTAGGCAAGAATAGTATTGATGATCTCCGTAAAGCTACACATGTCTACGGTTCCATGTGGACTGTTAACAAGCGAGCTGTTGCTGATTCCTGGGAAACCTTCAAGGGTCTTTGGAATACAGGTAAGTGGGGTGATGACTTCAAGATGGATCCCAAGCTTCTTGCTAGGGAGGATCTTATCAACGAGGCTGGTCCTAATCTTTGGGATACTCTTGCCAAGATGGAACCTATCTGGGAAAAGGAAGGTAACTATGGTCGTCTGATGCAATATCGGATGTCTAGATTCCTCTATGATCTTGGTAATTGGCGTTGGTTTAAGTACGGCACTAATGCTCTTGTTAGTGCTGATAGTTATGTTCAGTCTACCATGGCTCAACAGCTTGCTAGGGCTAAAGCATGGGATGAAGTGTATTCTATTGGATACAAAGGTAGTGAGCTTGCTAATCAGCTGAAACAAGCTGAGAAGTTAGCTTATGATGAGATGTTTGATTCTGCAGGTAACCTTACAGATCAAGCTGTTAAGTACGCCTCTGGTGAGATTGCTCTTAACCTAGACGATGCTACTGCTTCCTGGCTGAGTAATGGTGTTAACAAACTACCTATCCTCAAGCCATTCTTCATGTTCCCGAAGACAGGTGTTAATGCAGCTAAACTAGCTATGTCTTATACACCATTGGCTGCTATTCCTGGTACCAGTCGTTACGCTAAGACATTGTGGGCTGGTGATAACATTGACTTAATCAAAGAAGCCCTCCTGGAGCATGGTATTGAATTCAATGCTGTACCTGATGGTATGGCTATCTTTAAAGGATTAGAAGCTGAATATCGTGGTCGGCTTGCTTTTGGTAGCCTGTTAGCTTTTGGGTTGATGGGTCATGCAATGGCAGGTAACATCCGAGGTAACGGTCCTGTCAATGCAGGTGAACGTCGTAAGCTTCGTGATAACTTTGGTTGGCAACCTAAGACCATTAACGTCGGAGGTAAGTGGTTGTCCTATTCTGGTTATGAACCACTTGATACTATCCTGACTTTGGTGGGTGACCTTGGTTATTACTCCAGAGATATTGGGTCTACTTTGACTCAAGATGTAGTGGATAAACTGGCTTGGACTCTTTCTGCTACCTTCGTCAATAAGACGTGGACTTCTGGCCTTGAGCCTTTGGTCTCTGTAGTGAATGGTGATGAGACTGCCATCTCTCGTATGCTGGCTAATGAAGTAAGGTCTGCAATACCGCTTGCTGGTGCGTTGAGTGTGGTTAATAACGCCATTACTAGTTCTCAGAAAGACATTTACAATGATATGATCGGATATGTCAAGAACCGTATCCCTGGTCTTTCTAGTACCCTTCCTGAGCAGATTGACATCTATACTGGCAAACCTCTTAATGATGTAGACAACCCTGTTCTCCGTGCTCTTAACGCTGTTAATCCAGTCAAGGTAAGCGAAGGCACTGAACCGTGGCGTCAATGGTTGATTGATAGCGGCTGGGATGGTGTTCAGATGATTCGTAAAGATTCTACTGGTAACCACGAATATACACCAGCTGAACGTGAGCAACTCTACAAGTACATCGGAGAGATGCAACTGTGGAAAGAGTTCGATAAACTTAGCAAGAATAAGAAGTACAATGATCAATTGGATCGTGTACGTGCTATGCGTGTTGCAGGTAGACCGTCTGAAGAGATTGATGCTGCAAAACTCGAGACCTATAGTGTAATGAATGATATTATGCGTAAAGCTCAAGTTGCTGCTGAACAGCGTCTTCAGAATGATAATGAACCGATGTGGCGTTCCATCCAAGAGTCCATCCGTAATAAGAACTATATGCAGCAAGGTCGAGTAGATGATGCTGCACGTGCTGCTGATCGCCGTAAGGCAGAGATCGAGCGACTAACACAAATGTACAGGTAACTTTTAGATGGCTGTTACTCAGAATACTTATACAGGGAATGGTACGACAACGAACTATTCCTTCACTTTCCCATATCTTGAAACCACTGACATCAAAGTAAGTGTCAATGGTGTTGATACAACTGCATATACCCTAGCCAACGCTACCACGGTATCGTTCAACACGGCTCCAGCTAATGGTGCGGCTATTCGTATTTATCGGGATACCGATGATTCGACACTGGCTGCCACCTTCTATCCGGGTTCTGCTATTCGCTCTCAGGATCTGAATGATAACTTCACTCAGAACCTATATGTAACGCAGGAGGTGAACAATAATGCTGTCGTGACCGATGGATCAAACCCTATGATTGGGGATCTTGATGTTGGACTGAATAAGATAGTTAATGTTGGTAGTCCAACAGATAGCCTTGATGCTACTAACAAGTCTTATGTTGATTCTGTTGCCACCAATAGCTCCCCATCCTTTACGCAAAATGGTACAGGTGCTACCTCGCGTACATGGGACAGCAAGTTAAAAGATGTTGTCAGCATCAAAGATTTTGGCGCGGTAGGCGATGGAATTACAAATGATAGGGCGGCAATTCAGGCCGCGCTAAACACCGGGAAGAATATCTATATTCCCGATGGCATCTATCTCTTTAACAGCAGCATTAACTACACTGCAGGCGGTCAGACTATCTATGGCTCCGGCAACAACTCTGTCCTAAAGTCTGGTGCTGGCAGTGTTTATATCAATACCAACGGAAAGAATAACGTTGGCATGTACGACCTCAAGCTTGATGGAGATGGTACTAATGGTGGCTATCTTATTAATGGCGGCTCGTCTAACGTAACAGTATCTCGTATTTACTGGTACAAAGGTGGTCAGAGGGTCTGGCTCTTTACGTGCTCATCGGTCAAGGTTCTTGATTGTACGTTTGAGAGCACAGGATACGGTATTATTCAACAAATCGGACATGCCTCTAGCTTTGTGCTTATCAGCGGTAATACAGCCATTGATATGGTAGGTGATTTTGTAGAAGCCAACTGCGAGAGTGGAACACCATCGTCTAGCTGGACTATTACAGATAACGTTTACAAGGGATCCAACGGTTACCCGACTCCAGCTACGGAAAAACGCTTTGTCGGCATCACCTCTGTCAATGGGGTGGTTATTGACGGAAACGTTGTCGAGGACGTGGCGGGCGATGCCGCTATTCACCTTGAAAACACTCTCGGTGAAACGGTTATCAGCAACAATGTCTTTGATAATTGCCTAGGAGACGGGGGCAATGTTGGGTACATCTACTTGCTAAACAGCGGCGAGAATACTGTTGTAAACGGTAACATATTTCTTCGCACTGATGCTGGTCTGACCTCGGCTTATGCACTGCAATGCAATAATAACTACGCTAACAAAATTCAGTTTACTGGAAATCGTGTCGTAGGTACATCCGCTGGATCAAATTTCAGCGGCCTGAGAATTGGAGACTCTTATGGCCAAAAGTTAATTTCAGATAACGTTTTTGAGAAACTCGACATTGCTATAGATGCCCCTAGAAACACAAGTAACGTCATCTTTAACGGCAACTTTATTATTGACACTGCCAATGCCCTTGCACAGCAAGTCACTAGCGCTGGTTCTGGCTATCGGAATTGGTTAATCTCAAACAACGTATTTACTGGAACCACGGGAACATATGACATTCTTACCAGGGAGAATACAAATGGAACCAGTGCTCCAAAAAACGTCTTTATTGCAAACAATAAGTTTTGCAAAGCGGTAACTGTAAGAGGGTTAATTGGTGGAGTCGTTGATTCGGAGAATGATGCAACAGACATTCAAGTAACCAATAACATTTTCTCGTCTGCGGCATCGTTAAGCTTTAACGGCACAATGTCGAGGCGTGTTTCCACAAACAACACTTTTGAATCAGACGGCACGTATGATGTTAACGCCACTACGGTAAACACCACGACTTTAAATGCTACAGGGTTAGGTAACTTTGAAAGTACTATTGACTATCGCCCCCTAAAGAATCGCACACACTTTAGCGATTATCAAAACGGAGTCTCTCTAAGCGGGACAAGCGCTCAATACAACATTTCAGACAACTCAGTACAGCAGTTTGCAAATACGTCTAGCACGTTAAATATCGGCAATGGGTTTATACTGCCAAAGAACTACTCCGGGACGCTGACCTACACCGTTGGCACAATTACTGCCGGTGCTTTTACATTACACCTGGAGTCTTCTATTGACGGTGTAACCTGGACGAGCCTGCAATCCTCTAACAGTGGCAGCACAGGCGCAAAGACCTATGCCTTTTCCAGTCTAACTGATGCCACAGCGCTTCGTTTTAGATTTCAGAATAGCAATGGTACAACAGGGAATATTACGGTTAATTCCGTTGTTATTCCCGGTCTCACGGCAGCGCAGATTGCCCAAGCAACAGGTAATGGTCGAGTAATTCTAAACCAGCCACATTTTCCAAACATTTCCACAACAGCTTCTGCTGCCAACGCATTCATTGATAATGCCACAACTCCTATTAATCGATTGCTTAGGTCAACATCATCGATCCGATACAAGACAGATGTTGAGGATCTAGACCATCAGAAAGCCAATGCAATCCTTGGTTTACGCCCGGTTTGGTATCGCTCTCTTGCAGAAGCGGATCCAAGTGAATGGAGTTATTATGGTCTTATTGCGGAAGAAGTGGCTGAGATTGAGCCAAGGCTTGTCACTTGGACTTATTTACCAGAAGCATATGAAACAGTCGAAGAAACTGTTGACGTAGATGGTGTGATTACCACTCAGCAAGTTACAAGACTGAAGAGTGATGCTAAGAAGGTTCCAGATGGAGTTGGGTACGAGCGACTCTCTGTCCTCCTTCTTGACGTAGTAAAGGGGCAGCAAGAGGCCATTAAGACCCTGAAAGCTGAAGTGGCTTCTATTAATACAAGACTGGCTAACAACTAATTAAAAACAGATGATCACTATCTTCGGCGTTAAGGTTTCCTATGAGACCTTGGCTTTCTTTGCGCTATTCATTGCCTCTGAGTACCTTGGCATGACCAAGAAGCGCAAAGCAAACAGCGTTACTCAACTCATCACTTATGCAGCTGTGTTCTTCAGTAAGACTCGTACTGAAGATGACACTGTACGTCGTATCCGTAGAGCATTCAAGAACCGATGATTAAGCTAACCGATGTAGCACGGTACTACAAAGGTTTGCCCAATCAAGTCAAAGCCCTTCAAGCCCTTGAGAAACTTCTTGGGTCTGAGGGGCTTTCTGATGACCAGGAATGGGTAAAACTTTGGAGGACACCTCCTGCTAAACCTCCGGCTCAAACATTCAGCAACACTTGGGATGGTATTGAAGCGGCTGCAGCAGCTGCTGGTGCCAAGTTCCCTGAGGTTGTTGCAGCACAGTGGGCACTTGAATCAGCCCATGGTACTGCTACTAGTGGTAAAAACAACTTCTTTGGTATCAAGGGTCCTGGTACTATTAAGACTACTTGGGAAGACTATGGTAATGGTCCTGTTACCATCAAGGCATCATTTCAAGACTTTGCTACCCCTTACGACTGTGTTAACCACCTTGTTACCCAGTGGTACAAGGATTACAAAGGCTATAAAGGCGTCAACCGAGCAGCTACTCGTGAAGATTGTGCATACCTGCTAAAGCGTGAAGGATATGCCACTGATCCAATCTACCCACAGAAACTCATTCGGTTGATGGAGCAACATGATTGAAGCACTCATAACTGGAGTTGTATCACTCATTGTTGGGGTGGGTAGTGGTGTGATGACCATTCACGGTAAGTCAAACTCTCGTATGGATACTATCGACAAACGTATTGACGACATTGAACTTCGTCTTGCTGAGAAGTATGTTCCACGACAAGAGTTAGCCACTGCCCTTCAAAAGATGGAGGATCACATGATCCGCATCGAAAACAAACTAGACCAGATCGTATTGAGAAATGGCTAACAAGAAAGCAACGGAGGACAT